>Ga0065711_1003908_pt1 | contig 32551 bp, 20 predicted proteins | sample Hoacrofraction12_FD_59098 | JGI IMG/M metagenome (GOLD analysis project Ga0065711, IMG submission 59098) | Hoatzin crop microbial communities from Cojedes, Venezuela - Epithelial fraction 12 v2 (version 2) | ecosystem: Host-associated > Birds > Digestive system > Esophagus > Crop | place...
AAGGAAGTGGATGATGAGCTCAATTCAGAGGCTGTTAACTTAAAGCTTATTACCCTCATTAAGAGATGTGTGTAATGTGGTTTCGGGTTTCTGATATGGGAAAAACAACATTTTCCAAGTGTTTTGTTGTCCTGTCTGTTATACTTGGAGGGGAATTCAGTTTCTGTTTTGCACTGGGTCTAATTCAGCCTGGAGATAAGATGTCTTCGCAAAGTTTAGATTTGGGATTGCCTCTGTGAACACAGAGGCAGAGTGTGGGGCAGCGCGCTTTGTCAGAACCAGGAGGGGTTTCCCTGTGAAAAGAGGGAAAACAAGGAGCAGGAGACAGAGATGTTCACGTGCTTCTGCTGAGAACCAGTCCTGCGCCAACAGCACTGGGACTAAACTGGGGAGCCGCGCAGGTGTCCCTGCCTTGAACTCCCCAGAGCTCTGCGTGCCAGGAGATCCGGTTGTATTGCTCCCAGCAGGGCGTAAATGCAGGAAGCCGGCTCCGGTTTAGCTTTCTGTGCAATTTAATCAGCCGTGCAGAACCAGGAGTGCTGGGGTGGGCGGTGCAGGAGCAGGAAGCAGTTTAGATTCACCAGATACTATTAGCTCGAGCTCAGGCCTGGCTCTGCAGGACTAGGCTATTTTGCACAAGAAAACTTGAGCATCTCTGCTGTGTGCTCCTCGTCATCTCCATTATCTGTGTTTTTCCTTTATCTGGGTACCACAGCTCCTCCCAGTGATGGAGCACCGGCTCTCTAGTCAGCTTTAATCTCTAGCTGTCGTTGGAGGGTCAGGTCAGGAGAGGTTTGAGGTCCTCAGCCCTGAAGTGAAGCCCTCCCCTGCTTCAGACAGGGCTGCAATTGAAACCAGCTGATCCCAAGTCCCTTGCAAACATTTCCATTTTAAACCACTGAAGTTTTATGTCTTCCTAGTAAATTTTTTTCTTAAGCCTCATAAATCCCGTAAAGATCTGGAACAGCTAGTAAATTTGGCCATTTTGATACACGTTTTCCAGTAAAGAGGATAATAATTGCTGTTTCTGATGCCACCTCCCCTCCCTACCCCTTCAGCTGTAGGAGTTCACCTCTTGCCGGCTCACTGCTGCTTGCACGCAAATTGGGCCATGCTAAGAAAGGCAACACGTACAGGTCCCATTTGCACGAAGTTCAAGATCCTCAGGATCGAGGAGTTGCTGGAGCTCTGCTAGCTTTGCCACTGCCCCTGTATGTGACCTGAGCAAAATCACTTGTCCTCTTCACAGATCAGAAGAAATAGGTTGATGCTCGCCTGCTCAGGGGATTGGGAATCTCGCTCGATTCAGGCTGGACAGCATGCGTTCGCAATGGGAAGCTGCAAAACTCCAGGCTAGGGATCCTCCTCCCAAAGTCCCCACCGAACACAGAATGCGAGAGGTCTGTGCTGTCAGCGGGGCTGCAGCCTCGGTGCCTCCTACTCCTTGCCCTCCGTGGAGGTTTGCTTGTGGCAGTGCCCAGGAGGGCTGCGGGGCTGTGCCTGTCTCTAGTCCCTGGGATAATCCAGGGAGAAAGCTTTCTGCATCCTCCCCCATGCACCGATGACAAGTCTAGTCAAGGCTCTTAGGCTTGGATTTCCAGGTAGGCTTGAAAGAACGTGAACCCAAGGACAATATAAACCCAAGACTTCTCAGACTGCCATTGGAAACACCAGGCAAAAGTGCTGAAGATATTTAGAAAAACATACTATAGAAACAGAAAATTGCAGGCGTATTTTCCCCTTTATTTGTTGTCTCCCAAATCCAAACAAGCTTATTTCCTTTCCTGCAACGCTGCTTTTGATAATCTTGTGCCAAGGGCACTGAATCTGTTCTTATTGCTGTCAATAGCAAGATGCCTGTTGCTTTGAATGGTTCAGCTATTAAAACACTGCATCCCAGTTGTCTGGCTGTGAGCAATCCCAAGCTATTGCAGTGACAATATGGAACCTTTTTCCTCTCTGGATGTTTCTCTGCAAAGTTTGACCATTTTGGCTGGGGTAAAACATGTGTCTATCTGGGATTCTTTCCAAGGATGAGATTTTGACAGCTGTGCTCATGTTGGCAAAAATCCTGACATCTTGTGCTTGGTTGAAATAGCAGATTCTTAGCAGAGAGGGGTGGGAATCTGATTTCATAGATGAACACTTATGAATTGAAGACTGTGAGCCTGGCTTAGCTCTTTTCAGTTGGGGGAAGAGGTTGAACCCATCCTCTGGGAACAGGGCAGAGCCTTTCTTTCGCCCCGTCTCCAGCTGTGGGCACAGATGGCCGATGGGCAGCGGGGCTGACGGGAGCCCGCTGCGCTGCTGCCAGCTTCGTGCGGCAGCTTGGGACATGCCTTGGACTGCGCCCATGAAAGCGGGCGGCAGCCTGTTTGCCATGCGTGCCGAACGATTTTCATTTACATATTAGATGTTTGGGCATGAATGGTGGGTGGTGGTAGCGCGCTTTCAATGAAAATCCACCTTTGCGGCCATGATCAAAGCTTGGCCTGTTATTTATGCCAGATAGCTTGTAAAAAAACAAAGCCTTGGTGTAGTTTGAAATAGCCTGTTTTGGGGTTGTTATTATTACTATTATCATTATGATGAGTGCTTTTTTGTTTGCTTTTCACTGGAATCTCCATCTTGAACTGGAGAAATATTTGCCAGAAAAGCTGTAGTTATTCAAAGCCGATATACTTCTGCAGTAACCTTCAATCTGATATACTGTCATTTTTTCTGATGAAAAATCACTTATTTGGAGACTAGAATTCCTATTATCTCAACAAATAGGGAATGGTGGCACAGAAAATAGTGTCACAAGGTCACCCAGGAGCTCCACATCAGAGCCAAGGATAAACTGGAAGAGCTCTGGTGGAAGGTCATCAAAAAGTTTTCAGAAGGTATTTTGCAAATGTTGTATTTACTTCAGACTCTCCAGTGGCCAGATAGTTCCTTTATATTTTACCAAGATAAATAAAATAAAAATCATGAGGTTTTAAAACCACGTCAACAATAATTTTCCATTTCTGGTATTTCACTGAAAAGCAGGCAAAAATATTTTTTAAAACATAAACAAGATATTAGTGGAACAACAAAACCCTGAACAAAACATGCCTCCTGATGGAAACAATTCAGACAGTTTTGCTCAGGGAAGATTGTAGCTTAGGGTTAGCTTGCGTCCATGGCAAGTGTTTTATCTTACCCTAACTTTCAAGGCAAAACATCTCAACTGGCTCAAATTCATACTTGTTGTGCATGAAGTGGTGTATACAGACATTTACCGCACATCAGCAAGCACTTGGGTAGCCCTTTCCTGTGTTTAAGCCCTCAAGCTGATTTGAAGGCTTTGGGAGGCTGTGGGTCCCTGCTATAGGACAGGTTACGTTTGGGACAGTCCCAGAACAAGAACTCGTCCCCGCGTGGGGTGACTGCGCGCTGTGCTGGGCTGCAGTCGGGCACGCAGGCGAGCTGGAGGTGGGCTCTCAGCATGCAGGGTTTATCTGCGCGTAGCCTAGCCATGTCAGCTCAGTGGCCAGAAAAGTGGCCGGTAACTACAAAATTACATGGGAAAAACTGCACCCCGGATACTTTGCTTATGAGGGATGGAGTGTAATGGAGGTTACTCTGTATTACATGGGAGGTTTGATGAGCGTGGCACTGACTGATGGCCTTAGAGGGCCTTTCAAAGTCATGCCTTAATGACAAGCTCTCCCTTCCTCTCCCACTCATAGCTTGAAAACTAGGGCAAATATGAGCACATCTGGGAGTGCTGGGCTGCTGTGTTTAGAGTGCTTCTGGCACTCCTGTTAGCTTGGTTAAAGCCAACATGACCATTTCTCCACTGAGAAGTGCCAGTGGCATATCTACTGTAAATGAAACTGAAATTCCAGCTTGAAGTTGTCTTATAGTTCTGTAGTGGATCTGTTTACTCTGGAATATCATAAGGCAGATGTCTTCATCTTTGCCCGTTCTTAACAGGTCACAGTCATCGACTTTAAATAACTAAAAGCTTTTAAAATAATTTTAAAACATGCTTTCCTCTCCTTTACAGAGCTTAACCTTTAGTTGGCCTTAACCAGAAACACCCAGGATTATGTGATTCTAAACCAGACCATCATAAACCGAGCAGCAGCTTTAAATATATAGTGCGATCATTACCTGAAACCAGTGAAGAGGTTGGAATAATTCTTGCTCGTGTTTACACTTCGGTATCTCAGTGGGTTATGTTCAATCCCTTAATGATTATGATTAAAAACATACTGGAAACACGTAATAATTAAGGCACTTACCGTGATTCTGAAAGTACAGAAGTAGCTTTGAAGTGGAACTGGACACAATGACTGCTGCCAAAACATTGTGAGAGTTAGGGGAGCTGTGCAGCAGGTCGCTGGTAATTGTACATATGATAACATGCCTGTCTTGGCGCGTGCAGTATCTGCCTTCGGCACCAACCTTGTAATTGCTGCTTGCACGTCAGTGAGACTTTCGCAACTCGCAAAAGGAGCGGGTTGATGGCAGGTGATGGCTCCACTTCTTAATTTATGTAAAGCCAAAGTGAAACTTTGGTTTGTTCCTCCATGGGGGACTTTTTGGAGGATGAGGCGGTATTTGGGAAGAGGGGAAGAGTCGGAAGTTTGGGGTGGCAGCAGGGAGCGGGCACTGGTTCAGGCGCTTTGCCCTGCCAAGGTTTCAATGTGGGTTCTGACATGAAAGGGAGTTCTGAAGCAGCGAGCTGTAAACCTCGTGTTTTAGGAGTGTTTCTGTGGTTGAGGGATAGGGGCATGTATTATGGAATGTATTCCTTTGTTTGTTTTTCCGATTTAAACAAACAAAAATACTCTTATTATGAGAAGAGAAGAAGGGAGGAGTGATGAGGCTTGTGCTGTAAAGTCACGTTTGCTGGAAAAGTTGTCCTGTTTTCCATTGCTTAATTTCAGCTGAAAAGCAAGGGCTGAAGGTTGGAGAGAACAGAGCTACTTTTTTGGGAGTATTTTTACGAGCACTAGAGACGAGCCCTCTTGGGAGGGAGCAATTTATCCGTATGTAAAGGAAGCAGAAGTGGAAACAGGTGCTCCCCAATATTCCTTTGATGCTCAAAGGGACTCACTTTTGGTCATCGTCCTTTAATTTTGTACACCATATCTCTTGGTAATTTTCTTTGCAAACCCAAATTCAGCTTCTGTCACTGTTCTGATGCCATGGAGATCTACCTGCTTACACCACATGTCTCCTGTTTCAGCAGTGTTGCTGTCCCCCGATGGCCCCTTGCAGATGACCGGCTGGCAGCTAATACTCAGTGTGCCTACACTGAGGCTCTTCTCCATAGATCTGTGCTTTCTAAGCACCGTGGACAGTATTACGAGCCCGCCTGTCACTCGGACCCGCGGACGTTATCTTTCCCTCAGATGTCTCACTTGGTTCATGCTTCCAGGTGGTGTTGAACTCTTGTTTCTGCGTAGCCTCTCTAAAATGCTGCCACTTCTGTCCCCCTGCATGGCTCGCACGCTTACTCCGACTGTCATTGTCATGCTCCTCAGTAACTAGTACAACATTAATAATCCTGGCCTCGGCAAATACAATCTCATCCAGCTCATGCATGTTCTTTATTCTGCAAAAGAGATCATTTGCCTCGCCTGCCCATCACCCTTCTCTCTGCATGTCTCTTGCGAGTCTCTGCTCTTGATCGTATCAAGCATAATCTGCTTGACTTTGCTCCCAAGGTCTTTCATGGCCTTTCTCCACCCAATATAGTACTTTTCGTTGGTGGTTAGGATGTCAGTTTTGGCCTCTGATAAGCCCACTGTGCCACTCTACTGCCCAGTTTTTAAAACTTGAAAGCACCCTCACGTGTTTTCCTGTGCTGTTAAGGCAGATTCATTACTCTCTTCCCAGTTTCTTAGTAGAACTCCTTTTCTAAGATAGCTATAAAACCTTCCCAGCAGTGAGGCTGGTGGTGTGCTAGCTCTGTGATGACTACGTGAACTTTGGTGGTTTCCATGGACTCCGCTTGGCTATAACATCGTCTGTCGGCTTTTGGCTTGGAGTGAAGACTCCCTGGTTCAGGAATCATCTGTTTGTGCTGGCTGTTCATGGTGCCTGTCGCTGTGGGTTACTGTCCCACAAAAGGAATCCACAGATGCTATGGTGGTACAAAATAATGACAATAATTTAAAAAAAAAAGCATTAATAGTACCACGTGTCTCTTGTCACTGCTCTGTTGTTACCCCTGTGACATGGAACAAGCACTGATCCTGGAGAAGGTTGACGAGTTTTGCTTGCTTCTGGAAAAATGCGGAGGAGTGGATTCCACTCCCTACTCCATACTTCTCATACAGGACCCTTTCATTGCTCCATCGTCCACTAAAATGAAGGTTAAAGGCTTAAAAAGCAAGGTGGCAAGTGGTGAGACCAGCATTATGCAATTCCACTTTTGGGTCTTCTGTCCAGAAATCATTGCCAGTTGGTAGATCATTTGGGGGACCTGCAGAAAATGAGCTGGTTTATGAGAAAAGACAGAGCGATATCGTGGGTCCGCATCTGATTCCACTCTTTTATTCTTGATGGAGTGTTCAGTGGAGAAGCCTGTCATTGTACGTGGGGTCGACAGTGCCCTCTCTCTGGTCCTGTCCAGTGCAGGGTAGGATCAAATGTATACTGATAGAGCTTTGCAGCACACTGCAGCTTTATTCCAGCCCACAGTCTCCTGAAGCTGCCAGCCATGAAAAACCAGTATGAACAATGAGCTTAAATCCATTTTTTAAATAGAGTTTTGCCTGAAAAAAAAAATTGGATGCCAAAGTGTCAGGCTGCAAACCCCAACTGCCAAGCAGTTCTTTTTCCTGTGAGAAAGAACAACTCTGGTGAAAACCAAAAAAACTAATAATCCAGCCCTGTGTTAGGAACAAAGGTCGCTGCCTCTGTGGCAGCCAAGTGTGTAGCCCAAGGCCAGGCAACATCTTGAGCCTTCTACCGTGGCTCTGGGACCTTTTACAAAAGCTGGGCACGTTTCCAGCGCTGAGCTGTAAGAAGGACAGTTGACCCATGGTGCACCTGGGGCATCTCAGCCTTATTTCTGTTTCACATAAGGCTTTGTCTAGGTTTATTTTATTTAATGGGAGCTTTTTTTTTCCCCTGGTTATACTGTCACAGGAAATTCTCACTGTTCTATTACTTTTTTCCTGTTGGAACTAGCCTTAAAATAAAATGAATAAATAAATATATGTACATACATATAAAAATGCGCAGACAGGAAAGCTATTCAGATCTGGAGAGGCCTTGATAACACTGCTGATGAGGTTGCCAGCTCTCCCTGAGTCTGAGCTGAACAATTCCCCACCACCTCCCCAACCCCTGGGAACTTAAGCAGTGCTGGTTGTGAAGCTTCTAATTCTGACTACAGGTGTTTGGTTTGAAAGACACCACATGCCATGTTGTAATCTCATTTAGGAAAAAGGTAATTAAATAAAAATACAGATGTGTTACAGTCACAGTTCCTGAACATCTGAAATGCCCGTCGGTTTAAAAAAAGTAAAGAATAAATCTCTCTGAAGGAGCACTATCCTCTTGTCTTTTGTAATATTATCCAGTATTAGTATTTCAAATTTTAAAAAAAGAGTTATAAATGTCAACATCTGCTCTTAACCATCTATTTACAGCAGGAACATTGTGTTTAAAAACAAACAAGATAGGAATGTCTGAACTCCCTTCGTTCTGCTGCTCTGCATATCCAAATATTCCTGCTAGTGTTTACTTGTTGCATGTTCTGCTCCATCATTGAGTGTTTAGCACCATTTTCTTAAGGTACGGTAGACTATTAAAGCCATTCCTGGAGTGCAGAGTAGCAGCTAGACCTGCTCTGCTTTGTCTTAACAAGTCGGATAGTCGGTGATCTTACTCTTTTGAATCTTTAACTTGAAATGTATAAATGCCAGTATATTCGGGATAAATTGCAGGAAAACATTATTGTGAAAAAGGTTAGCTGGCTTTAACGTGGACTGTTCTCTGTTCAGTAGTGATGATGATCATAGTAATGATAACAATAAACTAACTACAGAATTCATCTGGTCCCAATCCAGCAAAATATTTAATCCCATGCTTAACTTTTTAAGCATGTGTGCGTTCCAGTTCATCAGAGTTAAGCACGTGCTTTAGCTCTTCACTCTACTGCTGCTTGATTTCCAGCATGTGCCGCTCCTGTTGTTTGTTTGAGATGTGCTATTTCTGGCTCTGACTGGCTGGAACAAACCTTTGGAATTGGCAGATGCTGAGGAGTGGCTAATATATTCATTATCCAGTATGATTCTGGGGCGTTGCAACACCAGCTGAGTGGTATTAGCCTGCTTGTTTGCTATGTGTTTTACAAGCTTGTTGGTCTCTGCTTTCCACTGTTTAACCCTTTTTCTGTAGAGAAGGAGATCCTCAGCTGTGAGTGGAGGCTGTTGGCCTTGGAGGAAGAGTACGAAAGTACCAAGCCTGGTAACGTTATTGTGAATATTTCCAGCAATGCTTGCAGGTTCTCTTAAAGCCTGAGCTCTTGTAATCCTGCTGTTTCTTTGAACTCTTGCTTTTAATATACAAAAAATAAACGCCAGCCCATTTCTTCTTTATAGAGATGCTAGCCCACACGTTTCTAGTCTTCGTGGTATGGTAGAAGAGAGCTCTAAACGTGATGTGCTTATTATGTTCTGGGCTCCAAAATCAAAAAGCAAATAAAAAGTCCCCTGCATTTCGGGTTTGTTTTTTTTTTTTCATGATTTTCAAGATAATTTCAAGCCTTTCTGAGACCTGACGGACTCTGAGCACATAGTGCTGGCAATTCCTTGAGCCCCTGAAGCCTAGCTTATGGGGAGTCAGATTTTTATTGAACTTTTTAGCAAGTTCATCCTTCCTTGCTGTGCTGAGCATTATAGAAACACCACATGAGAGAGGATCAGGGCTTTAAAGTCTATACCATTGAACATGATTGCCAAAGAGTAGGAACTACAATTGCAACAAGTTTCGTCATCTCGGACCCCGTTTTGCAGCATTCCTGTAGGAGCAGAGCCCTGACACAGCACCTGGCTCCCTGCATGCACACCTAAGTGAGGCTGCGGGCCCGAGCTTCAGGCTGCCGGGGGATTTCTCAGGGCTGCCACGGTGCCGGCACAGGCAGGGATGCCACACGTCTGTGCGTGCAGCCATGTGAAAGCACCGGTGACCAGGTGGAGCAGAGATTCCCAGCAGGCCCCTGAGAGTACCAGCTTTCAAGTTGGACTCGTTGGGTTATTATTAAATGCCTACAAAATACCTGAGAATCCTGCCATTGTCTCCAGTGGTCTTTGAATCAGGGGCTCTTAAACAGAGGATACGCTATTCTACTTTTGTTCCACATTCCCATATTGCTTTTAAAAGAAAAAAAGAAAAAAATCCCCAAACAAAAAACCAAACCTGAAACGTGATGTCAGTTTTACCCTGAAAGCCAGGGGTGGAAGGGATGGTTAGCTGAGGTTAAAGTCCTGTGCTTACAATATCTTTATGTAGGTTATGGCTGTAAGTCAGTAGCAGTAAGCAAAACAAAATGCAGTAGCTAGACCGGTGTTCTATTCAATTGCCTGGGGCCCCAGCTGAAATTTAATAAGCAAATGTAAGATTTTACTGCTTTGGAATGGAAACTTCATGGTAACTTCTTTCTGCAGCCCCTTTTTAAGTGATGTATCACATGTATCGTTTATGCAGTCCCCCGTGGATGCTGAATCCAGTGCTGCCGTTGTGCTGTCGGCCCTGCCCTGCCTCTGTGGGCAGGTCAGCGTGGTGCCGTGCCTGGTGATTGCAGTGTGGTGGCAGACCAGACTGTAGGAAGCCGTGGCCATCATCTCACAGGTTGGAGCTAGGTGGACCTTCAGGTCACAGAGCAAGCTGGTGTTGAATATGATTATGGCTGGGATATCTTCCCTGCAGCTCCTGTTCACATGGCTTCTGATGCTAATAGCTAAGGCAGGTGGGGGAATCTCTGCTGGCAATTTTTTTTTTTTTTCTTTTTAAGTCAGGGGTTACCAAATCATGTTCAGGGATGGCTTATGGAGAGCAGATCCTGGCTTGGGGGATGGGAGAAAAGGGGCATGACTTCTTCCAGTGTGGTTTGTTCTTATTCTTTGGGTCATTCTTCAACTTTCAAAACACAAAAGACTTCTATGGGATGCTCTGATTATTTTTTTTTTCAAGACACATATTCATTTATTTCTGAAGGAATTGTCTGTCAGAGCACGTTTGACTTGCCAGTGAGGATGCAGAACCCTCTCATGGGAAATGAGAATAAAAGCTCCTAATTTTACATATCCAGCGCCTCTGCTCCCCGCACAACGGTGGGTGAGGAATGCATGCTCTCCTCTGGTGCCAGCTTGTGTTTTGCTGTATCTGATATTTACAGTGGCTTCATAATGATGGATCACGGAGACTTGTCGTAAGCTGTTCTGCATCTCTCTCCAAGCACGAAAATCTAGTCTTGAGGGTTGTGTTTAGAATCAGATCATATTGGTAGCTGTTGGCAGGAATGCACTGAGGAGGCAAAGGGAGCTTTACTCTTTCCCCAGCTCTTTACCACTCTTTCCTATTAGTACCAGTCGGTACAGCCCCTTTGTCTGGGATTTTCACTCAATACCTCCAACATCCATTGCTGTCTTTAGGAGATGAGGAGGCTGAACAACTCTCAAGAAGTGCTTAGCATCTTGAATTCAGTCTAACCAGGAAGAAAAAGAAAAGATCCTCTTTACCCTGCACAACTGACTATTCCAACTTTGTGTCCTAACAGCACGTGCAGATGGTGTGCAAATGGCCGGTCAGACGTGGAGACCCCTCTCTAGGGAAACACAGTAAAGCCAGCTGTGGTTCTTATGTTCCTTGGGCACCTCTGGTATGCTCTTCCTGGGCTAAGGCCCAAGAGGAGGCTGTCTCATTGTACGTATTCAGCCACAGTTACTGAGGGCAGGAGTTATGTATATTCTGTTTTAAAAACCATGTCTCTATCGGTAAAAGTCTTCAGGATTCAGCCAGTGAAAGGGCCCGCATGATGATATACCAGTGTTCATTCCTCTTGCCTTCTCACGTATGAGTTTATTTCTGTTTGCTCCTTTCTTTTTTGCAGATGGCAGATAAATCTTGTCAGTGCTTTTTTGGTTTTGCAGCCTTTTTTCAATCGTCTTTCCTTTTGTATCTCCAGCAATGTGCAAATCTGATGGTTTGCTATTTCTGCTAAGCATATTTCTTTTCCATGGTGTCTCATTGTCTATTTCTTGAGCTTTTTTGCTGGGTGAAAGAAGAGACAAATTTCCAGTAGGCAAAAAATAAACCATCCCCAGCTCATGAAAGAAATGAACCCTTTTTAATCAAAGCTATGAAATGCAATAGTTTAATGTGAGTTGCTTGTCAGGGTAGGAAGACTGACCAATAGGTCCCTGAGAAGCATATTTTGATGCGTCTGTTGGATCAATTGGAATTGTATTGCGTGCAAGGAGAACAATACTGCATGAGCCCTCGAAGTGGAGTGAACACAAATGACATTTTTATTCATTCTTAGCCAGATTGCTTGGTATTGTGTCCTCTTTGTGAAAAATGACACTCTGGCAACAGGCCACTGACTGCAAAACAACTTGGCATGGGCCTCCTGTTTGTCTCAGTCTGAGCTGAGCATCACCAGAGATGCCAGACTGCTAGCCACAAGCTGAGAGTGTTACAGCACCGTCTTTCTTTAATCAGCACCTCTCTGCCATTTTGGTGGATAATACTCAAGGGACGAGGGATAGTTTCTGAATATTTAATCTTTGGTGGCATCAGCGATGGTATTTTGCTCTCCCCTTGGTAAGAGCTTTCCTGGCTCAGAATGGCTGGCAAGCTTGGCGCAGTCTAGCCAACCCTAAACAAATTATTATTCACAGCTTTTGATTCTGTGCTTCCAATGTCTTTTTTTCTTTTCTTGCATATTAAGTGGAATTTTTGAAAGTCCCCAAGTGATAGGGAAGACAAATCTGATTGACTTCCAGTTTCATCTGATCACCGTGGTTCCTGCAGCGGGTACCAACACAGCCAAAACCCCCTGAGTTTCGCTGGACTTTTCAAAGGGCAGCTCCACAGTTTGTCCGTGACTGGGAGCTTTCATGAGATGACTGGGTATACTGTGGACAAGGTGATACTGAGCTGTGAGTTTTATTGTAGCCAGGGTCTTGGCATCAAAAGCGGGTGCAATACCAGGGTATTTCCACCATTATCCAATAATTCATATCATAAATCATCTTTCCAGGGTCTCTGTTGGGTCTTTCTGCACAACAGCTTAACTATTAATTTCACAGGATGCCTGGATATTTTATTCAAGTTCAATGTTTTTTGCTCCATCCAAGCAGCAGCAGGGTAGGATATACAACAGCCACCACCGTGCACTAGAAGACACTGGTGTGAAAAACTGGACATGAATTTCTGTTCTGCCTGCTGGAACCAGGAACCTGCTGAGCCTACTGCTGTATTGTGGGTCTCTCCCTCCCAACTCATGGCAACTAAATAGTTGTTTTTTTCTGAAGTAAGGATGACATCTTTGCTTTCAGCTCTGATGCAATGTGACATGTACAGTAGGACCTGTCATAATTCATGAAGTCAATTCTGTTTCAATGTTAATAAGTCCTTAATCAAGTCATTTGTTTCATCCAGGATGTCACATTTAGCACTGGATTGTGAAATGCTTGATAACTGGAATCACAGAAGCATTATTTAATGCTAAGTGTTATCTGCATCATATCTGAAGCTGGAACATGCCAGGAAAACATCCTTCACATTCTGCAACTAATATATCCGAGCTTTCAGGATCAGTCGTGAATTGGCTGGGTACGTACATGATTTCTCTTGTTTATGTGCGGCATAACATTGTATGTAGTGTTTGGGAACTCTTTCTCACATTGCTTATCTGTTACCTATTTTCTATGGCTAGTTCTTTTGCTTTATAACATAAAACTCTGCAATGTTGGACCAATTGCTTTAAACCAAGACTGGTGCTTTAAATCCAACAGAAAATAACTGTAATTTAAAACTAGTAGTCCTCATTCTAGTCTGTCTGTGATATGTAAGGAGAAGGAAGAGGTTTGAGCCAAGCAGCTGCAGGTGGGATTAAGCGGGAAGCTGTCCAGAGAGACCAGGGTTGATGTTTATCATCTCCTGTTCTTGATGTTGTCTTTGAGAGGAACAGAGCTAAGGGCTAAAATTGTGTCTTTAACATCTAGTTCCTGTAAATCTTTTCTACCCACAGAGAAGAAAAGGAAGTCATAGTCAACTCATGGCAAATATTATCCCAATGCATTTTCCTTTTTTATTTAAATTAATTTGATGTTGTGCCTTTTTTTTTTGTTACGAGCTTCTTTTTGCCTACAAATAGGTGTTACATGCTATTAGCGGTAATAAAAAACATACCTGTATATGTGACACATGTTGCTATACAGCAGTGTCATTATGTACAAAATTTCTGGAGAGTGAAACACTGAAAAGTTATTTTTTTTTGCCTTAGGGAACCACCCGCGTTTATACTGTAAATCTGTCTTACTATTGAGTCCTTGCTGTGAACCAGACCCCTTGTGGTAGCTACTGCGAAGACAGTGAAGAAGGAGTCCTGGTCGTATCTATGAGGAAAACACTTTGGCGTGGGTTTTTTCCCAATTTCTGTCCTGAAATACTCAGTAAAGAGATGTCTAAAAAGGGAATTAAAAAAATATTTCTTCAGATTGTGTTTTGCATTTCCACAGGCTTTATCAATATGAGTCCTTCCCAGTTCCAACCAGTTCATCAAAAATACTAAATGTTTTAAGGATCCATGTTTTCTGCAAAAAATTTATGTTCTTCTAAAAGCTATTTGTTACTATAAAATGTTTTATTTGAATTTAGTCCAAGTCATAATGAGTACTGGAGCAATTAAAGTATTCAGCCACTACAAGGAGTCTTGGGAGCACAGGAGACAGATAGGATCAGGGCTTAAGCTATTGAAATACCTTTTATGAGAAACAAAGATTTCACAAACCTCAGTTTCAACAAAATAGTTGACGTGTGCTCAGCTCAAAACACTAAACAAATTCTTCTGCCCTTTCCCACTAAACCAATAAAGATCTATGAAATATTCGAACTTAGCATCTGCAGGAAGAAAGAAAACACTTTATTTCTATTTTTAAATTTCTGTCAGGTGCTTAGATATTTCTGATAACAGGATGATAAAATGACATGGAAAGGTTAGTGGGAAAGGTGCAGTGGGAATTTTGAGTATGACTTTGTAAACTGTCTTGTTTGTTAAATCTTAAACTTCAAATTCCAGCTAGGTTGTTCATTTACACGTGTCATAGTGTAGATATTGTGGGTAAGGAAACTCTTAAATCAGTGATGTTTGTGTAGGGCTGGATAATGCCTTCATATACTGCAATCAATTAAATTCCTTTTATTTAATTCTTGTAACCATTACCCTTTAAAAAAAAAAAAGAAAAAGCCTTTTAAATATTTTTCATTAACACATACTATTAAGTGGGTAAGTGCCCTAAGTATATTTTAATTTAATTTAGATTTAACAGCAACATTTTTCCCATACTAATTAAATGCCAGTTTGTTATTAAGAAAATATTTATTGAAGTTGAACTTGGTGATAGATACATATCTATCACATCACTGTTAAACCTCATTAAATAGTGTTTTAATTACAATTTGTTTTTAATTACCATTCATTAAGCATATTATTAAATCTAAATTGCATGCTTATGAAAGACGGGTTTGCCAATATAAGTGGCTGAGGCCCTTAACTACAGCCTTACTTCTAGGTTCCCATAATTGGAGGTGCGTAGGGTGAAAGTTTAATCTATTTACGTTATTTCTAACATTGTGCCCTCCTTCCTTCCCTCCCTCGCTGCCTGTGTCTCACATCTTTATTAAACAGAATTAATAGCATCTGAGCCAGTCAACAGATATCAAAGTAAAATAAAGTATGAAAAACGGTGGCGAAAACAGCTCTTTGGGCAAGGAAACCAGGAGTCAGTGGGGAGGAAGCTGAAGCAAAGAGGGAATGCAGGCAGGGAAAACAGAATTTAAACAGGGAATTGAAACCAGTTACCTAAATGAAAAGAAGTGGGGGATGGGGACTGGATGTCTGAAGGATGCAGAGGGGTACGGCTAATGATGTGCAGAGCTTTTTCTCTTTGTCTTATGGCAGGTCTGGCCAGGGTCAGTCCCCGTTACCATCTGATGACAGCCCGGTGCCTTTTCAGCGAAAGGAGTTGCTGGTCTTGGTCCCTGTGGTGCACGGGTGCCCATGTGGGTAGACCTCATCCCCGAGGTTGGGACGGAAGCAGGCTGCTTGGTGATTGTGCAGGATCAGTCCACAAATAATAGTTACAAAGAAAGCCCGGTGCCTTTCAGTTTTTCTGATGTTTTTTCCAGCGGCAGTGCTGCCCACCGTTAGAAGTGCCACTCGAACAGCCATATGGGATGTGGGAACTTGCTTTTCTTAGTCATGTTTGCCAGGTTTCCTAGCAGTAGTCCATGAACCTAAGGCAAGCTGAAAAATCCTGAAGTAGAAGGTTTTCCTTTCTAAGGATACGAGTTCTTTCGACGAAAAGACCCTATTGATTGGTGTTTTTAAAGGCTGGGTGTTTTTTTTTGATCTTAAAAGAGTCTTTTGGAGCTGTTAGTCTAGAATTGATGCTCTCTTTTTGCCAGAGAGGAGGAAAGGCTGGGAAAAAGGGTGCAAGGGTGCTTTTCTGGTGGAGACTACCTCACCATAACCAGTCAGCAAACTGGTGAGTCGTTCCCAAGGCAGGTGGAGGAGTGGTAGCAGACAGAAGGCATGGTCCCTGGTGGAGTGCAGCATTGGCATTCCCTGGGATGCTGGTGGCTGACCCTGTCAGAGCACCCGGGGGGGAATTAATGGGGATGGGGGCTGCTGGGCAATGCCATAAGGGTGAAAAGGCAGTTGTGTGTTGGAAACAGCTGAAGCAGCCTGAGGTATTGCAGGCTTTCCCATGGGCTGGATAAGGAAACGCAGTAAGGCTCTGTAGATCGACGCTCTTTGGCTCTGGCTCTCCTTGAATTGAGGATGGTTTTGTGCCAGGTTATCTCCATTGACTCCAATGGATTATCTCCAGTTCACAGTGCAGTTTAAATCAGATGCAGGACTTCTTTTCCCCTCTTTCCAATTCATGAATCTTTCAAAACCTTCTGTACCAGATGTTATAATTGTAAACAAATCATCCTGGCAAACCAAAGTGTCTTCTCATATGTCTGTGTCACAGTAGGCGAGGTCCTAGCATCGGTACCTCTATCTGTCTCTGGATCTTCTGCTCATAAAACATTAGTTATACAACGTTTTTTTTGGCAGATGGGTGTCTTCCATGAAAAAGCCATTTCCATTCCAATACAGCAGTGATTTTATATGGACTGTTTCAGTCCGTGTTGTGCAACCCTTTTACACAATGATTCATTATGCTATCTTGCTTCTTGATATGCTGAATCATGGGATGACACTTTGCCAGCTTCTTTGTATGCCAACAATAACTTGCTCGTGTTTCAAAGATAGCGAAGGCTGCAGAAATCACTGCAGCGCAGGGAGCCCAAACATTTGGCTGAGGGAAGTTCTCAGCAGGCTCCTCCATATGGGTGGGGAAGTTCTCTTTCAGCTCCCGCTCTCTTTGGATGGCTGTAGGAAATTGCATATGGGTTCCACTTGTTGTTAGAAAGCTGGACAAGGCCCAGATTCCTGCTCCCTCTAAACTGATAGCAATCAGCCACTTCTGCACTGTGGCCCCTTAACTGAGAGAGCATAAATCAGTCCATCTATCCATGGAGAACCATCTGCATTCAAAGGCTTGACCTAGCAGAAACATGGAACCATGGAGAAGACTTTAGAAATATCTGCGTAGGTGTATCAGGTGGTCACTGTGGGATTTCCTGACCGTCTCCAGCGTGTTGGGGTGAGGAGATGGCTAGAGTGAACCCTTTCCTACTGCAATAGCTGCAACAGTATACATTGCTCGACTGGGTACACTGGGTGCTGGGTTACAGTACAGCTGCTTATTTTCCATAACTCAGGGGTTTAGTAATGTGTTCTAACTTCAGTTGACAAAAAGTAAATTAATTTTTAAAATAATGTACAAGGTCCTTGCAGAGGCAAATGACGCTTTCCCTTGTCCATTCTGGAGTTCTTTCTGATTTGTTTTTGTTACGAGTTTCTAACTGCAGCTATTTATCTGATCACAGAGAATTCAAAATCAACTGGGCATGTTCACAGCTGTTCTGAGAAAAGGGACAAGATTTGGGTCTGAAAGTAATACATTACACTGCTTGAAAATAGGGTTTTAAAGGAAATACTCTGGTATTTTTAAAATTTGTTTTTATTTGAATACTGTATTGTATTTCCCAGTGTACTTCAGTTTGTAGCACACAAGGTACTGCGTACCTTATACACTTTGGACAACCACTTGAAAAGCCATTGGTTTTCCTATGAAGATGCTAACTCTGAATCCCAATGAAAAATTCTAGGTTATGAAGATGGTGTCCTAATAGACCTTAAGGGTGCATGTAATTATTACAGCAATTTCATATACAGAAGTATTCACTATTTTTAGGTGTTATTACCAGACAGGCAGCGTTAATGCCTTCCCCCCCCTGCCCTGTGCATATTGCATTCTCATATTCCATGAGAATCTGTCCATGTGCAGTCAGGCTTTGATGTGAGATATAATAAATATCAGATTTTAAAGAACAGCATGTACATATTTGTCTAACGTGCATGTATAGAAAAGGTCTAGGGACTTAGTGTTTTTATTCATGGTTGTGGGTGTGTGAAACATTGTTCGTATGGATGCTTTATTTTCTACAATATTTATATTTCTGCTTTGGTATTTCTAGTCCAGTGTCTCAGCCATTCTTAATGTCCTGCATTATTTTTCGATGTATTTATGTGTTTATTAGCTTAAGTTTTCATTCTTTGTGTGTCGCCTTCTTGTCTCTCCACCTTCTCTCATGCCCAAGTGATTTTGCAGGGCTGCCCTGCCGCAGGAATGGGTCAGACAAGTTACAAGAACTGTAGATTGGTTGGATGGGGATCCACCTAGCAACACCACCACACTAATGCTGGATTGGGAAATTTGCCCTACAGGAGTTTGTCTTGATTAAAGGCTTCAATCTGTCTTTGCAACACAAACATAGGAGCCCCCATGCTGCTCTCTGAAATTTACAGCGTATTTTCTTTCTACTCAAGCATATTGAAGCAGAACAGAAGAAAGGATCAAAGGTACTGTAATGTTTCTATAAACAAGTACTACTTAATTTGGTTTTTTTTATCTTGGGTTTATTTTTTTCCAAACAAATCTTCTAGGCACATTAGGCTCAGATTTCATTTTATTGCCAAATCACCAGCTGGCAACAAAATCACATATGTCTGTGTAAATAAAGTAGATGAGAAGCTGAACAGGAGACTGGGAGATGATTCAAGCAGTCATATTGGCTTCTACACCTTAAAATTTGACTGGTTTATCTGTCTATTCAGCAATGTCCTGTACAGACCCCTTTTCAGCATGAAATACTGAATTACCCCAAGCTGAGATTTTAGTCTGTGGTTTTCCTCTCTGCTAGTGATTTTACAGGAAAACAGATAATTCTCTGGGACTATAACTCAAAAATTCATTTTTGTTTGCTCATCCAGTGATGACTAATCCACTCCCTGTTACTCAAATATAGGTGTAACTCTTGTGATGACTGATATTATTATGAAGCATTTTCACTTAGAGGCCCAGATGATCCTTGCTTTGAAGGTAATGCAATTTTGCAGTTGGCTTCGAGGCTCTATTACTGCCTTTTTGGTATGTTTGGATTCACTTGGCAGAGAAACCTTAAAATTGATTAATTTACCTTTAAGGTTAATGTTGCTATATGGCCCTTCTCCATTTGTAGATAGACAATGCTATGGCCACCTCAGTTTGTAACCTTAAATGAAGGAAAAAAAAGTCTGGCTGTTGTTATTAGGCAAACATTTTTAAAAGTTTGTAATTGTCATCTTGCTTCTAAAAGCAAATGAGCTAGAGCATCTTTTCAGACCTGGGTGATAATGAGACAAGAGATTTCCCCATGCAGTTATGAAAAATGGGTTCCTTTTGGCTATACTTATGCTCCTTTTCAGTCCCTGGTGAAAGAAAATTTGAGTTTTGGGATAACTGAATAATTAGGATATTTGATTGTATTGGTCTATTCAAATACCTGTCATCCAGGGGAGATGTTCCTTGACAGAGCTGAGTAACAGGATTCCCTTTGTCAGAGCAGTGGCACAGAAATGCTGTAACAGCTATCAAGGATCTGTTTGCAGGGACAATTTTGCCCTCAGTCAATAAAGTCTAAAAGAACTTAATTAGTGAGTGGGGAGAGCGCTCCATTATCTGGGAGGTGGAGGACAGAAATGAAAGGGGTTAGCAGTAAATAGGTTTCGTTTCTTCCTAAAACATTTTGATCCTTGCCTTTTCCCTAACATCCTCCTCTTACGAGACTGCAATCCCAACTGACTTCCTGAAGCTCTCATCCCTACTACAAGTTATGTTTTTTCTGTCAGGGGTTCCAGTTTTGCTCTTCCTTCCTAGTGTTTTCTAATGCAGCCTGGGCTGTAATGTGGGAGAGAGGGGCTTCAGCTTGGGAAATCTCAGTGCATGCTCACTAACCGACTTTTTCCCAAAATTGGACAGAATAGAGAATACTTCCTGCCCCACTCAAAATCATCTGCGTAGAGAGATAAAATGGGAGTTAACAAGGGTCAGGTTTACGACAGGCAAAGAAGGCTGCTAATGACCATTATCTATGCCACAGGTTTAACTTCATTACTTTTGCATTTAGTTCTTAATGCCCAAAGCAATAAGCAAACTGAGTCATGTTGAACTGTAGTAACCTAATCTCTCCAAACGAAATAGAGGGGAAAGCAGAGTCGTTTGACATGGCCTTTATTTCATCTTCTCTTTTCCCATCCCTCATTCACATGTTAGGCGTGTTGTGAGTTTCCCTTCCATCTCACAGCCGCCTTCTTTTTTCTCTTCCCTTCCTTCCTGAGTTTTTCTGGCTGTCCAAAATGGTATTTGGTGCAGGATTTATTCTGATGAGAGGGTTTAGGCCTGCAGTAATAGTGGGTCCAGGGTTTGTCACATGGAGAAGTCTATCTTGATAATCTTTTAAAGCACAGAATTATGCAAACTCTGTCCAGAATCAAAAGCTTTTAATTTTCGAGGTAAGACAAACTTGAGCTGGCCATGACATTATGGGTCCCAGTAAGTCAGATCTAGGAGAGCACATTTGCTGGGTGTTTTTAAGTGTGATAATACTTCTGCAAGGAGAGTTGAAGGTCCTGGATGATGCTATCCGAATGTGGCTTGTGGGCATATACCAGCCCTGACTCCAACCATTAGTTCATCTTCTGCTCATTCTCCAGTTACGACCCCTGCTGACATTTATGGCTCTGAACTTGCTCCACTAGATGTGTGAACAATCCAGGTTTAGTGAGCAATGAACAAACACTAACAGAGAATTAAATGTAATTCATGATTTAGAATGAGATCAGCATTTCCATTGCTTCAGCTCTTTCCCTACTCTCATCCTCAACTTTGTCAACTAAAAAGTAATTAATTACCCTCTTCTGATGTGACCTGCAGACTTTTACTCTGTAGCTGGAAGAGGAAAAGCCATTGAGTAAGAATAGAAAGCACAAATGAATTTCCTAATATGTGCAATTCCCAGACCAAGAGCCTCAGCTTTTGGCAAATGATGAAATCCACAGTGCATCTTTTTGGGTTCCGCAACAGAATGAGAAGGAAAGAACCAATGCTGGTGGGTAACTGGTGAATCTGTCTAGTGTGTAAGAAATATATTACTGCTTACAAAGAAAGGGTCCCAGAGTGATAGGTGCCTGAAAAACATGATAGATTAGGTGGATAGAAGAAAATAATATAAACTGTGGAGAGTTAAGCAATGAATGTGAAAACCTGTGAAAAAACCCTATCAGCAATGCAATGTAATATATTACCATAATCCAATATTATATGGTAACCTTGATATGAGAGCCTTGCACTCTGAGTAATAAGTGCCGAAGGCTGAACATTTATCTTATGACCTGTTCCCTGTTCAAAACGATCAGGGTTACCAGATATTTGGACTCTGAAAAAATTGTCCCTCCGTAATAATGCTCCTGTGCTCTGCAGCACCAAGGGTTTTAGTTTCCTTGCCCCCTTCTGTCTTGGAAAGGGCATATCAATGTTTTTTTTTCTGTAGCCAGGAAACTGTGGCTACAATAAGGTCCATGAGTATTACAGCAAGGCTTGATATATCAGTCTGACAGCCATCATCTGTTTGAAGAAGTGGTGTCGCCTATCTACAGACCCGTCTGCCTCCTGACATCTTGGCTTGACTGTACAGCTGCTTTTCTGGCTTGTACTGGTCACAGATTCTGCATCAAATTGCTAATGTCTTTATCACTTTTCTCCCAAGTGAGATATTTCTTGTACTTTTAAAATGAGAGAGTCGAGTGAGCTACAGTGCACGTCCATTCAAGTTGCTGGGAATGCTACATCTACAAAGGAGTGAATGGTGGATCCCACCCCAGGTACAGGTAAATGCAAGCAAATTAAATGGTCTTTACTGTGTCTTTGGTACTGACTTGCTGAGCTTTGCCTCCCTTCCATGGGGAGGAAGGGAGTGTGTTTCGTCCCTGCACTAGGCTTTTTAAGATAGCTGACTGTCAAACTCAGATGTCTCCCACTTTGATAAGTTTGTGGCCTTTCCCACTTCTCACATTCTTCATGCTTTTTCGCACTGGTAGCATCTCTTGAGTAACAACATCTCTTGGAGTCTTTCGGCTTGCCTGGGATTCACAGAGAACCCAAGTTTAGTAAGATATCATTACTGAGTTCTGCAAGAAAAAACAAAATCAAAAAGCCTTCCACTCCAGTAAAATAACCTAGCCCTTCCAGAAGAGAATTGAGAAGAGATGCATACTTTTAAGTTCTGATTGTGGTCCCCTTTCTGACATGGGAAGCAACTTCAATGGATGCCAAATTGGGTATTTAGCCACTAAATGCCTATTTTTGAACAAACAAGCTGCCACAGTTCTGAAGTTCAGGGTGAAGAGGGCTTGGGGAGAAGCAACACTATTTTCTAGGAGCACAGAGTGGATCAAGGGCCCCTGTGCAGTGAACTGTATCTGATTCAACACAGCCTGCAAAATTAAATTTTTTTCAGCTTAAGCATTTAATTACTGCAGATGTTCAGGAGATACTCTGTGAAGCATCACCTACTGGGGCCCTTTGGACAGATGCTGTTTGCTTTGACACTCCATCTGTCACTTTGAAATAATCACTGAAGCTTTAACTAGCATAACCCTGCAGGGCTGGCATCAAGGCATGGCATGTAAGAGGTTAAAAAGAAGGTCACGGTCATTGCATGCTAGAAGATCAGTGAATGACGATTGCCATTTCTTGCTCCTTGACGTTTTTCAGCAAAGAGCACTGTATGTATCATTACACAAAAGCGTTTGTTTTGCTTTCTGGAAGATATTCTAATACCGATGATATTGGCCCCATAGCTTGTTAGAGCCTTATTTTCAGAGCGTGTTTTGGCAATGAGCAAGATATGGCAGCAAATAACGGGTATGGCTTAAACCAAACGAAGCACTTGGTTGTGTTATACCAACAAACAGAGATGTAGTATTGGTGTGGATATAGGACACCGCTGGGATCTGCCAAAGACAGCATAGTGATTAGTTGGCCTCGGAGAAGTATGGTGCCTTTGGAAGGCAGTTTCTTTTTGTGTTGCCATTCCTCAGGTGTTTGTCCGTGGCTCGGGAGGAGGAGTTGTGGAGACCATGAACTAGGCTAGTAAATATGCCTTACCATGTTTGTAAAATCTTGCTAAGCCCAGACCATTCTTTCTACTACTACATCTGAAAAATCTATCCATGCTGAGGCTGCAAACAGGCTTAGCAGTGGTGCTGCTGTGATGGAAGTGGCAGGATGCCTTGCTCTGCACTCCCCTGTTGATGGTGGCAGTCAGCTGATTCCCAGCCCTGTTAGTACCGCGTATTATAAACCCAAAGGGTACCATAGACCTATCCATTCTGATCCATTGTATAACATTGAATTCTGTGTAAATCTGATTTCAAATACCTCCTAGAAGTCTGATCATAAACTATTGACTTTATTAGCTCCATTTATAATCTCATAAGAGAAGTGAAATAGGTTTGGTAGGCTGTGTTTCCATAAACTCATGTTGGCTGCTTATAGGTTTGTCCATTTCCATGTTTTGAGGTTTACATGATTCCTTTGGTTAGTTAGTTTTCATCAATCTCCATACCTGAGTAATGTATCTGTTCATTGTATTAAGACATTGGCATAACATCACGTTTATTTTCTAGAGTCTTCCTTCTTCCAAGGCATGCTGAAAACACTTGCTTTCGGGTTTGGGATCTCTTAGATGGGAATTGCTTAGGTGTAGTGTCGTGAAAAATGTCTGCCTCTGGTAGTAGTCTTTTGTATTTCAGTGTTAGCTCTAAGCACAAATTCTATTTTAAGATTCCAAATAAACTTCAGATTTACTGTTTTACTGTTATCTTACTGGCTATATAATTTTCCTTGCTTTTATTAGATTTCTGCAATTTGTTAGTGTAGGTTAATTGTATGACAAGTAACTATCTGTCCTCTTACCTATAGGGTTGTGGCATCTGGGACTTTTAGTAAGATGTTCATGAACAGTTCCCAGTCATGTTTGGTCAGTGAGACTTTTTCCCGTGACTGAATTGCCCATAACAGTTTCACAAAGCTGAAAGCTTTTCAGAGCAACAAATATATATCATTACTACTTTAGACAGTTTGGTTTTGTTGCCTGTAACGAGAGTGGTTGACTCATAATTAATTGTACTTATGTTACCCATGTTTGTTGGGTGATCAGTTCCTCTGTTTGTCAAGAGTAAGTTGGCAAAGGTTTTGCCCAGACTGGTGACTTCTCCACCACCTCGACAGATTGCAGCTAGGATATTTAGCAGATGTAAGATGAGTTAGCATTGATCTCTCTTATGGAGCACCTTGAGATTAGTAGATTAGCTTTTCATACTGCACCGCATGAACACCCAGTTTTTGTGTTAGTCACCCTGCTCTCTAGCACGATGGTAGGGGAAGTCAACTGATAGGTCGTCTTGTTGCTTTGTCAGGGTGATCAAGTAGGAAGTGTTCAGGTTAGTGACTTGGTTATAGGTAATGCTGTCTTTTCCCCTCCTCATTTTCTTCTGAGACCTGGGCCCTATCAAAGTAGATTATAACCACCGATTTAAACATTCAGTCATGCAAATCATTCTTTGAGGCTCAGTAATAACAGCTAGGTCAAATTAGTGCTCATAAATAACTAATTCTATTTTCTTGTGTTTATTACCCAGGCTTTTGGCATTGGTGTTATATAATTTTTTCTTCCCATCCTCTCTTTGCATTCAGTGCCTCCCTGATCGTAGTCTCCAATGGAAATCCATCAACAGCAGGGTTTACTGATGCTGCTGTTTGTAGATGGTGGTTGGATGCTCTCCTTGCCTCCCTCGGGTCCTTCTAAGTAAGAGCAGAGCATTACAGCACAAGAAGGTGTTACCACCTCTGCTATTCCTGTCTTGCGTCTGAACTGAGAGCTGAGAGGTGGAGGTCAGAGGCTCCCTTTATGGCTTTTCCTTTGTCCTGTAACACACAATCCTGTCTCTTCTCTGTCCTCCTGAATTGGCAGATTATTGTCCTTTGTTGTTATTTGGTCCCTACCCCCTGTTGAAAGAGATGTCTGACTTTGAGGGATGTGCCTTGCATCATGAGGTCAGTTAGGCTTATTCAGTGTCCCTTCTGGAGCTTCTTTTTTCTTGTATCCCAGCTTACACTTCCGTGTCTGATTGCTGTTACTGCTAGTCCTTTATATACATTTTGTTCCCTTCTTCATCTGAAGGAAAATATTCCTTCCTATTGAGTGATGGCTGCTGCTGCTCCTCATCCCAGGATTTAAATAGACTAGCATTTTTTCTTCTGTTTTATCAGCACTAAATTCGCACAATATAACAGAAAACCAAGCCCATACACTGTCAAACAGAGATACTCTCACAGTATGGTGACCCTTTCTGTCACCTGCCACATTTTTCAGGCTCAACCTACAGCTGTGAAACTGTTTTTTCCCCCCTTTTCTTCAAACAACAAAGTCCAAAGAGCAATCCTCAGTTTGATGCCTGTCTCAGTTGGCAGAATATCCCTGGACAGAAATGACATTGATAACAGTGAGAGAAGAGTCTTCGTGAAAGCAGCAGCAGCAGCTTTTCGTTGCCAGCTCCTCCAGTGGGTTTGAGCTCATAACAGCCATGCTGCAAACGTTATTTAATTTGTATGGGCCTGTTCCAGAGCCTTCCTATTGACTTCAGGAGCATTGGGTCGGGCTGCATGGTAGCTACAGCTTTGCTTTATGACTCAGTATCACTTTCTTGGAATGGTCTTTGCCAGATCAGTCAGATTTTCCATTAAAATGTTCTCTGAGGAGAGAAATGAGTGTTCAGCTAGCTGCCTGCTAGCAGAAATGTCTGATTTTTCACTTCTGTACTTTTCCGAAATAACTTTCTTCTCTGCCATGAGAAGCTTCTGTGTTTCAGGTTGGGACAATTCTGTGAGTGTCTTGTAGAGAGCTGAGAATATCTGCTTGAATCTTTAGTAGCTAGCCCTGCTTATTGTGTTTGAATGTTCCTTTTGTCCTTTCAGTATGTTTCCACGTTGTTACCTGAAATGAGAGGAAACTGATTTTTTTTTTAGGAGTAAATTGTGCAGACCATGTTTCCAGCTAATCTGTGATAGCAGTTACTATCGTGTGACTAACTGACCTGTGACTAGATAACTATAATAGTAAAATAATTTTAGCACTATAAAAATCAAAACTAAAACTAGGAGTCTGTGAAGCAGTATTTGTTGCGAGCTGAGCGTATACTCTGTTAGACAGAAGGAGACTGTTTGCATTACCAAGCTGTAGTATATACCTGCCTCTTCCCATAGAAGTGAGTTCCAAAGGCTGCTTTTTTTTGGCTTGTATTTTTTCTGTTAGTTTTTTTTCCGAAGGGAGAACCAGACCTGAGTTTTGTAGTCTGATTTGTGGGTTTTTTTGGTTGTTTTGCTGCCAGAAATGATTAAGGATGTGAAGTTAATCTGCCCATGTAACACACCTACTGCCACTCTGACTTGGTTCCTTATCTGCAATGGGATTTTAGCTGCTGATCTATCCATACTGCACTCGAGGAAGTTCAGCCCCAGGAAGGAAGGGGATTAATTTATCTTTATACAAATCAGCATGTGGGTCACAATTGCTTTCCAGACTTTTGCTCTAACAGGCGGGGAGACGTGCACAGCTATAGAAGGACTTCAGCCAACTGGAGAAAATGTGCATGCGTATGTGAGAGTGATGGCTGGAGACAGGCAAATGCGTAGAAAAGTTGTAGGAGAAGGTAACTGTACCTACAAATTCAGGATTCGTCTCATGATATCCATCTGACTATCTTGGCCCCTAATAGGGAAAGGTAGAAGATTTCTTGATCTGAGCAAATATAGGTACTGATATATGTGGACATACCTTCACTGTGTTCATGGGAGTCAGGAAAACCCCTGCTAATCACCCCTGGGAATGCAGGCGTTCAGTTCTGAGATGGAGTTGTGTCTGAACAAAGCAAAGTTGGGATGGAGGGACTGAAGTCACAGAGCAAGCTATGGCACACCATGTTGAAGTCAGGACATGAGTGGAAAGAACTTCCCACATCTCAGTGCTCAGAAGAAGTAAACAAAAAATTATTAGCGGTTCTCAGTTTTGCTGCTGTCTGCTCCTCATGTTGCTCCTCTGTGCTCTAGGAATTCTATAGTAATGCTATGAGGAATAATCAATTAATGCTTAGAAAGCAATTATAATGATTCCCAGTTTACACGTGAATAAACAGAACACAGCTTAGGTGACTGAGTCACAATCATTCTTGGAGCCTGATAGGGCATGGGCAGCAACAAAGAGCCAGCTCAGCACTTGTGCTCTAATTGCTGTTTTGCCAGAAAAGTTAGGGCTGGAGATCAAACAGACAGAAATGAGTTATAAAGCTCTCTGAATGTAAATTGCTGTGCACTGTTTGTGAAAAGGGAAAAAAAAAGAATCGCTACACACTGTAGTGATTTCACAAGTACTATATAGCTAAGGCAGGACTTGCTCCAGGTCTCACAGGATGACCATGGGTCGTACCAAGGATGGTATCCAGGCGTTGTGACTCTAGTGCTGTGCTTAAGCACAAGACCATGTTTCCTCCCTCTGCAAACTTGATATTTTATTTATCATATAAGTCCAAATGTGATACTTCCTTGTGTGTTCAGCCTCTGAAGCATGGTTAATGTAGAAATCTCCTTTTTATGTGCATCATAGCTCATAATGTCTTGCTTTTATTGGAAAATTCATGGCTTCAGGTCACATGCGTGGCCTGGTACCGTGATCGCTCATTGATGTTATTCACAGTTCTGTATGTCCACTGAGTAAGTGCGTGCTTTGGTGCTATATGCTCAGACTGGAGAGTGTGTGTTATAAGGATCACTCTTTTGTCCTCCAAGGATGAAGGTGTAACCATGATGTAAAACAAGGTCAGGATGAAGTTCCTCCTTCATGTCTGGGGACATATTTTTGTTATCTGAAAACCCACAGAGCCCACATAACTGCAGAAGAACAATCACCTTACTATCTGACTTCATATACTATCAGCCAAAGGAGCAAGCCAGCTTTTGAGTCCTCTGGGGTCATTTTATTTTTAGGGCCGATGCCTGCAGCAGGAAGAAAACAGCTTGATCTGCTCTGAGCTTCCAGTGCTGGCAGCAAAAAGCAACTTTTTTTGATGTGCAGGCCGAGTTTAACCAATGGAAAAAGCCGTATGGGCCAGTTAGTTGCCATATTTTGAGTGTTGCTGTTCAGAAGCACAGCACAGTTCCTTGTCTGTCACAGGGCTGGTTTAGTTTTGATCTCTTCAGTCTATGCTTGAAGTTCCGGCTCTTTTTTTGTTTCTTTATTTAATATCAGGCTTTTTCTCTCCATGCTTTTTCAGGTTTTTCTTTTTTCCGTGTTTGTCTGAAATCCATCTTGGAGACACTTGTTGCCCTGTTCTCTGATCTGTTTTGAGCCTCTGCCAGCTGCTGCTGCTGCCAGGGGATAAAATGACTGAGTCACCACTTTGTGAATTTTGTGGGGTGGCAGAGCCAAGGCCATCATGAACAAATCAAGCAACCACAACAAAGGCCCAAAACACAAACACTGGGACTTAACCTCAAAGCATATGCTGGAGCCCGATGAGGTGACAGCCAGCAAAATGCATACTGAAGGACCTCAAAGCATTACTCAATCTCAGTCGTACGTTAACCACATCAGAGGCATACACCTCATACAGCTCAGGATCAGGGGAGAGGGTGGAAGGGGAAGGTAGCAGTGACCGAAGGACCTTTTTCGTCCCTCCAGAATGAACTTATCAGAGCAGAGCAGCAGATGGAAAAAAACAAACAAACAAACAAACAAAAAAAACCAAAAAACAAAAAAACCCCCCACATGCTCAGGGTTATTGAACACCGCAAAGCTGCAGATGAAGAAAGCAGCACTAAATGCATGAGAGGAGGCCCAGCTTGGCAGACTGGCTCCTTCGCTGCACTCTCCTGTGTGGCTGTGGGCCCAAATGCCTGGTTTGCCTTGCTGCAGCTGGGTCGGGCACCTCGCTGCTCCGGACCAGCACCGTTGCCCTACAGCCATGGCAGTGTGCTGTCACCACAGTGCTTCCACTGGTTTGGCCTTGGTCCGTACCTGCTGTTGTGAAATTGTCCCAGCACTGACTTGCTCTCGGTGGCTGTGTTTCCTCGCTTCCCATGCTTTGTGAATGTCCAGCTTGTTAGCTTAAGAAACATTGTGTCAGGAACAAAACGGACTCTGGTTGACCTGAAGGGCCACTGGGTGTTTGGGCTCTTCACACCTCTGTCTGCTGGGACTAGAGCTTGTCAAAAGGTAATTTATATCCTGTGTGCCAGCAGTGATTAACTAAACACAGAGTTAAGCAGCATGGTGATACTGAAGCCAGTGGAGCTTTTGTTACTTAAATTTAGCTTGATCAGGGTCATCTCTGTGCTGCCAGCCGAGGCATGGGGGCATTTAATACAACCTGGGCATCAGGGCTCCGTGGTTACCTCCGGGTTTGGTGACTTTTGTTGGCAGCATTTTTTATTAGAGATAGACAGGTGCAACACTGAAATGCACTCCTCCAGTCTGCAAGCAGAGGATGGGACTGTATCAGTGCGTTGTTTAAAATATCCTGGCCTGTTTGGCTTGTAACAGCCCAATAGTAAATGATTTTTCGTTCTTTAGCCCTGATGCAAAAGGGAAATGGGTTCCTATTTGCATTGTCCCCACAGTGTTTGTGTAATTAATGTACGTGGGGGTTCTCCCTCCCCCACCCTCTCCCAAGGTAAAAAATGACCTTGTCAAAACTTAGATTACAAAATCTTAGTTACTAAGCAATGGTTAGGGCCCCACTGGGATGGCATCCCGGCTCCTGAAATGGTATGTATAGTAAAAACTAATAAAAATGGTGTCAGAGGCTCTCAGGCTTCGAAGTCCCCTGCTGTGTGACCCCCTGATCCCAATTTATTAGCTGAACCCGGGGAAGCAGACAAACCTCGCTGGCTCCAGACTGTAGGCTCCACGAAAGGAAATAATGCGAGCTCCAGAGCAGCGGCTCCAGAGCAGGAGGGAAGGAAGGAGGGAGGGAAACCCTCATGGAAAACGGGGGGTTGAGAGGAGGGCTGGAGGGAGCTGCTGACAAGAGCCATCTGAGCAGGATGGGGAAGGGAAACTCGCTTTGTGATATCTCGATACCTCGACGTTCAGATGCTTTAAACATGTCCGAGAGGAAGGGAAGGAAGGGGGTGGGGAGAGCGGGGCTCCTAAGGAGGCAGCCGGCCAAAGCTGTTTCTTTTCATGTGTTCGCAGCGCGCTTCGGTCTGAGATCACCTTGTGCTGGTGACAGAGGATTTAGCAGCTGGGGGTGGCAGATGGAGTGGCAAAGACTGTGCCCTGCAGGTCAGAGGGGGATGCGCCTTCCCCCTTCCCACTCCCCAACTGCAAGAATTTTCTCTTTAAAGCATTAAAGGCAATGCAGCTCATCACATTACTGCTCACCCCTGGATTTCCTCTTTGGTGTGCGGTACACATAGCAATCGAAGCATGTTGCACAAGGGGAGTGTGGGGTTTTTTCTTTTTTTCTTTTTCTTTTTTTTTTTTTTTTCCTGAAAAGCTGCCAGAGCAAAGTGATATTGATGAGGATGGCTCACTTCGATTAGCGGACGCTGGCTAAGGAACAGTCACCTCCAGCCTGTTTCCCTCCCCCTCTTCTGCCTTGGACGAGAAACCTCAGTATTTTCTCTGCTTTCAGCAGTTGTCTGTCTGATCTACACTTCTAATCTATGCCCAAATCGAGCTTAAGTAGGGGTAAGAAGCGTAACAATAACTCTCCTTGTTTAATGCCAACCGTTGCGTTTGAAGTGCTTTGGCTTCCCAAGGGTGATCTTATCAGGAGAAGGCACTGCACTTTTTTAAAGGCATGATTATGCAGTAAAACGGCTAATGATGAAGATGAACAGATGAAGGCTATGTGGAAGGTAAGGGTACGGCAGTAGAGTAGGCCTGTCCCATATGCCAAGTCTTTATGCATGTGTATATTTGGAAACATATATGTGTGGGGGTTCCTGAGGAGGGACTGGCCCAGTGTTTCTCCTACTCAGTGACCTTAATGTTGGTTTCTAAGAGCAAACAAAAGGGCAGGCCCGTAGCTCTGGCTGCCTTAGTGCCGCTGGCATGTACCAAAGAGGGTTGTGGTTATACTCCTGCTTACCTGGAGATATCTGGGAGAAATACCCCTGGATGTAAGAACAGAACAGATGACAAATTTGGGGTTGGAAAAACATGTGTATACAGGCAGGTTTTCTCCTTCATGCTGTTAGGAAACAGGCAGCAGGTCTATAAATCTGGGTTTTTCTGGCTCTGTTTTGTTTCTTTTTAAACCGCTGCCAGGGTCATCAGTTTAAACAACCACATCATTTGTGTTTTCTGTAGTTGAACGCAGGAATTTTGAGACTTTGTCTAAAGGAAAGAAATCTAACATAGTCCTTCTCTCTCTCTCTCTCCTTAGCTGTAATCACTGTGAGTCTGATGGCTAGCAGAGGTCCTTGGAGAGATCATCAAGATGTGCGTTCTCTCCTGGATACGCTCAGCAGCCAAAGAGAGTTTAAACCTGCCTCCAGACTTGGCTCAGGCGTTGCTGTCGATACATAGAGAAACCTGAAACGTCGCTGGTTATCTGCAACTCAGTGTTTGCCTCTGCCATGCAATGAAATAGGTATAACCCTTTGGAGGGAAAGGTGGGCGATGAAGGCTGCTTCCCCAGGAGCAGAGGCTGGGGTTGAAGAGGAGCATGGCTGGAAACGATGCTGTGCCTGCACTGCCTAGGGCTGGGGAAGGCCTCACGCTTCCCAGTGAGGTTGTGGTCCTAGCTGCTGTAGCTCCTACATCCAAGTGCTGTGTCCGTGTGACTGAAAATAGAGGAGGAGGCACAGTCTCAAATGGGTAGGCTTCCTGCCTGCACCGGCTCCGGTAGGAAGCAGCCTCACACCTGAACTAATAGAATAGTTGCCCTGCTTTAGGGCATGTGTTAGGCTTTCTGCTGCGTGTGGATGCATCATCTGGATACTGGTCTGCGGGTAGGTGCTCAGTGCAGCCATGTCCTACAAGTGCTTCCTGAGGTTTGGGAAGGGGAAGGCAGCTCCCTTTGATGAGTGCTGTTGTGCAGTTTGGTTGAGGTGGAGCCTCAGTATCCACAATTTAAGGGCAACAGTCCTTTCGCCTCATTTGTGTGCTGAAGCAGTGTAGGGGTGGAGAGTCTGAGTTCTCCTTAATGTGGGTCCCCCGTAACCTTGGGCAAGTTGCATTCACTACATGGCGCTTGCTATTTGTGGCTGAGGTATCGTTTTTCTCAAGATAAGCTGAAATTCTGTGCATTGTTGGATGACTTTTATCTTGCAAGCACATGCAGTGTGCACTTTAAGTGTGAAACAAGCTGCTTGGCTTTATAGCTTGGATGTAAGCAGGGATTATTTTGCAAGAGGTCATGGGAGAGTAAAAGTTATGATCAAGTTGTGCCCTCTGGAATATGCTGCGGGGTGAAGATGTGGAGAGTGATATCTTCACTTTTCTTCCTTTCCCTTCTTTGCTGATGATTCAAAGCAGAAATGACCTGGGTCATTTTATGTCAGAAAAGATGCTGGACTGATCTGAAACAAAAGGAGAAAAGCAAGGCACTGTTTCAAGTGCATTTGTGGTTCAGTTGAATGAAAGCCCAGTCTTGCCAACTCATGATTTGATCATCAGTGCCGCAATGCATAGTCCTTTCTTATAGCTCTAGGTATGAGTTATAGAAGGTCTTAAAATATATTCTAGCCCCCCCCCCCCCTTCTCCCGT
>Ga0065711_1030425_pt1 | contig 32550 bp, 12 predicted proteins | sample Hoacrofraction12_FD_59098 | JGI IMG/M metagenome (GOLD analysis project Ga0065711, IMG submission 59098) | Hoatzin crop microbial communities from Cojedes, Venezuela - Epithelial fraction 12 v2 (version 2) | ecosystem: Host-associated > Birds > Digestive system > Esophagus > Crop | place...
AGGCGGAGGGCGCGGGGCCCCGGGCGGCTGCGGCTGGGCGGAGGAGCAGAAGCCGGCGGTCGGGGTCGGAGCAGCAGCCGTGAGGAGCGCAGCGGCTTCGCTTCCGGCGTGTCGGTGCTCGCGGCGCTGCTGGCGGGCCGGGAGGCGGGAGCTGCGGGGCAGAGCGGGCCGGGCGGGGTTGCCGCCAGCAGACGCCTCTGTGGGAGCTGAGGTTTTGCAGAGGGGCAGCGCAAACGCGGTAAAACCGAAGTGGTTTTCGAGCCCCGGGACGGGGATTCGCGCCCGCCCGGCGGGCCGGTGGCGGAGCACCGCGGCGGCCTGGCCCGGGAAGCTCCGCGCCGCTGGGTGAGCAGCGGCGTCCGATCAGTGTTCAGTCAGCGTGCGGGGCCGCGGCAGTGGGAGGCCGAGACTGTGACAGTCCCGAAGTTTCCTGTCCTGACGAAGCGTCCAGGATCAGCTCTGGCAGTGTCCAGTGTAACCCTTGCCAAGTCCGGTTGCTGTATGTTGCACCTCCATTTTATTGTCTGTGAAGCAGGGAAGAGGGTGCTGCGTGTTTATGGAATGATGGGATTTAACAATGAACGAGATCAGTGGCAGGAGAGTGGAAAATTGTCAACATTCTGAATACTCCATAATGCAGAATATGTATGTTTCTCTCTGACCTGGCTCCCTTTGCTTTTCAGAGGTGGTGTTTCTGTCAAGTAATGGATACACCTGAGAATTCAGCCACTGTAGTCTCTGTTATCGTTTGTCTTTAGGAGAAGGCAAAACTTCTAAGAAGTCAGCCTGCTCAAATTGTGGAACCCAAAGGTCTTCTGTACGTCCAGCAGAGAGAATTTGCGGTGACTACCCCGAAAGATGGTACACAGGAACATGGACGGTTTTTCTGCTGCTGAAACCGTGATTGTGAGATGCAGTTCTTACAGTGTTTCTCTGCTTCAAAATAGGTTCTGTTTCCATTCTTGGGTCAGATGATGCAACTACCTGCCACATAGTTGTGCTCCGACACACAGGTATCTTTAAAGGATGTTAAGAACAAAACCCATAACTGAAGTAATGAATTAGTGTTGGTGTATGCTACACTAATGAAATAAACTGCAGTCGCACTTATATAAACGTGACTCTCAAAAGGCCGCATGATGTCTTAACCGAATGACTTGTTTAGTGTCGGAGGTTCCGTGTTCCCATCGCTCGGCGAGCAAATCCGAAGCGTGGTCTGCGCCCGTGGCCAGAGGGTAGTGGCAGCTGCAGACCTTGGCCATTTTCAGCAGTTGGGGCCTGCGGGGTTTGGGAGTGGCGGAGGTGGAGGTTGTGGGCCTGGGTTGGATCTCTGACATGAGAGGTGATGCCTGGGCCTGGCCAAGAGGGCTCCTGGACCCTTGGTGTGGGTTCTGGTGATTTTGTACTGGGGTGCACAAAGAGGTTACTGCCTCATTCGTCAGCCCATGTCTTCTGCTGGAGGCTGCTGTCCTGAGGGGAAGTGAGAAGATGTAGCTATTAGACTGCTATAGTAGTGTAAGTCGTTACTGATTTCAGTTATGGCTGCATAGCAGCCTCCAATAATGTCATTAACTGACTCATCATGTCTTCCTCAGGCAGCGGAGCAACCTGCTTGACACACTGCGACGGGTCGGACACAGAAGCCGAGGTGTCGCTCATCATGAGTTCAGTAAAATCTTTCTCTGACACCACAGGCTATGGAAGGTCAGCTCTGCTCTTTTGTTCCTTGTGTACTGCTTTTCACAAAGGTTAGGTGGGGAATTTTTATGTGATTATATGGGGTTCAGACAAGGTCGTTGTGCAGGAAATACCTTTTGATCAGGAACTACATGTAAAGCGAAAACGATTTCCTTGCTGATGTTGAGGGTATTTTTAGCACTAGTATAAAGCATGATTCTGTTCTGAGTAGCGTCTCTGTAAAAATGCCATTGTGAGGGTTTGTGTTTTCAATTTCCCAGTTAACTTTTGGTGCAGATGTGTGAAATTTTCCAAACAACTGGTTTTGGGTTTATGTTCTGTTCTTCCTTCCAGACTGTTGGTCTTGTAAATTCCTTTGGGGATCTGAGGATCCACCTGGGATTTTTCTAGGGAAGTCTCACATTAAAAAAAAAAAAAAAGAAAAAGCAGGGGGCAGGATGAGGGGGGGTGGGAGCTCTGAAACAGAACTTCGCAGTCCCGGTTCTTCCTGGATGTAGAGGTTTTTGCCCCTGTAGTTTGATAAGAACAAAAGCTTGATGAACTTAGAAGATACGGTCTCTAAAAGCTCATGATTCGTCGGGGCTTGTCTTTACATAGACACTGCTCAGAGGAGAACCTTGCTGTATGGTCCAGAGTAGGTGTGAGGTCACAGGAGAAGAATCTTCATGTTTAATTAACTGTTTCTTGGGAACTGAAAGTGGTCACGAAGTTCAGTCCAAACCAGAGGTGCGTGACCATCGGAGATACCACTGGGTTAGCTAGAATTGCATGCGTGCAGCGCCTCCTGAAGCTTTTAATTTGTGGTATTTCCTGGGTGGTATTTCCTGGATGGTTCCTGAAATGTTCAGAATGGAATTCTCGTAACTTGCTGTGTACTGCAGATCAACTTGGCGCATGCAACTGTAACAAGTGAGGCTTCTCTAACGATTGCTTCGCAGTCTGGGTTGGGGGTTATTTTGTAAAGCAATTCACTTTGGGATGTCTGTTTAACTGCTGTTTCCTGTTATTCCATCTCTGTTAGGCTGGAAGTGCACCTAGTTGGAGGTTTCAATGATGATAGGCAGTTATCACAAAAACTTACTAATCAGCTTCTTAGTAAGTTCACGTTTTTTCCACTCTCATGTCCAAAAAAAATAGTTCTGACTGGATTTGGGTAAAGTTTGTTTGTAATCTGAGCCCCCTGTCATTTCACAGATGGAAATCTGGATTCGTTTTGAAGGGTGTCTTCACTGCCTGAGAGCTTGGTGCGGAGGGGGGTTGGGCTGCTGAGGCTCGCATGTGGCCGCTGTGCGGGGTGGAGGGTCTAAACTGGTCATTCTTCCTGGGTGACGTTCTGGCACGTGGAATCGGAGTGCAGTTCAGCCGGCCTTGATTCCTGACTATGCTGCCGATACACTACGTGATCTTGGTCAAGTGCGGTCGCTGTCTTAAATCTATGCATGTGGGTGACTTCATTAGTTACTGTTCATTTCATACGTTCATACGATGAGGTGAAATTTAATTATTGTCTGGCAAACGGTGTTGTGTCTGTTTACAAAGTCTGTAATCCAGAGAAGTCATTGCGGTGCCTTACAAACAAACTGGAAACGTGAAGTACGTGGTTACCCACGAAGCCTCGGCCCCAGCCCTGCCGGAACGGGGAGGGGCAGGGACCAGGCACCAGGACTGGAGGGAGGGGGCCTAGGGGGGGAGAACAAAATGCGAAACAGAGCAGGCAGAGGTCCTGGGGTGCACCTTCATGGCCATCGCACCTGGTGGTTCCTGTGAGCTGTGTTAGGTGTCATAGAGTTTGGGACACAGTGAAGTATTTTGGTTAATTTATTTTTTCCAGCCTTCTGATGTGCATGCATCGAGTTCCACTTTGAAGCAATAACACTGTATTGCTATTAGAACTTCAAAAAAAGAGAAGGGTTTTCTTTCTGGTGTGTGGGATGGTGAAAAGCATAATTAAAATACAGCTAATGAAAGATGGGGTTTGCTCACTATGTATGTAGCATCTTAGGAAAATACATTTAAATACAAGCTGTTAGATGTGTAGCAATCTAAAGCAGAGCTGATGTGCTGCCAGAGCTACACCAGCGTCAGTGAAAGCAGCAAGTGGTGCAGTGCTTTTTTGGCCTTTTCTTGCTATTACACATGGCTACTCTCTGTAAGCCACTGTTCGCTTTAGTAGCTGTGGCTTTAATTTTCTAAAAGCTAGCAAGAAGCAAATCCGCAAAACGCTCTTTGCTCTGTTGCCTTATGTAGGAACAGTGCGTTCGGTATCTGCCAAGCTGTGCTGCAGTGCCAGCACTGATAATGCCCCCTCGCCCGTGTGCGGCACCTGCTTTGTCACCAGTCGCTCTTACACATTGCTGCTGTCGTTGTTGCTGTAGGAGCGTTCGATCTCCAACCAGATGATGTTCATTTAGTGACTTTCTGCGTAACAGGTAAGAAAACGTTCCCTTGGCTTTTGACGTGTCTTTAGCCACTGAAATCCAAGCGCAGGGGTCACACAGCTTATTTATCTGTCCTGTAAGAAAGAACAGCGCGCGTCCTCCATCACAATTTGTAATTTTCAGTTTGGTTGCTGGTAGCGTGTGTGGTGATGTCCAACAGACAACGCGGTGAGCATTCTGTCCTCACCGAGTGCTGCTGAAACGCAGCCGGTGGTAGAGGCGCCTGTGATCATTACAGGTTATTTCACCATCTCTGTCCCGTGGAAGGAGACCGTGTGTCTGTGGGTACTTGGCGAGGCAATGGAGAGAGGCCCTTAGGCACCCTTGTGAGCCCTGCTTCCCTGCAGGTGTGACTGCACGCAGAACCCGCTCAGTTAGCTCACAGCGTGCGATGCCATCTCCTTTTCTCCGTGTCACGCTCAGGTCATATTTCCACCATCTTTGCATTTCAGTGCTGTTGGCGACTTACGTCTTTGAAACATGGCGTCATGGTAGTTTTGCATTGTGGCTTTTCCCTGTACTTTGCCCGGGCAGAAAGCGGAGTGGCAGCTGGCTGGCACTGGCCGTGCTGGTAGGAGAGAGAGTTCTGCTCTAGGCCCCCAGCCTGTTCTTACTGGCCTGTACCTTGTTTTCCGTATTCTTTTAGGCTTCCTTGGGGTTTTTCTTCTGTCTTTATACTGCATCAGAGCTGCTGTTCTCCGATTAACATACAACAAAATGAATGCTGCTCAGAAGACAATCCAAAGCCCTATGAGTTTGACCTTTTATTTTTTTTCCCATTACAGAACTAAATGACAGAGAAGAAAAGGATATTCACTTTCCAATCATTTATGGAATAGGTGAGTTAAATTGGAATTCACTTATTTCTTTGTAACTGCATTGCTTTTCAGATTCCAGTAGTAAATGGGCTGCTTTTAATGACTAGGTAAAGCTTGTCCTAAAAGTGAAGTGCTGCTGTCGGAGGCGTAGGTAGAAACAGAAGTTTTCTTCTGGTACCACACTTTGGTAGATGCACACATGGACGTGGCTGTGTACAAACGCAAGCAGATTTTTTTTTCATTTAACTGTACTGAAGATTTTGGCCAACATCAAGCTACTGTACTGACCTTTGGGGTTAGAGTTCAACCTTCTTTTTGTTGTTCATTCTGTGTTTTTTCTAGTTAGTTTAAGTGTCTCTGAAAATGTTCTTCTGGAATACTGAAATGCTGAGAGAGCAAAATAAGAAAAACGTGCTGTCGTAGGCTGAGTCGTCTGCGGTACTGAGAAGTACAAGAGTAGTATTTGATGGGTCCTCGGGTTCCTGCGACATTGTTGTGTTGGGGACACGGTCACTTTAAACAAGTGTTTTGTAAGAATTAATTGTTTCTGTATTTAAATTCTGTTTCCTACCAGCTGTGAATGTTAAAACAGCAGAGATTTTCCCTGCAACGTTCCCAGAAAAAGGGCCAGATGAGGCTCTGCGTTCAGCTCATGTTTTAACAGGAGCGACAGTGAGTAAAAATAACGGGGACAAAGGGTATTTCTGCTGGAGGGGGAGACCAGCTGGGGCAATGAATTGTCAAACGTTTGAGGAAAAAATACTTTGGTAGTGTTCTGTCAGTAACAAAACAAATGAGAGAGCTGGGAGAGCAACAGCAAAGGCTCACGGCGATGGCACCTTGCCTGCCAGGGTCAGCGGCGTTGCAAAGTACAGCCGTGTGACACGCTGTGGAGATGAGCTCGGCAGCTCTCCGCAGGGCGACGTACATAGAGAGAGCCCAGCAGGGTCCTTCAGCTCCGGGCCTGTTGTCGCAGTTTAGCAGCTCGTTGGGAGGGTGACTGGTTAACCTGTGTGCAGTAGGAACAAAGCGGGGCTGAGCTGGCACGCAGCCTGTCCCAGACAGGAGCTGCGGCCTGAGGCCTTCCCCATGAAGTGAATTTGCTGCCTCTTCCTCAGTGTAAGCACTGTCTCGCGTTGAAGGCTCCCTGTGTTGTTACAGCTGACTAACATTTACGATGCAAAGATGGAGCAACTACATATTGGGCCTTATTTCTGGAGGCCTTTCCCACATGTGGATTTCTGGTTGGAACAAGATGATAAACAGATTTTACAGGTACCTGAACGTGACTTTTTTTTTCTTTTTTCTTCTTCCTCCTCCTTCTAGCTGAGTAGAGACAGAGGGACAGGGTCTGTCAAAACTTTTCCCAGCACACTGCTGGGGAGGGTGGGAGATAATCTCATTAAAAGGCAGAATAATGGAGAACTTTGTATTCTGAATGTCAAGCAGCTCTTGCTACTGTCTTGTTTTTCAGAACCTTTCCACATCACCCCTGGCTGAGCCTCCCCACTTTGTCTCCCACATTAGATCTACATTAACGTTTTTAAAAGAACATCCGTTCCCATCTCGCTCACTGTTTCCTGACAGGAAACCTCGCATCTACAAAAAAAATGAAGAAGGGTTGTGGGAACAGGTTTGTTCTGACAAGAGCTAACCTGGAACCAAACACCACAACAGCTGTAGGCGAGTAGAGGCCTGCAAGAAGGGCACTTTGTTGCAAAAAGCATACTGCTGGTCACAAATACTATTTTGGAAAGCACACGAGTAATAAAGTATTTTGACAGAAGTAACCGGCTTTTTCTGCATTACTTACGTAGGACTCACCGCTGCACTGAAGTGGGAATTTGGCTCTGTTGAGGTTCTCTTGCTCCAGTGCAGTAACTCGATGGGCACAGACAAAGAGAGGTAGCAGCGCTGAGAGACTGAGAAGGGAAGTCATTGCACTGGTGCGTACTTCAGAAAATGGTATTCCACGCACAGTGGCAGCTGCCTACACATAAAGCTCACTGAAACATAGGGACGTATCCTTCAACAATAACTTAATTCAAGAGTAATAATTTGAAGACTCTTTATTGAAACATTCAGATAGTATCTAAAGAACGAAGCTCATTCCAACAAAACTACTGGTTTTACACTTCCAAATATAAAAACATTAAAAATTAATCTTGTGGTGATAACTTTATCCCAACAAATTACTCTTATTAACATACTTCATTGCACCAAAGAAACCAAGAAGGAAGACTGGTCAACTTAACTGTTTTTGCACTTCAGAAAAATTGCACTCTGATTTACGCAGATTACCCTTGTTCACAGCATCCCCAACCCCAAGGATCTAGAAGCCGAAAGTCAAATCAGGTGACTGTACAATTCAAAAACCCCAAATCTGTCTGATTATCAAAGTCAGTCCTGCTACCACCACAGCCATTTTGGCTTTGGGGGAGGGAAAAAAAAACCCCAGACAAAACCCCAATGCAGCAAACTGCAGTACTTGTCTCCAGTCCTGTAGGGATGGGGTGCTTTTCCCCAAATCAGACACCGTGGGAAAGCAAGCCCTTCCAAAGAGCTCCTTCCCACAAGAGGCTCTGAAAATTTGCAGCAAAGTGATTAAGACAATTTGGGGGGGGGAGGGGGAGGGTGCGGGAAGACTTCTATACCTTAGCTTTTTGCTTTATCCCAAGCTTTGCTTGCGCATTAGGTAGTGCCAGACACTGTGAAGTTGTGCTGTAGTGTAAATAACCTGTGTAACGTCTCTGAATTGTACAATTCCTGCCCAAGGTAAGTTACTGTTATTCAAAAAATAAGTGTTGAAACCATCACAAATGTATTGGTTTTTCAAGCTTTACTACAACTATCTTTAAAAATACACAACAGGATGCCAGTTACACTAATGTGTTCGATAGTATTTGGTTTGTAAATGGCGTGCAAAGGAAACGAACGGTGTGTTGGTGACTCTTTCCAGTGGCACAAGCAGGAAGCCGTGGAGGCATGCAGAGGCACTGTTTCTTTCTGAACGGCTCAGAACTCCTTAACTCAGTCCCCACTGTACCCGGGGCCTCGCTGACCGGGTCACGGCACAGCAGGAGCAGCTGGCCAACGGCCAGGTGCCGCCGGTCAGTGACTGCTGCACACCCAGGCACCCACCACGCCCAGCGCTCGCTGCGCCACGGCTGTTCGGCAGGGTGCTTCGGGGGTGGAAAAAAGAAGCAACACAGAGCTACTGTGTTCTGCAGGAGAGGCTAAACTGGATTTTAAACATTTAGAAAGTGAACAATTGGCAGTTGATTTTTCAAAGTGTATTAACATAAAATTAGATCATTTTACAATTACTGGGTGCAGCTGTATCTTTAATCTGGTGTATGGCTGATTGGTTGGTTAGCAACTATCATCATGCTTCGATTCCTACAGGGCCAGCTGTTTTTACAAACGTTTATGAGCAGTTGATAAATTTCACTAGTACCTGTAGAGGGTTAAAGCAACTGTAACAAGTGTACGGTAAGACAAATCTGTCCCATGGGGGGAATCTGTGCAAAATCCCAGTTGATAAGTTACAGTAGTTATTACTGTACTAGTGTGTGGCACTGTTCACACTTCAAATGCATCATCAGTACCCTGCCTTGCAGGGCATGGGCTTCCTCTGCACAGTCTCAAATCCACAGCCTGGATTTTATCTTTGACTTTCTTGTTCCTCTGCCTTCGTGCAGTCATTTGGCAGTTTGTCGCTCTGAATGTCCTCCGTGTCTGTCGCCTGCCCCACCTCCTGCTGCTCCTCCGGTTTTTCTGTGGCCAAAGGTCCTTGCTCTTGGCCAGGGGACAGAGCCGGGGGTCTCTGATCCATCTTCTCCAGCTCATCGCAGTGGCTGACTGAACTGGTCTCACTGAATGCATCAGAACTTCTTACAGACCTTTTAAAGATTTTCTGACCTGTCAAGTGTTTGAAGAACATGGTACCAATGAAGGCAGCAAACACAAAGAGTAGCATGCGCAAGCTAAGTTTCAAAGAAAGTGCCTGAATTTTACAACTGCAAAGAAACAGGTTTTGTTTGGGTGCTAACCTGCACCCTAAGCACAGGCATGCCTCCTTGCAGTTACAGACACGTACGCAAGGCAGCAGCTCCTGTTATTTTATCCTGTGTAACCAGAGACTCCCAAAATTCAGCTGGAAAAAAGGTGCCTACACACACGTTCTAGCGTAAAAACTTGCACTGAAAATCGCAGGCTGGAAGCCAACCAACTCAAAAGGTGAGTTAAAACTATGTTTCTCCCGCCAGTCTAATCAACATTAATTACTAATACAACTACACAGGAAGTGCCATAGATTTAATAGCTCTTCACCTTAGAGGGACTTTGTACACAAAGTATCAGGTAGCGACAGAAACGCAGTTGCTCCAATACATAATTATATATCATTTACGCTTTTATTTCAAATAAACTTTTGGCTTGTTTACCTGCTAATTTTTTAAACTCAGTAACCTCTCAATACTCCAGAAGAAGATTCCAGACTTCACAGGCACTTGTCAGTCAACGGGATACCAACTTCCTGTAATCCCAGGAAGAATTCTTGGGGAGAAAACACGTGGGGCTGGGTGTTCCATGCCATGTTTAAGGTTTTTAAAGCGGACTTTAAGGCATGAGAAGGCGAGCTCTAGTTCCAGATACTATGGAAGATGGAAGATCACACCAGTCCTCCCGAGTCACATGACTCGGACAGCAGGATGTTTTAGCAAGCTTCAGAAATAGAACTAAGATGCAGAAACTTACCAGGAAGTCTTTGCTTTGCAAGGCTGGAAGTAGGAGTTGGTGGTGGAGTAGTGCCTGTTCCTTGGGCTTTCAACACGTATGTAGATTCTGTGGATTCTAGAGAGCCTGCAGGTTGATTAAGAAAAAAGTATTACGTTGACTACAGCGCAAACTAGGCAAGTTTTCTGTTCATCTGTGTAAGGTACATAGCACTCTTATTTTACTGCACAGTTCTGAAACTCCATGTGCTAGGCCGACTTGAAACTGCCACTTGGTGGTAGCCGGTTTCCGAGTACCTGGGGACACGAGTGCCGAGACTCCAAGAATAACGTTTCCCCTCACACTCACTTCACAAAGCTGCTACACCCTGTAGTCCTTTCCCCCTTCTGCACTGGGCCCACGACGTGCTCCCAGCTGTAGGCTACCGAGCAGTGCCCTCAGAAGGCAAAGCTAGCTATGCACGGGTCAGTATTCCCAAGGAAACCTGGCTGTTCTCTGCCGTAAGAGCCTTCGGGAATCAGAAAGAAAGATCCCAGAGTGCAGCAGCAGAGAGCCTTCCTCGCTGTTTACAGAGACCCACACGCAGCTGGGCTGCTGTTCCAGGTCCGACGCTTTGCCAAGTTCAGGAATAGTCTCAAGACACTGCCACAGTTTCTACACTGAAAAATTATAATTCCATTAAGTATTAGTACATCAGTCTTAATGATCTAAAAACTATAGACAGTCCTTCTCAGATTGCCAGACAGGAATTACATGAGTAAAATAACAGTCTTTTATGCTGTAATACTCCATTCATTACTGTCTCCCTGAAAGCCGTGCTCACGCTAGTCCGCAGCTAGTTTTAGCCTGTCCTTGTCAGCCACTGCGCTATTTAGCGTGCAAACTAGAGCTTTATCAATGTGGCAACAGCTGGGAGATACCTCAGACCAGGATTTCAGACAGAGACTTCAAGTTCCAGTAGCACGGCAGAACATCCGAGTGCCATTTTGCAAGCACGCTCAAGGGGATACACATGCAGATGCATGAGGAAGCAATGTTCTGAGCTACCCTGCTGAATTACATTTTTATAAACTCAGCATAAACACCGAACTTGTGCAGCGTATGTAGCCAAAAGTCACAGAAATGATTCTGCTGTTAACAAATGCCAATGTCTAGCACAGCTTTTTCAATGTGACTCAACGTGCAAGAACAAAATGTAAACTGTACAAGTGAGGTTAGAAATTTGTCTTACTGGGTGTTACAGAAACAGTGAAAAGCACGTTCTTTTGCATCCTGAGGGTGGACGACGTCACTCACGATCAAATCAGCACAAGAAAGTGTGTTGCAATTCTAGTATAAAATTGGAAATAATTCTAACGACAGCGTAACGTGGGTGCAGATGCACCGACTCCTACCTGCTGTTAAATTAAATGTTCTTCCCTTTGGTGAGGCTTGGAATGGAGAAAACCAGTTCAGCACAGAGCCTACTACAGGTATTTGTCGTAGCAGTCCCTGCAAAGTACACAAACACGTGCTGGTGAGCGAGCTACCCAGGTTGTGACAAGTTATTTCAAGTTACCTAGATAACTAACGCTTATGGCCTTACCTCTTCCAGAAGTCGTTCTTCATTTGCTTTCTGAAGATGAAGTTGTGCTTCCTGTATCCCTTTTCTAACAACTTCAGTCATGTTTTCCAACAGCTAATAAAAACCAGAAATCATAGTATATTATATATATTATTTGGACTTGAAATTGTCTTTTTAGTTGTTTTTAGGATGTAAGCGTGGTAGTCGGATATTTTTCTGTTTTACGACAGTATTTGACAATCACTATTTCATTATGACTGTAAATTAAAGAATGTACAGACTGACCGTAGGCTTTTTAAGATACATCCAGAGGACAGAATGTCATCTTAAACAGGAAGGGTACATACTTTTCTTTCACTTAAGAGCTGAACCTGCGGTGCAAATTCTTCAAAGCTCTGTTTAGCACTAAGTATTTGCCAGATGCTGAATGTGACTGGGAAGAATTTTTAGGTTTACAGAGTACGTTTTGGCTTCTACAAGTGCCCAGGACTCAAACCAGCCTCACAGTAAGTCTAACCAGGCGTGTGTCAGTCTAGCTACGCGTTCTACTTTGTTTTTCAAATTTAATATATGACTGCAAATGTGATCCCTGTGGCATGCTATGCCAGCCTCAGCGATGTTCTACATTGCGAAGGACAAGCAGCTTACTGGGAGAGCTGTAGGGGCAACAGAAGAACAAAGCAAGAGATCAAAAAGTCACAATTTTGTCATGTGCAAGACAAATGCCAACTTCCGTAACTTAACAGGGGTGCTAATATTGCACAAGTCCTAGAAGACAGGCGCTTCCTCCAAAATGCCACAAATTTGGGTTACTATCAGTTAGTAAAAACAAAGGAAAAAGAGGAAGGTGCTGCTTTTCCCTGGCGGAGAGGCAAGCCAGGAACCAACCACCACAAGCAAGCTAACTACTCCGAAGTACCGACCACAGAAGGGAGTGCAACAGGGCTGCATTTAGAGTACAAGGAAGAACCACTGTGTCTTCTGGTCCAGTCTTAAATTTAGGTTCTGCCTTTTAGTGTACTCACTTATATATCCCAAGGGCTTGCTGATAGTGGAGTAATTTTTTCCTAAAAGCTTCCCTTTTGTATCAAAGATCACTATCTAAACGATGCAAGTGTCCTTCTCATAGATTGGTTCTGCTTCTCAGTTTTGGATCAAATGGTGCAAGATTCTTTCCGTACCACAGATGTGATGGAGCTGGTTCCAAGGACTGCACCTGAGACCTCCAATGCTCTTTGTTCCTCCCTAAAAGCTTCAGGATCAGAGCAGCCCGTATTCCAACATTCGGTTCCTAATCTCTCAACTACAACAGTTAAAAAAACTAAAGGTACTCCACAGGCAAACCATCTTTTGTCTCACCCTCAGAGCAGCACAGGGAGTCAGGAGTGGGCAGACAGTCTTCAGAAAACACTGATAGAAAAAGTTTCATTGCCACAATCAACATATTCCCATGGGCAGAAATAGGCAAAGAATTTCTGAAGTTCTATTTATTTTTTAGGTGAGGAAATTAAATGCAACGCTAGAGGAGTGAAAGGACAGACAATCATTTCTGACACAGGTCATTTAGGAATTCTGCTTTAGAGAACATCTGGAGGACTCTAATCAGGTAAATGCTTTTACACAAAGGAGTTACATCATCAGCTTTATCACTTCAATAAGCAATTTGTGATGTCCATTTTCAAGCCACCAATTTAAATGTTTTTTCACACATTTTAGGGCACAGTCTTATCGTAAAGCTGGTATAAACAATCTCAGTCCCACCGCATCTACCGGTGATGAGAAACACCAGCTCACAACCAGCCCCCACCGTCTTTTTTTTTTTTTTCTGAACAGCTTAAATTTTAGGGATAAAATGAGCCTATTTCAGTATTACAGAAGTTTTTCATTAGAACTACTGAACACAGGACCATGAACATAAATCAGGACATCCTTGGAATATCATAATCCTGTAACAAAAATTCTCATTACGCGGACACAGATCATTACCTCCACAGTAACTAATACAGTTTGTTGCAGCACGTACAACTTACTTTCACAAAGAACAAAACCATGTCCTGAAGCCAGTATGGAAGGGAAAAAAAAAGGTGCCGAAATGCTCTGTGATTTATTAATACATACTCTCGAATTTTCTTCAATTTCTCTTCCTGTTGCTGCAATAGTTCCGACTAACTCCAACACGTCCAGATCCTCAGTAACCATGCCAATATAAACACAGTTCTTCTGCCCTCCAAATTCTGGACCTGTGAGCACAGGGAGAATCAAGTCTTTGTGATGTACAAAAGCACATTTTCACAACAGGTGCAACACTCATGCTTGGGAATCTGGAAATCTGAAGACATACACATGCACTGGTCAGTAATGAAGGGCAGTATCTGCATAGGCGTAAATTATGCAGACTAAAAAAAGCTCAGTCTTGTAGGTTTTCAAAAAGAGAAAACAACAGCTAAACAAGAAAAACAGTGGATATTTTATACAGCCAAGGAGCTGTATAATAAATATCGGTGTTGAATATGCTTGAAACTCATTACTTTCTGCCATTTGCAGATTGCTTGGATCCATAATTCTAGGGCACTTCATTTTTTGAAAGCTGACGATAAAAAGATCAGAGTTCTGAGTAAGGAAATTAATATTATTTCAGCTATAATGTGGCACTATGTAAATGTGGAAGTGCTGCTGATTATCACGAAAGTCATCTGAAGCTTTTAACCTACCCACAGAAAGCAGCGAACTGGTCAGCAGGTTTTGAATAAGATGCACTTGTCACTAGTTACAGCACGAAGTGAGAAGGCTTGGCCTACGAAGAGGAACACTGCAGCTCTGCTCCCTTCTGACACGGAAACCCTTTTGGTCTAGCTGCTCCTAAGTCAGTGTTCACCAGTATTCCTGAGAGCAGCGCACCTCACTCACCCTGCTGAACACTTACCAACTGAAACAAGCGTGAGGAAGAAACAAACTTACAGATGTTGTTTCTCCAATAACCACACAGGCAGCAGTGTAATTTTGCATTATAATGAGCCTATGTACAAATGACCTATCAAACCATTGTAACACAGCCGGTAAAACGACTATTAGCTTGAAAAGAAATTTTTGAAATATCACAGTTACCCAAAGAAAAAGTGAGATCCGACTCCAGTTCATTTAATTTTTTCAGAAGTTCTGAATTGATTTTTTCTAGTTCTTTTTGTTGTTTGTCATTGTTCTTCCCATCACTGTGATAGTTGTATCTTCAAACCAAGCCAGAAGACAGTAATGTCACTTCACAGTACGTACAAAAATATATAGACATTTAGCATGTTTCTATAAATCCTGCATTTTACAAACCAAAAACCTCAAAACATTACAGCTTAGATCAACAAGTTTACTGGCATTTGTCATCCCAGATTTTGGGGTGAAGGGAGGTTGCCGCTGCAAGCTTCACTGAACACAACAGATTTCTAGGTAATATACTGATTATAATTCAACTGTTTTGACTATACAGAATCCTTGCCCCAGCACTCAGTATCAGAACAGACACTTCAAGGGTCTTGACTCAGCGTATTAGTGATTCCCATTATAGATAAAAATCTCAGTTATACAGCAAGATGCACTGACAGATCCACACACTGCCTCCAATATTAGAACTGTTGCCCTAACTTTGCTAAAACAGCTCTTCAGCTTTTTTTTAAAAAAAACAAACCTCAAAGTAAGCAACATTTAAAAGGTAATTTTTTAAAAAGTACTCAAAAGTTTCAACTGTGTGCAAAGCCAGATACGAATCAGCAAACAACACATACAAATCACCACTGAAGAGTTCACATACTCCTTTCTGTTAATGGACAGTCTATCCAAATATATAATGAAGAAAATACTGAAAAATTTACCTTACAACTCCTAACCCTGGCCAGCTGAGATCTTCAATATACAACAGGCCTACTGTTCTTCTCACTTCTTGCTCAAATTCCTCTTTCAGTTGTAGTGTACTTGTCAATATTGGTATCTTCATTTTTAAGCAGTCTACTAACTGATCAACATCTTGTATTTCAGTTCCTAAAACTAAAGATCTGATGTGTTAGTGTGTGATAAAAGTCAACGGACACACACATAGATGCCCGAATTAAGTAATCTCTAAAGAAGCCACTCTAAGCCAACCATAAATATAATTTACAGATACTGTTGAAATATCTTGATTTATGTAACAGTGTTTTTCTCGTGCTATCTAGCCACTGATACATAAAAATGGAGAGAGCCAAAGATTTCATAAAAAAATAAGCTAATAAAAAGGATTGTCAGACGTTACAAACTAATAAGGACAATACCCTTTTTCATTACATCAGAGAAATTCCTCTTCCCATAGTCAAACAGATAACGAATTAGCTTCCAGGCTGGTTTACCAAAAAAAAAAAAAAAATCATCACAGCACCACCAAGTACCTTTATTCCAAAATCTACTTTTCGGTGCACACTAGGATCCTCTCATGCCAGTGTCACATGTTTCGACAGGCTAAGCTATTCACCCCACACAAGCTAAAAGGAGATACCACACGTGACCCTGAGCCCCTGCAACTTGCTCTGTGCACCTGATGAGTCTGAAGTATGTGTAGGTGCTGGCTTAAACATGGAATTTAAGACACTTCCCAAAACGCAGATTTTAATATTTTTCCCCTCCTACATCAGTAATTATAGAAAAACCTAGAGGTTTAGTAAATAATTCTTCTAGTTAAGTAGCTGTATTTTGAACACAAGCACCATTTCAGTGTTGAAAGAAACACCTGTGTAGAAAGGTCACGCATCTTCTTGTGTTAAGCAGCTGAGAGAAGGAAAGGTAGGGATGATTTATCCTTCATATGTCTTTTATAACTGTCATAAACAAAGAGCTTCTTCCCTTGCTTCTCCTAATGATTTTAAAAAATAAAAGTCTTTCTCTGCAGAGGTAGAGAGGCAATGCCACCTACAACAGCTGAGCTACCTCTAATGCACCCTTTGCCAAGGCACAACAGAACGACAAAGCCGAGATAGTTTCGTTTATAAAAAATCCTCACCATAGGAGAATATACTAAAGAGTTTCTTGAGGATATCTGCTTTTACACCAGGAGATTGTTCTACAATGCTACAGCAAATCCCAGTTTTTACAAGCGGCTGAATTAAGTGAAAGTTACCTGCAGAAGTCATCAGTGGGCTAAAACGCACACACGTGCCTTCATCTTCCAGTTCTACCACATCAACTCCACTGGCAGGAACCAGCTGCGCCAGCTGCTCTCCCAGCTGAAGAGACAGGGTACAGTTAAAGACGTGTTGTGTCGAGCACGACCCCCTGCAGTCGCTGATTCAGGCTAGACTCTTCCCACAGTTCAGGGGAACCACATGCTAAACAGTTTTCTGTGTTTCTCAAAATCACTTCTTGTAACAAAATACTTCAGCTTGCTGGTGATATGAAGTTAGACATATACTTAAAATCATGAAAACTCGGGATAAGCTACAAGTGTTACAAGTCAGAAGTTTCTGCAAAATTGTCATTAAGTATGCCATGATTACTAGGCAATGGATCCAAAATAGTTCTGTGCTCAGCTCTCTGATAGCACAGGTTTCTAGAATTAATTCTCTTAAGATCTGGAAAAGAAAGACTTCCTGTTGATGAATACAGACATTGTCAATGAATTATCTAGCCACTTAAGAGTTCTACAGTTTCCACATTCCCACAAGACCAAGGAAAAAATCTACTACCAAAAGCTTAAGATGCAGTAATAATTTGTCATAATTACATGTAAAATAATCAGAAATGTGAAAGCAACTTTGCTTCACAGCAAATTAATCTTTTTAATCCAAAATGCCCAGTAGTTTAGCAAAGGATATCGGATCAAGAATAACCATCAAACTAGTCTACCAAAGCTGTTACAATTACTGATGAACCCCTGGAAGCATTCCACTGTCACTTCTTTCTTCCTACAGAGAAGCAGCATCCGTTCTTACCCACTGGTTGAAAGTGTCATAAACGTGTCTTTCGTTGCCTGTTCTGGGGTGCTGAATAGTTGAGGCCTGTGCAGCATGTGAGGTTTGATCTGAATCCAAAGATATAAGAATCACAGAAGTGGATTTTTATTTACTTAATTGAATAAAAGGCAACCTAAAATTTAGACAAAAGAATCACATTTCCTAAGTAATGTTAACACATCTACACAATGTACCAGATCTTAAGCAGACTAACAGGATTTTCTTTAAAGGTATGCTGAGCATGACAAATACTAGAAGTAAAACTGAGAGTTTAATATACTAGTTTTAAAAACAGCCAATAAAATACTTCTCTCAGTTTTGAGGTTCAAATGCCCCAATGGAAATAAAAACAATGTTTTCACAAAGCAAAATCCTGTCACAGCAGACTGCAATATTTAATTTGATGCATTCAGCTACTGTTTTTAATGAAGTTTTAATGATTACTTTCAGTTTTAAACCACACAAAAATAATACTAAGCATTTGAGAGTCCATTACACACATAAAACATGCAGAAATGGCCAAACACCTTACATCCTTCTAATTCAGGTGGGTGACTTCTCCCTAGTAAAGCTTTACAAATAAGAGCATCAATGTACAAAGCAATCCACCAAGTCACTGGACCAGGATGAACAGGTTTACTTTGTAAGTGCAAGCACTGAAGTAGATTAAAACCAAAACCAAGCCTCCCCCATGCCCAGCACTAAAAAATCTACAGACAATTAAAATCAACACTCATAACAGAACTACAAAGTTTTCTAGCAGTCTTCTGCCTCATCCCAACTGGATCCTCATCCCAATCTCTCCTCACTCAAGAAGGCAGAAAATGACTTGTTATGAAAATTTAAAACACTGCAGTGTATAGAAAAAAAGAAGCTATCACGTGTATGGATTCTATCACTCGATTATGACCAGCATTCACAAACTTTCTAAAAGCATATTACACAAGAGCAGTGCCCTACATAACATCTAGCTCATCAAATTAATTTTACAAATTAGTAGTTTAAAAAACTATATAGATTTTTTTTGGTTTTGTTTTTAAATAAATCACATACCTCTATTTGAATATTCCTGGAAGAACTTGAAAACTACCACTGGTGAACTCAGTTCATCTTCAACCTTAAAAAAAAAAAAAAAAAGAGAGAGAGAAATATTATTTTCTCAATTTTTTTAAAGATTTAACGCGGTGTATGTTTCCTTAGACTGCTCAGCAAAGCAGATACATTTGTTCACACTCCTAGAATTAACTTCTAGTGCTGAGATAGTGTGAACACTGTTACTGCTGGCAAAACAAAGTTATCTGTAAACACATGAAAGTAAATCATTATTCAGTTAAAGCAGAATTATACTGATTTAAGGTATGCATAATTAAAATCTGGGCACTATCAAGCAAGAAACCTAAGCATGTTCATTAGCAAATATAGCATACTAGTTTATTTAGCTTTAAGTAATTTCAGACATGAATGTTAAAAAAAAAAACAAAACAAACCCAAACCAACAACTCTTGGAAACTGCCCCAGAATCACTGGAGAACATCAAGAAAGTTCCAGCAGGAATAACAAGATTATAACTGATCCTGCTTTGGGGGTAGGAGAAAAGGACCGGGCAATTTTGGAGGCAACATGAGGGTATGTTCACAACCCAAAAAATGCAAGATTTAAGTAGAAGGGGGAAGTGCTACAGTAACTTGAACTCCCAGGGTCACTAATACTCTTGGAAAAACAATTTTTACAAAAATGGTTACTGTCACTCTGAATGATCCATGAATTATCTATTGCTGCAGAAAACTAAGCTGAATATATTTTCTATGCATCCAGTATCAATTAAAATTTGGGGACAGGCAGGAGTAAAACCACCAAACACTGTTGAACAGGATGTCTCACAGAAACTGAATTTGGAATAATACATTAGATATAATTTCTAAAACTATTTCTGGTGTAAAAACATCAGCTGGGATAATTTTTGCCTAAAATTTAACAGGTCTCAACAGCAGGGTGCAGCTAGAACGTATCAGGGAGGCTCACGGAAACTGGTTTCATAAATGTATTACTGAACAAATCCATGTTTTAAATGGAATTAAATCAATCTCTGGGAACAATTTTTTCATGTTGTTCTGTCAGGTCCACTGAGTGCATGAGTACACAGCAAAGGAACAAATACAATCTAGAGGTCACACACAACTTCCACACAATTTCACTGAACACCAGAACTTAAATTAGAAAGGTACCAAGCACTTTTAAGTAGTTTTTTTTAATCAGAGTTATCCTTGTCATTTAACAAGCAAAGACTAAGCTATACAATCAACATATTACATGTAGACTGTACCGAAGTTTTAATGAAATCCAGGTTTTTCAAGTTTTCCAGCAACCTTTGACTCTAAATGGCAGAAGGGGAACAAAAGGAAGAGACAAACACAGCATTAGAGGTTGAAAATTACTCTGAAAAACATTAAATAGTCACTACCATCTTTTCTATTTCTGAAGAAACCCCTACGATGCATCAGAGATTCATCCAGTTCTTACTTGTAAATTTAGAATGTAATGGAAAAATATTTTCTGTTTTTAGTAAAACACTGACTACAAAGTGATTTTCATCAAAATAAAGTTTTGGTATATTTGTTGACAAAGTTCCAGAGATACCACAATTCTGCTGACTAAAGAAAGCAGAGCGTGTAGCAGAACAGCTAATTTTCTCAAAGCTACCATGGCAACCAGATATGATGGCTTTTTAAATTACTTTCATTAGAAAAGACATTCTTATGTTCTGGTTTAAGACTATTAATAGGCTATTATAAAAGCTAAGATCAATCTCAGATGCCACAAAATGTGAAGACTAAATGATACTTTGTCACTCTTTTAGGTCTTCCATGCCACTAGCTTCTTCATTAACCATTACAGAAACCTTCCATTTTGCTGTTTGAATTTTTAGTAAGTGCTGTACCTTTAAGGAAAAAGGTTTTGCATATAAACAATGCATTTTTAAACTAAGACATTATATTGGACCTAAATTTTTACTAGGGTAAGGACTCGGCTTCAAAAATAGTGCACTTGCTGCTGTATCTGAAGAAATGTTTTAAAGTCCTTTTTGCCAGGCATTTATAATTTGCTATTACTGAAATCAATACAATGCCAAGCAAAATAGTTATAACAGAGAAGTGACAAAAAAAAGAAGTGATTGTTATTCTACTGTTTAGAAAAAACAAAGATTACGCATTTCTCATTAAGAAAACCTAATAAAATATGCAATCTAATAGTAAAAGCACATCCTTCCCCCATTTTACTCTGCTTTCCTAATTTGTCTGTAACACAGTACGAACCAATATGCTATACTGTCAACTACAGTATTTGCAGTTGATTCTTCCACAACATATCGCAGTAAAGATGTATTAACAGGTATTGTAGAAACATTCCTAAGTGTAACGGTGTTCTGTGATAGCCACCTGGATATTGCTTGTACTATTGTTGCTATCTGTTTCTGCTTGGAGACTCAAACTGTTAAATCCGATGGCAAAGATTCTTGAGAACAATCTCCAACCCAAACTCAAAGAGGCAAAGTATCCATAAACAATGTGCCAGCAAGCTGTTACTTACTAGTTGTGAGGCATGCTTTATCCTCTCCACAATCCCATCGTGGCCCAGGTACTGCAAGGAGAGCCACAACGGCAGGGCACGGAGCTTCTCTACGGGCTGACTCGACATCAGCCCAGCTGCCAAGGACTAAAGAGAAAAACAAACAATAAACAAACCACTATTAACCTCTCTTCAATTATTCCATTTTTGCCAGCTTATGGAATGTGTCACAGTTTAAACAGGGAGCTTTTTGCAAATTATAATTTAGATGCTTAATGAAGAACAAAACCCTACACAATGATCAAAATTAAAGTCTCCAGATCTTGAGAATAATGACTGAGAAGTTAAACATACCAAAGATGGGTCCTCCTGTCTGTAGAGTGTCACTGCAGGTACAGCTGGGAGACCCAGCCAGGATCCCAGAGTAAGAGTCATGCTGTCACACTTCGTAGCAGCCTGAAGTTTATTACAATAAGCAGAATATAAGCCATATATGTTTTGATTAGATCATGACCTTAAAATCTAGAGCACATTATTAAGTTTCTAGAGACAGTAAAACCTACCAGTACAGAAGAGGAGACATAACCCAAAGCCAAAGTTGCCAAATTCACACTAGAAAAATAAAGTGGGTTTAGCACACATTAAATATGTATTGATAGCATTTTAATCTTCAGTTTAAATATTTCACGTTGATTTGTAAAGGCAGGTAATTTTTGTTTGTATATTTTTCATTACCAATGCAACAGATGTTGTTACTTGGTATTCCAAGATTGAAAACCCAGAAGTAAAAATCCATTTCAATCTAAAAATATTTCAGTCCAACCTTCGGGGGAAATCATTCCTCAAAGTTGTACCCATAATTCAGCATCAATTTGGTATCAGAAATAAATAGCATCCTCCCAGTTACGTTGCACACTGCACTTGCAGCAGTCTTCTTGACAACTTTCATTAAAGTGTCGTATCTTCCAAACTCATTTCATTCTCCTTTCTCATTTTCAATAGTCACTGTGTAATGTCTCCCCTGACTTGCCCTGTAAGGTCTTTTTATTGTATTCCAAGCTCTTCAAAGCAAGGGCAGGTAAGATTACCATTTGAGTAAAAGTAAATGCTAACACATGCTGAAATAACCATTCCAATTATTATTCCTGTATATGTAAAACAATCTTTACCTCATACAGTGACAAAATCATAACCATATAAAATGCTTAGTATGGCAAAAATAAAGATGGTCATATGGCTCTCTACTAGCTGGCTAACTGTAAAATTATGTGCTGTCCATTAGTCAGACTTTTTAATGAATACAGTTATACAGAAATAAATTTTAAGTTTCATACCCTTCTACATGGAGCCACATATTATACTGCTCACAAAGTTCCTTCAGTCGGCCAAGTTTATCTGTGTGCCCAGCACCTGGTGTCCCTTTGGTGAAAAGGAAAAAAGGCAATCACCAACGACTAGCTTGCAGACTAGAATTCTACATAGAAAGGACCTCTTGTACTGTTGTCAAAAAAGTCACAAAAGAGCAGGAAATAGGATGTTTAAAAAAAAGCCCACTAGACAATATTTGTATCTGGTTCATTGTGACTTATGAGCAACTGGAATTCTAGAAAACAAAAACAAAAAAACTTATTTTGTTTGCCAATATATGTTAAAAATACTTAGAAAATTAGATGTCCTGCGCACTCAAAGAATCAGCAGCCTCAGATAAGAAATGCAGACATTTTTAATACATTCGAAGTATGACCTCAACTAACGGACAGTAAACCAAGATTAACATCTTAGATATTTTTCCAGTTCCAAAGCAAGTAGCAGTCACCTCCTTCGTTCGTACTTAAAACAAGTTTTGTTCATGAGCAGTTCTATTTCATTAACCAGAAGAAAAATATAATTTTTAAAGCTAAAGTTGATGGCACATGCATCAAAAAAATCTGAAGTGTTAACATGAAACTGATTTTCAGCAAGAGATTTGCACTCACTAAAATAAGTTCTAGCCATAGCAATACATCAACTGACATAAGCAGAACTGTCGCAGTACAATTCACTTTAAATCAGCTAAATAAAAACCCCTCTAGAAAGAAAATTCTTGTGTGGCCATTAAGATATTTCTTGACATGCAACCATAAGCTGTGTAAGAAAATACATTTTGCATTTTATACATATTCATGAAATAGAGTGTTTTATTTCTTATAGTTTGTCCATAGGACTCACCAGCATTGGCCACCAGCAACAAAGGCAGTTTTCCTGACTCAACATCATCTTTAATCAATCTGTCCAACAAAGCAACATCCTGTTATCAACAAGAAAAAGATATTTATTTATAAATGTGTTTGTCAAGCGATACAGAATTGTTTCTGCTGAACTGGAAAAATGCATGAAGAGTGAAAATGGACAACATTCTGAAGTTCTGGAAGACATTCTTAATGTCTTTGTTTGTGGCTTGCAGTTTCTTCTTCTCAAACGTAAACCCAAAGGTCAGACAAAGCATTTGTGAAAAATACGACACAAATGCATCATCTAGCTTGTAAATGTACCTCCAACCTCATGTATTCTAGAAATCTTGGACTAAAAAGCACCTTACTATATGCCATCAAAAATATCTCGCAAATGACAAGCTGCTGGGTTTTTAGATTTCAATCTGCAATTTGTACAGTTATAACACAGAAGACTTACAGGGTGAAAAAATAAGCACATTAATAAGCTTTCCTAACAACACACTTGACATTTACTTAATGAGGATTATAAAAAATAAAAAAAGAGCTCTTAAAGAAAACAAACTTACCATTTGATGTTGAGATCCAAACATAGTGTTACAAGGCACACGGCACATGCAAGAAAGAGGTAACCCTAGCTGCAATAAAAGTGATGGAATTTCAACAACTGAGACATACTCATTTTAAGTGTTCACAGAAAGATACACAATGACATAAAAAATAGTAAACATGTCAATAAAAATCTGGATATTACATTACAATGTAAGTTTCCTGCTAAAACTTATGATCAAATTAATAGCAGAGAAAAAGCACAGGAGAAACTGGGAAAAAAACAACAGCCAACTTTTGGTAAGCATGTCAACTGCGTTCAGTTTTCCTAACGAGATACCCATGCCCTGTACAACAGCCTAAACTCATTCCTCTTTTTCTTGGTCACCCTTACAATTAATACATCCTATCAGCAAAAGCGTTCTTTGCGCACAGCCACGTTCCACTGGCGGTTCACAGTCACTTCAGTACTGAGCAGAGAGCAGTCTGCCTGCTTTGATCCTACAGCTCAGCTGACTGCGCATGCACCACTCACGCAAGGGGGAGCTGGGGAATCAAAGTCTCTCTTACATTTTGATCTTGAACTTGGAAGACCACAAGACAAGTGAAATCTAATTGATCATACTCATCACTGAACAAACAATTTAGCAGATTAAGAGAACTACAGTTACAGGCTAGTTTGTTTTTATCTTTTCATTTACTAGAAATCAAATTAATGTCTGATTACTCAGTTCCAATTGTCCGCGCTACAATCTACACTCCTCAAAATCTAAGATAAAATGCTACCGCTTTTAAGTTCAGTGATCACCTAATGCGGACAGGTTATCTTATAAACACAAGAGAAGGCCTCACGTATTACTCTGCACTCAGAAGCAAACAGCTCCCAGAATACCGATTCTTAGCAGCATTTCTTGCACTGAGAAGTTTCAGTCAATAACTACACACAACACTTGGTTTACCAAAGACACCAACTTATTCCAATGAACTTTTACCACCTACTTCCCAAGTCATTTTGGCCAGGACAAGTGCCATCTACGATACTATTTTTATTTCTCTGCAGACTACATTTTTTCTGTTAGTAGTACCTCTGCCTGCCTTCTCCAAAGACTTGAAAAACACAGGCCCTAAGAACTTGACTCTTCATTTCAGTGCATGTTAAGTTTGAAAAATATCACTGATGCACTGAATGTTATAGCCTACTTTTCCCTCAGCTGTTTTCCTTTAAAAAATGGTAACTTTTATTGAAAATAAGTGTACTGGGGCATCATTCAGTACAAACTTTGCAATAACTCAAGTGTTTGGAAATCCAGTACATTTGGGCTTGGGTCTTTTTTACCATGACCAACAGCTTATGTAAAGCACAACACAATCTAGAAACAATCACTTGTTTTTGTTTTGTTTTTGTTTTTGTTTTGTTTTTTTTTTTTTTTTAAAGTTAGCATGTAGGATCCTTTCACTGGAAATATTCAGAAAATTACTCTTCCTCCCACTGTATCGTTGCTGCAAAACATGGACTGTAAATGCAACCTGAAAGTATTTTTTTCCAGACAAATGGTTTTATTTTAAACATATGGTCCACTACAGCTACTGAGGTTACCCAGTATGGACTTTGCTTCCTTTGGCTATGTTTCATAATTATGTTGGAAATAACAATTAATGAAGCAATACCAACACACTGTATAACATTTTTGTATTACTAGCTTGCAGATATCTGGCTGGCATCAAAGTATGGTTTCATCTGAGACTCAGTTCTCGTCCCACCCACCCTTGTGGCGTTGTTTAGTCACATTGCTATTGCTTCTATCATGAGGAAAAACAAGTAAGTTTTCAAAACCACCAAGTTATGCTTTTCCCAAAATCAACTTTTTTGATGCCAAAGCTCATTCCTCATTCTCCAAAGTGCCCCTTTTCATACTGTGTTTCAACTGGCAGACATACTATCCTAAGTCTTACAAACTTACATAATTTTATAAGCCATAAAAATCTACCAGGTTCACAGAAAGGCAAAGAAGAGACAAGGATGAAGGGAATCTGCTCATGAGGAACACCGATCAAGCGAATGCATGGAAGAAACAGGAGAGTTGCAAAGAGCCTGCTCACCTTGCTTTGGGATACATACATTCAGTTAACATAGTAGCATTAGGAAAAATCTGGAAGAAGCTTCACTTCCAACAGTGGAAGTTCCAGGCAGACACATGGATCTACAGAAAATCTTTCACTTGCACCAACTTGCACCAACCAATTTACAAGACTGCTGCTAGTAGTGTACCAGATTGTACTGCAAATACCAGTCTCTTGCAGCAAAAGTCTGAACATATTTTTAAAATCTAAATTTCAAGCAGGCAATATGATGCCAGGTAAGTTCTACTTCCAGCTAAAATCCCATCTGATTCACTTTACCTGATTGCAGAGAGCTTGGCCCAAGCCTGTTCTAGCTGCAGAACTAATGTATATGACAGGCTGCTTAGTATATAGCACGTTAAATCCTTCTACTGTATAATCTTCATAGCGTGTGTGAATAACAAGTCGACAGATTTTTAGGAGACCTTCACGATCATCTTCATGATAATATGCTGATCCATTTTCATACCTGCATGAAAAGCCAAGTAAATATGACCAACAAAACCAATACCCAATTTAGTGATCAAAGTAACACTGACCAGCAAAGGAGCTCACAAGAAGACAAAGAAGACAGATTAAAAAAACCCTTCTAATTTCCCAGAACAGAGTAGAGTAGAAGGAAACTTTCATGAGAGAGGCTGAGGTTAATGATGAGGGAAGCCTAGTATTCATTTTCATTTAGAGACAAAGTAAGAAAGAAAAAGCATTTGGGTTCCTGAGGATTTCCTTTACAAAGTTCAAAACCTTGCTTACTAAGAGTGGAGCGGGGGAAGAAGCAAACAAAAGGCTTCATCTGGGTTTAATACATATGGAAATTGTGGACTGCTAGTTTTAAAGAGAATGCAACCTGACATTCTTTAAATTAAGTTAGTAAAATTGGAATGAAACACATGAAATAACGTACATGGGCAGAAACTTGCAAACTTTATTATGAAATCACAAATCAAGATACTTTGTAGTAGCCAAAATTACTGATGTTATCTGTATTTCAGAGAGTTTAAAAATAAGACCACAACTTAGTACAATCTATTCAACACACTGCAAGACAGTTTTCCAGATGTTTTAAATATGTGAGTTACATAAATGAAGTATATTTTTCCTCAAGGATATTTTAATCATTTTATGGCTATTTTGCCTTTAATCTGATTTATTAGGCATGTTTCCTAGGAGCTCATGGGGGTGTGAGTGTGCGTGTCTGCTCCTCCGACACCTTTTTTAATCCTTCCAAGAATGAAGCTCAGATCAACATATTAACATTTATAGTCAAGAAACAGGAGCAAAGTAACCAAAGAAGGGTTAAAGAGCCCTCCACACAGGACAGAGCTGGAGCTGCTGGAGCGGGGGCCGGAGGAGGCCTCAGCAATGACCCGAGGGCTGGAACCCCTCTGCTGGGAGGAAAGGCTGGGAGAGCTGGGGCTGCTCAGCCTGGGGAAGAGAAGGCTGCGGGAAGACCTTAGAGCAGCCTCCAGCACCTGGAGGGGCTGCGAGAGAGCTGGAGAGGGGCTTGTGACAAGGGCCTGGCATGACAGGACACAGGGCAGTGGCTTTAAACTGCAAGAGAGTAGGTTTAAATTAGATATAAAAAAGAAATTCTTTACTCTGAGGGTGGTAAGGCCCTGGCCCAGGTTGCCCAGAGAAGCTGTGGACGCCCCCTCTCTGGCAGTGTTCAAGGCCAGGTTGTATGGGGCTTTAAGCAACGTGGTATAGTGGAAGGTGTCCCCTAACCTGATCTACAAGGTCCCCTCCAACTCAAACCATTCTGTGATTCTATTCTTTCCTGCTGTCCATGAATTATGAGTGTTCCACATTGAGGGCAATCCCTCAGCTGTCTTAACTATAGAAAAGGAAAGAGCAAGAGTGAAAGTATGTCGATTTATTAAGCAACTTGCAAGCTAGATGTTTCTTTCAGCATTTCCGCGCAACATGTAAATCAGTGGTCTTGCACAATTTAAGAGTGGAATTTATCTAACAAATTTACTTTATGTAACATCTGAAACATCTTAAGTTATCACAGACTATCTGATGCACAAATACTGCGGAGTATTCCAGAGTTAAATTCCAGAATGACCTACATGCAAACATTTACTTCACCTTTATGCAACAGTTCTGTGATCTAACACGGCAAAAGGGAAACTCCTTTAGTGTTGCTCATAGCCACAAAAATGTCAAGAGATATGAAGCAGTTCACAGCACGGTATTAGTTCAGTGCTGTTGCATATGGGTCACAAAACTTTGGGACCACAGTCCAATAGATACTCACCATTAATCACAACATTATTGAATATTTGATTCAAAACAGCAATATTTCTTTTTTTAGCCATGCCGTTTAGAAACATTACTGACACGCTCTCTATATACAGATACATTTGTCAAAATAGCTGGGTTACCTGCAACTTCTTAAATTTCATCATTGCACAAGGTTTCAAGATCTTTAAGTCAGACACATACGGATAATTATTGAATTTATAAAGTAATTCTGATAAAGGTCAGCCTGCCAATGTAAGAAAAATCCTTTGCAATTCTAACAACTAAATTTGAGTTAACTTCAGTCACATCTTTACTGTTTCATCTTGCACTGCGCTCAAAAAACAAAAATCTCAGTAGCACTGGCAAGATTTTCTGAAAGATACAGTATCATGAGAGGGAGAAAGTGGTGGGATTTTTTGCTTCAGGAAGAAAAAAAATGGAATTTCTAACCAGTGAATCCCCCTCACTCCAACACCTCCACACAGTTGATTTCCATTCTTCTCTTGTGGAACAGCAAGATATCTATGCTACACGATGAAACAGGCATTTCTGAAAGATTTCACTGTACTGTAAATTTCAGTAGTGTCACCTACCATACCTGGAAAAATAAACTAGATCCAGGAAGAGCAAAGAAGTAGTTAACTGAAAACATCTTTTAAAAATATGAAGTACCCCAAGCCTCAACGACATAGCATATGCCTCAAGACACAAGAATTCAGTTAAACGTTTGACCAACCGTACGCCTGCAACTGTACTTTGGCCCTTGGCTCCACCATATAGCCTTTATAAAAGGATTTTTATGGCATCCATGTTACTAATAAGTTCCTACCATTCAATGTCTGGTTTTTTTTTTAAACACGTGATGTGTTTCAGACCTTTCAAAGAACATTTGTAATTTTGTGGCACAGTGGTTTCTTTTGTTGATATCCTCAGTCCATCACACATATTTTTAGACAATTATCAATACCTAGTCATACATAAGTTATTCACAGTGACTCACCTGAAAAGCCTGCAGAGCCAGAGAGTAGTATCAGAAAGGATCCTTGTTGTAAGTTTTCTCAGTCTTTCCCCGTCCAGCACTGATATATAAGCAGCCAAACTATGTCCCAGGAGAGCCATGTGACCCTGTTCACCAACATTTTGAAGTCTGCAAGCCAGAACATAGTAACTGCCAGCTAAATACAAGTCATGAACTTTACAGTAATTCTGGGTTTGTGTGCTTTTACTGTAGAGTGGCAGAATTTGTTGATATGCAATTTTGAATATCTAGCAGAGAAAAGTATACCACAGTCACCTCCCTGCCATTGCATATTACATACTAAAATGCCAGGGTAGACTTGCACTTCACTTGGCCTAGCTGCTTACGATAACACTTCATCTTCATTTTTAGCCAGTCAGCTAGCATGAGTTGGAACTAAGCATCTTATCTCCACTGAGACTTCAGTGCGGAGACTTATTATTAATATCTTTAGAGGCATAGCTTTCATTAGCTTGTTGGGGGTTTTTTTGGTTTGTTGAGGGCTTTTTGTTTGGTTTTGGGTTTTTTTAGTCGCCAAACTGTTTTTCAAATTATAGTTTTCAATACTTTTCTGCAGATTAGTTAGTATTATTTCCATTTTACAGAAAAATGGAAAGCAATTTTATTTCCTTTTTCTTTTTTTCCTTAAAATCTTCAGGGAGAGATGGTAAAAAAAAATGTTTTGTATTCAAAGTTCTGCAAGACTTTCAGATTTAAAACTGCTTTCAGAAAGTAGAAAACAAAATGAGCTGTCAAATCAGAAACAATTCCCTTGCATAATTCAATTTAGTAATTAGTAATGAAAGCTTTATAATTTTAGGAAAGCCAAGCCTAATGCCTTATTCTGATTCACTATATAATGTAAGTAGCCTTTAAACAGTTACATGGTTGCACAATATCTTTACACTTTAAAACACTTAAATGTGTAAGTTCTACAATAATCAGAATATAACAAACAGGTATCTTCCATATACAATAAATCATATTGGCTTTACCGGTAGGCCTGTGAAGTTTCCTCTTCCTCCTCTCCATGCATTAGGTTCTGAACTAACTGAAGTATGCTGACCATATCCTGGCCACTGGCGTACCGGGGAGGGGAAAGCAAAAAACACATCAGAAGAACCATGCAAAACCCATACATACCAGCATCTAATGAAGAGGTCATTTGGGACACTGCACGGTAAGACATGAAGACAACGCTGCACTTTTACAGAATGCTGAGTACAGCAACAAAAATAGTTCCTTCCTCTCAGAAAAGCAGATAAGGAATACCAGGTTATTGAATCAATTGATTCAAAACCCAACTTAATTATAGTAGGACACTTCAACAAGTACGAACTCACAGGAAAACAAATCTACTGAAATCTGAAACTTCGGGCTAAAAAGTTTGACTTGACAACATTTAATTGCTTATTGCTACACAGCAAAGTAAGGCAATAGCTAAAGATGCAAATTTCGCTTCACGTGGTCCAGTTTCAGCTCACAATCTCAGCACATCTCTTAAACAACTGTCTACAAATATTAGTATCTGGCACAGAAAAGCTGCACTAGACATCTGACATGATGCATTTTAACATGGCAAAACTGGAAAGACCCACACCACTTCAACTTGTGTAATTCCAACCAAAATGTATAGTAGTATAAGAATTTACACTCCAACAGCCGAAATTGCTTTTTATTCTTAGGAAAGCTAGTTCAGTGTCTCCACTCAAAACCAAGTTTAGTTTATGTACACAAAAGACATAAATAGATTTTGCAATATTTTCTGAAGTACTAGCTTGGGCTCCTGCAGGATCCTCTTCCAAAGAGGATACAACCAATTTAAATCTTAGTTTTCAAGTACAACAATCCTACCTGCCGTATGCACAAGAGCTCCATATACTTTGTAAAGACAGCTGTGTTGAAAAGGTGGATTTTTTTGATTGTTTGTTTTTGTTTTGGGTTTTTTTCAGGTTTTTCCACATTATCAGTCTGCAGTATTTGTTTTTATCTGCGTGTTTTAATGAATCTTTATTCCACAGCCCAGGTTTATCTACATTTACTGTAAGTCTCAATCACAGCTGTATGCACCAATACCTCATTAGATTCCAACAGTTCAAAATTTCAGTCATCAAGGACAAGTAATGTGTTTTTTTTTTCCCCATGTGAGTATGGAAATAGTTAGTATGATGATAATATTTTTTTTTTCCATACTCACATTGAGGGGGGGCAGATTATCATCACACCAACTATTTCCATACTCACATAGGGGAAAAAAAAAGTTTAAATAATGCCTGGCCTGGCAAATGTTCATGTTTGTATTAATACAGGACTTGATTGGAAAGCAAACATGTTACACATATTTCACAGATTCTGAAAAGTAAACAGCAATATCTAAAAACTGATGTTGCCTACCTGCCTTGGAGTGGTCCAGGAATATCCTTCCGTGCATACTTCTTTTCACTCTCCTCCTCCACTTTTCTAAGTTAAGGACACAAGAATAAACTATGTATTTAGTTTGTGGTTTATAACAGCAAACATGTACTTGACTTTGACTTGCAGAAATACATACTGACACGTTTGCAATCTATTTCACCAACAACAGTTTCATAAATAAATCAGATGAGACCAACACAAAAGTTTAGCTCGGACTGAATTAAAGAGTTCCTAAGTTTTGGGTTTTTTAGTTCTTTAACAGAAAATACCAAATTTACAGAAGACTCATATATATAGGAATTAGAATTTGTTTGCACAGCAGTAGGGAAAAAAAAATTCTAACATCTCTGAAAAAACACACTCGCTGGACTTCCTCTGAATATTACAGAACATGCATAAAAACATGTACGTTTATTTTAAAGATCTCATCATTTCAGAAACAATGGTGATCTGTATAGGTGTAAGCTTCAGAATGACAATATGACCTTAAACGACTAGGAAAAGGAGTTCTTTCCCACTTAGTGACTGTGACATTAATAACCCTCCCCTTAGCACAAACAGCTATTGTTTTTGTAGTTCTTATCATCTGTACATACCTTTGATTGTCTTCTAGCATCTTCATTGCTTCATTCAGGTTCTTTCCCATTTCTGCTAGAGTTGAGTCGACCATCTTTCAGGGGAAAAGATAACAACTTTTAAGAAAAGACCAAAAACCGCCTACCTTACTACTGTCCCCACAACACCCTCAATACAAGTTCACGCATCAGGCAGATTCTTTTAATTAGTCTGAACTCACAATATACAAAATGAGAACATATTATTAACCTAAAATCACCCAAAAGAAAACTCAGTTGTGATGTGGGTTTTATTATTGATACATCAAATTTTCTTCTCCACAAGGAAAGTCCGAGCTTTTCCCAAAATACTCTTTAATTTCTAGATACCTCTTTTGGAGTCTTATGAATAACGAAAGAAAGAGCATCAGAAGGCAAGAAGGGTTTGAGAAGTGCAAGGTGTTCAAGTAAGTGCTCGTTATAATGCTTTAGCTAAAAAACTAAGCATGTGCCACTTTAGCCCAACCGAATGATTTTTTCTTTTTCATAACCATTCTAAACCAGCAATAAAACTTCAAGTATTCTCTTAAATGTAGAAATTCACATGCGGTGCTATCCAAAATATTAAAAAAAAAAAAAAAAAAAAAA
>Ga0065711_1005933_pt1 | contig 32549 bp, 14 predicted proteins | sample Hoacrofraction12_FD_59098 | JGI IMG/M metagenome (GOLD analysis project Ga0065711, IMG submission 59098) | Hoatzin crop microbial communities from Cojedes, Venezuela - Epithelial fraction 12 v2 (version 2) | ecosystem: Host-associated > Birds > Digestive system > Esophagus > Crop | place...
CCCCCCCCACCCCCCCCACCCCAGCCTTGCCTTGTTATTTTATGGTTATATAATCACGCTTATGCTCTTAAATAGACCATGAGCAATGCAGCCTGGTAATTGAAAGTTTTTATAATCTTCTCTAACATAGAGGGCTTAAGGGTCTGGTATTTGCAGTCCTGCTATTATCACAACGGCACATAAATAGGTATCATAGCAAATTCTGGGAAAAAAAAAAAAAAGACTATTCTTTGATATACATTTTCCCACAGAAATATATAAAGGAGAAGCCAAGAGAACCTTTGAAATCACATACGGTTTCTTTTTTGCAGACAACAGTATCAATCTGAAAAACAGGTTTTAGCCTCAATCATGTTGACTGATTCATTCACTATCTTAATTTTACTGCGTAGTTTTCTCTTGATAATGGCAGAGAAATTGTAACTGCACTTTGAACTATAAGCCAGATTTGTACCCACTTTACTCAGCCTTTCCATATTCATATTCTGATAAATAAAAACTGCAGTACAAACTGATAATTCCAGGACTTAAGATGGAATTCTACATGCTGAGTATCAGAGTATATGCTTAATCATGAACTAGAAAACAGTGAATTTATATCAAATAGTAAGTGAAAGAATTTTTTTTTACAGTGACAATGAATCCCATGCAATATATATGTTATATTTTATACAAATCCTTCCTTATTTCACCAAAAAAAGATTAACACAGGAAAAGCTTTTTTAAAATTCAATTTAATAAATAATGAAACCATCCAACTCAAGTGAAAGCTCAGCAACTCAGTTACAGGCTGTGTGACATTTACCTAAAAATAGCTTTTCAATTTGTCTCCTTTCACAAATACCTAACTTGTCCTCATTACATAGATAATATACAGTTTCTTTTTACGGTCATATGATGGTATGTGACAACAGTGCAATTTAGACATGCAAAAGTAAATATGTGACAACATCAAAAAAAAAAAATTAGATGCATTTGTATGCACTGTATCCAGGAAAATAATAACTGGACAACACTCTACTGTTAAGTACTCCTGGGCAAATATGTTAACTTCAGAGCTGAAAGCTAATGAGCTATCAGAAATCAACCAAAAACAGCAGAAAACTACATTTTCTTCATCTGTCTTCCAATACGATGAACACCACAAATTATTTAGTGAGCAATTCGATTATAGCTGTATGTGCTTATTTATAAAAAATCCCATTTAATAGATAATGAATACATTATTATATATTCTCATTGTATGTAATTGTGTATAGGAATATTTTCTGTACGCTTAAGGAACAGATGAGACAGAATATGCTTGGTTGAGTAGTATACAACTTTGTGTTTAGAACACTTTCTGGGAAACACATACTTAAGTTGTTTTAGCATAAGATCCCCCGTTGCTTTGCTTTACTTCATAAAGAAAGAAGTTGTCCTCATTCAATTTTTTGCTCCGTTAACCAGTATAAGAGGCTTCATTTTTAGTACAGTGGAAAGGAAAAACAGACCGGTCCAGAAACTTGTCCAAGGAGAAAGACGCAGGTTTGAGCTTCTCAACAATACAGCACTGTGATTCAGGCCTATGGGCAAGTGCCCAAGCTTTGCAGAAAAATTTGGATGGGACTTTGTGCTTAACATTTGATGCAGGCAATTCCTCAGTTGGTGTGGAGCATGATTTCTGAACCTTACTACCTCTAGTCTGAGCTTTACAGCATCTAATTCTATATTAGCAGTGCTCAAAACAAGAGAGGAAAAAAAAAAAAAAGCCAAAGAAATACACCACATATGTTTGGTAACTTGTCTACCTCCCTTTCTTTATCTTCACTGAAGAACCATCATCTTGAGTGACCCAAAAAGTTTTAAAAAATAACAACCTAATTACTGTTCTTTTAACCAAAAAAGAAAAATCCTGCAGATTTCCAGAATACTAAGTACCACTGATAGTCCTGCAATATAATAAACTAACAGAAAAAAATAGTAGAAAATCCCCAGTAAATACACTGAAGTGCAAAAAGTATGCATAGATAAAGTGTGTAAGTGAGAAACCCAAGATTCCTACTGTCTTCTGTAACCAGAAAGATACATACCACTAGTATGAGCCTGTTTCAGCTGTGTTACCAATACGGAAAAATAAGAGATGCAAGATGGACTTGAAGCACTGAAATTAAGAGCAAGCAGACCTCTGTAAACTCATGTTCAGCCTATTCAGAAAAAAATGCACCAGGGATGAAAATGCAAAGCAGGGAGGTTGACATATTGCAGGTAATCGTGTTTATTGATGATTTAAAAAAAAAAATGCTGAACTAAACAGGAATATTTAAATTTCCAGCACAAATGCTGCACAAACTCTTAACAGTACCCTAAGCCTCTAAAAGGTTGCACACAGAGTACCTTCTTAAACATTATTCTTCAGACTTACACTCCTTGATTTTTTTTGTCATTTTCTTAGAAAACAAGGCTAAATTCTCAAAAAATCAGTCCTTGTGAATAAACAGATTAATATCCAGTCCTAAGCAACTTTGATAGCCAGGTCTCATAGCAATTACTTCCCTGTGAACTCTGGGAAAATAACCACAATTTGACTGCATGAAGCCCCACCAGCTGCAACAAGTTTCAGATGCTTTCTGGAGCCCATGGCTGTGCTTCCCACTCAGGGAAAACGAGATGTGTTTGCCCAGATCTTGGTTTGACGTGCAGTCTGGGGCTGGACGCACCTTGCCCTGGGAGCAGAGGTTTCCTCATCGATGCCGTGTCTCTTCTACACTAGAAAACTGCTGCAGGAAAGCCAGAAGACTACGTGAGCTCTGAGGCTTATAAAGCAATCACCTCCTCCTTTGAGAAGCAGGTGCTTACTGTAAGTTGTCTACACAGCTTTGATTTAGCTTTCTCGTGACCATTCTGATACAGTCTATAACTTTTAGCTCTTATAAAGTTTTCTAAATTTGCAGCGCGCAACAGTCTCACACCTCAAACAAATCCAGCGATGATGACGACAATAACAATTATTATATTATTATTGTTATTGTTGTTGTTATTATTATTATTATTATTAAAAATGACCTTTCCCTAGCTTTTAGATACTTAACTTTGTAACTTCAATGTTACCTGAACACGTATGTAGGTATCTGTGTGTACATCTCTACCTTTAAGTCGCACACACGCAAGCACACACACACATACAAACCACACACACATAAATTATACAACAAATGTTCAGCTAGAAATTTACTAAAAACTGTCCTGTTTTCATACCCTTTGATTTGTATATGGAGCATACATGTCAACCAGCTCAAAATGCAGTATGCTCAGCCTAGCAAACAAAATCATACCGTGAATCACGCTTCCTTGGTTGAGGTTTAACACATATATTATATCGTGTTCGCCACAGACTAAGAATTATTATTACAGCTCAGCTGTTAGCCAGTACTTCATTTTGCTACAATAACTTCATTGTGTACTTAAGCCTTTAGGGTTTTTTCTGTATTTCCATGTCCTGAGACAGATGACCATGCCTTTCTGTTACTTAAAGAAGGAAATCTTATCTAAGAGTTCATGGATCCTGAGTCATGTTTCTGGACTGTTGAAACTGTTCCTGCACATGATTTATTCTTTTCTCAGGATGACAATGACAAAAATGGCAACTATTATGACTAGTAGTAACAGTAGTAGTAATAGTATGTGATGCTTAAAGCAGGTGGACAGTCCTGGCCCCAAAGGGCTTAGAGTGTGCAAATACTGTAAGAAACAGTATGTAGACACAGGCAACAGACTACGAGGAACTTCACTCAGTAAGGGAGATCTATATATAAATGTGTATCTGTTCTAATTGCTTCTCACAATTGCTGCTGTTCATACAAAAAAGGATCATTTTCTTTTTCAGATTTAGCCTACCAATATTTTCCTCTTTGTTTACATATCAATGCACTACCCCTTCCACAACTGCTGGTTTTCTGACTGGAGCCTTACAAAACTGGAGCCTTACAAATCAAAGGTAAAATCCTAATGCAAACACAGCCAAAGGTATGACATTGGATTAAGAGGGTAAGAATAGGAAAGTGATGTATCTTCAACAGTAAATTTCTTGAATATTTTATTGGATTTTTGTGATGGGGGGGTAACTACTTTCTAATTAATTTCAGAATTTTTGTTTCACTTTTAAATTTGAAAGACATCACTAGGTTACTTAAAACAAAATACTTATTTTTCTTTACTTCTGAAGATGTCTGGACCACCATTACCAACAGCCATCTCTCGCAGCAAAATTTTCACCTGTTGTGGAAGAGACAAAGGAGCCAAGCCAGTGTTTGACACAAAAGCCTACTGTCATTAAATGGTAGCATGTTATGATAATTTATTCAATATTCAATAAAGTGTCTCTTTTTTATCTGTAATAGTTCTAGGACAAGAAAGTTCTCCTAAGCTATTATACCAAGATTTAGTACTCTGAACTTTACCAGCATGAATTTACAGTCATTCTAGTCATTCTAGTATCTTATATCAAACTAATTTGTGCAGAATGCACGCATCTTTTAATTGTACTTTAAACAATATGTCTTGCTGTGTCTTAGATAAAATTCCTAGCAAGGGATTTACATCCAGATCCATCTCACCTAGGAAAAACTGGGATGGTAGACTCCTTCAGCGGTCAGGAAAAGACATAAGCCTAGGTCTTCTTCTGTTTCCCAGCTCCACCAATCTTTCTTAATGACCAGTAATTCATCTGGTCAGAGATGAGGCGAGGTACATAACAGGAGTGACAATAGGTACATACATAGACAAAAAAGTACTTCTTCACCCTGCCTTGACTCAATTAGTAATAATATTCTTCAGGTCAGAACTGCTGACAAAGATAACCTCTGTTCCCAGGTCTCTTGCGTTCTGGGCAAGTTTCTTCGCTGGTGTATAACTGGTGGCCTGTGTTTGGTCCTCAGCACACCAAATGGATAAAGATGTTTTTCCATGTTATGTCTCTCAGACTTAAGTCACTCAGACTTCAGTCCTACAAACAAGGAGATGTTACCATGCATCAGCATTTTACATTGTCCAGTTCATTACCAGATACTTGTAGATCATCATTCATCCTAAGTTTCTCGTAACCACATAAAAACACCTCAACTGGTCATCTGGATTCCATTATGGTGGCCAGGCACTTGAAAGTTGCTTGAAATTGTTCTACCACACTGGAGCTGGCAGTGTGTTTTATTCCATACAACACAGCATTATGGAATATTATGGACTACAGAGAAGTCTGCGCTGCTAATACTTCACGTCAGATGAGATGGATATGGAAGCAAATCTTTGTCTCGTGTTTTCTTTAACGCTCAGTGCCAGGCATGTTGTTGACTGGGGAATTCTGAAAACCATTAGCTTCTACCATTAGCGTTTTCTTGGTGTAACACAAGGAACCATGTTGCTGTCTGCTCAAGAGCAGGGGAGCATGTTCTCTCATGTCTCTGTTGCACTACTGAGAATAGGTTTCCAGCTCTGCACCTTGACCTTTGGCAAGACAATATCAGACAAAGCAGAGTCCCAAATATATTTTAAGGGTTGCTGGGACAGTCTAATGTTCTAGGACTGGTATTCTGGGATTATCACGAATAAATCAAAAACAGCAGGCTATCGTAACCACTGTATCTGTCTACCTTCAGCACAACCCAACCTCCACTTTGTCCATCATGGCACAATGACAACCCACAGCATATTCTTCCGAAGTATTGGACTGTAAAAACATGTCATTTTCTTGTATACAGAACTCATCTGAGAATGCTCTCACTGAATGTCTTTTAAGTGCTTCTAAACAGGGCCTAAGAGTTCTCTTCCTCTGTCAGACACAATTCATATGCATGTGCAAAGAGAAAAATTTGTGCATAATGTGTTGTTAAACTTATTACTCTTGCATATAAGAAAATATAAATGAACTGGTCCTTTGCTTCTAAGTAAATAAAAGCAACAATGCTAATTGTGGATTGAAAAATAGACCTCAAACTGAAATATTAGACAATAGCCAGAAGTTTTCCTGATGCTCAAGGAAAAACGATACAAAAATTGTGCCTGCTTTTCTCAATTCTAAAAACCTTTTTATTCTGATTTAAGACTTCTGTTTCTTTAAAATGAACTGGAACATTTTTTCAAAAGCTTTGTTTTTGCAAACAATCTGTCTAGTACATAGCCAGTGTAGATTTCTGACAAAAATAAATATAATGACTACTGGTTTACAGTAAAAGCTGCATTTCTCACTTTAAATCACCAAGACATAAATATACAGACAAATCATTAACAGGCAACAATAATCCTAGAAATCAAATCGTAGAAATCAATTTTGGCCTAAAGGCCAGAATAAATTAGAGTGGTATTCCTAGAAATGGAATTATAAGCAGTACTACCTGACATTTGGCATAGAAATTTGGCATACAGCTTACATGCCCTGCAAAATGTAGAATACGTAATTCCACGCTTATACTCTGTAAGAGGAAAATATCTACACATCATTTATAAGTATCTTTCCCTTTAAAAGATTTAGACTGAAATCCAGTTTCCATTGAAGTCAACGAGACTTGACTAAGGCCCAAATTTCATTCTGGTTTCTTTGATGGACCAGTCTGAGCACAGCTGAATACAAAGACAGAAGTTCTAATTCAAAGTAGTGCTGAGGCATGTTAGTTCAAGGGATGTAGAAATGCTAACAATTGGCTAAAAACTTCACTATCTTGTGGTTCATCTATCAAGGGATAAAATATCATATTTGAATATGAGATATATCATAACAGAGTATTTGTCCTGTTCAGTGATTCACTAAAAAAAGGAAATTTAAAAATCAAGACTACCTTTAGTTACCACAGGGATTTCTGCGCAGTCTTCAGGATTGATACCGTGTTGAAGTATCAGTACAATTTTTCAAGCAGATTACTCTGAACATAATGCTTTGAAAAATTCAAAAAAGGAGAACAGGTAGTAAATGTCATTTCTTTCATAGCTACAAAATGCAAACTCCAAGTGTTTTAACCTAATGAATAAATGAGTTTGTCCTTTATGTATAAAATATAGTTTGTTTGTTGCACAAGTTTTTTAATAATAGATGAATTTTAGATTTGCTTCAACATATTCAATAAAGTGTGATTAATTTGGTTTTTCAAAAATGCAAACTAGACATTACTATATTACTCTGTAAAATGCACAGCTTGCAACATTATTGTCTCTGTGGGATCTTAAATTGAATTGTAAAATGTGTCTTATTTCCAGTTTGATTTATGTAAGAAATTTCAGTGGATAATGCTCTTTTTGAAGTTTCAGTGCTTTCTGCAAAGAAAAAATACATAACTAAAAATCATGACATAGCTTATTATAAATCACAGCAAAGTTTTATCCTTACATAATGTTCCACTTAAAAATCATATACTGATGCCACATACTATGTTCAATTCAGTGAATTAACTTTTTTTTGAAGTTTCATATTATGACAGATTATATAACGCATTTTTGACATGTTCTGTGATTTTATTGCGATATTCTAAGTAATTACCAAATCTCTTTTTCTCTAAAAAAGCTTTCCTGTGCCCTGAGAATTAATCTATGATACCATTTAACTTGGCTTTTTGAAGTAAATATCACTAGATTAAAAGCCAGCTGGTTCTGAATAATGGGATACTTGAATGAATGTATTAGTGTTTGAAAATGAGAGTACAAATCTTTTAAAAAGATTAATTTCCATAAGAAAGATAGCTCACAGATCTACAAAAGAATAAATTCAAAACATAATAAACTGGCAGAAAGAGAGGTAGATTAAAGTAAAAGCAGCAGCACCTTGTTATTGCAGCTGTTGTATAGCAGTGATTCTGTATCAATTACAACATTTGGTAGGTATGGGCAGCCTCTTCAAAGGTTTCAGTATAAAGCTTGAGCCTGGAATACACACTACACCCTATGTAATAACTTGAGTGATTAATTTTTTTTGTTAACAGGACAGAACTTTTGTTCCTAACAATTCAGTCTTCGGGAAGAGTTACAAAGATGCTTCTGACTTTAATGTGAAAAGCTAACATTAGTTTTGTTTTTTATTAAAGATTTGGATATGAATTTATCTTTATCATGAAAATAGCTTGGCGTTATCACTGCACACAAACGCTGACATCAGCATGTAAACTCACTTTTGTTGTCCTATGGACTTTATTTTCAATATCCTGTTTCAAAATATGTTTCCTTGAATGGGCCTAGCATTCTGTTCACACAATTACTTTGGACAAATATTAATGAAAACAAAGTTTGCTGATGCCACTAAGTACCGTGGGTTTGCATAAAATAAATTCTAAGGCTCAAAGAATTAAATCGCACTGGGACAAACTGTAAAGTATGTGGAGTTTGCTTGTTTGTTTTCTGATGATGGGATTAATCTAGATCTACATTATTTTTTTTCTCTGGTATGTGTGGAAGTCAGATTGATCTAACTAACCTAATCTAGTGACTTTGTCAAGAAAGGCAGTATCCTTGAAGGATGTTATAAAGCATTATATTAGTCAAATGAGGGGCATTACACCTCCCAGATCCAAAAAGCAAACTGTGAGACTGCTACAGTAAGAGCCATGCAGTGCTGAAAATGCTCGTACCAATATACTTGAGACAACAAAAATTCTAAGTTCCAAAACAATGTTATTTTCTTGCAAAACTGCTGGAGAGAAGGTTTAGCAGAACCCTGGAGACCTGTCTGTCTGGACCATACCAGCGCAGCAGCAAGACAGTAGCAAGTTTCTAAACAAGTCTAATGGGCATATGAAACGCAACTGCAGACAACTATCTTAGCCAGATTTTGACTGATTTTCAAGTGATGAGAACCAGGTATTCTAGTGTCACCTTAATGACAAATTTTAACTCCTTCCTCCAAAGCTTAGAAGCATTAAACCAAATGAAAATATTTGAGTACTGAAAGATATTCCTATTTCTCTCCTGATTTGTTCTCTGTGGAAGGTGAATTATTGCTGCTGTTGAAACCCAGAACAAAGAATAATGGCCTGAGGGCAGACTTGAAAGAAAGATATTTTAGATAAAAATTTCAGCTTAAAATTTTACAAAGTGATTACTGAAGACACAGCCTATACATAAGCTGTACATAGAACTGTGCATACATATATGCATATTCTTATATATAAAAAATAAGATCCAACATGATTTTTAAAAGCATCTGTACAGAAAAGTTACTAGGGCACTGCAATTTAAATAACATTTGTAACATAAAAGTTATAGAAACATTCAGAACTGGACTAAAGTACCTTGACCCGAACTTCTATTTTGTTACAGTATTTTTTTCAGTTCAATTCAGCCTATTTTGGTTTATATCTTGTCTTCTATTATACATTTACATATTTATAAGATATATATTACACATTTTTCAATATATGCATACTTTCCACATCACTAAAACAAAGCATTTCTAATTCCAGGGCTTTCAAATTAGCACATTCTAAAATTTCATTCATATTTCATATTTTGCAATTTTGTGAAACAACAGCAGATTCTGAAATGAATCTCTGAAACATTTCACATGGAATGGATATTCAAGTGTTCCTAACATGCAATGTGCTTACAGTGACTATAAATAGACAGCAATGCAGACTACAAGTGAACTGCGTACATTCAAAAGAATAGTTGCAGAATGGCAGTGGAAGCCGAAGTTTGGGACATTGCCACATGATCAAAGGCAACGGAGTTAATAATTAGTCCCTCACAGTCGAGCCAAAGTAAGTGGCGATGTTGTATGACAGATCCTGTTACCCTAAACTCCACCTATGCCAAGAGGACACTGCGTGGTCAGCAGAATGCCATAAGGAACAACTTATTAAGTCATGGTAACTCATGGATTTTAATTCACATGCCCATTCCTCTTCACAGGGATTGTTAGAGAAATATTACACTGAATGTGCAAACACATACGATACTTGTGTGTATTAAAAATGTCAACTCTACTGGGCTTTCTGTACTATACAGGCTGTTCTGCTCAGTTATTTTTCAAGGCACAGAAACGCTTGCTGCTCTGCTTGATAAAGGTAATGACAAACTTCAGTGAAAGAAGGACCAAGTCAAAAGACCAGAATTAGATCTGTGCAACAGCTGCGATGACTCATCTCGAAGATCAGACTTTCCTCCATTATTTCAATTTGCTAAGTCAAATAAACTGCCAGACTCCCTTGTACGCTTTGAGAACGCTGCAGACCTCCACACAGAAATCAGCTTTCAGTGATTAAGAATAATTTGAACTGAGTAAATGAAACTAAAAACAAATCAGGGAAGTATTTCAAGATTAAGGCAAATGTCTATTGCAATGCAACTGAAAGGAGTTTAGACATTACAAACAATTCATCTTAGAATTCAGTGACATTTACTATGAAAAGATGTTTCTTTTTAGTCCTTGTTAAAACTGGCTACAACATGTTTACAGCAATTTTCTGAAAGCAACTCCAGATTCCTTTTTAATCATACTGCTTCAGGAAAGCTGCTTTTAGTTAAAATATAAAAATCGTAGTTACAAGGTTTCTGCAAACATAACTGCCATTCCATTAAGGAAATGGCACAGCAAACAGTAAATAGTGGCCCCAAGGGAAATGTAAGTATTGATTTTATTACTATGTTGGTTGGATTGTATTTGCAATTGTCAACTCTAATTTTAGGCTGTGCATTAAGTATCCTTATAATAGCTTAAGGAAAAGAGCAAATATTAATTAGAACATATTGATAATGTTTTTATAAGTCTTAGATTTAGTGCTTACCAAGGATATATTTTGAAAAAATACAAACCTACTTCCTTCTTGTAAACGTAGCTAATAAATGAATAGGCAGAAACTATAATTACATGGATTATATGATATTTTTGCGCACCAAGGCATCTGCTGGATGCAATTACTTAAAATTAAAACCAAAATGAAGAGCAAAGATATTTATTACAGCTTGCGGTTATGTTACGGCAAATAAGGTTGAAGTCACTATTCAAATACAATATTATCAGGGCAGAGACTGATTCTGACTTTGATCCCAACAATTGCTTTTAGATAGTCAAACTCACCATTTACTTTCTGAGTACAGCAGTCTACTGTAGACAGAAATGGCAGAACGGGTTATATTTGCAGATACTACTAAAGGTAATTAATGACCTTTTTTTCTACTCTTTAACTACTTTAAAACAGTACTTACATAAAACCAAACTTACTATACGTTATCATTTATTTCTGATAACTTCCACATGTACTTATCTAGCAGAAAAGGCTCATGACTCACTTTGGTATTGAACTGCGAAAAGAAAATACTAGCAGACAGATACAGTTATCTAACAGAAAATAAAGATTTAACAGCTGCTTCTTCAAAGTTTCACAATCTTCATGTACGAAAAGATGTTAAGTATGTGGTGATGGTAATTTCAAACAATGCAAGACTGACTGGACAATTCACAGGAAAAGGATTTCCTACCCATATGTACTTTGCATTTCAGTTTACAGTGGGACTTGCACAAAAAGGACACTACCAGTGCCAGCTGATATAGCTGACACTTCACAAAAATACATTCCGGACAAATTTCTTGTTTAATGTGTTGCACTTCTAAAGGCAGCTAAAAAAAAATTGTTTATGCCATCTACAGTGTTGTCAACTCTTGCAATTCTATCACCAATCCTGATACCATTCATACATCTCAAAAATCCCTGCTACAAATATGTGATGATTTCAGCATCTCAGTTTAGAATAAAGAAAAGAAAATTCCCCTGCTCGCTCCAGCGGTGTGCNGCAACATCCCAAACAGGGCCAGGCGAGCATCCCCAGTTGGGGGACACCTCCCCAGCATGGCCATGCTGCCAGCCCTGCCGGGGACCTGGTGCTTCTGGGATGCAGCTGGACATCTGCCCTGGGCTTAGCACCATCACAGCTAAACACCCTGTGGACTAAGGTTTACACTGTTGTGAAGCTTTATCCTAAAGTTTAAGTAAGCAGCAGATTACAAGCACGGTAGTGTCAAAACATTAACTTTCAGACTAATGGCCTGCAACTGTTCTGCACCTACCCCAGAGTCCTTCCTCTTTTTTCTACAAGTATGCTGGCTGCAGAAATAATTAAGGGATTTGGAAAGGATTCTCCTGTTCACTGACAAATGACAGAGGAACGGAAGACCTTGCTGAATTTTTTCCTGCCCTTGCTTCATGGGATGCAGAAAGGGCACATCCGAGGCTCAGTGGGCTCTTCTCTCACAGCAAGAGAGCGCCATGCTCAAAAGACACCACCAGCACTCTGCTCTCCACCAAAGCACGGCCTCTCGCAGAGCTGGTCTGGGAGCTGGGCAAGCAGAAGCTCTCCGTACGCATCCTCTGCGTATTATGCAACCTAACACCCTCTGCAGAAGCCTGCAGGTGAATAAATTGAAGTATGTTATGTTTGGCATGTATCAATACACACAGATGTACAAAAGTTCAAGGACCACATTTGTTATGCATGTATTTATACCGTCTTTCCTCCCAGGGGACATCAAGATCTTAATCAAAAGTCTAAGTAACACTTGGGTGGTGCCGAGTGAATTGTTTGTGGGTCACTTGATAAAAGTAACTTCTATTATTCATACTGATTACTAAAATCTGTGGCTATTAATTTTACTGAGCTGTTATTAGTATTATGCAGCTCTATCTTTGCTACCAAACATTTAAAGTAAACATAAAAAATATACAAATAAAACATTAAACCTAAATTACAGGCTTTAATTTATAAGCATGTACATTTCTCTGACACAGTATAGAAGGGCTTCAGCAATGTGAGTACAGAATGTCCATAAGAAAAATAAAATGCAGACTTCTGAATTCTGGAAATCTGAGTGCAATGAGCCCTGGTTACACTATTTTACATAGGATATTTGGCACAGGATTTTACACTTCAAGCAAATGCAATGTTCTTAATATAATAGTTTTGGAATATACATATAACTCATACTTCCTAGCCAGGCACTGGAATATAGCTGAAATAGTTTATTTCAATATTACTTTGATACTGCTTTTTAAAATAACACAGTTCTTTAAATGATGACATGATTATTTGAAACTCTTCGTAAAGAAATTTTGTTTCTGTTATTATTGTCTAACAAGACCACCACATTGCATCATTTAACAGGCTTGATAAGACAGGCAACAGAAAGAAAAAACATCTCTTTTTGATTACAAACCTCTTTGCGCATTAAGCAAGCAAAACCGTGTAACTTTGTGCTTCCCCTGAAGTGTTTAAGCAATAGTAACTGTATAGTGTTCCTCAAAAGAAAATTCACTCTGCCTGTTTCAGTTATGCCAGATGTCATTACCCTTATTTATTCTTGTTAAAAAGTTGAATTATAGTGGGAGAATCTATAGTCCCTTTTTTTATTTCAGAACTGCATAGAGTCATTTTAAGGGAGATTATTTTTTATTTACTATAGCAAGAGGAAAGGTAAGCGAATTCCACTCCTACCTGAAGCCAAGAAAAAAGCAAACAAACAAAAAGCAAGAAACCTGCATTACATTTTACTGAAGCAGCATAAACAAAGTCATTGCCAATGTTAAACAGGGCAAATGCTTTATTTTTTAAATAGAAATAAAACTGTTTACTCTCAGAGAAATCTCTGCTGTGGTGATGGGGAATGCATTGTCACTAAAAGCTTCTAATCTTCCCCTTGTAGACCCTGCCAAAAGATCAGGGGTGATCTGCTCCCCAGAGCCACACACAGAAATCTACACTCTACCTCTGCTAATACACCTTTTTGCCAGTACAAGATAGCACTGATGAGACTGCTAGTTTTCTCCCAGGGAAACTGGGATGTATTCTTGCAAAGAGCTGAAATTAAAGGGAGTTGTTAATTTAAGTGAGGAGGTTAAAGCATTCCAAAAAACATACTGCTCGACTCACAGGAATCTGCAACGCCTTATGTAAATAGCTCTAGCTGGTGACCATTTTCTACAGCTAAACAAGCTGCTTCAAAAAATGGTTCATGCTGAGTCTTAGAACCACTAGTAAATTAAACAACTTCAAAAAGGGAGGGAAAAAAAAGTTTACTACTTGATTAACACAAGACCCTAGAAGGAAATGTAAAAATAATATCAACCAAAGTCTCTTCTGTATGGAGGAAAAAAATTCTGTATGTTATAATACGAAACTCTAATTTTATTTCAGCACATAAACAGAATACTCTGAACAGTGATGTACGTGAATGTGCATGAGTCGGAAGGTTTGAAAACCTTCCGAAAGCAACTCTGAATTTCTCTTTTGTGAATCGCTTTATCGTATCACAGATGGCAGCCCAGGAGGGGAAATGAGTTCTACAGACTCACCACCCACCGGTAGGGGAAGGGAGGGAGCAGACACTGAGGCCAGTTTTGACCCTACCCCCTAGTATACCAGACAGAATCGCTTCAAGTCACAATTTCCTTCTTACGCTGCTCCCAGGGCAGCATGCAATTATGTACTGCGACTGGCTTAGGGCAGCCTGGGTCCACAATTAGTCCCTTGACCTTGTTGAGACTAACAGTGTGAGTAAGGTGAGCATGACATAGCTCTCTCTCAAAATTCTCAATTATTTAATGCAACTAATGTGACAGTAATTTCCCTGCATCTTTAAAAAAAAAAAAAATTCCTCGCCATCGTAAAAAGAGACTTGCCTATAAACTCAACTAAAAGGTCAAAATGATAGTTTTAATTCAAAGTTTCCATAGCTTTCTCAATAAAATGAGAATGAATATAGATTGTCTCTTTACTTCTACTTTCCACTAAAAAGCATAGGACTTTCTTCTACTTTCTGTAATAGGTTTATTAGTTATAACTCTATTACAACAATACTCAAGGAAGTTCCATTCATATCATAGACAATTATCTGTGATAAAGTTCATGGCAGAAAGTGTAGATGGAATAAATGCTGACATGGGTACATTAATGCACATGCCACTCACATCGTGTCAGGTACAGCTACCCCTTAGGTTTGAAGATACAGATACTCCTTTCAGCACTTTGGCATATCTCAAGTAATTAGAAGCCATCTGCTGAAATCTTCTACATTCAGTCTCAAACAGCCATCTTGAAATAGTTGGGGCTTTATGTCATGCTGCAGGGCATACCTCTCCCTCCACGCTCAAGCTGAAAGAGGCCTCAGACAGTGAGTAAGAATGAGATCATGCAGGGAAAAAAAACACTGCCAGGAGTTTGACCTAGGCTGTCCAATTAATTGTCAGTGAGTTAAAAACAATGCAAATTCATTGAACAAATAAATATAAATCCAAACTTCTAAATTAAACATGAAACACAGGTCAGTTTGGGACTCAATCATGAATGAAAAAATCCATAATAGCCAATTAAAACAGAATATCAGGAACGAGTGAGGCAAGGAGAGATGGTTCAGTTAACCACAGAGCGAGCAGAACGAGTTTCTACTCTTCCTGTAGCCAAGATGCAACATACACCTTCCACATGCAACTAATGGGCACAGATGCTGCTATGCATGGTTGCAGAGGCAGACTTTCCAGGGCAACGTTAAAATACCATTCAAACCAGAACTCCACGAAAAGTTGCTATTCTGATCTTCCAGTCGGAGAAGCCACAGAAGTGAGGTGGCAATATTTCTGTAACACCTGCCTCCCATGAGTAGTTAAAAAACTGGTCATTCCTCACTATCTAAAAGGTCACTTTATGAGACAGACATAAACCTAAGGATAAAACATGTCATAGAATCATAGAATCATAGAATGGTTTGGATTGGAAGGGACCTTAAATATCACCCAGTTCCAACCCCCCTGCCATGGGCACAGACACCTTCCACTAGACCAGGCTGCTCAAAGCCCCATGCAACCTGGCCTTGAACACTGCCAGGGAGGGGGCATCCACAGCTCCTCTGGGCAACCTGTGCCAGGGCCTCATCACCCTCATAGTGAAGAATTTCTTTCTTGTATCTAATCAAAATCTATGTTCTTTCAGTCTAAAGCCATTACCCCTTGTCATACTACTACATGCTCTCGTAAAAAGTCCCTCTCCAGCTTTCTTGTAACCCCCCTTCAGATAGTGAAAGGCTGCAATAAGGTCTCCCCAGAGCCTTCTCTTCTCCAGGCTGAACAGCCCCAACTCTCTAAGTCCTTACTCACAGGAGAGGTGTTCCATCCCTCTGACCACAGTAATATACTTTGACTGATTAAACATACTGAGACGTAAACCTGTTTTGACCATGTGATCTGATTTTTTTCCATAAGACATATACGATACGATACAGTGAGGAGTTATCCTGATAGTATAGGAGCATATAATTAATTATAAATGGAGAAAATCCCCAATCACAAAGTTGAAGAACATTTCCGAGTGCACAATATTAATGGAGATCAAAAAGGCAACTAACCCACATGTAATACATGAGTAGTGAGAAGTAACCTCCAGAACTTCCATGTAAATCAGTTAGTTATATAGCACACTGGGTCAGGGTTTAGTGCAGCAACTTCTCAAAACCATAAAAATCACTTATTGGAACAGCTGACTCTACAGCATGTATCATGAGAAGATGCTCTTTAGTAATCCTAAGTAATTCAAGATGTTGCTTTGGCCACTGACTATAGTTGGCCTATCAAGAGCAATCACAACAACATCATTTGGAGACCTCTCATAAAACAGGTGTCACAGTGTGGCCCTAAAAAAGCAGATCATCAAGTCCCTGAATCGACTTCATTTCAAAGGGCAAAAGTGAGTCGTGCCAGTCTTATAGAGCCTAGATCCCTTTTTACTCCATCTCTGCTACTCTGAGCACAACATTGAAATGTGGAGTCAAGGGCCCAAGGATCATGTATGGCACAGAGAACAGAGATGCTTCAGAAGCTGATCGCCTGAAGAGCTTTGATCAGGAAATGAAGCATGTATATTGCAAATATCAATGTGCAGATTATTCAGTGTGATGTAAAATTAAAATATTCAAGACTATGTCAGTTATTTTTTACTTAGGATGAAGCAAATTCATCACTTACGAAATACAAAAGGGCAGTATGGTACAAATACTCTTTCAGCAATCCACACAGCAATTTTTTATATTATTTTGAGGATAAATTGCTCAGAAATATAGACTATTATAAGTATTATTTGGGGGATTTTGAAAATGGCTGTTGGGTGAAATTCATTTCTTACAAGAGAGTTGATGATTATAAAGATCTCTGCCTAGTTATCAACATTTAATACTATTATCTGGAAGTCCTTAGTCCATGCAGCTTTGCACCAGTATCCTTAAGCAGAAATCCCGCAGGCACAGTACTTTTCACCTGTTCAAGATAAATTTCTTAACTATACAGAACCCTACAGCAGGTGCACTTTCGCTTATTCAAATCACTGCAGTCACACCCCAACAGTGTCCATGGTACAACTACTTTTGGCTGACGTAACAACAAAACCAATCTATCTGTTATCCACTTAGTATGTCAAACTGAAGCCGTATTACAATACTGTTTTGTGAAGCCAATACTACATCTATCTGTTCTTGACAGAACAATTAATCGCACATTAAAGGTGGCTTCTCTGGATAGCACAAATTTGGTGCCAGCTAAGCCCTGGCTGAATCTCCTCCAGCTCTCCCCGTCTCTGTCCATACCGCATAAACCTAGCTTCCCACCACTGATAAAGGCCCAGAACCACTTACAGTAAGAGAAACCTGAAGACACTCAGAGGGTGACGGGGAAGCCAGAGGTGTAAAAACTCTTTCCGTTACTCCCCGTATCCACCAAGGCCAACGTCAGGTGCCCCCGAGTTGAAACTCACCAGCTGGAGAACACAAAAGCCAGGAAGCCCCAGGAGAGAAACTTTCAAGAGGCAAATGGGACCCATCCTTAGGCAGGATTATCCAAAGTCCCAAAAAGAGCACAAACACATGCTCAGTGCCTCTGGAGTTTGGTCACCACAATAAAGCAAAAACTAGAGATCTACTAAAATTGCCTTAACTGCGAAGTTCTGTAATTAAAAGTGAAATCAAATAGAGAAATGAGGAGCAGATGTTGGTTTTATTTCTGTATGTTGACTTTATTAAGGAAACATTTCCCCATTCCCCTCCCCCAAGACATCCTTTTCTTTTATGTATTTGCTGTTTCCTACCATTTTCTTTTCTCACTAAACAACCATAACCTTCATCAGTACAATGAAGTCATTTATGTCTAAATTCTTGTTGCACTTGGGATTTCTCTTTATGTGTTTTATAATTGTTGTAGTTGATTTATAACTTTTATGTCTCAGATGTAAAATGGAAGTAGAATACAACCTTTTTTACTCTACTCTGATTAACACCTGTAAGAACACAAGAGATATACAAAAATAATCTATCTCATTTTTTTTCATAAAAGAACTCCTTCTCTAATTACTTTGTTTTAGAAAGCTACTGAAGATCTCCCCTGATATGAATTAAACCAGCACCCAGTTGGTGCTTTATTATCTCTTCAACAAAATGATTTATTGTTTGCAGTCTGAAAGCAAAAGAGGAGGAAAATTACATTTTCTGTACCAGTAGCCGTAGCTCTGTACTATTCTTTGAAGATTACAATAACCAATATTGTAATGATACCAGAAATAGTTAACTCTAACAAAGCTGCTTACACAAAAGCAGTGACAACTGAGATCACTGTACCTCATAATGATTTAACCTTAGATGTTAAATCTTATATTTCTTACCTCAGCATGACCTGCTATAATGTTCAAAATTCAATTTATCTCCTACCCAAGAGTCTGGACATCACTGATTTTTTTTTTTTTTAATTTTTTTAAGGTTTCAAATAAGAAAGTTTATTTAAGTAGGAACAGGCAAAAAATACAAGAAAAAATGTCAAGAGAACGTCACAAATCCTTTATGTCTGTGTTTAAGCTACAAATAAAAAACTAATTTTGAGATGCTTTACCTTGTGTATCAATGAGAATTTAATGCTTTGGTTTTACACATTGATTTAAAAGGCTAAGTTATTACTGCTTATAGAAAAAGCATTGCAAATAGGCAAAAGAAACTTCTATCAAGCTGAATACCTAAAACTAAATGCACAAGATGCACACATATATATGTGCATGCATAGCTAATAAAAAATCGGAAATTCAAAATGCCTTTGTTGCAAAGAGACAGATGATCAAGGGTGATGGTGCTGTGAGTACAGGAAGTTGTTTTAGTTCCAAACTCACGGCACATTTTTAGCACCACAAACGCCTTCAACATGGAGTAAGAAACTAACAGTTTCCTCCAGCACTGAAGCCAGTAGAATACGCTGAATGGGAAAGGCAAGTACAGCTCTTTCCCCACATTCTTCAGCAATTCCAAGGAAGCTGGACGAAAATCAGCACTAGGAGAACACAACTGCAATGCACACATGAAGTTCCAGACGAACATTTTTGTGAAGTTGGCTGGGAGCTACTTAACACCTCAGGTTTCTTTTGATTTGGATGAGGTAATTGGAAACCTTCTGATACTCTGTGATAAGAGGGACAAAGAAAGGAAATACATCACATTGTTAACAGAGATGGTGTTTGTTGGTACAGACTTTGGATGATCTGCATCATGGACAGAGTATGATCAGTCATGAGTATTGCCTCAAAAATCCTTTACACCAAGTCGCAACCATCATGATATATCTTCTTTCTCATTGTAAATTGGTTCTATTTAGACAAGGCTGAGAAGAACGATTAAAATAGCTTTAAAATAGATGAGATATCACACAATTATATCATTATCTAAATATTGATTATTAGTTGCACCAATCATATTATGAATTCTGGACATTAGAGAAAGGAAAATCTTTTAAAGTAGCATTTATACACTCGTAGATTAAGGCAAGCAAGAAATTTTGAAATATTGGCTCTGTTTTAGAAAACCTCCTTTCTGACTGTCTTAGTAGTGATTCTGTGGTTCCTGAGACAGGGAAACTGTGTTGCACAGGCGACTGCAAGCACAGGAGGTCTATTCAGCTGCCTGCATATTGGAATCTGCTGTCATTTCAGGTGCCCTGTGATATCTGACGTATCCCCACAGGGCTTGCAAATATGACAGAGCACCTCGATGCATATGATCTCTGCCATTCTGGAGCGGAAGCTGGAAGCCAAGCGGGATGCCTGAGGGCATCCCAAATGGTACAGGGTACCTGTACTGAATCAAGTCGCTGATGTCTTTCTTGCTGGAAGCACATTCATAATGGTGAATTGTCAGATAGTAGAAATTTGCTTAGCAATCTGCATAATGCTCACCCAAAAAGCCTGATAGAAAAAACACTTGTCTCTTGCAATCTATAGATAATCTTCATAGCATTGTCCAGAGAAGTGTGATTTACACCCTGTAATCTTAAACTAATAAAAATCATACTGTAGTCTATGAGTGCTTGCTCATTCAAGCTTACACATAATTTAGGATTTTTAAAAGCATATAACCTAGAATAAATTTTCTATTTTTAAACTTCCTTTCTTTTTACTAAAGCCAGGTAGAGTTGAAAAAGAAAATTACACACTTCAGATGTGAGAAACTGGAGCATACTCAAATATAATTTTATTAATCTTATGTCCTATAATGAGTTGACCTTCTATTCTCCTTAACCCTTTTTTTCATCAAAGCCACCTACACCCACTTTGCCTTCTGTTTCTCTAATCTGCAATTATTTATGTTTTCTTCATGCTGCTCTATCCGCCATGGGAGTAAAATTGTATTTGGTGAAATATAGAGCTAATTATACCATGAACCCAACAACAAAAAGACAGAGCAGATGTTACTTCAGACGTGCTAACAGTCCCTATGCTTAATGCACACATAGTAAAGGACTGAATGCAATATTTGAAAAAAAAAATGTGATGGGCTTAAACATGTGGAAAGAAATTAGCACAAAACTCAAACAGAATGACATATTTAATAGGCTCTAAAACTTTTATTCAGCAGTCATATTCAGCATCGATTTTACTTTAATTCAATACATATCCAAGGCTATATGCAGGGTCAAATACAGCGTGTGAGGTAATTATGTTCAATTTCTTTTGATTTCAGTGCCAAATTTCCTCAGTATCCCTTCCACCTGTCCGACAGCACCTCTAGGACGAAATCTGCCCATCTCTTTAACTGAACATTTCCCAAAACACAGGAACTAGATTTAAAATTCACTATCGAGGCCTCCCCAAAAAAATAAAAAAAGAAAAAAGTACTTTCTAGTGTTTTCTAATTTTTTCTCCAACATGAGTAAGCAAGAGCTAGAAAACAGACCTTAACAATGAAGAAATATCTGGCACTACTTAAAAACCCAGGTCGCTCCATTTTGTGTTAAATTAGCCCGCAATGATTTGAAATGTAGGAACACTCTGGGTGACTACACCAGTTTGCAAGCCCATGTACAGGACCTGCTGCATTTAATAATACCCGTGAAGCTTAAAAATGCAACTGTAGAAAGACATGACACAAACACAGATTTCTAATACTTGTGAGTGCCAATCAATTTACCAGCCTCGAATCTGGAATAACTGGGAGGCAGTTCGGTGTTTATTATGAAGGATTTATCAGGATTAGAGTGGGATCTCTCAGCAGCCTACTGAGTAGCCTCTGCAAGTAGGGGACCACCAAGAGCATGCTTTCCCCCTCCCTTAGTACCAATGTTCCACAAGGCTATTAGTTCTCGTTCTCTACCAGAAACTAACTACTTCAAAACTAAAAATGAGCCTACAGATCATGGAACTGAACAGAAAATTGCAAAATATCCCTTTCCTCTATCGCCTACCTTTACCACTTTGCTGAGTTGAATGGTCACACAAGTCAGAAGTGATTTAGGACAAGTTGTAAACCTTCATGTCAGGGAGAACCCCTTTAATTCCTATTATTTTGTATAGACTAATGCAATACAAATTTGCCACGTACCCTCTCACCTCAACGAAGAGGAGTCCAGTGACTCCTCCGAGTAGCTAAATTGCTCTACAATAAAAGTAAAATAAATTTCATTCAGTAAATACATGGGACTTTAGAGTAAGATATAAAGTTAGTCCATCATCAGTCAAGCTTCAATAGAAAAACTGAGACCACTAAAACAGAACTCAGCAAATACAAATTTGAATTATTAGCTGCAGGACCACTGATTACATTATTATGATAAATCACTTTTCACAGATGTGCAGTACCAAATCTAAAATGGCTCTTTCAACTTCACTAAAATAATTATTACCACACAACTAGTTCAACTCCACTACAAATGGAAAAAAAAAAAAAAGATGAAAAAGGTGTGATCTTAAATTCAAATTTGAAGGTATAGATGCCTGAATAAAATATATCTTCCCATTTCTAAATCTTGAGAAAAATAACTTTAGTAAGAGATACCTATGATAATACAGAATTTTAAGTAACTGGTTAAAAACATGCATAACCAGACTTATCACAGTACATAGAAAGGAACATGTCTTTAACAGCAATCATCACAGTATGAAATCAACTCTGAGCTTATTACATTTGGTTGAATAATCTAAAATTGTAGAATCAAAAATAATTATTGATAAAAGATAAGACATAAAACCTCCCTAGCTGTTTGAATCTAAGAATATCAGGGGATGCAATGAATGTTGAATTTATGTTGTGGAAAATTGGTCCCAAGTTGGTTTTACACTTCATCAGAAAGCACTTTTGTCTTGTATGCAAACAGTTAATGAAGCATACCAAAACTGCAACTTTTTTGCTAGCGCTGGTGTGGTAAGACTCACAGCAAATTCCATAGCTTGCAGAATATTTAAGAAACATTATAGATTTTTCATTTATTCTCCTTTGGTTATAATGTAGAATCCTATAATTTTAAATAAGATTCCTTCTTGCATTTTCAAGTATTGTTATATATAGCTAGCAGTTGCAGATATAGTACAGCCTTTCACATCTAAAGCATTCATTTTTGTTCCTTTACAGAGCATATTCAAGAAAAGATGACACCACATGAACAACTGGTGCCCTAGTAAATTCTAAGAACACAATGATTTTAACTACCTCTCATGCTGGACACATGACTGGTTTTAAAAATTTACAGTTACACCTTCCTCTTTTCTTTTTATTTTTTTTTCAGCTATTGTCATAGTTGAAAACAAGAAACCAATTACTCCAAGTGGATAATAGCTATACTATAACCTCTTTTCTAGAGAAAAGGGGTAGGACAGCCTCTTTTATACCAAAATTGAAGCAAACATATACAACAGAAAAGACTTTACGATATGCTGAGCACTTGCCTTTAAAAGGACTTTCTTTCACACTGTGGTTTTATGACTTTTGCATCAAGAATCTGTCTGCAGAATTCTGTCTGAGTACGGCAACCGGCTGCATTATCTCAACCATACACACTGTTACGATTAACTTCGGGAAATTAGTAGGGCTTATGCAGCTGAACAAATGATTGGCAAAATCCAGTCAATCACCGCATCAAAAAGAAAGTCCCAATTGCAAAGACAAACTGCATTAACGCTCTGGAGGAGGGGAACAAGCTTCCTAAAAATGGTGTAATGCAGGAACTGAATTTATTTATTTATTTACTCAAGAATCACAAAAGCTGTTTTATCTATGGAATCCAGCCTTTTATCACTCGTCCTGTAAAGAAGCTCCTATCAGCAGACCAACACAGTAAAAGCTACTAACGTAGATTATGTTGAATGCTCAGACATCAGAAAATGGGTATAAACTGTTGTCTGTCACACATCCTCATTAATTAAGCCTATCAATTGAGGGCACAAAGTACAAATTCGAGCGGCCCTTGCTAAAAATAAATGATAAAAATTATCTGCCATTAAAATCCTAGAGGAAGATGAGTTCATAGAGTCCCAGATCGACAGGACGGGCTGGGGTACATTTCAACAATTACTGGCAGTAAACTCATCCAAATTATTAATATAACAGTTTTTGGCACTCCAGTTACAGTTAGGACTGCAAAAGTTCATAACATTTCAATTAAAACAGTCAGATGAGGTTGGAATGTCTGTTCTTAAGCTTGGGTGCCACTGAAGTAGCTTTGAGATAAATAGATTAAATATGTAATACACCTAAACTATCTTTCATGACAGTTTTGTAACAGATTCCTCATGTTTCTACAAAATACAATAGCTAATATATAGCCTCTTCAGTTCTTTTTTTCTTATTATTTATCATGCTGTAATATGCTAATACTTAAGCTTTTGCTTATCTTTTTACTACACATTTACACTGTTTCACTTTGACCAAGACTTTTACACTCCTCAGAGATTCTCCAAAGGTGGCCAGCCCAGAAAGGTAACATCTTCCACCCCAGAGAAGTGTTTGATAAATTGTCATCTTACAGCAAGCTACTTCTGGCATAGGCAACTGCACTCTTCTTCGAATCTGGATAGTGAACTTGTTGGACCTCATTAGCTAAGAAAGCTGGGCTTGATTAATGCTTTAATACAAATCTTTCAAGAAAGCCCAGCTGCAGCAAGAAATGGAAGTGGTGATTCAGGAGACGCCACTCGCTCCCTTTGAGTCCATACTGAGGAACTGCTCCAGCATGGTGCGGAGGGACATCATGCTGCTGGTGGTGCTGTCTTTCAGATGAGATGTAAAACTGAGTTCTGACAACTTACAGTCATTAAATATCCCATGGCACTTTTCACAGGAGTACATGTGTTAACCCATATGTCCTGGCTGTATTCCAAATGCATAATTGCATTCTGCCTACCTAAATTCCCTACACAGTTTCAGTAGCATGCAGTACTATTTATTCTCTTTCTCTCTCCTCTCCTACATTGCTCTTTAGCATTTGTACTCATGTACAAGAAAAGGCACAGATACATCAATCTCTAACTTTTAGCTGGCTGACATTAAAGTATTGAAGGCAACTCAGATCTACCATGCAAAGCACAGGAAAAAAGAGGGTGCCCAGAATGCAAGGCAAAAAAAAATGAGCGCGGAGCTGCCCAAGCTAGACAGTGCAGAAATATCAAGGACAAGAAAATCTAAGAACAGCTATCTTTCTCAGCCCAGGTCTTAAGCACCCAGCAGTTTAGAAAAGCACCTCCATTCCTCTAGGTCGTGCAGTCCCAGACCTTTGTAGACTTGTGAAGGGACTGGCAAGTTTTTTAAGATTGTACTCTGGGACTTAGATATTTAAATTACCCTTAAACTCCCCATAAATTCCACTCCTGAAGACAGGCATCTACTCGGTTAAGTTAAAAACAAAGAAACATTTCAAGGTCTATTTCTGTATTTTACATTTTAAATAGACTGTATTAAAAAAAAAAAACAACAACACTGATAAAACACAGAAAGAGGCCCTAGATGAGAACCCTTGACTATTCCCTGAGTATCCTAACTACTGAACCACGCAACAATTCCCTGTTCCTTTTCCAACAAATCTTGCACTCACTTCGTCACAGTGGTCCCGATGCAGAAAGAGCAAAAGATACTTCGAGAGAACTCAGACTAGTTTCCACGCTGCAAATTAACACGTTTTCACAGGAGATGGGCAAAAGAGGTTTGAGTTAGTCGTGCTGTCTGTGTTTCTTTAGTGATGGTCTCTTGACTAGACCACTGGTTCTGAGCTCACAGCACCCGATTTGGGTGAAACTTAGAGTGGCTCCTTGCTTTATGCCCAATGCCACGCATCAGTCAGGGTGTGTGCTGAATCTGGCCTTACAGATCACTGAGGATTCATCTTTTAGCAGAAAACATTGTTCTACTTAGTGCAAAGCGGGGGCAAGCTGGGGAAGATACAGTAGCAACATTCACAATGTCAAGGAGACTTTGCTGATGAAATGGAATTATTTAGGGCCTTTCAGGTTTAAAAAAAAAAACATATCTGAGCTTTCCCTCAGTGTCTTCTGTGCTTAACTTTTTACTAGAACTTACACTTGAGACCTTTCCAGATGCAGGTCTGAAACTGGTCTATCCAGATATTTTTGTTCTTTTAAAATACATTCATTGGCCACTTCTCTTATACACATATATACATTTTTAATCTTTTTTTGCCAGTTAAAGAATAAATAATACAGATGCTGACTAAATCAGTCCTGCTCAATCTGTTTCCTGGTACAGGACGCACAACCCAGCTATAAAGCGTTTCGATCTAGATTCGCTTAACTGAAATTCTCACCTGAAGTGACCAGCTGCCACAGATACCCTGCGTAGTCAAACACTGGGCAATCAGCTACACATAGTAATCCACATATTTATCGGTACTAACTGTCCATCAGGGATATCTACTTCTTTTTGAGCCCTGGACAACTGGATTCCAAACTTAAGCACCTCATGAAGTTAGATGGGTTAAATACGACCAGTTACAAACATGTCTGTCTTTTCTTTTTGTGATAATCGCCATTATATTCCTGTCATAGAAGCAGTACAATCAATGACGCAGAAGGACAATTCAAGTGAGTTTCTGTTTTTTGGTGAAACTATCTACACTCTCACCCGTCATATTATTCTGACCGTTAACTCTAAATGGTTTTCAGTCGTTTACAGAGTGAATTAAACTTATTTTCCTGTATCCAAAATTGCTGATTCTAATCATATCAGGTGCCAGAGTCGAGTGAGAAAGATGCCACCTTCACATGAGGTTCATTTTGACTCACATCTTTCCTCTTGTGAACCAACCTGCTGCCAGCTTTCTTCACTACTAATTTTAATTTATTTTGGAGGTTGCTTGAGGACATACATTCAAGTCTTATATTATATTGATAAGCTCTCAAAAAAACAAAAGAAGCCCAAAACAACCTCCATATACTTTGTAGGCATGACTGCATGAAATAAAGGCAGGTCTGACGGATGCTGAATTAATGCAAATGACATTTTGTAATATATGGCCCTGATTCTCCTTTCACTTATGCTTCTGTAAATCTGGAAAAAAAAAACCCTCCATGGATTTTCATAAACTTACTCTGCTCAAAGGCTGATACAGCTGAGAAAGAATCAAATGTTCTTTATTAGAATATTGGTTGTGCACTTAGGAAATTAAAATAGTTGTGATGCATATACTGAAAATAAATATAATTTTTAATATATATTAACTTCTGCAAGCTTATAGGCTTAGAGAGAATTCCCAGTAACTAGCTTGTCTGAAATGAAAACATGAATATTCCTAACAAAAGGGTTTTGTACTTGAGGGGATTAGAGGGCAGCAAGTAGCTCAGAAGCCTTTGGAATATCCTGCATAAAACCAGGTCATTTTTAACAGAAAAAAACCCCAACTTTAATATAGAACAACAGATTGTGCTAAACTCACAATCCCCTTTCTTCTTCTCCCTCTGACATGCAAACACCTGACACACAAAGGGAGTCACATTCAGAAGGAGATTATGATGCAATGATCTCGTTGTGAATGTTGCATTATGGTTTCAGCATCGCTGTAAGAGCTCCCCTGGCACTTGTGCTTACAGCAATTTGAATTTCTCTGGCAGCTAGGTATGATTTGTGACAGATTTCAGCCTTGCTCTTCATTGAGAGAGTACACTGGCAAGTGCTTGAGGTATTTACCATGGAGATTGCAAAGAAGAAAACATAAAGAGGAACATATGCGGTAGCCTTTTTTTTTTCTTTCTTTTTTTTAGCAGTTGTTAAGTTATTCAAACCAGTCCTTTTCAGTGGCATCATTTTTTGCTTTTTAGGTAAACCTGTCTCATGATGCTGTTCTATTTGAAGCACTATTTCATTCACCATGGTAGTGAAACCCTGTTAATTTAACGACTATTATGAATACATACATCACTAGCCAAACGCCCCATATAGAGTGCAAAGAATCTTTCAATTGATTGCACTGTATTTTGTGGCATGAGTGGAAAGAAGTTTGCCTATACATTCTTTATACATGAGTTACACCTCTCAACTTGCTTACATGGTTCGGAAAATCTTCAGCTAACAAAGCACTATTATGTGTTTATCATGGAAAATAATGTTAAACTTTTCTGAAAGAGTAGGGTCAGATGGTAGGTTTCATGTTTGGCACTGGGTCCCCCAAGAATTTGACAAACGAAAGCCTCGACATTTAGGGCAGACTAAATAGTTCCCAAAGCTGACCCGCACAGACTGTTCTCTATATCTCTTCTGCCATAAAAGCAGTAATAAGCATCTGCATGCAAAGTTTCTCTAAAACTTTCTTGGTCTGCAGACTAAATCTTCTCTTGATTCCTCTCTGATTCCCGTACGTAAGTACTGGAGGGTGTCCCCGGGGAATACAGACAGCTCCACAGCAAAGGCTGCACTCTGAGCACAAGCATTCGGGGAACAATGACAACACGCTGGCTGGCTTTGGCATGAACTGATGAATGAGGAATTTAACAGGGAGATCTTGCACAGCCTACAAAGAGAAAAACTGCATTTAACAAAGGATTGAGGTTGACCGGGTTTAGGCTAATAAAGTTTGTACCTCATCCAGTAGAATGGATCCAAACTTCCATTCACATGTAAAAATAGCCTATCAATTAAAGCATATTTCTTCCTCTTTGGCCCTTTTTCTCAATTATTTTATATGAGACAATAAGTTTGGCAAGTTCTTTTGTTAACACAGTTCCTGTTATTTTAAAAGCAACAGATTTTACGGGCCATGGTTATCATCTGATACTTAAAATATGTACATGAAAGAATGCATAGGAGGTGACAGGTGCACCCCTGGGAGCGTAAGAATGTCCATATGGTCCCAGGTCTTCTACAAGTAGCAGTTTCTGTATGAAAGGGTGAGAAATGTTCTTTTTCATTTGCAGGTGTTCTATATTCAAAAGGCACAGCATAAGATATGATTTAAGGATTAACCCTCTGATTGGCCATGCATCCTCAGCTCTGGGTTCCAAATATGCGAACTAAACATTCAAAATAATTTAAATATATATATATACTTAAACTATAGGATTTATATACGAAGACAGGAATTTAAGTATGCTTTTGTAACTATGCAAGATTTTTTTAGCTACTTCATTTTCAAATATTATACGCACACCGTCTTTAGAAACTAGTGAAACACTGAAGATTTGATTTGTTTGATTTGGAAAATACCACAGTACATCTGGCATATCATGGGGTTGTTACTGATCACTAACTGAAAAAGTGGAGCTGTAATACGTATTACATACAATTTCAAGGAGAAAAAACCTTAATTTTCTGTAGTGATTTATCAGCATGTATCCTTAAAAATGCATACTTCAAATAAATTTCTAAGAAACAATTAAAAAAAGAGAAAGTAATAAATTAACAAATTCCAGCATCTTTTAATACTAAATGGAATCAAATAGAATACGTGGATTTAGTTGACCTACCAAGAGACCACTGTTTCATTTTTAAATATGACTGTATCTCCTAAGAACACGTCATAGGCACAGGCTGTTGAGAAACTGTTCAGTGTGAAAGCAGTTTAAAGAAAATTAAAGGTTATATAAAAAAGTAGAAATAAAATGTAGAAAATGTCTAACTAGTGCCTTTCCTAAATTAAGAACACCAGTCTATTTAGAGAGTTGGAAGCGAAAGAGATTCATTAATATATGAGAATACGTAAGTTTGGCACAACTGTTAGTCCTTCTCACTATACGAGAATGTGAAAATATTCCATGAAACTGAGATACAACATATCAGCACATATCACTTTCTGGAAGAAACAGAATTACTTGTTTTAAAAATATTTATAATCATACAGATGGAAATAATTGAGAATAACAGTTTGTTTAAACCAGAACTTATCACTTTGTGTAGTAGTGGGGAAAAGCTCTCATTACATTAAATATAAGAAAGAATTATATGAGATTAAAAACTTCTCATTTCAGATTATTAATCATCGCTGACTGACGAAGACTAGTCAGGAACTATTCATGCACAGAAGATGAGTCTATACCTATCTGCTGTCAGTTTCTTGAACTTTCCTCTGATGGGTGCTGTGATTGATAGGATACTGTGACAAATCTACCACAAGTCCACACCAAAGTGGAAATGCTATGCCACCCCAGTACTTGAGCGACTGTCGTGTCTGAGGAATGCTTTAAAGTATTTACACTCACATCACAAAAATGCCACTGTTATACGGATACACCTTCTTAAAATTTTGGTTACAACGCTTGAGATATTTTGATTCTATTGCTACTGTATATTAAGAAAAATATTCTTTACTTAAAAGTGATATATATAAATGTGACATATAACATATATTTTTATATTTTATTCAGGTTTAAACAGCAATTAATATTCATATTAACGTATATTCATATACTGATATTAATATTTAAAGCCTACAAATATACTAATATATGTTAGACTATGTCTATACAAAAGATTAACGACTAGAAACTGACAAATTAATGCAGAATTTATCAAATACTTGAAACAAATCATAAGTTACATTTGAGGAACAGAAAAAAATAAAACAAAATAGAAACTATTTCTTTATACAGGGTACTAATTAAGCCACAGTATTTAAATGTAGTAATTGTTCTCTCTCTCTCTCTCTCTCTCTCTCTCACTGTCTTCTCTTTTTTTTTTAAGCTTTACAGAGAAAGAGCTACTGACTTATTCATTTCAGTTAGCAAGAAATTTCTCAACTTCCTTGGGTGCTTAAGTGCAAGAATGTTTTAGACCCCATCTTTGCATATTACTTTATCTTTCAGTGGTAATTAACAGAGTCTTAATCTGGCTAATGTTAATGACCACTGTTCTTTCTTTAAATCCCAGTTAAACCAAGCTTATTAAGGGCCAATTAAAGGAAGTCTTATGTGATCTGAATAACACTAAGACCAATTTTTAGGAGCTATAACTCTTTATTTTGGATGATGGGTGTGGAAAAAAAAAATCTTCTCATTATGTCCTTTGTCTGTTTTAAAGCAAACTGTTAATGGTTGTTGGGAAGGATGGGAGAACGTAGGAAACCACGCAGATTTTCTAAAAAAATTAGCTATGTACTACCATTTTCACTCCTTCTCATAAAAAGGTATTGTATTACCAATTTCCACTTATTTTTTCATAACTTTACAGTACAAAAATGGAATGACACTTTGCAATAACTTTCCAAGTGGTAACAACACAACCTAAGTCTCTATTAACTGAATACCATGGACAAAATAAAGAACTCGCTTGTCATTTGAACAGGAAATGGAACTTACCTACCTAAATACAAAAGAGTTAATATGGGTTTTTGGTTTGGCGACAGTTAGGTAGTTTTCTCACTGCTTAACTGAATACAGTTTTTGACTCTGGACTTTTGAAAGGCCTGTTGGTTCCACTTATGCCTAAGGTGACCCTTCTACAGACACGTTGTTACACACTACCTCCCACTATCTTACATATCTTAAGATTTCACTCATTGCTTAACTTCACCATCACTTCCCTTTCATCTGGACGGAAGCAGTAACGCAATGGGACTATTGCCTCTAGGTATTAAACAAAATACTACTCTTACCACTACTGCCTAAAGCCCGAACACCCTAGAGCTAACCCCTGCTGCAGCAAGTCACCACAGGACAGGTCCTTTGCGTACTCTGCAAGCACACAACAGACCTAACTCCGTGGTGACAACTCTTCATTTTTGCAGCAGCAGCTACAAAATCCATGGCAACATTAATTCATTATTGTCTCTAAAATGCTCTTTATCCCTACTTTCCCACTCACGCACAAACATATTCAGCCATGACTCATAGCAGAGAATAACACTGACGAAAAACTGATGGTTATTTTTAACGATAAATCCTGAATTATTTTTCTCTGTGCTCCCTAAATAATTTGGCTGCAACAGCCTTCGGCCTCTAAAAGAGCTCTGCACAAATCATCTTTCTATCCTGATACCAGCACAGAAGAAAACTTGCACCTGGACCCTCCAGCTTTCCGTGTCCCACTTGCTGCCCTCTTCATCAGCCTACCGAGCTCACCTGCGTTGCACTCAGTTTTCCATCTATCTAGTTACAAGTTGGACCTCGGCTTTAACTTTCTGTGTCCTTGTTGCTGGCTCCATGAGACAATACAGCTGTAATGCAGCTGTGAACATAATTATAAAAACAAAACAAAATCCCTTTCAAAATGGAAAGCAAGATCTTGCAGAAAATGATGCGGCTACAAGAGCACCAGGCTTTGCTCCGCACAACTCATCTGATAAACCGACAGCTGTCAGCACAACTACTGCAATAGGAAAGTATGCTATTTTTCCAAAATAAGTATCAAGGGAAGATGAGGGGAGACAGAGGGGAAACAGAACACTGAAAAAATTGTATCACACCACAGCAAAACAGGAAGAGGGCGGCGACATTGTAAAGGAGCATTCCAGTACTGAAACAGGGGTCTGCATGTCACAGCCCAAAACTCCGTTCTGGGTGAGGTCACACCTATAGTACTGGTCACGAAAAAAAATGGAAAATACAAATAAAGTAAGTTTAATGTCACTGCCAGTCACTCACATCTGTTAATTTGGCAAATCTGCTTTTCCATACAAAGGTAAACAATAGACAGACGACCAGAGTCTTAGCCTGTCCTGTGTCACCTCCACGCAAACCCCGCAGCAACAGCAGTAGGACCGAAGAGCTTGCCCGTCACAAAACAAAAGGAGAAGCGTATTCAGAAGTATCCGTAAGTAACCAGCACTTTCCCATCCCGATCTTTCTTTCCCTTTTAATCTCTTTTTCCCTTAGTTCTCCCCCCCCCCCCC
>Ga0065711_1030424_pt1 | contig 32547 bp, 19 predicted proteins | sample Hoacrofraction12_FD_59098 | JGI IMG/M metagenome (GOLD analysis project Ga0065711, IMG submission 59098) | Hoatzin crop microbial communities from Cojedes, Venezuela - Epithelial fraction 12 v2 (version 2) | ecosystem: Host-associated > Birds > Digestive system > Esophagus > Crop | place...
GACAAGGTCCTGTGCAGCCTGCTGTAGGTGACCCTGCTTCGGCGGGGAGGTTGGACTAGATGACCCACAGAGGTCCCTTCCAACCCCTACTATTCTGTGATTCTGTGATTCTACATGAAATTGGCCATTTTACAAAAGACTTATACAAATCCTAGAATTCCTGGCTTACAAATGGAGTGGAATGAATTATGACCTTTTCCATAATAGCGTGTCATCCTAGTTGTTGTGTATAAAATTAGCTAAAACCCTGAGTACAGGAAAATGCCTTCAGCCAACCCTGTTCTGCTACTAGGGTCTTTCCAGATGATCATGTTGAATTAACTGTTTCAGCTCCTTGAACTCCCAAGAAATGCAGTGGCTGGCAAAGATCAACAGATTTTCTGATTAATAAAAAAGCCTTGGTTTTATGAAACTGGCTTTTATGAAACTGGATCCTTTTGTTTTAGGAAAACAATAGGAAGGCTTCAATATTTTTTTGCATTTTTAATGGACAGATTCTCCTGGGCTAAGCAGCATGATGCCTGTGGAGTTACATCATGGTCAGCAGAGCCCAACAAATGCAAGGAGTTGGGTCTATTCCAAGAATATTTATTCCTGGGGTGATTATATGGAGTCTCCATACGTAGGAGAGGCGAGGGATCGCCATGGAGCCTATGTGACAGAAGCGAAGATTTGGATACTTGAGTCAAATCACAGAAGAAAATCCCATGTTTGGGGACAGATCAGAACTAAACAGGATGTTTAATAACTGAACAGCATTAGATGCACCAAATAGATGAAATCTGTATTCTGGGGAATAGTTCTTACCACAACAAGGGATTCTGTCTTTATCCCTTAGAGACTGGGGGGAAGAACTGAGGATTATGTATCACTTAAATGTGCCACACACATTGTCTCTGAACACTCTGGTAAAGAGAAAAGCGTTTTCTAAGGTCGTGGCTTCCCCTCGCTTAGTTGGATAGCTTTCAAGTAAAAAAAAAAAGAATGAAAAATTAATAAAGGAGGGGAATTTTTGCATGTTTCACATTACCTTTGTTTGTTAAGCTGGAGTATGATGTGTGGAAAAATTTTAAATCTTTAAGGCATCTTTTAATATTTTAGTTACCTGAAATATTAACTGATTTATTAGGTTCTATGATATTGGATCCAGGTCAGTACAGGAAATACTCAGCTGCAGTGAGTCTCTACAAAAAAATAGGTCAAACTATCCATATATCTTCTGATATTATTGGGAAATTGCTTCCCCGATAGCACTGTAAGTAGAAATGTGAGTTTTTTGCATCTCACCGTATCCCCAGTGGTCGCACTGTGACTTCCTGCACGTGCTGTTCCAATGCCCCTCTGTCCTAGTCCATAAAAGAACTCACTTCGTATTCCCCAGAATGTCATGAAATACGGAGACAGTGACATTTTCCAATTTAGAAGCAGAGCATGTTGTGACATTCTAGGAAAAAAACAATGGCCAAACCTATCCCTTAGTTACACATTTGTGGGGCCGTATCATCTAAAAGGCAAAAGAGATTCAAAATCTAGGGATAGATTGTAATCTTTTCATGGGAAAATACAAATATTTTTGAAAACATTTTGTATTTATTGTACTGAGAGAATGCAACTTAAATTCTACTACAGCTTTATGGATTTGTATGATTTATTATATGAAACCAAACTGTACTATTTGCTCCAAAACCTTCTTCCATTTCATAATATACATGCATACCCAAAAAATAAAGTACATGAGTGAAATATCTGCAAGGTCAGAGATAAAATGCTGTGAAGGTGCATGCTGAGTTGCTGTTTCAGGTACTGGATTTTGGGACTCTATTTACCTTAGCTCTTCTCACAACATGTGTTGATTTAGCTTAGCTGTTCTCACAACATCTGACAAAAACACCTCTGAACGTTGCTCTCATTGTACTCAACAGAGGTTGCAGCTTTCTGCCCCTGCGTTGCAGCCAAAGTTGAAGACCAGTGGCTGGATCCAGAATGCTAGTGTTGAAAGCCCAGTTGAGAGTCAAGGCTTTTAGCTCAGGCTATTTGCAGCAGGTTGTTTTGTAATTTGCTCTCAACTAAGACACTTCCTGCCTCTCTTGGTTATGTTGTAGAGCAAAACATGGGGAAAAAAACCACCCCAGCAGTGAAAACCTACAGGCCTAGGTTCATTCAGTCCTCTTCCCTCCAAAACCCCTATTTCAGTGTTTTGCATCACCTAGCCATGCCGGAAGGTCTAAAGCCAGCCATAGGAAACCCTAAGCACAGGGATTTATGTAGAATTAGGCTGCCCGAAGACTAGACCATGATGCTCTAGGCAGCTCTTCCCTCTTAAGGATGGGGAAGAAAATTATTTTTCCCCTGAATTATGAATCAAGTTCAAGGTGTTGATGCTTGTTTGCAAAACAAGCCAGGACCTGAGCTCAGGATTTCCAAAAGACTAGCTAAGTGGCCTGGTAGGGAAGACAGTGGATGGCTGCCTGGCTTCACTTTGAAGGCCCTGGCAGCAACAAGGACTATCCGTGTCCATGAAATAACCTATTATGAGAAAGGAGGACTGTTCACACCTGTTGGCAAGCAGGATGTGCATCCATGACCTGTCCTCTCCAACACACTTGTACTTTCTGTGTATCCAAAACGCAAATGAAAATGCCCAAGCAAAACAAATCACTGCCAGACACGACTCTTGTCCAGATAACCAGCCATATGTAACACATACCATGCTAAGAAAGAGATTTACTTGCATACTCTTGTGATGAAAAAAGTTATGTGAAATAACAACAGGTAAAGCAATTTTTCTGGCCTTTTTCTGGGCAGTTACTTTGCTCACACCCTCACTGTGGACCAGGACATTTTGTGTTCTTATATTTGCAGACAGGGATGACCTGGCATGTTGTTTACACATTGCTATCTGAAACGCTTATTTATACAGTTTTAGTCACCATATCACAGGAAAAGGATATCATTTGTCTATTTCTAAAAGCAGAGTGTGCAGTAAACTGAAGAGCAGTAGGTCTCAAGGAGACCTGGTGATAAGGAAAGGTTACAGAAGCTACATTTTTTTCTTAAAGGCAAAGGAAATCTTTGAAGTGGCCTTGTCTAATAACTCAAAAAGATAAAAATTAAAACACAGGTGACCTGGTGTATTAAATTAAGCCCAAGTATAACTTCATAAAAAGAAGTAGGCATGGTAATGCCCAGGTTTTAGACATTATAGAAGAAAGATGTTAGGATAGGTGCTTATGCAGTGCAGTGCATGGGTCAAGTCCCTAAGAATGGAAACCACAAAATACAATAGGCTGAACTGGGACCATATAAACTAACAAATGGTAAAGAGAGAGGTATATCTTAAAGACCCATCCTACTGTGGGACTTAGATTATTAACTCTGGACTCATTGAGACTTCTAGCCTTGAATGTCCTTTTGAAGTTAGGTACTCTGTCACCCTCTTTATGCGACGTCTCCAGTTTAGTTATCCACACCATTGTGGATTAGCCAGAGCAGTTTTTGATAACTTTGAAAACATTTCTATTTGACCCATTATGGTTAATGTCTTCTAGGCAAGAAGGTAGTTCTGTGGTGTGGTGAATTGATGAGGATTGGAGGATGCAGGGATGACTGCATGTGTAACGTGCTCTTTTGATCTCGTAATTTATTGTTTTAACTCAGCATGTGAAACCACCTTGTCAAGCTGCTCAGTCCTTTGTCTTTCCACCTTCGCTGTTTAAGGATATGTTCTTTCAGTGCAAAAAAAGGCCTATGATGGTCTTTGTCTTGGTACTGTATTAGATGATTTTTTTCACAAAAAGCTCGAATGAGACAACCAGTGGCTGTCCTTGAATATCTTGCTTGGCTCATTTCAGCAGAACCTTTACTATTATACCTCAACCAGTAGAGCAGTGGTTGTCTCACTTGGCCAGGACAGAGTGGTGTCGCTTTGTGCTGCAGCTAAGGGAAAATGCAAGCAAAAAGAGTTTGCCCACTTTTATTTAGGACAATGGAAACTTTGCCCATTTGGCAAATGCAGTTAGCCACTGGTCGAGTTGCCATTACTCGGTGGTGCTCTGCACAGCATGGCTGGAACCTCTCCAGTGATGGGACGCGTCTTCTGCACAGCGTCCAACTTTCACACCTGTAAACCAGCAACAGCCTTGCTCACCTTTTTTTTGCTGGAGAACTGGATTCCAGACTGGATCCACGCTTGCTGGGTGAGCCTGCCAGAGGCTGTAGAGGCCTTTGGGATGTGAGAGACTACCTCTCTGTCAATGCTGGCATGACCGTTCCCAACACTTCCAAGCTAAGTGAGAGCCTATGGCTGTTAAGAAGGAGCCTGTCCCTGCAGACTAGTTCTCCAGCATCAGCCAGCTTTCTTTTCCAACTCATATATCTCCTTTAAAAAAGTTGCCCCTGAATCAGTCACTGAGAGCATAAAAAGGTTATTTCTATCTCTGGATGGACACGTAATGAATTTTTGTAGAAGAAATGCCTCTGTTTTCTCTCTTTCACATTGTCAGTCTTCCTGCCATTTTATTCCTCGTGGAACAGAGCAGCTGTCAGGAACATGCATGTGTTTCGCTGCAGTTGCATCCACAGTGACAACCAAGAATAATACAGGAGGAAGATAATTAACATATTGCTACTTTTCTCTTTGTACTGTGCTGCTTACACATGTATTTACTAACATACTGCTCTATCATGGCTCCCATTAGAGTTATAAAGTTTTCCTACATATGGACTTAAGCTTTTCTAAGCACAAATTTGACTTTTATTAGAGAAACTTGATATAAGACAGTAATTTCAAAACTGACTTATTGCATGCTTATTGGCTCAATTTGTGAAGTTTTATAAGATGCCATTACTTAATTCCCAGAGCCTGCTTACAGCTGCTGCTGCTGCTCTTCTTGGAACACCTATTTTCGCCTTGGCAAAATTGCGTGCTACAACCCCCTCCAGTTGGTAAACACACAAACAGGCCATTGAGCGCTGAAACAAAGTATTCTGTATGCTTCTGTAAGTGATCCTAATGCCTGCTTGCTGGGTTGAGTTAACATTTTTGAAAACCAGAGTTTTCTGTGCATGACTGCGCAGGCAATGGGTTATCTCTGGAGCCAAGATTGCTTGTGGCGCGGTTGGGTCAGCGAGTGCGACTGGAAGCGCAGTGTGGTGCAGACGTACTTAAGCTAGTTTTAAACAAGGTGGTTGATGTACTGGGAGAAGGCCAGTGGCTGGGGCTGCGAAACCCAGCTCAGAGGCTGGCTAAGCCCACAGGCGGTCAGCCACCTGGCTCTCTGCACGGCCACGACCGTTGGCACACATCGCGACATTGCGCCGCCTCCGAGCTCCTCAACAGTACGACTCAGCGCTGTCGCTGTGCAGAGGAAGAGGAGGAGGAGGAGGAGGAGGAGAAACAGGGGTGTGCTGCAGAAAGGCTCTGGCCAGCTGTCTCAGCAAGAAGCATTGCCCCACACGTCTTCACTGCAGCAGCTGAGCAGGGCAGATGTTAGAGCTGTGGGTGTGTTCTGCACCTCATGCAGCTCTCTGCAGCCGTTACTGTGCCTGTGCCGGTCCCTAGCCACAGGTCCACAGGCTGGCGAGATTAAAGCTTGTTCAAGCATGTCCATGTTGTCTCTGCTGAGGCTCCCAGGGAGACAGGGGTGAGGAACTGATGACATTTAGTAAGGCTGGGGTGGAGTGGAGAGCACTGTGCTATATTGTAAACCAAGAGTAATCAGATCCTCACTAGCCTTTCCATCCTACGTCCAAGTTTCCTCATAGTATGGAGAGATTTTAAAACTTTGTCCTGTGATGTTGTCCTGTGTGACATCTCTAAGGCTGGACTACTCTTAAGAGGTCAGTTTAACCTCCCTAAAACTTTGGTGAAAAGACCTAAACTGGGCTGTGAAGAGGCTGAAGTTTCTTTTAATTGCTATAATCTTACAACAGTCACTACAAGGTCTTTAATTACTGTCATCGCGGGATTTTTTCTGGAGTTGCTTCCCTTGAAGAACTGAGCAGGCATGGTCCAGCATTGCACTGTTTTGGGCTGAGGGAGTTGATAAGGAAGAAGGAAACTCTAGTGGTTCTCTAAATCATTCTGGCAGTTGGTTGATGTAGTCTTTAATCTTATTCACCTACCTCTGAGGAACCTGCAACAACGACTGGTAGCTCACTCTTACTGTAGTTGATTTTCTTTTCCATATGTCTCAGCATTCCTACATCTGGTGCAAGAAACCATAACAAAGCAAGCAAAACCATTACATTGCAAAAACCAAATGTGAAATGTTCTCGTGTGCACTGTGGATGTGTGCATTTTAAAATGTGGCCAGTTAGAGAGGTGTAAGAAGGCGGAAAACAGCCAGATTAATTTCAGCAGACATGTGGAAGGGTGCCTTAGTTGTGAGGCTGGTCCAAGGCACTCCCTTGCTGTCTAATCACCAAGAGCTCCACCCTCCTCTGGAGGGAGGTGGAGAGCAGGAGCCTGGAGCCCAAAGTCAGGAGCTCTCAGTGGAGCTGCACCCTGTGGAGCTGCCTTTCTAGGACCATCCTCAACACAGATTTTTTTTTTTTACTTGGTGAAACATGTGTCCAAAATACACTTTTGAAACTGAGTCACCGAGATGCGATGTCAGAACAAAGGTGCTGATATAACTTTAATTCCGCTTATATTAATGCTAGTGATTCAGCTTTGTTGAAACATTCAAACTTATTTCATTAAACATACCCATTTATAGAGTGTGCAGTCAGGGTAAGCTGAATCTGTTGCTGCCCTAAGGGGAACATACCTTATTTTCTGAAGCTCAAGGTAATTTCCACTTTAGACTTGCCACCCTTCCACCAGTTAATAAGTAAAGTATGCTGGAGATTAAAAACACTATTCAAGATACTAGGTGATAATTTGGCAATCCTTCAATGGGAACATGAGTTTTCATTGCTTATTCATTTGTTTGCTTTGTAGTGTTTCAGTCTGTAACTTTAATGTTTGACTTCAATATCTGGCAAGATGTCCTATGAGTTGTTAAGCTCTCTGGAGAAAATAAACATGTTCTTGTTATTTTGAAAAGCTAAATATCACTCAAAACCAGTATCTTCTTTCTAACAGTAATTGGCAGCAGGTATGAAGTGGCAGAATACTAACGCAAGGCATGTAGAGCTTCACCCATCTTCCCAGTGTCTAGAAATCAATGGCTTAGTGAAGCGCTACACTGATATCCACTATGATTAATAACCTGAGATAGACCTGCCTCCCATAAATCTGACTGATTCTTTTTGACTTGCATGACTTAACTGCATGCAGTGTTAAAAACTACTTTTGTACACGCATTTTAAGCATCCGAAAATTTCACAGGTTGTACAGGGCAAAGGATAGGTCCAAAGACAATGTGTCTACCTCCAAACAGTAAATAATGATTTCTTATTCATCAGTGCCATGCCACTTATAATACTGTTGGTCGCTCTGTAATGTCACTTTTCTGTGGTTGCTTTTCCAAACTGAGAACATCTAAGCTAAATATTCTCCTCTTGAATGGCAGGTGCTGAGTGGTATGGTTGACATGCCTGAGAGATGGGATGCCATCCAGAGGGACCTGGACAAGCTCAAGAAGTGGACCTGTGTGAACCTCCTGAGGTTCAACAAGGCCAAGTTCAGGGTGCTGCACCTCAGTCAGGTCAAACCCTAGTTTCAATACAGGCTGGGGGATGAAGCGATTGAGAGCAGCCCTGCCAAGAAGGATTTGGGGGTACTGGAGGATGAAAAGCTGGACATCAGCCAACAATGTGTGCTCGCAGCCCACAAAGCCAACATATCCTGGGCTGCATCAAGAGAAGCGTGGCCAGCAGGTCAAGGGAGGTGATTCCACCCCTCTGCTCCGCTCTGGTGAGACCTCACCTGGAGTCCTGCGTCCAGCTCTGGAGCCCCCAGCACAGGAAAGACATGGAGCTGTTGGAGTGGGTCCAGACGAGGGCCACAAAAATGATCAGAGGGCTGGAACACCTCTTCTGTGAGAAAAGGCTGAGACAGTTGGGGTTGTTCAGCCTGGAGAAGAGAAGGCTCCACGGAGACCTTATTGTGGCCTTCCTGTATTTACAGGGGGCTTATAAGAAAAATGGAGACAGACTTTTTAGCAAGCCCTGTTGTGATAGACAAGGGATAATAATAATAAAAGAGGGTAGATTCAGACTAGATATAAGGAAGAAATTTTTTACAGTGAGGGTGGTGAAACAGTGGCACAGGTTGCTCAGAGAGGTGGTAGATGCCCCATCCCTGGAAACATTCAAGATCAGATTGGACAGGGCTCTGAGCAACCTGATCTAGTGGTAGATGTCCCTGCTTATTTCAGGGGGGTTGGACTAGATGACCCTTAAAGGTCCCCTCCAACCTGAACCATTCTATAATTCGATGTGTGATTGTCCTTGTTGTCTGTCTTTGTTTTTTCTCTAATTCTAGTACACAGATTCATACCAGCTGAGAATCTGGTCCAAAGGTGTGTACTTACCCATACATTTAAAATAAATATGCAGGACCAATGCCTCAATTTTTTACTTGACTTTATTCCATTGATATGTTGGCCTCTAGGTCTACTTAATGGTTGATTTACCACTCTGGTGGATAGCGTACAGACAAAGCAGATAGTGTAGGTACGCTTAGGAGCACAGCCAAAAAAGCCAAAGCTTCTTCTACAACTAAACTTAAAAGAAAAACTAAAGTGACCTGGTATCCCTTAAGCTTGCCTGATTACCTGTTGTCAATTGCTTTTTTGGCATAACTCAGTAGTTTCAGCTATCTCTCTGAGTTTCATACGCTGTTCTCCAGTAGAGGTAATCCAAGTGCATAAACATTTTCACAACACTGGACTGCATCTTCTTTTTATTTGCTTTATTACAAAAGTTGTTGCTACTTTCAAGGGCAAGCACTGTGACTTTTCCAAACCTCTTTGCCCATGAGCTTCTCCTGGTCGAACATCAAGAGCTTCCCCTGCCGTTGCCTTCATTCTCTTCCTCCAGTCATTCCTCTGTGGGAAGGCAAGCGTGTTATGAAAGGGTAGTTCATTTCCTAAGCAAAATCAAACCCTCTCAGGCCTTGTACTGCAGTCCTCTCAGTACTTACTGTATCAGACCACTGTTGAGAGCTGTACTTATTTTTCCCTCCTAACAATAGTATATTTTGGCACTCAAATACCTACAATGCAAACTCACCATCCTTAGGTCTAGCCCCAGTGCGCTGGTCGCACAGCGGCTGTTTTCTGCACCGATCCTGTTTCCACTTCAAAGCTATTGGAAAACTCAGGAAAGGATAAACCTGGTCCAAGGACCACGTGGACCACAATTTCATCTGGGAAAGGCTGGTTGCTCCTAGAGCTTTCTGGGACGTGCACCACTGCCCTTCTCCATGCTTAATGAGGCCTGTGAGCATAGAGCTGATTTAGTGGAAACTAACAGTCAGAGTTTAAATATGCTCTGATGACAGCTGACTTCACTTGCTAGAGCTGTTGCACAAGGCTTTTGCTAATGATTAAAGCAGATGGACAGGAGGAAGAAAGCAGAAAGCTCGAATGTGTGAGAGGTGAAAGGGCAGGAGAATTAGCCCAGATATTTCCTGTGGTCTGTGGGTGTTTTGTGTTGTGCGCTAAATCAAAGAATTGTTTTTAATGAATGAAAGCGCTATACTTCAGCAGCTTAATTACAACTAGCCTTTTTTCCCCGCCTCAGTGGGAGCGGGAATTATTTTAGATGTGCTTGTGGTGGAATATAAAATGGCCTCGCTGTACCTTTCTGGGATGTTGTTCTCCAAACACTTAATTTGGGGTGACCCTGTGAAAGGCCAGGCTGTGGAATGTTGCTCATACTGGGCAGCACGGCATTGCACGAGGCAATGGGGAAGGTAAGGGGGAGACCCCCGGCTGGGTAGGTGTCAGCCAGCACCTGCCCACAGAGCGGATGCAGTTGTTGCATCTGCCGTACTGAAACTTTGCAGGATTTTTCTTTACATTGGCCTTTGCATGGCCCTACCGCCATACCGTTGTCTTTAATTTGTCAGTACTGAGCAGCTGCTGTGGCCCCTGCCCTGGTTGTGTGGCTTGCTGGTGCCCCCTGTCCACCTTGGAGGGGAGCACAGGGAGGCATGGGGATCACAGCCAGCTTGTATGCAAGCCTCCAACCCCACAAAGGACATGTTACGGGGTGTTAGAGGGACAAATAAGCCCAGGATGAAGCTCCAAGGTGCATGTTTCTCACCACCTCTTTCCTAAGCATTACCCATTGCATTTCTAGCTAGTCTTACTGTCTATATAAAAACCCTACATATTTTTAAACCTCATTTTCTCACCTTTGTTCATGTCCTGTGCTAAAGTACTCTGTACCCTCCTTTTGCATTTTGCTCAGATTTAAACATCATCTTTGGGTTTTCTTGGATGCCACCCAAAAGGCCCTGATTCTGCTTTCAGTTGCCAGAGTGTTTGTGTAAATGAGCTTGTAATGACATTTTATTCTGCTTTACGTGGCCACGGCGATACCAAAATGTTCTCATTTACCATCCAGTTATAAAAATGTTAAAGATATTTTAATTCTATCTTAAGAAAAATTGCAGTACAACTGCTGCTGTATTTACTCCAGCATCAACTGCATTGCAAATTGAATTAAATGCATTCTTCTGTCAAGGAAAATAACTGCAATTCAAAGTAAAAAATGTGTTTGCTTTGGTGAATTTTATAATTCAAACCTGAAAAGGAATGATTTTATGTAAACATCTGAAGAAAAAATGTAGTGCTACCTGCCCAAGTTCTTTAAATGTTGTTGTTTAATATCTGTTCTTGTGAGGAGTTGGCTACGTATCTCCATTGACTTGAATACAAGAATGTTTTTTTTCAAGTGAATTATTTCATTAGGTTAAAATTAAGTCTATGTAAAAATATCAATGAAACGATGAGAAAACTGTTTGCAACTTACATTCTCCAAAACTCTATCTGGAAAAAAACACTCCACTTGATGATTCCAAATAATAACGATGATGGTGATGATATAAGGAAGTGCTATAAATTTTGCAATGCACAGGAATTTTCTAGAGTAGCAAAATTAGCCTCACTTTTTTGCATCTTTCTGTTGCTATTTTATTGTTGCTTTCACTTGCCTATTCTCTGTAATTTAACATTTGGAATAGTAATTTGTTTTATTCTCTCCAATAAAACCATGAGAGTTTCTCTCTCTCTTTTTGGTTGAGAGTCTCTACATATTTTAGGGAAAAAGAGTTCTCTGTTCTGGAAGAATCTATTTGTTGTGAAGAAATCCACCTTGAGAAGACTGTGAGGACTGTGTACATTCTGGTGAAGACAGATAAATAAAGATCAGGAAAATCAGCATGGTTTTCCATTTGTATATGTGCAGGCAGACTAAAGCCACAGATAAAGTATTTTATGGAGTTTGGCTTAAGATGAAAAAAGAACCAAACCAAAATAACTTTTGTTCCTGTAAAAAAAAAAAAAAAGGACAAAAACCCCCAATAACATTTGTTTCAGTAATGTCTCTCCAGCTTTGATTTAAACTTTAGTTTCATTCAAAAGAAACCACTTAGCTTTGTCTGGTTTGAGAGTCATAATCATACGAAACAACCATGATTTGCCAAACACAATAAATCAGCCCAAGTTCAGTCTAAATTTGTCTCACATTTTTTCCAAATTCAATAAATATTTAGCAGGTTGGACCAAGGTTTGAGGTTTCTAATGGATTCCCTGACTGTGTTTGGCCTCCTTCGATGGTTCGATGCAGAAAGAAAACACAGTTCTGCTGAAATCTAGAAGGTGGTGACCAAGGGAGGCAGATGGAGGTCTGTGTAGACATGTTTGTCTGGTCCCATGGAATTGTTTAACCCATGAATATCTCTGTCTAATGGAGCACTCTAGTGATAATTAGCAGTGCACCTCATTGCAGGCATTATGAACGTTTTGATGGCACCCCAAGTTCCCAATCCCCCAGCTGAATGAACTCTTCTCTGAGTGGTGCTATCTTCAAGTTGTTTGACTGCAGACAATGACTTTCTTTGGTCTGGATGATACTGTGTAAAATTATGAAACTATGTAGGATACTTTTAATCTTTATTTATGCACAGGATCTTCTTGATATTACTGTATTTCTGTAAGTGGATACGTATTTACTGAGCCTGGACTCATTCCTCCCTATTAGTGAAAAGATTTGTGGTTTGATGGATATTCTTAATTTGTTGAGGAGATAGGGAACCATGATGATCATGTGACTTAGAGATTGAAAAACCCTGATTTATAATGGTGCTGTGAAGTTTGCAACACTATCTTTCATTTTATGACTTAGTCCTGCCATCCATTCAGAATTGTTTCATTTTAGCTTTCAAATAGAAATGTCTTTGGTGAAGTAACATTGTCAAATTTCCTTGAGTACGCAGAACTGTGAAATTTTCCTCATGGCAGCTTTGGGATTAGGGAGTGTTAAAAACAAAGTGAACAAACACGTGAAAAAAAGCAAAGCAATATTGGCAGTAGTGTGTGAAACAATCTGAGACAAATTATGTACATGCATTGAATATCATGTTGAACTTTTAAAGAATTAAATAATGTCTTTTTTTTTTCCCATATTAAGTTAATATGATTGCTACTTTGAGAAAAAAAAAATGTTATTTTAAAAAGTGGTATAGTCTACTTTTGCTTTAACCAAACTACAGTTAAAGGAAGAGACACAATTACAGCAGGGAAAAGACTACTTGCATTTAATATCAGTAGAAGTAGAGAGCTGATTTTAGCTACTTCCTATCACAAAACATACAACTTAAATATTATTACTAGTGAAAATTAGTCCAGGCTACTGACTGCGCTTGTTTATCGGCACTTTGGTCCTGACTTTTCTACATCTGTGAGAGGCTCCTGCTCTACATACTGTGATGCAGGATAAGCAAACAGCAAAATGGGTATAAAGCTATCTTTCAGTTACATGGCACGTAGCAACATGTGATGACAATTAAGAAGGACAATGAGCTTGGACAAGGCAATATGAACAGGTACTTGAAATATCCAGGGCTGGCTCCAAACCTCCTGGTTTTGTTTAAACCCCATGCGTTGCCTGTGTTGGGGATGCCAATGAGACCTTGAGATGGGGGAGAGATGGTGTTGGGACTGTTGGGCAGAGCCTGATTCATGTTCAGACTCCACCTGTGTTCAGAGCTGTGCTTGTGTTACTAGTTTATCTCTGGATATAATGGTAGGGAATATCTGACTGTATCTAAAGCCAAGATGAACTTTTTTTCAAGTTACCACATGAATCTACCACCTGAGCCAGGGAAACAAACAAAATAAACCCCACTCTCTTTACAGCTGTCCTTTGCAGCTGTCTTTAGAAGCAAAAGCTGTGTATAAAGCAAAGCATTTTTTCTCCAAATGTTCTTAAAAATGTGTGGTATTATTTTTCTAAAATGATCGGTTTTCTCACTTGGTTGCCCAGGTATTCAGTCATCTCTGTTGTTTGTTCTGTATTAATACTAACCGTTTATCTTTGGAGGGGCAAGCAGTGTCCGTGAGATCTATCACATAGGCAAAGAGGAGACAGCGCAACCACCAATTCTGAAGCCAAGAGGGGAATCAATGAGATTCAGACATTATAAGAGATCACTGGCACTTCAAAAGCTGAGAATAAGGAAGCTGGCGAAAGCAAGAAGCAAGGGAAAGATGCATTATATACTGCATATTTTATTTCACTTCTGAAACAGCATAAGGAGGAGCTATGGATAAGATTAAAGGAGAATGGAAGGTGCCAGGACCAAAGAGGGATCAATGCATAAACCCCAGAGTCAAGAAAATGGTTTGTTACTTTACTTTTCCATACTTTGCTCTGGAAAGGAGGAGGATTGGGTTGTAACAGCAAGAAGAGCTGGCATAGAGGAATCAGCACTGCTCAGAGATTGCCTCCCATGGCCCTGAATGGGCCACGGTGAAGGCAAGAGAAGCTTCCCAGCCAAAGACAAGGGCTGGCAGAGCAGAACAAGTGCAGAAAGCCCAAGGTGGAAGTGAAGGCTGAATGGAAAGTCGAGACCCTTCAGTTCAGCAGGGAAAGCTAATTTATGGAGGGGAGAAAGGAAGTGAACAAAAAAGCAAATAAAACATATTGAAGACTAGAAAGTGATTTAGAAAAAGGGCTCTTGCAGAAAGGGGACAGCATTTGCTACATGTAGCTGGAGAGATATAAGCCTAGATGCATGGGAGCCAATCCAAGACTGTAAGTTAAAAAAGGGTAAGAAAACATACATCAGAAGTGCTGAATTGAGATCAAGAGCAAGCATCCTTACAGGTCACTAGAAAATCAGCATATGCCAGTCATTACCTCACTGTGACCACAGATATTTTCTAGCCAAAGTGTAAAGAAAAAACATATTAATCTCAGATATCCTTGTGTGTGAATTCTAGATCTGTGATGATACGCTGGTGATACCGAGTGAGGTCCTTAGGTCTGATCAGCTTCAGTAGAGAGGTAGTGCTTCAGCCCTGGTTTTGGCTTGCAACTGTCTACTCTGCCATTTTGTAACTTGTGGATCTGCCCCAGCCCTGCAGGCCCAGCTCCCAGTGGAAAAAGCAGGATTTGTCCTGCATAACTAAGGATAGGAGAATGCCCTTACCTTAACAAAAGAGAATGCAATGCAGGGTTTGAGCAGAGACGCTTCATTTCAGTGTGGCAGTTGCTGTGTAGCAAAGTCCTTGTAGAGCCTGCTGGAAGATGCTGGTGGTGGAATCAGCCACTGTTTTCTCGCATCTCGACAAAATTGCAGCAACAAATCACCAGCTTGGGACAAGCTGAAAATGAAGCAGAAGCCTGGACTCCAAATGCTCTTTGTTTCATGGGATGCAGTGAAAACAATGGTAGAAGCAGTTGGCAGGTCATATTTTAACGACTGAACTTTTCCATTGTTTCATATTAATTTTCATAAATACTCATTAATGTGAAACACAGAGTTGACTTGTGTAACAGTTTGCAGTATCTGAGGCCATTCTGTTCGTCTGATGATTTTATCATTTGCACATCTAATAGTGACAAGCTGGGCAAGCTGAGTGTCAGCCTGCTTCATTCCCCCAGCTAACTCAGTTGCTCCTCTCTTTTACTCGCTTTATTATCCATGCATTTCCTCCCTATTAGGCTGTCTGGTAGAAGACTAGTTGAAGGAAACTCACCCTGCACCCTGGCTTCTGCCTTTGTAATCATCATAAACTTCTCAAGTGCAATGTCTTCTTTCCATATTATACACCCTACACTTTATTCACCAAGGAATCAGAAAGCCTAGTGTATGATGCAACACTCGCCAAAGAAAATGTATGGATACATTTACGAAGCAAGTCGCCTCTAGCTTCCTTTTCCCAACATTTCCTGCAAGCACGGAGCTCCCAATTCGTGTTTCCCTGAGATATAAAGCCTTAAGTATTTATCATTCTTATCATGACTACTACTATTATTAAAGAATAGTAGTGGTTCAGAGCAGTGTTGTCTCAGCCACTGTACAAAAGAGTGACAGGTTAAAAGAAAGAGATGCTATCCTAGACAAATTAAAATCTTGGTAAATGAGAAGAGGAAATGTTCTGATTAAATAAACAAAAAGGTAAGGAAAGTGAAAAAGAAATATATACTTTCTTTGAAAAGTTGTATCAAAGCTTTGCTAGTCAGAAGAAAAAACAATATGAAAGGCCTTTCAGAGTCAGGGCTGCAGACACGTGGCCAGTGTCCCAGCTCCTGGAGACAAACCGTTGCAGACCCAGGTCACTGTGAGCTGTGAGGGCAGCAAAGACTTCTTCATCCTTCAGCACCATTCTGTATGCAAAGCTGAGAAGGGACTGATTGCCATTATGGACTGAAATACACAGGTACCAACACAGCTTTTCTGTCAGGCTTCATTATCTTATGCAATGATCAAAAAATAAGAAGGACAGAAGCTCTTTCTCATATATACACCTGTGTTACTTCAGGTCAGCTGAAAAGCTCTCCCCGTGAGTCCTTAAAGCAGCTGGGTAGTATCCTGTACGTAGCTTACACCAGGTGGTCACAACCTCCACCCCATTGCTAAGGCTGGCACTCAGCGTGTTGTGGTTGGCATGTAGCAGGAGTGATGCAAGGCCTGAAGATGGGAACCACAGTATCATAAAAAGGGTGTCTGTGAGGGGCACCAGCTTCTGCATCCTGCCTTCAATAATCTCAGCCCATGGGGCGTCCAGAGACAGATGCTGCTCAGTGGCGTCATGATTCTCTAATGAACAGCATCTCATGTGTTTCTATGGGCCCCCATAATCCCTAGGAAATAAAAATGAAGTCTGTCTCATCTCCCTTAAAAATTTGCACACTGCAGGCCTAAGGAGTCTATGTCCACCCAATTAAGTCTTCCATTATGTAAGCTTCATATGTTCCCTGAAGGCTTCATATGAACCTCCTTGCTATGAAATGAAGCAGTCAGAAGACATAGAGTGCAATTTCACTGTACATGGCATGTTTATCTGAGGAGCAGGGAGTCTACAGCTTGGTCTTTATATCCCATACACAGAATAGGGTCCTTCTGCCATCAGACCAGCCCCAGCAAAGGCTCTTGGCCTGACTTCCAAAGTTGCTGAACATCTGTTCTTCTTGCTGACTTCAGTGCACCACGCAAAAGCTCAGTAAGAACTCAGCAACTCTGAGTGTCAGACTGGCTGCGTGACATCCTGAAGTCCCCTGCCATACAGAGAGGTCCACAGTGGGTTTGATGCTGGCATGAGACCAGTTGTTTCACTACGTGGGAGGAAAAAAGTACTCATGCTCTGTGGCCAAACAGGCAATTGATGGGGGAAATGCAGCAGTGGCACAAAAAATGTGGTGCAAGCTGAGGCAATCATCACTCTAGCAAGCACAATGAACACCTTCTGGCAACATACATGGCTGCATGTGTTAAGCATTAGAGTTACACATGTTAACTATACCCATATATTTTTTCCTTCTGTAGAGATAGCCAAATCCTGGTACCGAAGGCCATTTGACTGACAGACGTAACGTGATTCACGAGATTCACAAGTCTACAGGCACAGGAGGCCCAAGATGACTGCTGAGCTGCTGACCAGTAGCTTGACCTTGGGTGACTTTGCTTCTCTGCTAGTGCTGTTGGTCATCCGTTCCCTGCAGTTGTAAGCTTCTGTCAGGAAACACCATCAGGAGCTGGGGGAATAGAGGTGGCTATTTCCAGTGAGTGCTACTGCCTGCTGATGGTTAACTTCACTTTAGGAGGGGCTGCGGGGTTGAGCAGGGTGTCTTAGAAGGAGGGATGGGTGTCGTTACGGAGTTAATCAGGAAGAGAGACAAAGGCCAAGCATAGACTTAGAGATAACGAGGGTGTGAGGAGCCATGGGAGGTCATTACCCATCTCTTTAACTCAAGAGAGGGCCCAAAACTCTTTCTGACAGATGTGTTTCTTCTTACTAAGAGTGCCAGTACAAAATTTCTTCTCTCTCCTTGTTTCCTGGATCTCTTCTTGTTTTCATTGTCTTTCACTGAGTCCCTCCCTTCACATCATTTTGAATTGCTGCATCCAAGACCAGACTTGGCACTTCAGCAGAAATCCTCCAAGTGAGCCAAAGGATGTCTCACAAAAGTTGCTCCTGTTTATACCCTCAGCATCCACCTTTTCTGCAGTTCCCAACATCTGTAGCTCATATTTGATGTCTAAGCCAGGGTCACCCATAGGGTCCTTTTTCTGTGGGGCCCGTTGTGTAACAAGCTGTTTCTCCTGAGGAATTCAGGCTGCTGATTGCTAAGGGATAAAGCTCTCTCAGGACAAACTAGAAAGCCAGTGGTTTGACACATGGTTCATTTTGAAATCGGCCATTATTTACCAAACAAGAACCGGAGAACTCAGAACAAATAAAACTGTTCTCCCAAGTCCGTGGAGAGCTGCCTGGCCCCAAGGCCACTTTAATTTAACCTCCACTGGCCAGGCCCTTGTAGCAAAGAAAGCTGCTGGAACAATAGTAGCAGCCATAGCAGCAAGGAAAAAAGAAGCGGTGAGGTTTGCAAGAACTGGATGCTGGCCATACATCTGGGCAAGCCCATTGCGCACAACGCATTCAAGCCCTGCTCAATGTAAACACGCACATGTGTTTAAGTCCAGCCTACTTGTAAACTTTTAGCAACTGGAGGATCCCCTGGAATGCCCCCCTTCACCATTTTATTTAAAGGACCATTCATTTCCATGCTGGTACATCATGGAGAAGGGTATGGCTAGGGTAGAAGGGAAGAGTCACAGGGTCTTCCCACCAGAAAGGTCTTCTTTGGCCTTCCAGCAGAAACTGATGCCTTTTTCCTTCACTCTTTATATACTCTTATTTGGGTATTACGTTCAAATTCTAAAATAAATCAATACTAGTGAGAAATAGTTTGAAGTGATAATTTTCTTTCCACTCAGAGCCCTAACAATAGCCAAATCAATGGGAGCATTTTAGTTGTCCTCAGTTTTAAAACAAACAGTTTGCAAAAGATACTGCACTGCTCTACATAAAGTTCACCAGTTAGGGCTTACACTTGCCTTTATTATTTGAAGAAACACAATCTCTTGATATGACTGTGCTTAAAGAGTACTCTGTGTGCGTGTATGTGTGTGTGTGTAGGAGAGAGAGAAGCACACAGAGTTTTTTATTTTCTTACTTTTAATGAGGCTATTTTGCGAGGCTGAAAAAAAATTGTTAAACTTGCTTTAATTGATTGTTTAAAGTACCATGGTGGATTTGCCTTTTAAACATAGCCCATGGTTAAAGTTCCCGTTGCATTGTATTTGAAGTAGGTCCTTTGTGTTTTAAAATGAAAACTGTAAAACTTTTGGTGTTTAAGGCTTTCTGACTCCAAGTTAATTGTTTTCCTTTAATATGAGCAGAATTAAAGATATTAAAAATCGACTGTTGGAGCACATAATTGTGGCCTCCCATCTATTCTTCTTGTGGAAATGAAAGGAATATTGAAAGAGTTTCTATTTTACAATACCAGAGGTGGCCAAGCATTTACAACTCTATATATCCTTTAGCTGAATTCTTCTAAACCTCACGCCTGGCTAGCAGTTTTCTCCCAGACGATTTTCATTTTCAAAACATTCACATCCAATAAACTACACGAAACATAGTGTGAGAGAAAAAAGGGGACAGGAAATGGCTCTGTTGCATGGTTATTACATCCTATTGCCTGTGGGTTGCTTTGTTATGAGTTTTAACTATGTAAATATGACGTATATGACATCAGAATTTAATCTAAAGCTACTAGGTGGGAGATAGAGTGTGACTTTATTGTTAAGGCTAAAATCAACTGGGTGTTGACAGGTCTCAAAAGTCACTGAGTATAAGCTTGAAAAGGAAAAGCTCAGACTGATAAGCTGTTCCTTGATTGACAACTTCAGGCTTGACTGCAAGTATTGAAAACAGTTGAGCAAATGGAGGGAAAAAAGTTTTATTTCATAAGAAACTACACTGGGAAATACAGGAGGATTTATTGGCTGATGTAGCACAAAAACCTAAGAAAAACAGGTGTGAGGTTTATAAAATCTGGAAACTGGGAAAGGACATTGTCCATGAATGATTTCCCCATTATGGTTTAATTAACCTTGTAAAAGCCCCTATGCAAAAATAATGCCACAATGGAGGCAAAAAATAAAACACTGGTGTCCACTAGCTTCGATTTTCAACAAATCATATGTCAACAGCTCATGGCAAGGAGGTGGGTTGAAAAAAAAGAGAAGAAAATAAGAAAAAAGGATTTCAATGGGAAATAAATGCACCAGGGAAAACAACACACTGATTTTTCATCTTTCTAGTGAAGTCAGACCAATTTTTGGCACTGTAAAATCCATTATGGAGACAATAAAATAAATACAGTTTAAAGTAGCAATCAGGGGTTGATTGAAATGTTATGATGGCTGGACATGCTATATCTTATCAAATATTATCCATAAGGAAGCATTCAATTCATATTGTGCCAATTATCATACTCTGTGCATCATAAACTTTTATTGCTTGTTATGGAATGCCACTCAGCCAACTTTTTCTTCAGATATTGCATCATCAGAGTCAGATGGAAAACATATTCTAATGTGGCAAAGTGTTAAAGAAATCTAATACTCTGGGGCTGAATGAAAATGTTAAGGTTCATCTCCTGGATAAGAAAAACAATTTATGAATGCAATATTCATTTCCTGATGTGGGCATAAGCAAAAACCTCATCTGAAACTTAAAACCGAGATATAGGCCTTCACTAGTTTCCTTAGCTTAACTCATTGATGTCATGTATTATGGACCACTGCTAAGACCACATCTGGGAAGGGCTCACATTTTTCAGCTCTCCGGATCACTTTTACAGGGAACTCCTTGTATAATTGCATGTGCTGAGACTTGAACCTCAAGGGCCAATGGATCATGTTTCACTTTTAATATATTACTGAAGAATAGCAAAATAATCTACTTGTTTAATCTTGATCATGCCAGCCGATTAACACTTTGACACCCTGCATCACAGATGTTAAGTGCTACAGAGTAAGGTTTCAGTGAAGCATTCAAACTATAATGAGGCTTTGTGAAGTTACAGATCTGAGGTTAATATGTTTACTTAAGCATTCACAGTATGCAAAGCAGTGTTTTAGCTATCAAAAAACAACTTGGACAACATTCATAAAAAGCAGCCATTGTACATGGGGGTAGGTACTGGAGTCAGCAGCAGCTTGCTGGGATGGGGTGAGAATATGCCTCCTGGAGGAGGTGACAAAGTGCTTCTGATTTCTCTTTTGGGGCTTCACAAGTGAAGCAGGAAGGGTATAGTGACAGGAATTCGGTCCAAAGGACTCATGGATAATTGACTTGTGGTGGAATCTCAGACCACTTCTGATGCATCTCCTGCATGGAAACAAATCACCAGCAAACAGCAAGGCTCCCCAAACCTGCAGGGAACACTTAGAAGCAACTGAGCCAGGGGGCATCCCAAGTAATGCCCCCAGGTATAGCTGGTACACTGAGGACTGGATCAATTACTGTTCTCTGATGTGTTGGATCAGCTGGTATAATTTGTAGTGCGTGCCGCTTCATCCCACCAAAAGCCCCGCTGACTTCAATAACAATTCACAAAGGCGAGGTAACTTAACACAGCCCTAGAAGAATGCCTTTCCAAAGGAGATTTTTATTGTTTTCTTTCTCATTTACCGTGGTTTTCACTTGGTAAGTTTACTGACAGCAACTGCATGGTTTGGTAAAAGCATCCCAGGATCATTATAGATGTGAAATATACGGCAAACTGTTAAGGACTGGGACAGTGTGCTTGACTCTGCCATTCCATATTGGTCCAAATACGTGTTCCAAACCTTATTCATCTGGATTATGCTTGTTTGAGAAGTAAGCAACCAGAGACAGGAGGCAGTATATTATGGTCAATTTATCTAGTGTGTATGATGGAATATGGAAAGACCTATACTAAGCTTCTTCCAAGCACTTCCGGAAGTTTCTCTTCCTGTAGATGAAGACCAGCTGATGTATCCTACTGTAGGAGACCTCTCTTCTAGGCATGGGAGAATATGTACCTGCAGGTGTGAAGTCAGCTACTCTGTCATGGAAGATTTACTCCATGCGCAGGAATCCTGTATTGCCATAACATTGGTCCCAAGGAGACATCTGTATCAGTGGACAGTGAGTAGGACAAGAGCTACTGTCTTCGGTACAGTGAGTGGGCGACCAGCTGGACGTTACTATGTCTGCTTCTCCCATGATTTATAACAAACAGGAGTCACCAACCTTACCTGATGCCCCACTAAGTATATCAAGATCTTTACCTAGTCAAAAAGCCCACTGTGTACCACATACCTCAAAAAGCCGAGGGAAGAAAGAACACTGCAAGATGGCAGATGCTCTGCAGACGTTCACCTCTTCCACTGGGAAAGAATCAAGCAGGATCCTGGCAGACTCAGTGAGCACCAGCTGCTGTAGCTTCTGATAGGCCCCTTCTTCCTATCCCTGAGCGTCTCAGCTATCCACAAAAACATCGCTGCTGCTGCTTATGTGGAGCAGTCTCAGCTTAGGAAACAACGCTTGCGCTGCTTGTGAGCTACACGTGCTTCAAGAGTCATAGGTTGGCCAGTCTTGTTTCTTTTTCAGTTTTTTTATTTAGCTGCCTGCAGTAAAAAGAAGGCAGCCAGCTCCCAGAAGTGCGTATTTCCATTCTGTGAAATACGACCTGCTCACTAGTCCTTGATCTCTCTGTCCCAAATAAGGAATCTTAACTATTCCCAGTTTACCCTGGCAGAGAATTAGTTGGCATCTATAATGTGTGCATGATACCAGGCTCTGCTGCTGTAATGCCTCTGACTCATCGTTGCACCGGCGTAATTTCTAAATGAAAAACTAGGAGTCTAGAGATCCTCCATTTCAACTTCTTTACATGACCCATTGCTCTCCTAGGCTGCATTTTTCCTTCCTGCATGAGAATTAAGAGTGAAGTTTGCAGAAGCTGATCCTAAAAATAGATGGGCAAAAACAAAAAGTTTCTTGAATGTGCGTGGAACTTGAGAATTTCTGTAGGTCCTTCTACCCCACCAGCATACTGGGAAAGCTACTGTTCTTCCTTCATAGAGAGAAATAGTCTATCCCTGCTTCCTACTTTACTGGCAGGCACAGCCAGATTCTATGTATTAAAGAATGAGTTGGTTTGTTGTTTTGATTTTTTTTTTTTTAAATCAGCTGTGGCTGGTCACAAATACAGCAAAAGGCCAAAGTCTTAATCACAAAAGAGAAACGAAGCAATCACGTGGCTTGGGTTGTTTGCCATCCCAAGGGCCATGATAGACAGGAGTTACTTACAGGGAAGGAAAAAAGAAAGTACCCCGTTGCATCTCTCAAACTCATATTAGGCCTTCTACATTTACTTTTTGAATGCATTTCTTTTCCCTTTTTATCAGACTGCAGTGCCAGAACTCCTACTTCACACCTCTGGACTCTCTTGACATTGTCATAGAAACAGATCCATCAGCTACCACCAGACCCAGTCCAACAAATCAGTGACAAAAGAAATGTGAATATAATCAAAATTTATTCCTTGAGCAACAAAAAAAGCAAATAGTTGTGCAACATACTGCACATTTTTAAAAATTCTTTTTGGAGCAAGACTAGTTTTCCCATTCAGTTATGCTTCAAATCTGACACACTGTACAGGAACATTTATCAATGAATTTCATAATCCTTCTGACAGAATTTACCACTAAATTGCTGCTGTTGTTACAGCTGCAGGAAGACTAGGGGCCTTGATCCAAAACTCAGCACTAAAAAAGATGTGGGAACTCAATACTAGGAATGATGTGGGAACCTCAGCCATGCGGAGGAACCAAAGGGGGAGAAGAAGGGCGTCTGTTTACTTCCATTTTCGCCTTTTCTGGAGAGCCAGAGGGACACTGCACTCAGAGCAACATGTCAGAGAGCCCAGCATTTCCAACTGATGTGAGTTTGATCTGGGAATAAATACCTTGGCAAACCATTTACTCCAGTAGCAAATTAATGTTTCTGAAGCAAATATTCCTGGCTACTCAAGTGGTGGAATCAACCTGTAATCAGCTGGGAAGACCCGCACTTTTCAGCAAAGGGGGGATGTTGATCCCAGTGGCTTGTGCCTCCGGCACCGGGGGAAGAGAAGACCAATTTGGATGCTCGGGCAGTGGAGGCGGTTGTAGGGGAAATGTGATCACGTTCACCAGGGTTATTAACAGATATGTTGTGACCACTGTATTTTCAGTGCAACCATCCGTCTTCATTCTTCCTGGTGCATCTGTAACGTTCCCTTACAACCATAGCTTGTTCTTGCCAGTAAAAACAACTCTGCCTAATCCTTCTGCCAGAGGTTGTAAAGTAGTAACAGGGCCAGGTCCAAGCAGCTGGGGTAGTCCAAAGTGGGTGTGACAGCTCCATCAGCTTTATTCCGCCTCTAACTCCAGGGCCTCTGCATAACTGGTAGCTTGCTCTGGTGCTCGGTTGTGGAAGAAACCAAACCATTTCCTCCGAGAAGCAGTCAAAACACAGAGGAGAGGATGGCTCATGCCAAAGTGCTATCCCCCCAGAGTGGCAGAGGGGATGTGAGCCAGGCTATACCAGTGGAAATGTGGCAGGAATCCCCAAAACAGTTTGGATGTATCCTCTAAAAACCAGCCAGCCACGTCAGACAGTGGATCTAGGAAGAGATGGGACCCGTGCAGTCTTGCCTCCACTGACCTCGTGTGGAATGAAGGATTTTGCTAAGGGAGGAGAGGACCAGTGACAGTGTAGTGTATGATTAATGTAACGGTCCTCAACATCAAATACCCTGTTCCCTGTCCTCCAGCGTTGAGAATTAATACACAAAAGCATCTTGGTACTTGTCCCTTCTCCTTCCCCTAAGCCCTCCTCATGGTTGGCTGCCAGCAGGTAGTGTCATCCTAAACTACATTGATATTAGCAAATTAAATGGACTGTCCTCAGGTGCCGAGGGCAGGAAAAGACAGTGCTCAAGCTATTGTACTCTTCAGAAGAAAGAGGGTAGAAACCTTGTATTTCATTCTTTTTAGCAATATGTAGAAGCAGAAAATTTAGTTCTCTTCGAGTTCTATGTAACAGGAATTTTGGGTAAAACATCACAGTCCAATGAAGCTGGTCAGCATATAGAGGCAGCTCCTTACCCCTGCAGCCTTAGGATTTGCACTCCTAAGTAACTATGGTGGTCTCACAAAAAAAAGACTTTTTTGGCATTTTTTATTTTGCTCCTGTTCTGTAGGCTTGGAGATGTCAGGCCTGTGTACGCAGGTCTTGCTTTTTAGCTTTTGTGTTACACACTGCAATGTAAGAAGTTAGATCAATCTACACTAGCTGGGTTTCTGCAGCGAATACTGAAATGCATAAACAGACAAACTGCAAGCGCGCCAGCTGTGTTTGCTTAAGGATGTTAAGCATAGCTCGGTTTCTAAGGACAGACATATCTCTTGTCCATCTTCTGTCTTCTTGTAGATGCTTGGCTAGTTTGGAAGGCTTAGACTACGTGAAGGAAAAGAAAGTAGAGGGACACAGTAATCAAGAGAGAGAGGAGGTCTGAGAAAATCCTGCTTTTTCTGAGATGTGTGCTGAAAAAAGCGTGAGGAGCCTCATAAGTCTTTGAAAGTTATCCTCAGAAATGTAAATGGGAAAAACAGTGGCTTATTCACTAAGTTTAAATCTATGGTAAAAAGCAGCTGTAAATAGATTCATTTATTTACTTGCTGACTCAACTTTGGTCAGAATCTGCTTGGAGTTATATCAGTGTGAATCTGGAGGGATTCCATCCATTTTCAGTAAGAGCAACTTTTCTCACTCCCAAAAGATCATTAGGTTCCTTCAACACTTATTCTTTATTTTGCCAAGATAAAGATTCAGATGTTTTGTTTTTTCAGTTCCATTTCTAGAATGTAGTTGTTCTATGTTCTGACAACATATGGCATGAATATGTTCTTTTCTATTTAATACAGGAAAATTAGTCAAAAGTTCAGTCTTGCTTTAATGCTTTTCATTCCCTTGTAAATGCTTTAATTTTTTTTTGGTTGCCTTCTGACCAATGTCAAAAGCCAGAACCAGGAATAAAAAGCCATTCCACTGAAGTGTCTTCCTGGTGAAGTGTTGGCAGGCCCAGTAAAGCAAAAATTTAGGAAAGGAGCATTTTCAGTGTTCACTTTGTTGGACAACAAGCCTGCCTTGGTAGAGGTTTCAGCAATGAAATTATTGTACATATATTTGCTTTAATGCCTCTGTTGTTATCATGTTTTTTTTTAACAGCAGTGTTGGTTGCTGCCAGATGTTCTGCTCGACAATGCTTCAGCACACATGGGAATGCTTGTGATGGCCAATCAAGTGGGCTGGTAAAATAGAAACAGATGGCCGTGGATGTGTGCTCTAACACATCTTTAATGAAATGGAGCCCTTGCGTAGATGATTACATTGCGCTAATCACCATTTGCCTATCCTAACGGCCCTGCATCTCCGGTTATCTACCACCTAGTGACCTAGTTTTGAATTACAACTTGTTTGTTCACCTATTCCAGTTTTGGCTGCGTTGGATCGTAGCAAAAGATGGTCTAATGCAGTGAATACTGCATGAAAACTGTTGGTTTAACAAAAGCAGATGTAGAAACTACAGCCTGGCTTGGAAACTGCACAAAATGGAGTAGAAACGTGCTAATGATTTATTTTCTGTCTTTTACCTTTCAGTGGTTTTTATTAAATAACGTAGGGGCCGTGTATCATTGAACTGCAGTTCAGATCTGAATCCAAAGCCACTCATGGGCCATTATTAGAGTGAGAGTCAAACTTTAATAGATGCTCTGTGAGAGCAAAGATGTGTGCCAAACCGAATCCTAACTGTACAGCTTCCCTCGGTTTTCCTGGAGCTCCTTAGCTAAATAAGGAATTCAGATGCAATCAGATGGGCTCAGGAGGGCAAAAAACTTGCAAGAAAAGCTGATAAGTTGGTACCTTCTGCAAGGTAATTGCATGATCTTTCAGTGCTTTCCTGATTTGGCATTGAACTTCAAATTAATTGCTAAATTCAGGAGATTCTAGAGTCAACAACATGCTTTGTCTCATCTGTAGGGAGGCTGTGAATGTATGCTAAAACATAAAAGAATTTTACTGACTCTAATGTTAAAAAAAACCCCCAACCTCCAATCAAATACTCATAACCATTCAATAAGAAAAATTATGGGGCTGGAACTGGATAATAACTAAGAAGCTCTTGCATATGCATTCCAAACAAGGTTTTATGTATTCAGGCTTTCTCTTGGAGCCACAAAAGCTAGATACTTTGATTTTTTAGAAAGCTAGTTGAGATTTGAATAACAAAGGGCTTTACAGACACCCTTAGGAGGCTCATGGTAGCATGGTGAATGCTGGCACTTCTGTACCCAGTAAGTACAACTCTGCTGGGTACAGAATATCTGGTGAGGAACGGTAAAGGGGGGAGGGGGTGGTGGGAAGCTTTATATTTTTTCCTCTGTTGCTTCTACATGTTGCAGAGGACCTTCAGAAACACGGGCGCTGCTGGTTTTGCCTTTGTCAAGGCAACAAAGTATTTCAGTACTGCATCCAAAAGGTTGTCTTCAGGCAGGATTTCCAAAAGATTGTTAAAATGAGGGTTGGGGAAGCGACAGGAAGGCTCACCCTCCATTTAATATAGACCTACAGACGGCTAGGGGAGTGCAGGGGGGTGAAGCTAAGCAGGCAGAGCTTGGGGAACACCCTGCAGCACGTCCAGATCCACACACTATGACCACCAAGAACTTGGCTCCGTCCCACCCTGATGCCACCATACCTAGGAACAGCTCTTAATGTTCTTGCGTTGCACTTAATGCAGCCCTAATGGCCACACCTCAGCATCTTCATCCCTCAATGTACTCATCGGGAGATGCCAGCCATTCCCCGTTCATGTTTATTGATGGATACTTTTTCTGTCACGCTTAGTACATTATGGAGATTTTTTCACATACACAGTGGCAAGTTTTACCAAAGGACCCATATATTATTTTTAAAGCCTTTTCAGATTTCTTTCTTTTTTTTTCATAACTTAGAAAGAAGGGAGGGGACCTTTAAGCCCCATAGAAACATTTATTTTCAGATACTGTCTGGAATAAGCTTGTTTTAGGCCAGATGTAAATGGGCAGTATTCTTTTAAAGCGTGTTCTCAAACCCTTTTTGCACTTTTCAAGTAAAAATGGCTCATGTATTTTTAGAAGAGTGCAAACAATGGAATGTCAGATTTGCTACTGCTTTTAATGTATTTAACCATTCAACATACTGTAATTGGCTCAATCAAAAGTTATTTCCCTAAGTAATGCAAACAAGACCCAAAGGATGATGAAATAATTCTGAAATGTCAATCTTTCAAGATTCAGATATGTTCTAATAACATTACAGAAATTCCAAAGATCTCAATTTAGAAGTAAAAATAATATCACCAAGTATAGACATATTTTTAAGGCAAGAACTAATGAAGTGATTTGTTCTCTTAACTTCCATTTTCGACCAAATCTTCCAATTTTTAAGCTGAAATAATTCCAAAATATTGTTATATCTAACCTTACAAGGAGGAATTGCAGTCATTAGTTCCTGATATACAAAATTGTGTTTATACCCTGGCTTTTCACACTTAAGAACATGACAAAACCTGCTCTAATGCTCCTCTGAGTTCCTTGATGCTCTCTTCTGCAGAAACAAAACTTTTTTTTTTCCTTTCCTACAAATATCACTACACTAGGTAATTCAGCCTAGACCTATTCATTAGACTTCTAAACCACAAATATACTGAATCAATACAAGAATATTACCATCCGTGGGCGATGATAATGCCCTATTCTGTGTAGCTGCCAAGGATAATATTTGTATTACCTTTGCTATTCTAACACCTCCTAAAATAAATTAAATGATTACACAGCTTTTTCATGAGCATCTTGGAAGCAGCAGCGCAGTGCCTCTGCAGGGCTTGAGTCTGGTAGGTGGCAGATGGGTGGACTTTCCATGCTTTGCGCTCAGTAGGATGCTGGGTGGGTTTAAATTTACTTCTGAAAATATATAAATACCACTGAACAAAACAAAGAGATAGGAGAAATCACAGTAAATTCAAAGGATTTGATTCTTTACACTTCCAAACAGTCACACTGCTACAAACAGCAGAAATCTAACTGACCCCTCAAATGCGCTTTTGCGTTCAGAGCCAAGATTGGAATCTGGGTCAATGCAATTCTAAAAAACTACCGCCAACCCATCCAGGTATTTTTTTTCCAATCCTTATACATTTCTCTATTTACATGTTCAAACTGTGACTGCTAGGAGTACCTTCTTCTTATTTCCTAGAATTGGGTGGGGTGGGGTGGGGTGGAAACTAAGAAGAAAAATCAGGAATGCCCCATGCTCCCATTTCCCAGGGCTACTTTGTCTTTCTTCTGGATAATGTTCTGGTCTGGACTCTGATGGCACACATGTTTAATCTTTAGATGTTACTTCAGAGACCCACAGGACAGGGACACAGGCCTGACCACAATGAATTTGTGATGGATGATGAATTACTTCTCAGGCTCAGCCAACAAATGATAATCTGTTACAGTGATGCAGCCTGACTAAACCAGCTCATATGCCTATTCACATAGACTAAATATTGGAAAGGAGGAAGAATGAAGAATACCATGTTCTTTATGAGCGTGGGGTGTGCACCTTCAGAAGAGGCAGTGTTAGGTGGAAATGAAACTCCTTTGCTATTCTCCCGAGAAAAGAAGTTTGCTAATTTAATCAAACTTCTTGTTTGGTGCAGATAGTTGGCTTTGTTTACTGTCACAATACTTTGCTGACATGCAGTGCCGTTGCACTGAAGAAGTAGTTGCACTACAACGCGACTACAAATACAACATGTGTAAGTGGGACTGGGTTCCTCACTATGGGGAATAAAAGGAGATCTAGAAAGATGAAGCAACAAGGCATTAGCCTGATGAATGTATATTCACAGCTTAACTATGTATCAGCAGTGAGCGCTCTCATAACAGGGCTGAAAAGCTGTTGCTCAAAACTTGTGTAAAACTGGGATGCAGATTATGGGAAGAGGAAAACACTTCAGACAGTAGCCATAACATCAGTGTAGAATGAAAATATCAGTGCCTAGCTCGTTTCTTTCTCTTGGGTAGCCTGTAGCTCACTGATGTTGATGCTTGAGCAGCTGCAGCTGTGTCAGAGAATTCCGAGGCATGTCTGGTGTTGACCTGGTCACATTGGCCCTCCTAGCCATGGCCTTTAGCTTCAGTTACTGAAATGCAATTAGCCTAAAGGCTAAATTTTCCACTTCAATCGTGCGAGGCTTCAGTCAATTTTTCAGCACATCCAGCAAATAACAAACTTCCAAAGTCACACCTTGTATAGGCTAGTCAAAAAATTGCTTGGTATTTATAATTGTCTCTTGATCCAGAACTGAACTTCAGCGTTGTATGTGGACAACTAAGTGACTGCTGGACTTTTGACATTCTTGACCACCCACAGTCAACATGCTCCGCACGGACACTGAGGTCCCATTGTCAAGACTGTGAGCAGGAAGGTATTTAGGCTTCATCATTTGACTCATTACGGTACAGGATACAGAAAAACCTGTGGCTGTCATATACTGTCTGTACGTAAAAAGCAGCAAATATTTTAGGTGTTGCCACTCAAAGGGGGAGAGAACTGGTTACATGCTCTCCATGGCTATGCTATTAACCAAATCATGAGTAAGAGCGCTGGCCACCTCCAGGGACTCAGATGCTGGAGCAATTTGACCACAGTAAAGGAAGAGCTCAAAATTCCTTGTATGTGGAAACCATTGGAAACTGGAGGTCTTAGGGGCATGCAGCCTTAGCAAAGCCTCTCAGATGCGGGCTGCTGAGTGGCACCACATATTTGCAGATGGTTCAGGCTAGTGCTGTTTGTATTGTTGCTATAAATTGCAACTTTTGTTATTGTTATCCATTATTTGTGCTACCAAAACACCTAGAAGCTCTTGTGATGGATCAGGGCCCTTATGTTCTTGGCAGAGCAAAATCTGTGCCAATAGCTAACGGGTGCGGAAGAAAATTCATTTGGAAGAGTTAAATGATTTACTTTAAAACTCTGTTATGGTTACCTTCCTTATAACACCACCACCTCAGAACAACACATTAGATGCCTGGGATACTGTTATGATGAGAGAAAGCTAAAGTATATTTATAACAAGAATAGGTCAATGGTCCAGAGGGTTCTTTCCTATTATGAGAGGGATAAAATAACTAAAATCAATAAATCTCCAGATCATAAATGTAGCTACAGTCTGGGCAAGGTTGAGAAAATTATTAGCAGAGCTTCATGATGTCTGGATATTGTAGCTTGTAAATTTATACATACATATGTGTGTGGTTATGTACACTTGTGAAATTCATCCCCCACAGAATTCATTGAAATGCTAAGAGGAATGCGCATTTGGTACTCCTTTCAGTACTGGTAAAGAAAAGAAAAAAGAGAAAAGGAAAAAGAAAAAAGAAGAAAGGAAAAAGGAGAAAAGACAAGGAAAAAGGAGAAAAGAAAAAAAGAAAGAAAAAATGAAAAGAAAAAAATTTAAAACCAAGAAAAAGAACAGGAAAAAAGTAAAAAAGAGGAAAAGAGAAAAAGGAAAGAGGCAGGGGAAGAGAAAAACAATAATTCCTAGAAAATGCATACAGCTTTACTGCTTTTGCCTTTCAACTCGTGGTGATTTTTTTCATATAACTGACTGTACAGAGGCATGACAAAAAGGCTGCATATACTAGCCAGAGGTCAGTATGCTTTGAGGTCCACGAACTGTTGTGTCTTGTTTGAAATACATATAAGCTCCCCTCAACCAATTCCTTCACTTAAACCTTTATTGTGAGCTATAATCTCCTTTCATAATTCCTAAATTTTATTAAAATAAAAGGGCTTCATCTCTTCAATCTTGATACATCTAAAGGTCTATCATTCAGGTTTGATGTATTCATTCAGGCTCCCTTTGTTATCTGCTGGAAGAAGAGCTTGCTCCAAGGAGTGTTTGGTCTCAAGGATCTGAGATCATTTTGTCCCTAGACCTGTCTATTTCTTCCCATACTGATTACACAAGCAGCCTCAGACTTAGTTATTAGTTTTCTTTGATATTAGATAGGATAAATCTTACCTACTGAGCCTGTATTTCTTCCTGTTTTGACATGATCATAATGAATTATGTTTTTAAACTCCAATAAATACGTAAAATGTAACTGAAGTGCTATGTTCATGCTTTAGTTAACTTTAATATCTAGGTGATTTCTGCCCATCTGCTACTCGGTGATATGGTGTAAGAGTGTAACAGGGAAAAAACCTAATAGTCTCAGATGATAGAACGTTTAAAATATATGAGGTGTGTCAGCTGAGTTTTCCACAGGCTGTTTGATGTATTTTCTAGAGATGAGCTCAATCTCAGTCTTGACTGTATCCAAATACTCACTAATTTGAGAAAAGTATGAGCCTTGTATTCAGATGTGAGCTTTGCCCCCCAGGCAGCTCCAAGATTGAACTGATTAGGCTTTCAAAAGACATGACTGGTTTGGAAAGCTTTAAAAAAATAAAGGAAAAACTCTGGAGAAAGTCACAACGCCCTGATGTAGCTGGTGATTCCAAGGCCATAGTCACCCATGTTTTTATTGATTTTGCTTTTGCTAACCCCATTACTGTGTTCCTTTCTGGTTTAGATTAAAAAGTTGTTCTGCAAGAGCAGAAATAACAAAACCTGGTTTCCTATATATTGTGCCTAACGTACCCACATATCTTTCTGCAGTATTTACAGCTACTCTCATCTTTCTATTCCTCTCACTGGTGTCCACTGCTGTATTTTCAGCAGTTCCCTATAACCCAGAGGTGTCCCCCTGTGACTCCGTTAAACCCTCACTGCTGCCCATGCCCCTGCCCCTACCCCTGTCAGTGCTTCCAGTTCTTCGCCCTGTCCCCAACCACAGCTCCTCATTGTGTCCCTGGCACCCACAGGGCAACCTCCCTGCCCCCCCCCCAGCCT
>Ga0065711_1002625_pt1 | contig 32545 bp, 28 predicted proteins | sample Hoacrofraction12_FD_59098 | JGI IMG/M metagenome (GOLD analysis project Ga0065711, IMG submission 59098) | Hoatzin crop microbial communities from Cojedes, Venezuela - Epithelial fraction 12 v2 (version 2) | ecosystem: Host-associated > Birds > Digestive system > Esophagus > Crop | place...
GGGCCTGATCTCACAGTCAGTGGAAGTTTTGCAACCAGTTTTAACGGCATGCAGAATAGTTCTACTCCTGCAAGGAAGAACGAAGCTGACAGGCTTGCCTCCCAGAGGGAAATAATACACGAAGACCTGACGTAACAGCCCCTTTGCCAGAGCAAGTGTGAGCATCCTCCCTCAGCTGCTGCCACCATCTGTGCCAGCCTGCTGCTCCTAGATGCTGCAGCACACCACGGAGGGCACCTTTCTTCCTCCTTTTCATATCCAAAGCTACTTGGCACTGAATCAAGAACAAGAAGGGCATCACCCTTTGATGAAACGAGGGAGACAAGCATCAAGGCAGTGGCCTCCTTCACATGACATCTCTCAAAACCTCCCAAACAAAAACCTTCTAGGAAGAGACATAAAATTCAAAGAGCTGAACTGTGGTTTTCCTGCAAAAGCAACACTGCAGCCCTCTGGGTCATGTTTTGTGGGTGACCATCTCATTGTATCCCAGGGATGTCACTGAGCACTCACAGACATGTGACAGGAATTGTTTCAGGCAGGCCAGAGCCATCGCACAGTCATGCCCTACGCCCAGGAAGCCCAGCCCATCTATAATGGATGCTTACCAGCACCCAGCAGCCTACGTACACGTCATGGCAGCTTGGGAACAGAACGAGCCATGGTCAGGGTTTCTCCTCCTCCCACGCTAGTGGCTGGAAGCACAGCTGGACACACCAGGATGCACACAAAGCAGCCTATACCTGCATAGGCTGGCCAGTGCTGCGTCCCTTCTTGACACTTCATGGTTAGGCAAAAAAAGAGCTCATCAGGCCACTTTCTAAATGGAAGTCTCTGCCAAGGGAAACAGGACCACTCTCACAAGCGCAGTGCAAAGGATTATGTTCCCTCTCCGCATCTTCCAGCGGTACGCAGAGAAAACAGGAGATGCTGAAGAGGTACCATTAGAGCAGGCTGTCCAGCAACTGTGGCTGGAGCTCCCGTGATGCAAGGACACGGGGGACAAGGGACACAGAAGAACAGACAGCATCAGCTAGACCAACAGAAAGAGCAGCCAAAACAGACAAGCTTTGGGGGAACATTAGCCATTCTGGAATAATACCCTCTCCACAGCCTTCCTATAGCCATGCCCAGCCCTTTAATTTCTGTTGTGGTGCTGCAAGTGGATTGCCCAAGCATGAGCTTAATTAAACACATTAACACAAGCACCTGTATAATTACAATCATTTCCACCATGGTAAACATCGCAGCTACAGTCAGGCTGGCAATCAGCATCACATGGCTGGCACATCACAGGGAACAAAACCAGGGCACTACCCCACACCTGGACAAGTAGCCCAGCTGAGATGCTCCCAGAACACAGGCATTTAGGAGCTAGAGACTCATTTTCATGCACCACAGGGTTTTAGTTGTCCATAAAGTTAATGGAACCAAGCATAAGTCATTTTTATTTTTAAATATTTCATTAGATGACTTTAAAAAGGCCCAGCACTGAATTATTTCCAGCACTACTCTATACTTCAATATTTTGACACAGGGAAAGAAATGTAAAACCAATTCTTTCTTCTCAGATGTTTAAATCTATGAACTCTTAATATTTACTTTATATCTATAGCTGATTTTCCTCATCAAAAATGTAGCCGGAAGGCAAATTTCAAATTAATTTCTACTTGACTTCATGAAAAGTGTTCCGAAAGCTTGCTTTCCAAAATTTTCTCCAGAGCATTAGCTCCTTTGAGTTTATATAGCCCACATCTGCACAACGCAGGTGCTGCTTTCAAGGCAAGAACAGCAGGAGGAAGATGCAGGCCCAAATTAACAACCCCCAGCCACAAGTTTCATCAGTTCTCAGCCAACATCACAAACGAACCCAAGAGCTGTGATGCCCTCAAGGGAAGTCTGCAGGCAGGCAGAGAGAAATTCACCACTTAAGTTACTATTTCCTAATGATTTTGTCAGTTCTAACCCATATTTATTCAGCAGATCTTATTCCCAATTAAGTGTTTAAATGGATTTCTTTCTTAAACATCAACAGGGAATGAACATTACTTTACTTCAGCCCAGTTGAGGTTTTCACGGACCAGCTAGAATAATATACAGTCTGTTGATGTCCAAACATGCAGAAGAGGCTCAACCAAATGCAACGCCTCCAGTTCCCATTCCTTTCTCATTTCCAGTCCCGTTATAAAACACAAGTACATGGTGTATTTCCCTACTGCCCGAGTTCAGAAACGACACATTGGGAGGTATTGCATTCAAAGCACAGGATTCCTCCCCACCCTCAGCCCCCTGGTCCAAAACGGTGCAAGGGGGTTTATTACCATTAACTGGGCACATCAAGCAGCATTAGGGTAACATCAAGAAACCCCTGTTCAGCCTTGACCCACCTCTGTGATCTCTGACCCTCNGTCATTAGAGGAGAAAGCNAATCCATTAACTCCCTCATTACACTATCTCCATTACAAATAGCTCTCAGGAACCAAATAGGAGCTAATGACCCAGCCCCAGTCCCCTCCTCCTTGCACCATCCTACCTGTGATGGGAGACAAACCCTCTCAAGAGACAGCAAAGCCACCATCAGACACCATCTCTCACTGCTGTTCCAGGCGCTGATTTAAAGGCGATTACGGATTTCTGCTAATCAGATACCAATACTCCTAACAAGATCACGGCTTCATGTGTTCGAGTCCCACGGCTGCCACTACGGTGTTTTGCAGCACTGACCAAGTCACACAGGGACAAGAATTGATTTCAGAAAATTTGGGTCACAGCTGCACAATTATTTTTCCCACCCTCCAGTTATTTTCTGTTACACTGGGTATGATGCAATTTGTACATTGACTGTTCTTGGAATTTTCTGCTGCACTTCATAGCTGAAATGTCATTTCAGGTCTTCCATTATGCATGAAGGAGAATTCAAACCCAAAGATAGCATCTAAATTGAAATATGCTACTATAAAAGCTAAGAAGAAATATCCAAGATACCCATCCAAAAAGCTTTCCCAGGACTCAAACTAACACTAGCCCAGACAAATATTTACATAATTATTCACATGGGTTTGTTTTATAATAAAGAGCCTTTTATTATTATTAGTTTGGCATCAACCACCTAACTAGAGGCCAATGACAGTTGCAAAAATCACCAAGTTCTCTCCTGGCAACACCAATAGGAGAAGTGGTACTGAGTGATGGGCAGGGCCAGGGTTGTCGCTGCCCTCCCGCTCGCCAGGGAAACCAGGAGAGGGGACGGTCAGGAAAGGGATGATGTCCCCACAGACATGAGGGGATGGAGGAGGGACAGCTTCTGCCTCTGGCTGACTGCATGCTGGGGAAACGGAAAATTGATGGGCCAAGGGTAAGAGATCTCCTGGCAAAAATGCCTGCTCATGCCTGGTTCTTTCCCAGCTCTAACACCAGCACTATGCTACAACGCTGGACGAGTCACTTTTGTGCCACTCTGCTTTACTTTGCCTGAATGTAGGCAGAGTACCCAGCCAAGTGGACCTCAAATCTGAAGTCCTACTGTAGCAGACAAACATACTGTAGGCAGAAGTAATCCACTTAGCACCGAAAAATAAGAGATAAGAACATGCCAAGGTACTTCTGGTGGTCTTCACTGTGAATAAAAATGTGCACAACCCAGTTTTAAGGTGAGGTTTCAAGTACACCGATGGAGTGGAAGATAAGAAAAACCACTCCTGGCTTGCAGTAAGAAACAACCGAGATTTGTTCAGTGCCACCTCTGTGCATGCTTCCAGATCACACTGCTGGAGATCCCCAGGGGTTGCTGCACACACAGGCTCCTCTTGTCAATCCCATTATTAAAACTGCCCCCTTCCACTGCTGGAAAGGAACCAAACTGGTGACACCACCTCCAGCTTCCCAGGTGCCTCTGGGGACCTTGCCTCAGCAGGGAGCACAGCAGAGGCAAGAGAGCTGGTGACAGCAGACCACAGGCTGCACGAGCAGCAGATCTGCTGGTCCGCAGCCCCTGTTCTGCCAGGGCACTCTTCTTCCTGGGCATTTTTCTGGCCATGGTTGGTGCAGTAGCTGGGAAGGTCCTCAAACCAGGTCCTTCAGGACTTCTCTATATGGCCCCTTTTACCTGTGGCCTGGTTCAGGCACTCAGCTCTCCAGTTCACCAATCTGAGCAAATAGTCAAGTTCAGCACCTAAATCCCTTTGTGCTCCTGAACCTCTGGAAAGGACCTTTCCCTACTGACTTGTTCCAACAAGTCCCTGCAAGCCCAGCTTCCAAGCCCTATCACTGCTTCAGCTGCTGGTTCCTAAACCCCTTCCAACTTTGCCAAGTCTTCTTAGAAAAGAGATGAGAAGACATGATGTTCCCATCACAGCCTTACTCACATCGTGCAGAGAGGGTACCAGTGACGATGTTTGCTCCTGGGCATGACCATAATTTTGCACACATAGCTCAGAGGTTTGACCATCCAGCTCACCCCCGCACGCTGCCACATCATGCCACTAGCTGGTATGTAGCGATGGACGGCTGAAGTACATAATCACTTGCTGAATATCTTTTTCCTTCTCTTTTCACACAGTTTTATTGTGCTCCTGAGGCCTTTTGAGCTGAGATTCAAGTTACTGAGAGCAAGACAATCCATCAGAGCATGGATGAGAAAGAATAGAAATGAAGCTATCTGGGGCCATAAAGCTGAGCCAGAACAGTAAGAAAAATTCCTCACCCCTCCTATTGATCTTTCCACCTCCAGGGCAGATGTGAAAAGAGGAAAAAGCCAGCAAATGTTGCCTTTGGAAGCTGTTGCCTTCACAGCAAGGGGATGGCGCCGAGACCTGGTGCCTCATCACTGGTTGCTTGGCCAAACACAAGTCTGCGCAAGATGTTCCTGGGGAGCCCAATGAATGGTGACCCCTTTGCACACACATTCACAGGGAGAACTTGAATCCCTGCAAACCCATTTCACTCACGCAAGAAAGCGATTAGTACTCCCCCCTAGTAAAAAGGCAAATAAATATCATTAATCTTCCCACAAACCAGTCCCAAAGCACCAATAAAAATATATGAAAATACATTTTCCTCTACTGATTCCTCTCCAGGTAATGAATGGAAGCAACTGAAGATTTCCTTCTGTAATATTCAGCTAGCATAGTGACTGCTGTTGCATTTCTTTCTGTAGGTAAGAAAAGGGCTTTGCATTTCAGTAGCTCTACCTCCAGGAGATCTTTTGTCAGGCTGTAAGCAAAAAAACCCACACCAAACCCAACCTGTTTTGCCTCAGCATCTGGGAGAGGTCAATTCCAGTCTCCAGCTTATTTTCAGTTGCCTGAAACTGGTTCATGGCATGACCTCTTAATCATACTTGCAGGTTTTAAGAGTTCAATCACAACTTTGATCAGTCAAGCTTATATTTGCAGACTGCTATCATGATGCTTTCCATATCCTAATATTTATATACTCCAGGTGCTTGCAGGAAATGGCACTTCTGGCTTCTTCACTGCAAGCAACCAACTTAGGCAACACAGCAAAAGGAGCCTTTGCTGCGGGCGAAGGCAGCCAGCCCCGGGCAGCAGCAGGGTGCCGAGCCCTTCACACCACCAGCGCCTGCTCCCGACTGGCAGTACCCAAACAGGACAAATAAAGCACCAGACACACACAGTGACATAAAGGGTGGCACGTGCATGCTCTTGGCAGAGGGAACCGGTGGGATTAACATCTTGCTTTCACACTTCTGCAGAGCCACTCAGCCCACCCTTTGCACCTTCAGCAGCAATTCCCACCACCTTTTATTTCCTTTGCCTTTTCAGTCATGGGCAGCGGGCAGAAGAGGGAGGCCCAGCAAGATACCGTCCCCCTTCAACACAGGTTTCCCCCTCCCAGGTTGCCAGTGAACTTGTTCTTCAATTTGTAATTCATAAACCCAAGAGCATGAGTTTTGAGGTATTACCAGTATAAACAAAGAAGACACATAGGGACTCTGGGTGTAACGAACAGCGATTCATCCAGATCTGAGCTACTTCAGAGCTCTACCAGGGGTCAGACACATCAGCAAATATGAAACAAAGTCTTGGTGCTGCTTTAAAGAAAGATCAAAGATTAAGAAAATTGAGCCTCACTGCCAGCAGTAATGAAATGCAATTTTAATCCCAAATACAGACTCTTCCTCACATTTCAGACCAAAACCAAAAAATATGATTAAAGAGATGCTGAAAGATTAATTTCACTTCAGGGCAAACTCTCCTGATGTCCTCCAACCTAAAATAGTGCCAAGTTTGGAAAGGAATTCAGAATTTTATCAAGGAACAAATACTTCTCAAGTTGTTCCAAGTTACCAGGAGACAAATCACAGGTAACTACACAGACACTCCATTCAAAGCCAGGGAAGCGCACAAGAGCAACACCTTGAGACACTGACCACTAGAAGCTGGACATTTTTGGTTTTGTTTTGATTTTTGCTCACACTGATGGACTAGTTTTCCATCAGACAACCGAGTTCTCTAAAGGGAAACAATTAAACTCCAGCTTTGTAAATAAACCTGCTTAGCAGAGCTGAGGTTTTCTGCAGAAGTCGAGCACAGCCATATGCTCCCCACGTAACTCTTCCCGGCCCTATTCCCTCGGAGGAATAGTATATACTACGTTGCTTTCAAACAATCCCAATATGTTCAGCAGCAATTTACTTAATAAGGTAAGGCAATAAGGCTGGCAGAATCTGTCCCTAAGAGATGGGTAATCAAAACATAAATTTGTATAAGAGAACACAGCACAACAAGCATTCATTTACATGATGTCAAGCCATGCAATCACAGCTTATAGAGACACCAAGCAAGCCCTACCACAGTGACCTTGGGCACCTCCAGCAGCCAAGTCAGTGCCCCAGGCTCCAAGCGTGAGGGACTCTGCTCCATCACTAAGCTGTGCAGCCCCTGAAAGCTGCTTGGCTTCAAAGGATCGATCCAGGAGAGCAGACTAAGTGTAGATTGGTATTGATGTGTGCTCTACTCATGCCTCTTAACTACAGCACAAGCAGCGCCCACATCACACTCACCATTCAAAAGGGTGCAAAACGCAGCAGGTAAAAAAAAAGATGAATAAGAAGCAGCACAGAAATCAGTACTCTGACATATTCACCACTTTTTAAACTGTTCTCTGTAGCATAATACATTTACCTTGACATTACGCCCTTTATTTGTTTTAAAGGTTCATAATATTTCTTGTTGAATTTATTTTCTTCCTTTATCATAAGCAGGATAACAACGCAAGCGGCCTTGAGCAAGGTCACAGGAGTCAGGGAGAGATGAAGAAGCAGTTCATCTGCAGCTCTGGACATTAAACCATACTGACCTGACCAACTAAGACTTCCCCTTAATCGCCTATGTGAGAGATTAAATGTTAATTAAACATGTGGTTTATAAGCCTTAAGCTGGTATTTTTTTGTGCCACTGCTATTCAGTCCCAAATGCATCATAACCTTCCCCTCAAGTGCATGCACGAGAACCTGCCCCAGCACCCAAGCCATTCAGCAGACCCTCGGCAACAACCCATTGGTCCTCCTATGAGGATGCCAACTAACCTGCCCTATTGCCCTTTAACAGTTCTTAACAAGACCTCAGGCTGCTTCAAGCAGACCAGCTCACGGGACAGGGATCTGCTCATGCGCACCATCTACAGAAAGCAGCTGGCAGCCACCTCCACCCGCACACAGACCTGCACAGGGAATTTTTATTTGCTCCTTTCCATTTCATCAATCAAGCTTTAGCAACAAACACACCTGCTTTTCAGAGCAAAGCACACTGGAAACCACTTCTCACCACTGCACTGCTCACCCTTCCTTCCCAACCCATCCTCTGTCCCCAGGGTGTGAGCTTGTCCCATTCCAGCAGAGCTGCGAGCAGAACCAGCGCTGCAGTCCCCGCCGTTCAACCACGCTGGTCTCCCTTGTTCTTCCCCACGTTTCTGCAAAGGACCAGGAGAAGAGATCCCCTTTCAGGCTCTTGATCTGCACAGCAGCAGAGTGTGGTCTGTGGCAAGCTCACTTGCTTGTCCTTTCTCCTGGAGAAATCGTACAGCATCTCAAATTGGGGTGGGGTCCACTTTAGAAGACACCATGGTTAAACAGCATGCAACACCCAGCTCCTCTGCCAAGCACATCTCTGCAGTCAGAAACAAATAAAAGCACCATGCAGGCAAAGGCACCAGGATAAAAGAGCCCTTCAGGAAGCAAAGGGATGTACGAGGGTGCCCTGGAAGGACACCTGACTCCATGACGTGTTCAGAAATACTGCCAGTCTCCATCACATCCATGCCGCGTGGCAGCAGCCACCATGGGTACCAACCCAAGGCACAGCACAGCCGGCTGAGGGGGTTGAAGGTAGAGGGAGGAAGAGGCAGGAACTCATGCAGGGGATGAAGCTGGATCTGCAGAGATGTTCCGAAGAAGCTGGCTGGCAGGACGAGCAGCAGTACGACTGCTGACCATGAAGACAATCAGGTGGCTGCAGGATGCTGCTCCAACCTCCTCACTGCAACTCATACTGGAAACATTTTCCCAGATAAGTCTGTGCCTGTGCGAAGGCCAGGGCTCTGATCAGCAGCAGAAGAGGGATTTTGATTAATGAGGTACTGATGAGGTGGGAAAACAGCTTAACTGTACATAAGCAGGATACAACAGAGCAGAGCTTCACGTGGTGTAAATCAGCACCAATCCACTGAAATGCTAGCAGAAGCAGGCAGTTAATCGCAGGGAAGGATCCTTCTCTAACACACAGGGAAACCACAGTCCCAGCACATGAGAAGTTACCAGGTCCTTTGTTTGGACATGGTCCTTGACAAGCAGCCAGCCAGGATGAATGAAGATGTCACTAAGAATATTTCAAATTTAACAATGACAGCAATATTAAAATACCCATGGAGGCAAGTATTTGAGGGAGTCACACAAATTGCTTGCCAGCTTTATCCTTCCATCTGCTTTTGCCTAATCTGAACTGCAAGTGTGCAGCCCCATTCCCAGGGGAGCCTTACAACACACACATAAGAAATATTTGGGAAAGTCTGGAGTCTTGCAATTAAAGTTCCTTCCAACTTAATCCAAAGAGAGAAGACTTGTGTGAGCCAGCACGGCTGGGTATGCACAGGTAGAAAGGGAGCTGAAAAGCTTTTCCAAAACTTACTGCAGTAAAAAGAAGGGTCAAAGGAAAAAAATACAAGCAGGATCAAGTCTAATTAAAGGAACAAAAATAAAATGACAGCTACAAAAAGGCAGGGGCTATTTTCATACAGAGCGAAGGGTCGCTGGCGTGTATTTGCAGAGCCCCAACACCCAGAAGGGAGGAGAAAAGAGGTCCTTTGTGAGAGGGATGGGGAAGCATGGGAACGCAGCAGCCCGGGGGTAGCTCAGAGGCATTACTGTACTTAGCACAAAAGGGAGAAACAATAGAGGGCAAAAGGAGACAGGACTGTTTGTTCTTCTGGGTACGGCAGGCAAGGGAGGGATCCCAAATTGTGTCGGGAGAGACACTGGAAGAAGCGGCCACGAAGGACGAGAGTAGCAGGCCCAGATAACAGCCCGAGAGGCACGGGGCAGCGAGGTTAAAAATGGGGGAATCCTATATTAGGCACAGTTAGAAATTCTCTGGTAACAGCTATTTCCCTAAGGAAAACTGGTGATCTGCTCAACAGAATTGCTGCAAGGTATCTTCTGAAAAGAAGAACAAAGATGTTCAAGAAACACAAAGGATTATTAGCAGGAATTACCTAGAAAAGCCCTGACAAGGACACGCTCTCTTTTTATAGGAAGCAAAATGCAGGGTGGCAACCAAACATTAAGATGCATGCACAGTTCTTGTTTCTAAGGCTCTGGATGAAGCTGCTCAGCTCTGCTTCTGACCCAGGGTCTGCATGAAATACCGAGCAACTCCCTAGAGCTCTGCGCGGCTCCCAGAGCCAGGACAGCCACGGTGCAGAGACAGCAGGAATAAAACACTACAGCAACCAAGAACGCATTTTCTGTTACTCCTTCGATGGGACTGTCTTGAGACTCATTGACCCCAGTTTCCCAAAATGCCAAGAGCTCAGCGCTTTCATTCAGAGCGCTGTTAAGCTGACACCCAGTCCTTCAGTACCCTAACTTGGGCACCCAAGTCCAGCACTCATCCCTAGAGCTTTGCCAACATCTGACCAAAGCAACTTCTCTACAACCCTGCCCAACCTGAGTACTTCAATTCCTATCCCCAAAGAGCCCAAGAACTTCTTGAGACATAGCACAAAAACTCAATAGCATCCTCTTGCAGGTAAATGGAAGGGCAAAAGGTTAAGGGTAGATCTAGAGCTCACTGGAGCACAGGGAGAGATGCCAGAGCGAGCACCAGGACGCCAGCACCACGGTCACGAGCAGGGCAACAGTAAGGCACTTCCCAGGCACGCTGCTGCGTTCGCACCACGCACACCAAGGGAAACCCAAGACAAAGTTAGTCTTTCACTCACCAAGCCCTTCTTGCCCCAGGAGACAGCCCTCTCTACCAAGGCCAAACCCAGCTTTCCCCCTGAAACCAAATAAAGACTGATCATCCCGCTGCAAGTCCAGACCTTCGCATTGCTTGGAGTCACAGCTTAGCGATCGCATTTCAACCCCTGGAGGCTGTGTCTGCTATGAAGCGCGCAGCTTCACCCTGCGCTGGCGTAATGGAGACAAGAATCACTCCATCGCTTCAGGTCTGGTAGTAATTAATTTCATTGAGTTTGACATTTGAAATAAATGTAGTAAGGAACATGCTTCCACCATCTGGAAAAGTGCATGCTGACACTTCCAATCATTTGTGCATCCACTCGTGAATGTGTATAAGTAATGTTTGGTATTTTTACATATAGAGAGAGAAGGTAAATGACACATCAAGACATCTATCCATGCAGAGAAGTGCAGCAGCTGAACACCACTCATCATATAGATGAGCAAAAGGCGTGTTGAGTAGTGGAAGCAGCCAAATGAGGTAAGAAAATATTTGGGAAGCTAGAGACAAGGCAAATGCCAAGAGTTATCTGTATATTTTGAGAAGACTGATTTACACATGGAGCATGCTTGCTGTTCTCTCCATCACTAAAATAAGCACTATATGAAGGACTTCATACTAAGGTATAGACAATAGCTTAAAAGTAATCTGTGTACATTATATATGCCCTCATTTATTACTCAAAGGGAAGACAAACTTTTCATAGCTACAGAAAAACAAATTTTGTCCTTACAAAAGCGCAAAGAGGTCACTTACAGTATATTCCTCTTCCCTTCATGAACATGCTGAGATATCTTTCCCAGAACAAGGAGAAGGGAGGAGACACTCCCTTTGACATTAAGACAGACATCCCAGAAAATATAACATCAGCTGCGTAGAAGACTCAAACCCATGGGAGTTTGGAAAGGACTCTGCCCTTTTTCCAGGGCCATCCTAGCTCCTCCTGACCATTCCTGTCAAAAACCACCAAGGACATGCATGCAGAGAAGTTCCAGTTGCAAGTCCATTGCTACATGCACGGAGAATAGAATCAAATAATGGCATATTAAACTCAGGACGTTATGGGTCAAATTCATCACCATGTCAGTTCAAACCAGCCATAAACCCAGTTTAAGCGTTGCTGAGACTGGTGGCGTGAAAGAGGAGTGGAACACTAGACCAGGACCAACCAGTCTATATAAAAAGGCTCCACTAAGTCTGGAGCTGCATCAAGTTCTCCTTGTTCCACCCCAACACTCTTGCCATTGGGCTCAACTCTTGTTTCTGCAAACATCTAAACTAACCCTACTGCAGCCCTCTGTACAAAGGAGAAGGGTTTCTGCTTTTCACACCCAAGCCTTGGTGAAGCATTAGCTCCTCCAGTGCCCCCTCTCCAGGAGGGACTGACAGCTCACCTTGCAGAGCAGCTCCTGCCCCGCATCCATCCCTCCCTCCACTCATGCTAGGAAGCTTTATACGTGACAAGACACTGGAGTGCAGCAGCGCAGAGCTGCTCTCCCAGCACAGCGGGGTGCTCAGACCAGTAAGCCTCACCCGTGCCAAGTATGCCACTTCCTCCCAAACTGCTGATCCACTGCTCGGCAGATTTCCAGGGGACAGATGAGGACTGTGGCTTGTCTAGAGCAGGTTATTTCACCTCCTAAGCCCTCTGATGATTATTTCTCACCAGACTTTACTTCCTTGAAGAATTTTCCACATGCCTTATTTAATCCTGTGTCGACTGACATTACGCAGGCATGGCATATCTGCCTGCATTAACACCCCCTCCGCTATCATTCACTGCTCACCAAAATGGAAAGAAAAGTGTTGAAACAGATCTGTTCCCCCAAATAAGTTTCTTGCACATCTGCAGCTTTTGTTCCTCAGCAAAGAGAGCCCAATTCAGTCTCACAGAAGTTCCCCCTCCTCTCCCACATCTATTTTCAGCCATTCCATTCCCTATGGCATTTTGTCACCATCAGAAAAATAAACAACTTGACCCCCACAAGACACAATAGGGACAGGTATATGGGGCCCCAAATCCCACCCAGTTTCTTTATAGGCTACGTGAGCTAAAGTAAAGATGTGGCAGATTCCACTCCCCCAAAAGCAGATGTTTCAGCTTCATCCATAAAAAGCTTCATCCCAGGCCACAAATTGGCCAGCTCTGCTCAAGCAGCAGAGACTCAGCTATTTCCAGGCTCACAGAATTTGTGCTCATTTTAGCAGCGCGGCTGTTCATTATTTGGGATGGGTGTCCCCAGGGCAAGGAGGGCCCCGGCTTGTCTGGCCAAGGCTTTGGAGAAGGGAGCTACAGGGAGGGAAGCACGCTGAGTTACTCGGTTACTCTAAATGTGCAGAACATCTTTAATTGATGTTCTGACTCCAACAGCTTCAGAGCATCTCTAAGTTTATTGATGAGAATTTTTAAGTACCTTCAAACAAGGAACCCAAAATTCTTTACAGACTCTTCCACACCCAAAACAAACTCCAGTTTTGGTTCTGCTTCACATTTCATAGGAAAATCTTAGTCAGCTCGGTGTTATCCAAGCCTATTCCCCATTGCCACAAGAAATCACACTGCATTTTCCTGGGCGGAATCCCAACCAGCACTGTAAATGCTCCACAAACTGCTAAAAAAAAATGCAGGCATGTGGGCAATGAAGGCAGAAAGTCAAAAGCAGTGGTAGCAAAGAGACGAAGGGCGGTTTTGTGATTTAGGTCTGATGATGCTATGCTGCTTCCCCTGCCTACGTTCCCCAGTTGAACACGAGTCCAGTCCCAGCCCTGCATCTGCCCGCAGCTCCACATGGACAGACTCCCGCAACAGTGCGGTGCCGCAAGAGCTGGACTCACAGCCAAGAGGCAAAGAACCCGGTCTCTGCCCTGCCATGGGGCCCTGGGCCAAGACAAAACTCCGTGTGTAAGCACCAAAGGGTCAGAGACCAAAAACCCTGGCCCCCTGCACAGGGCTGACTTCCCCCTGGGTGCACAGGAATGCCCTAAGCAGGACCACGGCTGCGTTCGGAGGCTGAGGACGAAGCACCGCATCCAGCATCCTCGGGCACCGCCGTCTGCCAGAGTCTGCAGAGCTGCTCAGCTCTGCTTTCCCATTTAAGGCATAAAGGGCTGATCCTGCCCAGGACTTCACTCACAGGGAGCATCTCACAGTCAGATCCTGCTGTGAGAACGTGTCTGTGGTTGGAAAAGAAAAAGATGGTGGGATGCTGCAAGGACTTCGCCCTCCATGCCAGCTCTGGCAGAAGGGTTAAGCATGCCTGCTGCCTTCTCTCCACACAGTCCTGTAAGACAATAGCCTCCAGCACATAAATGCTTCACTGCTTCCCGATATAGCTCTTTAATTACAGAGCACTGGGAAAACTGATGTTTCCAGAGCAGATATGGCCCTTATTGTTTCTCCGTTTTGCATCCTGCAGGGAATCGGGACTGAAGCTTAAAAAAAGCCAGAGCCAGTTATAAGCACTGGGGTCTGTTTGCTCCTCCTCCCAGTCCCAGCTCCTGAGGTCAGCAGGGAAAGCATCCAGCAGTTGCAGAAAGACAGATTGTTTTAATTTAAACATTTGAGAGAGACAGAGGGAGGGACTTTCTCCCAAAGTGTACAAGACGTGATAATATGCCTCTCCCGATCCCTGCAAACCCTTGCGAGAGAACATTCCTAGCAGTTTTCCTATATGAGCACTCATCAGTGTGTGCCAAATGGAGCGACCAGGATGAAAGCAGCTTCCTCCTCCCACCCTCACGTCGCTTTTTGATCACAGAAATGAGGGGATTCTCAGGGATCTGCCCTCCCTGTTACAAAAAGCAGAATACCCAATGGCATCACAATGTCGACCTCATCAAGAAAAAGCATCTGCAGCCGCAGGGCCCCAGGCAGTCCTTATCCTTCAAGGAATCGACAGCTTTCCAAGACGAGACACTGAGCAGCCCACGGTCAGGGAACAGAGGCTGTGCTCAGGGGATGGACAGACTCCTGTCTCCTGGGGGAAGCCCCCCGAGGGGCACGGCCAGGCTTCTCCAGCGCAGTGGCTCCCACGGAGTCCCACACGCCTCCCACCGCCAGCAGCAGCGTCCTGCCCATCAGCAGCCAAACACACCTACCACCCATCTCACCTATCAGCAGATATCTTCAGCTTCCACGCGATGCCAGCACGAGGGTTACAGACCCGGTGCTTCACCGTGCAAACCAGGCACAGCCCTCCCATGCACGGGAGCTTCAAGCCACCAGCTCCTGCCTCGCTGCACCCCTGGGGCAGCGTCACGCTGTTGCATCATCAGCAAATGAGTTCCCGGTTCCCAGACATTTGATATCAAATGGAATTTGTGTTGGATTTCTGGCCACCTCGGATCAAAGCTATACTGGTAAATTCATTTGAAAGCTGTTTATGGAAAAGATCTTGCATTATGGGGACAAGAAAAATAGCTGGTTTAATTTTCCACTGAAGGTATATTTCGATGGGGGAGGATAAATCAAAATTCTAAAGCTTTAGTTATTTTTTGGAGGAATATCTGTTTTACACCACAGGAGTGACTTCAGAATAGAAAAATCCAATGGCTAGAAATCAAAAATGTAAATATTTCCATGTACTGTCTCTCAGATACATATTCTGTCAAAACACCACAGCAGTGCAGGACAATATGCAGGGGTGTCTGCCACAGCACACCATCTCAAACACACTGTGGGTGTCTCCTCTCCAGGACAGTGAAAAGCAGCTAGCCAAAATGCTGATAACCCCCCAAAGGAGAGTGTTTCAGCCATGTGAAAAAAGAAACCTATAGGTACAGGAGCCCATGACTTAAAGAAACTCCACCCTATTAAAAAAGCATTAACGACTTCTGAACTGGCTTCTGTTTTCTGGTCTCCTGGCCACCACTGCTGTTTTATTGAAATTGCCCTAGCAGTATCAATTAAAGGCAAGTTATGGCCAAGTCCCCACCCTATCCCACCCACTTGGCACGAACCCATCCACAGCTCACTGCTCCCTCTTCCACACGTGCAACCCACGAGCTGCATTTCTATTTTCAGCATTCTGCCAGTGTGGTTAACCAGCTGCCGGGGGCTTGTCGAATGAAGCTTTCAGGCAGGAAATTAAAAAAGCTGAATTTACAACTGGGCATTTACTAGGGGCAGGGGACGCTTACCTCCAGCACCCTGCAGACTCTCACATCTCACATCCCTGCTCCTTCCCCCAGGATGGTGCAGGAATGGGCCAGGACCCTGCTGACACCCATTGCTCAAGGTGCATGTGTTTTCTCACCAGCATTTCAAGAAAAAAATACTGTCCCCACAACAGCACCTTCACAACACTAGTAGCCCTTGCTCTAAGCGTTGGAGGAAAGCAGCCTGGCTATTAGGAGTCTCCACATTGATTTGGAGCAGGCCTTTTCTGCAGACCACCGGGTAGATAAAGCAGCTGAGACCAAGAGCTTGCTAACCCTACGAGCTCCAGCTGGTTGTTCTGCAAAACAGCAGCAATGAACCCAATGCTTCCAGAGTATCACCCTGATTTTCTGTACACAGCCTACATCATCAGCTGCCTTCGGAGCCCCTGGCAACTAAATGCCAGCTCCAGCCCCTTGCTAACTTTTAGATGCTCGAACACTTCTGCAGATCTTAGCTGAGATCAAGTCCTGTAACTCCCTGAAAGTACAGTGAAACAGAGCTGTTTGGCACCAGCTGAAACACCTCGCTTGGAAGCTCCTTTTTTTCCATTTCTTCAGAGCAGAGTGACACTTATATTCAGTGACTCATCTCCTTGACCTTTCTATTCACTTTTAATGGTGCAAGCTGGAAATAAGGGCATACGAACAATGCATTCATTCTTCAGCTGGTGAACTGCAGCCCCCGGACCGAATCTCTACACTGCAGCAGACAAGAGCACACAGAGTGGATATCTCATTCCAGCACATCTAGGAAGAGCCCCCTCAAAGACCACACAAACTCACTGCTTAATTCATATTTGAGGGGTGCAGCTGAACAAGCTGCACCAGAGATCCCTGTGTAAAATGCTGCAGGAGTACAAGAGATCCTGGGAAACTGGCAGTGTCATCTCCCGGAATTCAGCTGCAATGAATTCTTACTCAAATATTGTCTTGGAAACAAAAAAGGGGGTGGAGGGAAGAACAGCAGAGGAAAAGAGGCCAGCAAGGCGCTCTGTGAGGATACACGAGCTCAGCCAAAGTACAGCTCTTTCCTCTATATCCACACTCAAAAAATAGAAACTCCAGCTGCCATGCAAATGAAACTGTAAATCTGAGCACTAAAACTGCCCAAGTCCCTCCAAGCAGGGACTCCAGCAGACCCCCAGTGACCTCTTCTCTCTAGGAGTGTCCCCCCATCAACCTCTTCCAGCATCTCCAGCAGAGCTGCAAACTCCCCTGCACTTTGCAAGTTCTAGCAGTGAAGTGCAGAGAGGGAAGGAAAGACAAGGACTGTAAACAGTTCGCTTAAAAGTTGAGCCAGGAAAAAAACTTATTTCATTTACTCTGAAAGAATTAGCATCTCCCTGGCTGCAGATGCACAGCTTGATCCAGGCGGGACTGGCATCCAGGGTCATCCCAAGCTAACAGTAAGATTGAGCTGCCATTCATGCTAGGCAGATCATCCAGGTCTTCGGCAAGCTGCAGCCTCCCAAGAAGAACAAAAGGTCCCCCAAGCACACCCACCCACCCCTTGTTAGAAAAACAGGGTGCCTGGCTCCTGTGGGTGATATCCAGACACTGTTCAGACCCATGGAAGCGTTGGCCCCGAGCACAGCAAGACTAAGGCTTGGCCTTCAAATCTTCCTCCAGTGAACCTGGAGCAGCAGGGCTGAGCACAAGGAACACAGCATCAAGCACGGGAGACTTCTCAAGAAATCCAACCAACCCCACAGGCATGAATGCACTCAGCCTACATAAAAGCAGAACACTCAGCAACAAAATACACTGGAATTACTTTCTTACCTCAGCAAAACTACTGAATGTCACCAGCCCAAAGCTAGCTAGGACAGACTGACATCAGCTTACCCAACCTCCTGTTCCGCCCACAGCATAGGCTCAGCATGCCAAATCCTGCAGGGACACCCAGCACCCCGCTTCCATTCCCATCCCCTCCACTGTCCAAAGGGGTTTCTTCCCAGTGGACTGAAGCACGTGTCAGATCCTCTGCCTGCTCTGGATTTCATTCATAGATCTCATGCTTCAAAGTGTACTGCAAGTAACACCATGGTGGTCTGTACTGTACCCTATCACCTAAACTGCAAGATATGTATCCAAATCTAAAGACAAAACCTAAATAACTTTCTGCATTTGCTGTGAGAGGCATTGGTGTTGCTAGACAGGAAAACACCATCCCAGAGAGGAAAAGTATTTCTAAAGTAGAAGACTCCTAGACCACAACCACTAACATAACCTGAGGCACAGGGATGAAGAGAGACTCTTAGAACACTTCAGTGCTTGAACACACATGTCTTGTTGGTATATCAATGTTGAATTTGTGTTCAAGCAACACCTCAATGCCAGGAGACAGGATCTGGCCCCAGAGCATGGGAAACACAGGGACTTGCCTAAGGGCTGGGAGAAAGTCTGTAGCAGAGGTCAGGAACGAGCACTGGTGTAGCTCATTCCAGTCATTCAGTCCCCAAACGATCCTTGCTCTCTCCAGATTATTACACACAATCTCGAAGGAAAACTCCAGCATCATAAATACATTAATGCCATTTTCCTAGTTTCAAAAAATGACATCTCTCAACATTGTGAAAGCTTCCAAATGATGCTAAGAAGCCTGCTGGCTTCTGGAGAGAAAGAGAGCCCAGACTCAGAGCAAGCAACCTCAAAAATGCCTTTTGTGTAGCTCCTTCCTTTATTTATTTTAGTTCAAACAATTTTCCAGACACATCCACAGAGAAACCACAGCATCATTTGGACTGTTCACTCAGTGCTAGGCTGCATTTCAAGAGCCTTGAAACTTGCCAACAGTAACCCAGTGGCTAATTATATCATGTTGCCAACCTGAGTTTTTTCCATATAACATTAGATTTTAACAAATTTTTTCCATTCTTTCACGTCTCAACTGTTTTCCTGGTTTTGGTCATTCTTCCCATACTGGGTTTTTCTTTGTTTCACACAAAGGTTTATTTTATTTTATTTTTAAGAAAAACTGCCAGCTTGCAAACTCAGTACTTCTCACAAGAGCTCCAGTCTAGCTGGTAAGAATAACAGCTTTGCTGTACAGTAAAGCCAGGCTGCAGCTGGAGAAGACAGTCCCGGGAAGCTCCCTCAAGCGAGCCAAGAGGGCAAAGGAGAGGGAAGGCGCTGCCTAAATTAGCAACTGAAGGTTTAAGTAGGCAACAGGCAACACCAGGAGGCAGAAAAAAAATCTTAAGGGTCTGAAGATTGCCTTCTGCTTGCCTTGGTCAAATATTTGCACCCACAGCCAAACGATGAAGCTGCTAGCTCCACACGCCGCTTTGCCTTGCCGATGCTCAGCCAAAGGGCAACAGCCAAACTCCAGCAACAAAACTGTTTCCTGACACTGATGTGAGGCACTCTGTCTTCTCCAGAAAGCACAAGACAGTGTCCACCTGGAAGGTTTTTCCCCTCCAAAAAATCTCCGAAAACCTTCCCAGTAAGCCATCATACCTTTGGCAGGGAATAAATACACACCAACGTCTTCAGACTGCTACTCCTGACAGCTCTGTACAATAGCTGCGCTCCAACGGGGTCACAAGCAGAGAGAAATCCAAATAAAAATAACAGGAGCCAAAAAAGGCACTGAGCAGTCCTGATCCAGCAGAACATAACCGAGCGCCAAGAAGCCTCCACATCTTAGCAGAAGCAGAGCTTGGAAGGAAGCACGGGAGGAGCGGTGCCTTGGGTTGCATCAGCCCTCCCTTGGGGTTCCCCACCATGTCAGCTGCTCCAAGGAGGAACCCCCATTGTGGGGACAGCATCTCCCAGTGCAACGCCAGTACCAGGTCCTACTGCTTACATGCAACAGACTTGCTGTATATCCAAGATAGATGCTTGCACTCCATACTAAAAAAGAAGCTAAAAGTCAAGGACCTTCACAGATGGTGCAGAGAAACCAGCGGAGATAGCAAACTGAACTCCAGAAGCAGAGTGACTCCTGTGTGAACGTGCCTCTGGTGACACTGACTGGTACTGTGGGACTAATCCCACAGGTCTTAAATCTGACCCAATTCCAGCAGATGACTCTAAGGCCTCAGCATTGCCAAAATATCCTCAACAGTAGCAGTATTGGAGACCTGCGGCAGAATCAGGGCTTTCCTAAATACATGACGAGTAGAAGCCTACACTGGATACAAGCACAGAACAGAGTGGAAAAAGTCATCCTCCACGTGAAAAAAAGTCTGTGAAGAGGTGGGTTTTGTGGTTCATTCCCAGTTTATTTCCCAGACAACTCTTCTCTCTTCTTAAACAGCAGTTGCCATTTACCAAAATCTAGGTACTGAAAAGTTATAATCATGTTTTAAGTAGAACCCAAACAACGTTTTAAACTTTTCTCTGCAAAATAGTTTTATAGACTGATAGCTGCACCCTGAGGATAAGACTCCTGCTAAACAAACCAGGAGAGAGCACACGTGGGCGAGCGTGTACATACGTGATGAAGCGCCAAATTTATACTTGTAACACAGCAGGGATTTCCCCCATCTTAGGTGCTGCTACATTCCAAAATCAGTTCACACGACAGCAGAGCATGCGCTCCAAACACAATTGCTCTTCCCAAATCCTTCTGGACCCGGGCACCCCCACCCCAAACCACAGCATATGCAGACCAGTCCTTACTTTCTAATGCCAGGGCCAACCAGTAGACTGACGGAGAGGCTCCAAACTCGACCCTTCGGCAGTCCTTTAAGGCCAAACAGCCCCACGGTGACACACACACCCTGTTTGTTTGAGCAAGGTTCTAGACCCATCTCAGCACCTGCAGCATTTGCTGCCACTCAACAACCCAGGGGGCTCAGCTCCCCACCCTTCCCCGGTCCCACCATTCTTCAGACATATCTGCAGGCAACCATACGAACACACATAAATAGCAAAACCACGAATCACCATGGTGACACCGCATTTGAGCACTTTTCCACCCTCTGAACACCATCTCCCCGGGGGCCAGCTGGCCCATACCTCCTCCGCCCCATTGCCCCTTGAAGGTTTGCTGGGCCAGAAAGCCCCTAAGCTTCACTCTGCTTGCGTGGAAGCATTCACAGCAGTATCGCTCCGTGCAGTTTTTCCAAGTGTTGCTTTTTGCACTTACACAGAGCTATCGGCATCCATCCTGCTTCAGGAAGGGCAGCAGCATAGCACAGCCCCAGCATCCAGACAGCGTGGGGAGAGGGGGAGCACAGGGAGCAGGTCAAAGAATCAGGGCGTAAGACAGAAAGTAGACAGAGTAACTGTTAAAAGAATTAATTGCCAGTTTGCTTCACCTCTACAGAATAAAAACCACCTCAGACTGAGGAGCGGTTTCCTGGAAAGTACTCCCACAGATTTCTTTCTGAAGTCCAGACAAAACTCCAGTCAGCTAAATGCATCTATAAGCAGTACTTCACACAAATGCCTCTGTCAATGGCATATGCCACAGAAGCACCTTCTGCTTCTCCGCATTTGTTGCCACGCTTTGTCTCATCCGAAAAGTAACTCAAAGCAGTTGTGAGAATGGATACTTTGAGCCTATGCCCTGAAACCAGGCTGCAGAACAGACAGGGAAACTTTGAGTCACTGAAGCAGAGATGGACAGACAACACCAGGAGCAGACCACGTCTTCAGCATCAGAAGAAAAGCAGCCAGGCACAGGCTACCAAGGATCACAGGACATCTACATGCCATTAAGGGTCTAGACCTCTGGGACAGTGGCAAAGGTTTTCCATGTTGGAGCTCCGAGATAAAGAAAAGCTATTTCAGAATTAAAACTGTTGTGCTGAACATCACATACAGCGCAGCTGCTGGTACCAGACATACAGAGACACAGCACTCAGATTAACTTCTGGGGAACCATCAGCGGGGTTCTGCCCAGCGCAGGCTGGCAGCTCTGCATCTGCATCCCCCTCCCACAGCACAGAGGTGGGAGGCTGGAGCAGGAGCCACAGCACCAAGTCACACCCCAAAGCCCTCCGACAGATAGTAGTACAACCCCTGCAACACACAGTCTGACTGCAAGTTGTCATGAGACAGAGACTTACTAGATAGTTTTTCCTCTAAATTTAAAAAGGAATGAAGCTGACAAGTCCATCTCTTTCAACAAGAAAACGTGAGGGGCAGGGACAGCACCCATCTAATATAAGTATACACATCCCCTGTACCGTCCCTCCCTATTTGTTCCAGAGCAGGCTGTCTGCAAGCAGGAGGAGTAACACCAAGACAGTTTTGTTCATTGGACTACCCTTGCTCTTAAGAGAGAGGTTCCATATGTGAGGATCCAGTAGGGATCTGAGCTAGCAATGCCAGCAGGCAAGAAGCCCACGCTGTTGTCCCTCTTTGTATGCCAAAAATCAGCAACTCCTCAGCAGGTTTTGCCTTAGAGCTACCCCTAAAGACGAGAGATGAAATGGGATTTCTCCAGTCCCCAAACAAATTATTGCCCAGGCAACTCTGTGATGCTTCAGACCAAGGAGCCTAAATTCCCACCGGCTTTGGTGGGAGCCAGTGGAACCAGCTCCTCAACCATGAGACCAAAAGCAGCTCCTGCATCCAGCACAGCTACAGCACTGCGAGCGCAGGAGCAGCCTCCAAAAACCACCTCGAAGGGAACGGCCTGCCGAGTTTTCATCCTGACCCCAGCTTACATGGAAGAATAACACATTACCTCAGCTGAACGCCTCTGCAGCGTCCCCTGGACAGGGCACGTCCGACAGCTGGGTGCTTTTAATTTATAAAGTCCTGCTCCAATCTGGCAATACATTGACAGCATAATCCAGGTTTTACACTGGAAATCAGATCTGCCATCAATTCCAGACTTATAAAGTCATATTTCTTCTTGTAAAACAATATAAACACTTTTGATTGGCAAAATATTAAACAAAATGCTTCTAATTGGCTGGATAAAGACTTTTTTAGCTCATTCTAGATGACTGGGGAAGAGCCAGGGAGAGAAGCAACAGATGGTAACAGGATACTTCATAATTTCCAGCATTTTTATTTCTGTTAAAGGGCACGCCATGTATTCTTATTACACTTCTCTTCACCACTAAAGGCAACTGCTGCTTCCAAAAATTTTCACCCAGAAACCTGATTCAATTTTATAGGCATTTGTAAAAGCAGAGACAGATTCCAACTTTGTCTGTGGGTTAGATTTTTTGGTGTGACATCATCTGTTAAAATATGGGAAAATCTGAGCTGGAAGGGCAGTGTTCAGAAGCCGTTCAGTCCATGTCGCCTTTGACACTGCTATTCCTCTATTTTTTCTGGAAAGCCTCCGTGAGGTTTCTTCCCCCTTTCTCTGGAGCCACCCCAGGGCTCTGCTTCGCAAAGAGATGACAGAAAATTCACCTCTCTCCACACGGAGAAACTGATTAAAGTGAAACTGAAAGAGAAACAAATCAACTGAAACAAAACCAGAGAGGATTTGGAAATATTAAAAAAGGCCTATAAAGAGCATCAGCTAATACCCCCAGCAGTTCCAACCTGACTCCTCCCTCATCCAAATTATTTGTTGTCCTATTAGGAGGCTCATTAGGAAAACTCAAAGCCTTTCACTGCAAGAAGCACACTGGCCCTCCAAAAGCTCCCCAGCCACCCACCGCAGCTGAGCTCCTGCCAGCCCTCTGCCTCCTCCAGCTGTGGCCCACAGCTGGACCCAAAAGTTCCAGAAAAGTTCCCAGGTAACTTCAAGAGGAGCCAGGTCTTCTGTCAAAGCCGTCAGCAGGATACAGACTGACAGGCAGAGTGCCTAAGGATGCTCTGACACCATTAAAACATTAGCACAGACAAAAGAAAAAGGAAAACTTTGTCATCTTTCCTTTCAAAGAGTTGAGACTGGTAATAATTCAGTTTTCAGCTAACACAAAGTAACAGAGCGGCCCGACAAGCTGGCTGCACAAGAAGGGAACTTGAGCTGAGCTGGTATCATTCCAGTGTTCTTCTAGTCCGAAAACTGCTCTGACCATCCGATGCTTCTGCACTACCAGACAGACTTCTGCGGAGGCTCTGACTGCCCTTCACTTCTCCTACAGTGACGCTCTAGAGGCATTTTATTCATCAACCAGCAACTTTTCCATCTTGCTCAGACTTTGCAAGCAAACACTTAATGAAAGCATTCCTCATACGCCCACTTATTCTTCCTTAAGGTCATTTCATGAACCTAGAAATTAACAGTAATTTTCAATCACGCTGCTATATACAGAATCCCACACGCATTTGTCCTGGTAACACACAAACATCCCCGCAAACACCGCTGCCTGAGCTTCCCAGGAAACCATACCCAGAGCACACAGAAACCGAGCGCGAAAGCCGAACCCCTGACAGCTCAGCTCCCCAGAGGACTTCTCACCCAGTTTCTCAAGTTACCCCCCAGAACTCCGTCTGCTTTAACTTTTCAGATTTCAAAAACCAGCTTTGCCAACAAACCGCTCCTTAGCCTTTCCCTTGAAACACAACTTAAAAATGACCTCAGAGCACCGATGCCTCCAAGCGTCTGCTACAAACTCGGAAAACCCCCTGAAAACGCGCAGAAAACTTTTCCAACAGACCCACAAGTCTCCAGCTGCCCTGCTTGGGCATCTCACAGCCCAGCCGGGGAAAGCAGAGTTCCCAAAATCCCTCAGAAACCCCAAACCGGTGAAATCAAGCGCTTAGCCCTGCGCCATCGTTAAAAAAAGTGACATTCCAGGGTTTTTCTGGCTGCTCGGCTAGTGCTGTTGCACATCTGGTACTTCAGAACGGCCTCTTGCCACCCTCGGCAGCCCCAATTTGGGGGAGAAACCCGGCAAAGCGGGGCTGGCGAGGGGGCAGCGGGAGCCTTGGGGTGCCGAGCAGAACTGCCAAGCTTTTGTGCACCGAGGTCTGCGGGGGCAGAGCGGATTACTGCCGGACAAAAAGTTTCTTCTCCTCAAGGAGGAGGAACTACGCAAGACGAGAGGTTTCCAGTTGACTAAATATATATTCACATACATATACGCAAATATATAAAAACCTAGAGCCTCCAGAAACACATCCTAACTTCTGCTCCAGAAAAACAAGCTCAGCAACAGGCTGCTGTACTCCAAGAAAGGTGAAAAAAGTATTGTTTTAAGAGAGTTTTGCGGTTTTTTCACCCCCTTTCACGGGCCCCCTGACAAACGGCATTCAGAGACGCGGGCAGCTAAAGGAGGTTGGGTGGGTTTGGTATTTTTTTTTTCCCCTCCGGAATGCATTGAGTAAAGACAAATGGTTTTGCCCCGCACAAAAGCCACCTCGCCCTCCCCACCCGGGACTCGCTGCCACGGGGATGGAAGGGGGGGCTCGGGGGCCGCTTACCTGCCCGGCCGAGGGACAGGGCACCCAGCAGCACCAGCGCAGCGGGTCCCCACCAGCTCCGTATCCAACTGCGCCTTTTCCACCGCGTGTGCGTATCCATGGTCCACAAAAAACGGGGCACCAGCTCGGGACAACTCGGGGGGGAAGGGGTGGAAAAAAAAAATAATATATATACACACACACAGAGAAGCGAAGAAAAGCCGCTCAGACCCCCCCGCCAGCCCCCCCGGAGAGCAGCCGCTTTATAAAGCCATGGGGCGGGCGGAGGGCTGTCGGGGGCTCCGCCGCGCTCACTCCCGGCCCCTGCCTGCTCCGGCAAGCGACAAAACTTTTCTTTCTCTCTCTCTCTCCCCCCACCCCCCTGAGGTTTTTTTTTTTCCTCCCTTCTTTTAAACCCGAGGCAGGAGTTTGTCAATCTCGGAGCCGCGCAGCAAATCAGGGCCGGGCGGTGCGGCCCCCGGGCCGGCCCCCCCGCCCGCCCCGCTCCCGGCGAGTTCCAGCGTTGCGGGGCTGCCCCGGTCCCCCAAAACCGGGGAGTTCCCCCCTCCCTTTCCCCAGCAGAATTAGCACGAGCTGGAGTTTTTTTTTCTCCCTTCCCCTGTCCCAGCCCCCCCCTCCCCAGGGAGATATGGCTTGTGAAAACATGGAAAAACGCAAGGAGTTTGGCAAAAGAGCTGCAAAACGTGCATGTGAAGGGTAAGAGTGCGAGGAGGAAGGAATGGAAGCAGAGGGAAGGTGGCATCCACTGCCAGGAGAGCTGGGGTTGGGGTGGCAAAACCCTCCCTGGCAGGGGAGCAAAGGGTGGGAGGGCTGCGGGCGCTGGGGCTGCACGCACAGCTTATCTGGGGGTCCCGCACTGCTCCGCTCGCGTTGCTCTGCCTCTGCACGCCGCTGATCGCCTTTGCACAGCAGTGGGAAACACTTTGCACACCGGTAGACACTGCCTTCAAATGGTTTGACTAGTTCTGGCATTGTATAGCCACAGTGTTAGAACAGCACTGAGGAAAAAAGCCCGTACAAGCTGGTGTGACTTGCCTATGCCAAATCCCTTCCTTCAGCAGTGCCCTCCCTGAGGTCCCAGGAGGGGAGGACAGGCCTTGTGCTGTAGGAGTAGGTGGCACAAAATGCTGCAGACCCTCAGCAAAACCAATATCGGGGTATCTTAAGACCAGAGAAGAAAGAACCACGAAAGGCAGCCCTCTCACTTAAGTAAAATGCTTTGAAGACACTTGCTGGTATCACTACTCGCTTTGCCAGTGCTGTTAAAGATCTGAACATCATTGCCAGCACACATCCAGGTGATAGTCCCAGCTACCATGACTTTAGTGGTTGGAGTTGTACTGATTTTCATAATCATAGAATGATTTGGGTTGGAAGGGACCTTAAATATCATCTGGTTGCAACCCCCCTGCCATGAGCAGGGACATCTTCCACCAGACCAGGTTGCTCAGAGCTCCATCCAACCTGACCTTGAACACTGCCAGGGAGGAGGCAGCCACAGCTCCTCTGGGCAACCTGTGCCAGTGTTTCAGCTCCCTCATGGGAAGGAATTTCTTCCTAATATCGAATCTAAATCTGCCCTCTTTTAGTTTACAGCCATTCCCCCTTGTCCTATCATTACACCCCCTTGTGAAAAGCCCCTCTCCATCCTTCTGTCGGCCCCCTTCAGGTACTGGAAGGCTGCTCTAAGGTCACCCCAGAGCCTTCTCTTCTCCAGGCTGACCAGCCCCAACTCCCTTGGTAATTTCACCTGTAGACTTATACCCTGAGCCACACCAAAGCATCCAGCCCACTCCAGTCCTTGCACAGCAGCATCATTATGGCCTGCGCCATCCCCCAGGAAAATAACCATTGCCATCACCTGAACCGCCACACTCTGCCTGCTCAGGACTCCAGCCTCCTCGGCTGTGGGTTTGGTCATTCAGCACAGCAAGAGCCTGGGCAGTCACTGGCCTTCAGTTTATCATATGTAAGTGGAGGCAAGAGTTAGAGGTCCCTCATCCTGTCCCTGCTTCAGGCTCTCTGATGGCACAGGTGAAGACTCAGCACAACAGGGGCTTTAGCTATTCACTCAGAAGTCTTTGGAACAAACATTTCTTGGACCAGTAATTGATATCAAACTAACACATCAAAACCTATGAACACAGGAGGTCAAATCCCACCAGATCACGCAAGGGGAAAGGGGTGCTCCCAGTCCACTCAGCTTGTAGCCTAGTAAAAGAGTTATCTAACTGTTCAATGGAGAAGAGCTGTAGGAAACCTCTGCCTTTACCTCTGAACCTGTTGAGATGCCTTCCCCCTCCTACCAGCCTCCCTGTGAAACTGGAAAGGCCAGAGCATGAGCTATATGCAAGGAGAGATTCTCTGCTGAAAGAGCCTTTCACCTCTCTGGTGAAAGGCAGATTGGCTGCAAGCCCCCGAGTCAGGAGCTAGGAGGAGGCATGCAGCACACGTGTAATGGCTGCAGCCACGCGTAGGGTGGGTACGGTGCCAGTGGCGCTCCTGGGCAAATCTTTCAGATGAAAGCCCCTTCCAGTTCTCACCTTTCATGAGTAACCAGATGACTAGAGGCTGGCGAGACAAGTTAAGTGATGCTCTGTATACAGGAGGAGCCTGGAGGCAAGCTCCTCCAGTACCAGTCACATCTGCACAACCCTGCAAACCCCACTGCAGAGCACCCACTGGATGCAGCCCCACAGTGACAGTGCCCATCACCACTGCACCTCCCTCCTGCTGCAAAATATCCCACTACTCACAGCAGCAGTCCGTCCCACAGGCTCACAGCTGCCTCTGGTACGGAGCGGAGCAACTATTCCACAGCTCACAAACACCATGTGATGGAGATGCTCTCCCCCTCCATTTATACCATCACCAAAGCATCTCAGGCTTACAGATATGGAACTGGGGCAGCTAAAAGCACCAGCAGACCCTGTGGGTTGCAAATACCTTCCCCCTCCTGGTAACCCTCATTATTATGAGAACATAACAACTTGATCCGCAGTATTCCTATGGATGCCTAATCACCCTGGAGAGGCACTACCAGCCTCCCTGGCAGAGGTGGTGTCCAGTTTCAGCCCCAGTTACAAAAATGACAGGATCCTGGTTCTTATCCCAGATGCTGGCATTTCTGATCATACAAACAGCTTGTTGTTTTGGAGCAAGACCCTTTTTCATCTTCCCCAGCTGCAAGTAACAATCCCACTAACACCTGGACACTAACCAAACACCGACATTCCCTGCCCTTTCAGAGGCACACAGCCATAGGAAGGGGATACCTAAAGCATCAAAAGCACTGCAGACAAGGAAATAAGAGCAGCTCAGAGCAGCACACTCACACCACCCGTTTTCCAAGGGCTCCCAACACCAGAAGCAAGACAGAATACCCAAACTGGGAGCCGCACTGGATGCAAAGCAACTTTGCTTTACACCAATTACGAACCGGGCCCAGGGAGCTTTTGCTGAGCAGTATGTTTGAGTTTCCAGTTGCTTTCCAGGTGATTTAGAAGCTTGCAGAGACCTGTTTGCTCCTCCTTGACAATAATAGAGAAATACAGAAATAAGCTTGTAATGGCAAACTGGAAAATTCCAGCATCCGCATGCCAAGTTTAAAGAGCCAACCTCTAAGTTGGAGTGGGCCAGATCATCTGGTGGTGCAAGCTCCAAGTAGGTTTACATGAGCTGGGTTAATGCCAATGCCGAATCCCTCCAGCCACCAGCCAGGGTAACATCTGAATAGCCAAAGGAATACATTGCAGCAGTGGCAGATGGCCAAATATCTCCAAGGAGCAGCAGTTTATAGAAGTATTTTCATGACTACATGCACCTAGAGCCCAGTTAGCTGTTGTTTGTAGGATGAAGGACACATTTGTGAGCTTTCAAAAAAAAAAAACAACTTTAAGATACATAGGTGAAAAAAATTTGAAATCATTTCTATGCTATGAAACCAGAGACGAGCATTCAGCCAAAAACCCCAAAGGATGTTATTTTGTAGTTTGAACATAAGCTTTGAGATAATCAGAAATAGCCCTAGGTGTTACTGATAATCAGTTACACCCTATGATCAACTGATGAGAACAGACTGAAAATGAGACCTTCTTAGAATTGCCTGAGTTGTTGTGTAAATAATCAGAAAAGACAACTACTCTCAGCAATGATTTCAAATACTATTTATGAAGAGCACACATATCTAAAAAGACAATCTTCTAACCTGCCTTTATTCTTTGCAAAGCTATAAACACTGTTGCATCCCTACCCCAACTCAAATTTTATGATTTGTCTTACACTGAAGTCACAAACCTGACTTATGATCTCACACCTGTTGCCACAAATGATTGCTTTCAAATTCAGCTTAAAAAAAAAATGAGAATTTAGTGATACTGAGGCATTTTGAATTGAGACACTTAAAAAATAAAGCTATCAATTTATCCACAGAGGAAGCACCACACCTGGTATCCCAAAGCTGGAGACCGTCTCAAGCCTCAGTGCTCTGCACTGTGTGGTCTTCAATCAGAGCAAAGCATTTGCTGTACTACCCAGGACAGGTCATGTCCGTTCCCCCTGTTGAAGACCTGTAGTGTGGCAGCAACTTCCCTAATGCCCTAAAACCTTTGTAAACATTGCTTTGAATCACGGTCATCACAAATCTGCATTTGTAGAACATGGTGGTGGTGGCACATCAGCACCGACGCTGCAATATTGCAAAGCTACATGGTAGAAAAAATATGTAGAGCAGATGCTGTTGTGTTCTAGTTACACTGCGGGCTGGCTGGCAACATGGTGAGCACGCTCTTCAGCTGGTACCTCCCAACTGTGAAAACTGTACAACTTAACTCTAGTTATTTCTTCCTCCCCATAAATACAAATCACAAAATATAGAAACAAAAATAACCCCGCTCCTGTAGTTAAGCACCTGTTTTGGCTTTGCAGGCCAGTCTTTACAAAACAGCTACAGTGCTGCAAAGCTGGGAGCCGGACAGCCGATTCTCCCAGATCCCAGCCACTCTGGTGGAAATTCAAATCTGATTTTTGCCATGAGGTGGCACCAGGACAAGCCCCATCAGTGGAAAGAGCAGCCAACACAAGGTGGGGCTTGTTTTTTGTGTGTTTAAATGTTTCATAGTCAAAGAGGTTTGTTTAATAGAGGAAATAGCATTATAAAGAGAACAGACTTTCCACTCCTCTTTTTCCAATGTTGTTGCCTTCTCTTCAGTTTCATGTTAATGACTCCAAGCCTTGTATGTGTTTGAACTGTACTAAGTTATTCAATTCAGAAGGACAAATTACACCATGGTGCCTATTGAGAAGGGTGAACTCAGTTCACCTTCTTTCCCCTTTATCTGGTTCCCCTTCATGCCCAGTGCCAGCCTGGAAGACTGGTAGGAGTTGCCATTCCCTCTCCACCTCCCTGGGTTTTGTTCCTCATGCCCTGTGATCAGTGGTCAATGGCCCAGCCTAAACCCTATATAATCTGTCTAGCCTTCAGGGAGATAATCCTTGGTGCTACAGAAAGTGTTACATTAAACCATGAGGCTGCACATTAATGAGGACCTGTGACTTACCCTATGGCCTTCACAAGGATGAAAAAAATGAAGACATTCCCAAGTGACTTGGACTAAACTCTCACTGACCTCAGTGGACATTTCAATGAATAGTTCATTTTCTAGCTCCAGTTTGTTCATCATAATCATGTCTGAAGATTAAAGGTGAGCCCAAACCACAAAGCTTATGTACAAGTCCAAAATCACCCAGAGACATCTGGCTTCAGGGGCTGAGCTTTTGTGCCTGTTGGGGATATTTTCATCTAGACCACTGTGGTGTTCACTTTCAAGCCTGTCCACGAGAAAGACTTTTAATATTGTCCCTAGGGATGAATGAGGGTGGGCAGGAGTCAAATGAACAGACAACAACTTCTCATGCACCTCCACTTTTCAGATGTTAGTGGTGATAACAAGTTTACTTAACAATCCATCTGCCAGAACCACAATACATTTTTTCCAGAAACAGTTAGGTTGTAGGGTTTTTTCCTCTCATTGTTATTCCAGCAATGCAGATCAGCAGTTTTTCTGGTAGAGCCCAGTTCTGAGAACTGAGGTCACCCTCTTCCCTGTTGCCTTACATTTCCCAAATTAATGACCAGGACAGCTGTCAGTTGTGCTCATCCCCAGCCGCCTTCCCTCATTACCCATCTCTTCAAGCAATCATCACTCCATTTTTGCCAAATATTCCATGTACAGTTATTTGATGTTAGTCAAGACCACCTTCAGTAGCTTCTAAGCATAAGCAGGATTTGGTGGTCTACAAAGGAAAAGCCACCAATTGGTTTTCCCCTACCACATTTAGCTACGACTAGCTTCTTTGAGCAGACCTCTTTCCTAATAAAAGATGTGCTAGAATCCTACTCAGGAAAGCCCTAAACCCAAATTATAAATTGCTGGTAATCCTGGGATATCAGACTAAGTAAGTAGGCAGAAGTTGTAAATCTTGATCAATAGGACATGGAATAGCTTTTGTAAGCATGGCAACCCAGCTTATTCCCTGCAGACCCTACTCAAAGAACCATCTCTAAAGATATCTGTGCATTTTTTAGGGGTGTTACAAGAGTTCCAGAGCTCTGATCTCAAAAACGCCCCAGGCAACCTGAGTATACATAAGGGTATAACACCAAATAGGTAGAGTTCAGGGCACACATGGGGATTACTGGATGGATATTAAATAGCACAAAATTCAGACTAAAATGCTAGGAAAGAAATCCGTACATTAAGATCTCCCAGCTATGGAAGATCTGCTAGACTTCCCAAAGAAAGTGATAATAATCCCATTGCCTGAGTCATATCAAATGAGTCCAGACAAACCTATACACTGCTGGGAACAATCCTGCCCTGGCAGGGGAGTGGGTTGGATAACCAGAGAGATTCTTTTCCATTGATGCTTTCTGCAGCTCAGTAAACCTGAAAAAATTTGGATGAATTTCACAAGAAACTGTGGTCACAGCACTAAGACAAGCCTTGTGGCTCCTGCTCCTGCCATTGAGCAAGTGGTTTACAGCCTTCTTCTGCCTTTGCCAGCAGGCATGAGACATGCCAGCAGGCCTGCTGCCTATTTTGCCCCTTGACAACATACACTCTTGAGGACAATGTTGCTAAGTTTTCCATACACACAAGCTGGCAAGAGACCCCAAGACACAAGTGGCTTTTCATCACTATGAGCAGTAACAGTAAAAAATTTGTATGTTCTATGTATGTCCAAGCACACCTGAAATTAGCATCATTTATAAATAATTCCACCCAGGTCCAATAACCAATTAAAGCATCCCAGTACCTTTTAGGTGCATCAACTGAAAGTCCTTTCATCCTCTAATCCTTCTGCAAAAAAAAAAGAAGGAACAACTTAAAGCCTACAGATTTCATTTTAACTGACCGAAATATGAAAATTGCTTGGTAATGTAACTCAATTTCCAGGCAGCTATTTCCATTTATAATTCCGTTGCATTAACTATACCAAAAATGGCACATTCCATAGATTCCCCTTTGATTTCACAAGATTACAGGTTCATTCCACCAAGGACTTCTGGAGTGACAAAACCCTTCATTTTGTTGTCTTCCCCACCCCCCCCC
>Ga0065711_1002629_pt1 | contig 32544 bp, 33 predicted proteins | sample Hoacrofraction12_FD_59098 | JGI IMG/M metagenome (GOLD analysis project Ga0065711, IMG submission 59098) | Hoatzin crop microbial communities from Cojedes, Venezuela - Epithelial fraction 12 v2 (version 2) | ecosystem: Host-associated > Birds > Digestive system > Esophagus > Crop | place...
GGTGCCCCTGCTTCGGCGGGGGGGTTGGACTAGATGACCCACAGAGGTCCCTTCCAACCCCTACTATTCTGTGATTCTGTGATTCTGTGAAATAATTGACAAAAATACCGCCACTGAAAGCCAGCCAGAAACTAAAGGAATATATATGTACTGAATCTCCATCAAAGAAATGTAGTGTTCCTGCAAAAATTTAGATCCTCCTTGCTGTAGTTATCTGAGTAGAACAGAGTGAAGTAGCAGAAGCAAGTACCAAAATCGAGTCACTCCATCCTGATTTCTGAAGAGTCAAGTCTTATTGCTGTATTTATATAAGAAACTGAAGGAGGATTTCAAATAATCCAAACAAATCTTCTGTTTTTCCCAGTACCGGTAAAGAGCAAAGCCAATCTATTCTGTTGGGAAAATGGCAAATCTGTGTGCAGAACAGTAATTCATACAGAATGTTCTTCGTATAGAGTGTTATGAGACATTGCAGGGGAGAACAAATAGCTGTGCAAAGAGATTTCTGAAACACTAAATTTTTGGAGTCACAAGTTAGGATATGAAGAAAAGCTGGAGGATAACAATGTCTCAATATCAGTTCAACATATGCCTTTCCAAGTCAAATAAACTAAACTTCTTATGTATTTTTTTTTTCTACTGCAAACTCAAATATGCTTCTTCTTCAACTCTTCTCCCTGAGAGAGAGAAGTTATGGGCAAAGTCAAAAGTACATGCAAACTATGAGTGTATTTTCATGTGCCAGATTAAGCAGTAATCTGATGTTGACACAAATTCTTCTGTTTCTATGTGATAGGATGATTTTGAACCTTGCAGGAACAATCTGAAAGTATCAAGCTGGGAGGAAAATATGAAGGGAAAATAAAACATGGATTCTAGGCATGATAGATTAGATCCACACAGAAGTCATTAAAAGGAATCTATTAAGTGGAAAATATAACTAGTACAATACAGAATACTGAGGCCAAAAACCTGAAATGAAACAGGAAAGTATGCTGAAGCTTATCTGTAGAAAAAATTGAGATAAAAATCACAGTAATAAAATAGAGAAAATTTAAGAATCAGTTTTACTTTTCTAATTATATCAGAAATTTTGTGAACAGTACAGAAATAAATTTGGGTTATCAGTGTGAAGAGCAGAACTGAGATGCTGCTATTTTGGTAGGTTATACAATGAAAACAGATGTCTGGTCAGCCCAACATGAAGAATTTTTGTGATTAAAATTAAATGATGTTCTATAAACATAAGTCTGAACGATATAGAGGACGTATCCTATCAACAGGACAAATGGCTGGTTGAGTTCTATCATCAGCATATTTCTCTGTTATATTAATAAATTCATAGATTACCTATCAAGAAAGGGTCATGTAGTCTGACCTTCTGAAAAGGAAATAGCTTTTAAATATTAATTCCTGTTTGAACTAGAACAAGTCTTCTGGAAAAATATAATAAAAACTTGTCTCAATTTAAAAAATCTTTATGATGATGAATCAACCACTCGTCTTGGTAATATGTTCCAAAGGTTAATATCTTTACTATCAAAAAAATGGTGACTTTTTTTCCTCACTTGAATATATCTATATTCTACTTTCTACTTAGACATATTGGCACACTGACATCTCTGGTGTCCTTGTAACTACTTATAGGTTGTAATGAGGTTGCCTTTTAACCTCCATCTGGTTAAGCTAAAGAAGTTGGTTTTCTTGAGTCTTTCATGGTATGACTTTCTAATTAATCTTTTAATCATTCTTGCAACTCTGTCATGAACAAAATATCATTGTCTTTCTTAAATGGAGGCATCAGATACAGACAGAAACTGTGGAATTATTTGGCTCAGTGACAAATGCACAGACTATACTTAAACTGCTAAAGACATTCTGCCTGGGAGTGATTCCAGGCCTCCAAGCCAAGAACTGCAGAAGCTCCTCTGTCCGTACTAATGATGAACCCTTCTCCATGGACTGCTGTTACACTGCACTGTATGTGACAGAACTATCTTCTGTATTCCCTGTGATATACCCTTGGCCCCAGGCTGAATCTACAGTGCTTGAAAATGAGGCTTGTTTCATAGGCTTTCAAAAGTGAAATTTTTTGTAACATAACATTAAGTATCTGTTTTGCAGATATAACATTAAGCATATGTAGCATAACATTAAGTATCTGTTTTCCTTTCCATGAAGGAAAATGGATATGAGGCCACCTGGAGAATCAATGTAGGCCTTACAAGCTAAAGTAGGATGAACAAAGTGAATTTTTTGTGCAGTTTCATTCCTTTTCCCTATACAGAATAGTCCCTGGAGCAAAGTAATCTGAAATTTACATGCAGCAGCAACCAATTTGTTTCCTTCGAAAGAGAGTCCAAGAATGAACCAAATTACATATAGAGTGGATCAGGGCATCAGACCCTAGGGAATTAAGTTATCTGACAAGGAAAACATATGTCCAGCCTACTATCATCCATACCAATTTTTACGCATGCAAGAACTATGCTGGTGTACTTGCCCAGAGAGAAGTTCCACTGGAAGCTTAAAATATCTACTGCTTTTCAAATCATCATCTCTCATACCGTCAGTATACCCTAGATAACAGTTTACAGTCTTGTGCTGGGATAACTGTTGTTCTCTGTTAAATCCTATAGCTATTCGTCTAACGGGAAAATTGGCCTAGAGCATTTCCCAGCTGTTGTTAATTAGGTGAGCCAAGAGTGGTGGCCTCATTTGTTTTAAAGCAAGCTAAAATAGAAGAGCAGCTGTGTTACATTTTTGGTCATTTTTTCCCAATAATGAGCACAAACATTATTTCTGAGCTGCAAACATAATTTCTGAGCTGCAAACTATCTACCTCATTCAGATTTCATACTCTGAAGCCTTCCTGTTCAAAGGTAGAACATGCTAAAAGTGGACCAAAGTCCTTGAGTCAGACATATTTTAAGAATATATAATAACAATTACTTAGCCTTTATCACAGAAGGTCTAGGTTCATTGTCACTCAGCAGAATATTTTCATCCTTCTAAGCAGTTCAGCCATGTTATCAGTTCTTCTGGTGAGTCACCAGGTACTCAAGGCTAAAGACTCTATTGTAGTTCACTGAGATATCAAAGCCGATAATTAGGGTTATATATTACATGTAGCATTATGTTTAGTACAAGACTGCCCTCTGAATACAGATCGTTTTCAGAGGAAATTGGAAAGTTTTAGCAATTCTGAAGGAAAATACAGGTATCTGGCCCTTAAAGTAAAATTCACAGCTCTGCATTATATACTTAAGCTCCCTGTCTACTGCGTGATGCTACCACTGTCCTAGAGTCCATGCCCAAGGTAGCTTTCACTACTCTGATCTACAAAATTTATGTCAGGAGAACCCCTGAAATGTCCTGAAGTATAAGTACGTCTTAAATATCCCAGAAACTACCTTATTTGACTATGGTGAAATTTCTATACCTAGAATCCACACTGAAAACCCTCTCCAAGGAGTAAAGATGGGACAGTCTCACCTAACTTCAGACATTGACTATGTGAGTATCTACCTCTGAGCTAGTCATACTAGGTTCCTTTTATCAGTCAAAGGAGAGAAAGAGGACTTTTGATGGAATCCATCTCTTCTTAAAGAAGATACCTCAAATGAGTTAGATGATTGGCATGTATTTGTCTCCTTTGACTATGAAGCAACATACATGATTAGCTTCAGTGTACATGTTCACCCTGTCATGGAAGTCCCACTGTGAGGGTAAGACTGTTCTTTGAAAAAGTGAGTTGGGATCATGACTTGGTTTCAAAGCAAAAGTAGATAAACTGCTTCTCCCCCTTCTTTACCCACAGGTCTCTTTCTATGGTCATATAATATACAATTCTGCTAGTTGATGATTTGCAGGGGGAATGTTCAGAAGGCAGCCTTCTGGATGAACTGGAAGAGTGCTCATAGTGAGTAAGGAAGTGCTTCACAGCGAGTGATTTAGCACCTATTTCCACAATGTTTAACAGGGCACTATATCACATATTATTTCTAAATTCATCACACCAGTAACTCTTTCATTATAAGGTAAGAACAATACTATGCAAAATAATTTTAAGCTTTTAGTTCTTATATGTACACATATCTTTATATCCAGATTCTTGATAGATGGTTTTACAAAATAGCTCTGAGGTAATATGCTTTGCAGATTTGCAGGCTAAAGCCAAGTAGTTGGGGAATCATACTTGCAATAATGACATGTAAACACTGTCTTGGGTGCTGGGGAACAGGTGCATCTTCTGTTTGCAAGAACATTATCCTCTCTAATTTGTTTCTCTGTAGGTATTTGTAAAGGGCAAGTTCACTGTTACCTCAAGGCTGTTTTTAAAACATTTCCAGACTTTCTGCTCTAGTTGAAATATATTCATTTCACTACTAAGCAAGGCAATGTGGCTGACAAAACCTGATGTGACACTTCACTGGGCGACCCGTCTTTCAGGAAATATAAAGCAAGAGCTCCATTGGCGTGGTGAAAGAATATGCTTTTTGGAACAGAAATTAAAATCTAGTAACAGCATATCCTGTCCCCTATCACCCCAAAATGATAAATAAAGCAACCAATTACAAATAATTAGGTACTTGTTTAACCGATCTCTACTGCCAAGGGATCAGAAAGTTGCCTTTTCTTCAGCTGCATAGAAGGCAAGAATACTTACCTGATGAATCTTCTACCCAATCCCTACCTGATCAACTCAGAAGAGAAGCATTCAAAGGAGGTCTTGTGACTCAAGAAAAGACACAAATGACACCAGACTGTCCCTACCATAGCTGCAATTTGGGTTGCAAGAAATCCAGTAACTATGCATGCTGAAGAAAATAACATCAACATTTTGCACGTATGGAATGAACTTATCTTCAGTATGACTGGCTGTGATCCACAGCAAGGCTTTTTCCCTTCTGTGGGAGCTTTTATGTATCCCCTCACTTGTTCAATAATGTAAGTGCATGTCTGAGGTTTGTTTTTTGTTTTTAGACACATTACAGATGTCTGCACGTTCACTTCTAAACCTGATATTCATCACTTCAGTATGACTTGCCTCATCAGCTTATTTACTACTGCTTTTTACTTTTGCTCGCTGAAATAACAGAGGTCTCAGTTTCAATGACTACTGCATTATCAGCACATTTGATTTGTTTCCTGTAGTGCTGCTCTGTAGGTCATTTGTGTTATTTAGAGGCAACGCAGGCACAGTTACCCCTGGCAAGTTCAATTACCATTTAACCAAGCTAGACACAATTTCTCTTTTTCACCTCGTTTGCATTTTCTGTCTTGTACCTTCAAGCCCACTTTCTATTTGTAGTCTGTCTGTGCCTTGCCACAGATGAACAGTGAAACTGTGATACTGTCAAACTCTCAGAAAATGATGCATCAGAAGAATTTACCTACTGGAGAAGGGAAATCTCTCACTCATGTATTTCATATTATTGGATAATAAAAGGTGATAAAAGGCAGAAATATAATATTTTTGTTGTGATGAGTTTAGTATCTTGCCTGCCATTACAGTTACGAGTAATCATCTGCTGTGATCTAAGTGTTTTATTTGCCTCAAGGCTTGAAAAAGAAATGTTTTGAGGTATTTTCCTCTTTCTCACATTCAATTCTTCATTTTTAACAATTTTATATATCTTTAGCATTTGATTTCAATATTTTAAGGCTATTTTCTTTTTTTGAACTCTTGGCTAGAATGTATTCATGTTTCAGAACATTAGCTGTCTGCTTTCCTACTCTTTGATGAAAATATGTCAAAAGGCAGTTCCTATGGTCTTATGGTAAAAACTGAATATTTCTACACAGTTTTTTTTTTCTCTTCTTGCACTCCTTATGCGGCATACATTATGTCCTTTGATATGGTTTAGTAAAAGCTCTCTCCCTTACATAAACTTGCTGTTTAAGTAAGTGCTATGTAAGATACACACATACTCATAGATGAGGGTCACGCACAATTTCATAATGTGATATTATCTAGTATGCATGCTTTAAGGCTTACTTGGCCTCCTGAGGAGCTGACCGGGAGCTTTACAGCAGAAAAATACAGATATTGTACCCAAGTGTTCCACCTGGACTCTAAGGTAACTGCATGTAAAATCCTGTCTCAAAGGATCTGATCTTCCTGTGCCTTACCGCTCTGTTAACATGTCTCCCCACTAAAAACAACAGTCCTTTAAAGTTTGTTTTTTTTTTCCTTTAAACAGAAAAAATTCAGCTCTGCTTGGTAAGGCTATTTAAACAAAAGGCTAACAAAATCTACTTACCATGTTTTGTCAGAGCGATATCTTCCCTGCAATCTTCCTACCTTAGAAGTAAATTTACCGAGTCATATATAGATCTCTAGAATAAAAGTCTGTCTTTGACTTTAAAGGCTGGCCAAAACTTTGCTACTTACCAAAAGCTCTTTTTTCACAACCTAGGGTCAGTTTTCCTTGCTTGTACTCTCCTTCCTGCTCTGCCTGATGCCCCTGCACACCATCTTCCTTTTACAGAGCACATCCATTTGCTTTGAAGGATAATACAGTCCTATGTGCCCTCCAGAGATTTCTACTCATTAGTTGATACAAAAACTGATCAATGCTCCCTGTTACCTGGCTACATACTTCTTTGATAGGATGCCCAAAATACAACTCCATCCATCCCATCAAGGATTCCAGAGTGGTGTGCAAGGCACTGTGCCCATGTTTGGACCAACCTCTTGTATCTCCTTGGCTGACCACTGCCACCTGAGGCCGGAGAGCTCCAGGTGCTCGCTGTCACAGCATGATACCATGGGACTGAAAGAGGGTTCTCATCCTCTCTGATGGTTCCAGATGGCTGCACATGGTGATTCATGCCTCTTACAAGCAGATGAGGGAGCTGCTTAGACCCAGCCAAAGGGAAGCAAGTGGCACAGGGTATGATCTGAGCAAACGCCTCCTCTGCTTCAGCAGCTTAGTCAGGACCCACTCCATCCTAGTCGCTGTACAAAAACTCTGCTTGGAGTAAGCCTAGCTCTTAGTGAATGAAAGTGGTGAGGTTTTAAGTGACAGCTTAAAGGTTAGTACACATTCCAATTTTCAAGTGTCTCAAATAAACAGCAACAAGGTAACACAAGAGGGAGCAAGTCTCCATTCCACCTGTTGAAATGAGGCTACTGGTGCTTCAGAGCCCAGGCAGAGACAGGGCAGGAGGAACCTACTCTTTGCCAGTTGACAAGGGCACCACTATTTTTATACAGTGATTGGTTATAAGCTGTATCGGTTGCCTACTGCATACCCAAACTCCATACTCCAAATGAAGTACACTAACAATAGGAAAGTGATTTTTAAAAATGAACTGAAAATTCTGCAACTGCTTCCCTGAAAACCTGTCTGAGGACATACTGTATGTCTATGGGAGATATGTGTATAGTGCAATTCTCGTGCTCATTAAGGAGAAATTACCAAACATATTCATCTGAGAGAACAAATACTTTCTGCATTGTATACCAATATTCTTGCTACAATAGCATAAATGGAGTGTTGTCTGTAATTTTCTTCTGTTTTATGTACCACAATAAATCTGATTTTTAAGAGGCATTTTATTTTTAAGCATCTATAATTTTGGAAGATTTCTGTGGCAAATTAGTCACATAAATTGACCTAATCTTGAACACAGTACAGCTGAGCCTGGTAATTAACTCTATGAAGATACTAACGACAAAAAATGGAAGAAAATCTCATAAACCACTTTCAGATGTATTTTGTACCTTAAGGGTAGGCTTGCTGTTGTACATTCTTTCATTGTAGCAGTTAATCTCAGCTTCTGCCAAAAAAACACACTGGCAAAAATTTCCTACCCTAGACAAAGAACAAGGCAAGAGAGCCAGAAATTGCCCTTTGCTTGAGCAGCACTGGTGGTGCTCATCAGTCAAAGCAGCCAGCTGAGGTGAGGGGTGCTGCCTGCTCATCAGTCAGTTCTTACAGACCACCGGTAGCAAGTGAGCAGAGGGAAGGGGTGCTGCCTGCTCATCAGCCGGTTCTTACAGACCACCGGTGGCAAGTGAGCCCTACGGTGGCAGCAAAAGTTTCTCCCCACTTCCCTTGGCACTTTGATGTGTGGAGTGACTAGAACAACAGACTGTATTATCAGTCACTTACGGTTTGACTGATATGTAACTGTGTGACATATGCAGCTATAGGACGCGTTAAATTAACTTTACATCTTTCCAGATGACCTTACAATTAGGCATGGTCTGATCGTACAGACTGACATAGGAAATACAGTTCTTTTGGAATTCCTTGTTGTTCACGTGTCAGAATAATCTTTCTTCTGTTTTTCTGTCTACTCCCATACTCCCATCAGTCACTCGAAGTGCCATGCAAAACTAATTTTTCCATCATTCAGAGACTTTATCATGGCCACCTGGGACAGCCAACATTCACTTCCATTTTGCCGTACTTATCATGGAACCATAGAATCATAGCATGCTTTGGGTTGGAAAGGACTTTTAGAGGTCATCTAGTCCAACCCCGCTGCAGTGAGCAGGGATATCTACCTGTAGATCAGGTTGCTCAGAACACCGTCCAACCTGGCCTTGAATGTTTCCAGGAATGGGGCTTCCACTGCCTCTCCAGGCAATCTGTTCCAGTGTTTCACGACCATCATTGTAAAAAATTTCCTCCTTATATCTAGTCTAAATCTCCCCTCCTTTAAAGCCATTACTCCTTGTCCTATCGCAACAAGTCCTCCTTATATCTAGTCTAAATCTCCCCTCCTTTAAAGCCATTACTCCTTGTCCTATCGCAACAAGTCCTGCTGAAAATATTTTCCCCATCTTCCTACAGGCCCCCCTCTGCAACTGGAAAGCTGCTATAAGGTCTCCCCACAGCCTTCTCTTCTCCAGGCTGAACACCCCTAGCTCTCTCAGCCTGTCCTCATAGGAGAGGTGCTCCAGTCCTCTGATCATTTTCGTGGTCCTCCTCTGGATCCGCTCCAACACATCCGTGTCCTTCTTGTGCTGGGGGCTCCAGAGCTGAACGCAGTACTCCAGGTGAGGTCTCACCAGAGCAGAGTAGAGGGGCAGAATCACCTCCCTTGACCTGCTGGCCACTCTTCTCTTGATGCAACCCAGGATATGGTTGGCTTGCTGGGCTGTCAGCGTACATTGATGACTCATGTAAAGCTTTTCATCCACCAGCATCTCCAGGTCCTTCTGGGCAGTGCTACTCTCAATCCCTTCGCCCCCCAGCCTGTATTGATAGCAGGAGATGACCTGACCCAGATGCAGGACCTTGCACTTTGCCTTGTTGAACCTCATGACGTTCACAGAGCCCCACTTCTCCAGCTTGTGCAGGTCCCTCTGGATGGCATCCCATCCTTCTGGTGTGTCAACTGCACCACTCAGCTTGGTGTCATCTGCAAACTTGCTGAGGGTGAACTCGAGGTTGCTAAGTCAATGATGAAAAAGTTAAAGAGCACCTGTCCCAGTGCGGACACCTGAGGGACACCACTTTCCACCAGCATCCATTTGGACATCAAGCCCTTGACCACTACCTTCTGGCTGTGACCTTCCAACCAATTCCTTAGCCACCTAACAGTCCACTCATCAAATCCATATTTCTCCAAAGTAGAGAGAAGGATGTTGTGAGGGACTGTGTCAAAGGCTTTACAGAAGGCCAGACAGATCACATCCATAACTCTTCCATTGTCCACTGATCTAGTCATGCCATCCTAGAAAGCCACTAGGTTGGTCAGGCAGGACTTGCCCTTGGTCAGGCAGGACTTGCCCTTGGTACTTCTTGCAGCCTTCTCAGTCCTCCTGTGTAGTTTGTGTCATCGCTGGGGTTAAATGAAACAAAGTCTTAGTTAGAGTCTTGGAGTCTTAGAGAGTTTCTCTCTTCTATGTCTGGCTGCCCTGTGGTCAGATGGTTTGAGATCCTACAATACAATTTGAATAATATTTCCCACTGATAAGGTAACATGCACAACAACTTTTGACATGCTGTGATGACTTTTTTGGAATACGTGTCTAGAGGCAGAATCTCAGGAAAACTGATAAGCAACATAATGTTGAATAGAGAAGAAGTTAATGTGTGTAGCGGAACTTACAATGGTTGCAGGATCACTATCTCGCACAAAGCATTCAGTAGGAGTGATCAATAGGGCCTAGAAACACATTTTGAACTCATAGTCAGTGCACTATGTTAGGCAGGTATAGCCTAATTGCTTCCTCCTTTCCCTGTAAGTGCTAAAATTGAATCAGGTAATTGAATATTCTGTTTCCCTGCAGAAGGCTATAACAACGGAGATACCGTACGAAAACAAGAATGCAGACAGATAATACAGACCTTTTTTCTGCAAGTGGGAATGACTTGCCTTGAGGTGGATAATGGAGTTGCTACCCTTACCTGTTTGCCCTCTGAAGGAGCTCTAGAACTGCCACAGTTAAGGCAAAATGGAATTCAGTTTATGAGTATATGTATTAGGAAAACTGGAGTTTCCAAGGCCAGATTGGTTCAGAATACCAATCATGGACTTTGGTTGATTTTAAAACACTCAGCTATAAACTTCTTGGCAGGCCTTCATCTGTTTCATGGGCAGCTTTGTGAGCAGAAGAAGAGGAAAACATAGACAGAGATGACTTGCAGTCTGGTCTGTCTTCTAAAAGAAAACTTTCATTCTTGTGAGGTAAAGCTCTAGCTTCCCTCATGGGCACTACTGGCAGTCAGGAGAGCCCGTTGTACTTCAGGCCCACTATGGCTTTGAGGCATAGAACTTTTAAGTTTTTAAGTTCTTTACTGGCTCTGAGCTTGAGAATACTACAATTACTTATTACAGTTGTTTGCTTTTCAGGTACCCTTGACCTTTTTTTGTATGATGCAATTTGTTCTGATACGAGTGACTGCATGAAACTGTGTTACACAGTTATGATCAGAGTCCCACAGTACATTAATACACACAAAATAATAAAAATACTGCCCTTTATTAATTTTGTTAACCTCTAATTGCATCTTGACTAGCTGTATTTTATCGAAGAAAACCCAAACATTTTCTTTATTTTCTTCTTAATGAATTTTGTGAACTGTTTGCATTTTAGGAGAAGGATGTATAAAGCCTCAGCTTCTTAAGCTTCTTCAGTGGTCTGAATGTTAGCTTTTACTCATTTTATAAAGGATCAAAATGTTTGCAGCATGAATGATTTGTTCTTTTCAGAAGGTTCAGAACACACCAGATCCCATCATTCCTCAATTTTTTTCCCATTTCTCTTTTCGAAACATAGTGCTAATAATATTTTTTACTTTGAAAATGAAAAGATCCTAAACAAATGCAAAAGTTGCTCAAAACAACAAACAAGAAATAAATAGGAGATGATTTGCAGAGTCAATTTCAAAGTACACACAGAAATGCTTGCGATGATTTAATTACGAATATTTAAAATTATACGGAGAACTGAAGTAACATTGCCTGAGATAACTGAGAGTATTTGGAATATGTGTTCCTAACTATGCTTTTTATTTCATCACAGTGGCAAACCATTGCATTCTCACAGATACCTAGTTCATGTGGGATAACATACTGTAAGTCACTGTTAAATTAATTATAGTAATTGATTAACAATTTATTGTAAACACACATACATTTCATTTTTTCAAGTATATTTGTGCCCATTGAATTGGGAAGCAGGGCAGCACATAAAAAATTGCTTTTTAGTTGAATTGTCATTGCTTTTAAGTTTGATGAAAAGAAATTTTTTCAACCTAGAAATGAAATGTATTGGTGTTCACAGGACAGAGTAAAACAAAAGTACTTTTAGTCACTGACATCAATTCTTATATCAAAGAACCTGCTTGTGTGTTTTTCATTGCATATTTATTATGAGGAAATAGACTATCCAGTCAGCTAAAAACATGAGTTCTGCTGAGTTGTATCTGAAAATGCCAGTGACAACACACATCGTCTGGAGTGACCAGAAGTAGTCCCTGACCAGGAAAACAGTGGGATGGGGGAATGACCTGAAGGCTCCACTCCTGAGGGTTCTCCTCTTCCCTGTGTGTCGGCAGCAAGGACATTATCCAGCATCAAAGGTATTTGCTTTTAAAGGAAAAATCAGACAGTTCTGAAAAGGCGAACAGATTATGGAAGACAACTTCTTGTGAAACTAGAGTGGTCTTACTGGCACAAAGCGCCTAAAGCTTGCTTTCCCCCTTTACTACTCTTCAGGTCAATTACTGTTGCCTGAAGCTCAATGAGCTTGTAGCGTTTGCACTGCTAACTGTGGAGACAAAATATCTCCGAGTGTGAAATATCGAAGGATAGCAGGTTGGAGGAGTTCATTAAATTACCTCCCAGTTCATCATCTGCTCTACAGCTCTGTGAAGTGGTTTAGTTTCTTTGACAGTCTGACCTTTCTGTTTAAATAGGTTGACCTGCTATGGAGATGGTCTTCTGGGGATTCTGAGGCCAGAGATGTTTTGTGCTTAGCAAGACACTTAAAGTTAAAACTTCCATTTGTACTCATTCAGATTACTTTTAGTTGTCATTCACCTCTTGCACTTATCCTTTCTTGTCCAGCCTTGTTGATTTCTTTCTTGATTTTTTAATGCATTTCTTGCCCAGATAACTTCCAGAAGAAAAATCAGGATCAGGCACGGGAAAGTGCAATGCCTTTAGGCAGTGTTTCCTTTTTACTTCTTTTCCCAGTTATCTGAGAACCAGTCAAGCTGTGAAAACCCTTCCTACCCTGCCAACAGAGCGCTCAATAACACCTCTAGTATCTTTCCCGAGAGGTTAATTCACCCTTTCCAAACTTGAGAAGAAGATCTTGCATTTAAGATCTTGTATGTCATTTTCTGCTGGTGCTACTGTATAATTTATATCTAGTTTCTGAGAGATAAACATGTACATATAAAATCCCTAATTTTTTTAAGGCTCCGTCTAATAGTAGAAGTATAGAGCTGAGCACTGGGGAACATATACAAAGGCTTTTATTTGTAAGTTGTTTTTTTCTTAACTTGGCAAATGCCTTTGTTCTATACGGCAGCTTTACAACAATCTGCTTCATCAGGAAAGGCAGGGAAGAAAAAAGAAGAAAAACTTGTAAAATAAGCAGTACGCAGTACAGCACATGCCAAACAAAAGCAACATTAACAAATTAATTAAAATGTTGGTCACTTCATTCCTAAAGGCATCAAGTGACAGAAAAAGCAAGTAGTCCAATCACATTTAGAAATAATTAATGGGGATACTGTAGTAAATTAACATAATAAATAACATTATAATTACTGGAAGGATACATACAATTACTGGAGAAATAATCATCATTAGCAAGAGAGCTTTGCTACTGCATTTCTGTTTACATAATTCAGAGCTGTGCTCCTCACTGAAAGTTATCTCAAGACAAATGGCAGCTAACCGATATTAGAAAATAACAAATCAGTATTCTTGGTATACTGGGTAACCACTGTGGAGTTGGAAGGTTTTTTTTTCCTTAGTGAATGGTTAATTTGCTCAAAAATCCCCAGTCAAACACAGGGTTTTGGTAGTCCCAGTGCTATTTGGATGGAAGCAGCTGTATTTCATGCTTCCAATGCAGCAATTCAGAAGGCAGAACACTTGCTTAACTGAAAAGAACAAGGGTTAAATTTTTAATTAATACTTGAACCCACCTTACCCACTTCATCCAAATGCACCTCACCATGTTTTCCTCTTCTTTTTCTGTGCAGGGCTTGGGTAAATGGCTCTAATCATCTCTATTGGATATATGAAAGTGTTGCTTTTCGGCTCTATGTAAATAATTTGAATGTGTAAATACTGGATTTCAGCCCTTCTACCTTTGTGTTCTTATCTCCAGGATAGTCCAGTGATCCATGTGCGACATCTCACACATAAATAATTTAAAATTTTCTAAAAGGAAGAAGAGTTAAGCCATTCATCTGAAGTGAAGGATCAAAGTTCACATCTGTTCTTCCTCAAACACAGGGGAGGGAACCCATCTATCTGTTCTTTCATTTTCTATATTCTATTAAACTAACTGGAGTATTATGAGACGTAATAATCTTACTTATCTCATCTTGGAGTTTTGTCAATTTATGGGAAATACTTACGTAGTCATTCTGATCTCGGTGAAAAGCTGGGCCCTTGCATATATTATTAACATTTCAGTAAAATCCTCATTTCTCATTGCTCAACAAAGTATTTTATTTACTCGGGGGAAAAACAAGCATTATGCAAAAAATCCTAACTACATCAGAGTACATTTTTAACTTACGTTCCTTCAATCTTCAGTCAGTTCTCTAGTTACATTGCAGTTGTTATGCTTTCAAGATGCTAACTAACTATAAAAAATCTTGCTAGAATTCAGTAAGGGCAAACACAGGATCAGTTGCAGGCTGTTTGTTTTTTCTATCTGTAATAAGGTTCTAGAGATGTATAGGAGTCCATGCCAAAAGCTGTAGAAGCAAGATTAGGCTTTCAGTTCATTCGGTATTTGAATTTTAATTCAAATGTTGTCCACATTTTTCATTCACTTGTAATGAAAGAATTAGGATTAAGAAAAAAAAAAAGTAGTTACTTCAATGGAAACACAACAGGGTTCTGTATACATGACACAGTATCCCTATAGTGAACTCTAAATTTTCACACAGAAGAACCTATATGAAACCTAAAATGAATTAAACGTGGACAAAGAGTGCAAAAAGGGTGTTGATGGAACTGAAAATTAGTTTTCTGACATTGAGAGGAAATCACAATAACCTTTTGGTAATATTCATGGGTAATATAATGCTAATGTTCCTTAATAATGAAATCACATATCAAAAAATACCATGCTATGCTGCTTTGCTTTGCCCACAACTGGAAATTCTCGGATGGTTTATATTGTTACAATAGTAGTCTCATGTTCATAGAACCATCTACCGTATAATAGTTCGGGTTGGAAGTGACCTTTAAACATCATCTAGCCCAACTGCCCTGCAATGAGCAGGGACATCTACCACTAGATCAGGTTGTTCAGAGCCCTGTTCAACCTGACCCTGAATGTCTCTAAGGATGGGGCATCTATCACCTCTCTGGGAAACCTGTACCAGTGTTTCACCACCCTCGCTGACAAAAATTTCTTTTTTATGTCTAGTCTAAATCTAGTCTCATTTACTTTAAAACCATTACCCCTTGTCCTATCACAACAGGCCCTGCTAAAATATTTGTCCCCACTCTTCTTATTAGCCCCCTTTAAGTATTGAAAGGCTGTAGTAAGGTCTACCTGGAGCCTTCTCTTCCCCAGGCTGAACAGCCCCAACTCTCTCACCCTTTCCTCACAGAAAAGGTGTTCCAGCCCTTGGATCATTTTTGTGGCCCTCCTCTGGACCTGCTCCAACAGGTCCCTGTGTTTCCTGTGCTGACGGCTCCAGAGCTGGATTCGTGTCACCATCGAAAGCAGGGCAGCAATAAACAAAGTGACAGATATTCTCTATTACCCCCCACCCTCCCCACCAGGGAAAGGGGAAAAGGAGGAAAAAGGAGAGAGATTTGCAAATTGGAAATTAAACCAGCTTTGCTAATGATACCAATAATAAGAGAAACAATGCAAAATATATAAACCCAAAATATATAAAATCAATATTGGGTGTTCCAGAATTGGGGGGGGGGAGGGGAGGGGCTGGCTTCATGCCAACACCTGCAGGGCAGACACCAGTAGGCCTGGAATGGACTCAGCAGTAGATGGGAACTGGATTCAGGAATGCATGGATCACGATCACAGACAGGATGACAAGCAGGGTCCTCTTCAGAAGCTGGCCGTGGACAAAGAAGAGCGAGAATCTTGTGATCCCCCAGCTTTAAACTGAGTATGACTTGTACACCATGGAATACCTCATTGGCCAGTTTGGGCCACCTGTTCTGTCCACCCTTCTCTACAAGTATGACCCTTTTATGAGCCACCACTTGTGGAACATAAGAGGTCTATAAATGACCTTGACTGCTATAGAAATAATTACAAACACTGGCCTTTTCTGCATTCCGTTCCTATCGTTAGCTTAGTAAAACTGTAAATTATATATAAACTATAAAAGGTATCATCAGCTCTGGAGTGGACACTGTTTGAGAAATATGCAGCCAGCTTCAGAAAAATGTAGTAACTTAAAAGAATTTCGCTGAAAAAAAATTCGCTAAAAGAGAATTGGTTCTGTCTTAACCAAAATCAGGACAATGCAGTACTCCAGAGTGGAGTAAAGAGGCAGAATCACCTCCCTCGACCTACTGGCCACCCTTCTCTTGATGCAGCCCAGGATATGGTTGGCTTTCTGGGCTGCAAGGTCATGTTGTCAGCTCATGTCAAGGTTTTCATCCATCGGGATATGGATGAAATATGGAGGATATGACCATCACCAAGTCCTTCTGGGCAGGCTGCTCTTAATCCCTTCATCCGTCATCCTGAGTTGATATTGGGGGTTGCCCGGACCCAGGTGCAGGACCCTGCATTTGGCCTTGTGGAACTTCATGATGTTCACATAGGTCCAGTTCCCAAGCTTGTGCAGGTCCCTCTGGATGTCATCCCATCTTTCTGGTGTGTCAACCACACCATTCAGCTTGGTGTCATCTGCAGACTTGCTGAGGGTGCACTCGATCCCATTCTCTAGGTCAATGATGAAGATATATTAAACAGTACTGGTGCCAACACAGAGCCTTGAGGGACACCACTTGTCACCGGCATCCACTGGACATTGAAACATTGACCATTACCTTCTGGATGTGACCATCCAATCCATTCTTCGCCCACTGAATAGTCCACCGATCAAATCCGTATCTCTCCAACTTAGAGAGAAGGATGTTGTGGAGGACCATGTCATAAGCCTTACAGAAGGCCAAATGGATGATGTCTGTAGCTCTTCCCTTGTCCACTGATATAGCCACTCCATTGTAGAAGGCCACTAGGGTGGTCAGACAGGACTTTGCCTTTGGTGAAGCCATACTGGCCGTCTCAAATCACCTCCCTGTCCTCCATGTGCCTTAGCAGAACTTCTAGGACAAGCTATTCCATGATCTTCCCAGGCACAGAGGTGAGGCTGACAGTTCGGTAGTTCCCAGGGTCCTCCTTTCTACCTTTTTTAAAAATGGGCACAATGTTTCCCTTTTTCCAGTCACTGGGGACTTCGCCTGGCTGCCATGACTTTTCAAATACGGTGGAGAGTGGCTTGGCAACTACATCAGCCAATTCTTTCCGGACTCTGGGGTACAGAGCTCCTCAGTTAGGATGCTCTGAACCATCCTCTGAAGGAATCTACGCCAATATGTTGATGATAAAAGCAGCCTACAGAGACTGCCTAGGCAACTGGATAATTTGAACAGCCAAAACTGAGTGATGTCAATGCTTATACCCATTTCAAATCCCAACAGGAGCACACTGGTTCTGAATAAAATGAATGTTAAATAACCTTTTAAAATAGCCTTGAATTCCTGGTGTCTGTTTTTTCTTTGTTTTCCACCTCCTTTCCCTTGCAATTTTCTAGAGCTGTAAAACAAATTTTAAAAAGTCTTTCAGACTTCTAAAGTGGTAAACTGGTATCTAAGGGGATTTTCGAAAGTGCTTAACTGCAGTTGGAATAATTTAAAAAAATAAAAGATCTTCATAGGAATCTGGGAAGAGAATTTTCCTTTAAATCAGTGAAAATCAGAGAATTTTTGGAAACCCCGTGTATCATATATCTGCTCTTTAGATACCTAAACACCTGTACAAGTCTGCCCTAGAACCCTCTGCAAAGATTCTCCTTCACACTGCCATATTGGTATTTTCCACAGTTTTAGCCAGAAAACTCCCCAAGATTAGTTTTAAGTTTAGAGATGTCTTTTCTGTGTTTGCTGTGGCAGCAAGGTGTGTTTCATTATATTTTTGAGCAGCAGGATTAGAGAGAGACAAAAAGGAGGTCAACAAAAGGGACCAAGGGGCGTTATTTCCTCCTCAGCAGGATAATGAAGAAGAGCTGTGATAACTTAGAAGTAGATCAAAAGCCCACTGAAACTAAAATATAAAGTTGGAGTTTATGTTTTGACTTTTCCAGGACTTTATGCTATATTTTCCATTAGAACAAAACCCAGTCTGGTCTTTTTTATCAAACCAAATCTGTACAGCAGATCAAGTACTTCCCTTCACGTGCTGCGACCCTTCGTTTTGGCATTTCTGCTTGTACTTGTTACCATAAAGAACTTCATGGGGGATTACACTTGGTTATGCAGGGATGTAATCATGAGCAATGCGATAAATTACAAGCCACTAGGCAGCAGAAAATCAGTTCTACAGCAAAGCCTATCAGTTCTGCTGGGTTTAAACCATAGCTAGTTAGGTTTGGCTCTGGAGCAACAGGAAAGTCTACAACACTGTTTCTGGAGAGGAGTCTTTCCTGTCTCTATAAAAAACTTGACAAGGGTGCTTTTGTGAATATAGGGCACTTCACCCACTCACCCTACTTTGTTTCTGACCGCTAATCCTGTTGCTGCACCTATGTGGCATTTTTTCAATTAGCTTTGCAAAGCATAATCTGCCATCTCTTCTGTGGAGCAGGCCTGAGAGCTTGGACTTAATTTCCGCCTAGGGAAATTAATTACTGTGGTAAATGCCCTAGATATGAATTGTGTTTCCTAGAAGATTTAAGCCTTCATTATCTCTGAGGGCTTGGGATTACACCAGCTCTCGTTTTCTTGCAAAACTGCTTACCTTTGCCTATCTATGCTCCAAATACTACAGGCAAGCTAGCATATTTTATTTATGTTCTTAGAGGAAAAGCCACTTTTGGATGTTGTATTAGAGACATATATCTTCTGGTTGTGAATCACTAGGAATACTTGCCTGAAAAAGAAGTGTGTTTTAAAAACGACTAAAGCACAGAAATTGTAACAGAAAACTACTGACTTGCATAGTTCCCCAAGCACAGCATCTTGTGGTTAACTTTCAGAGCTTAGCTGGCACTCAGGCACGAAGGCAGACAATCACTCAGGTCAGAGGGAGAATCTTAGTGGAGACATAACAGGTACTGCAAATAACAAGAAAACACTCAAGGCAGGTATATATTAGATTATTTTGTCCAAATTCAATATCTAAAACAAAATGCTGTTGTGCAGAAATAATAGGAGGTAGAAGGAAACGAACAGGTTTTAGAAGGATTGGAAGTATGATTTCAAAATAGTAAACAATAGTTTGACTTTCATTAAATTAAAGGTGAAGTGTATGCTGCTACCTAGGGATGGCTGTTTATACTGTTAATCCATCATCGCAAGAACTCACAGCTGCCTGCTTTTCTGTATGATGTTGAACATAGGTGTGGGAGATTAACACTTTTTCCATTTACCCTCTAGTTCCAAACTACTTTCTGAAGAGACTGGAAGTGCATTGAAAACCTAAGTGTCTTGAGCTCAGAGGATGTCCAGCATCTCAGGACAGTATGAACTGCAAATTCTAACTACATGAGCTACAAGTACTAGATTCCAGAGTTAAGTGACGTAGGTGAAAAGAGATAGGTATATTTTTCTGCTTAGCTCACCAACTAGCTTCAGAAGCAGCAAGTGTTTTCTTTTCCTCAGCATTAATTTAAAAATAGGAAAAAAATAGAAGTACTGATGAAATAAATATCACAAGAGTTACTCAAGGAAAAAATATATTCACATAATATTATTTCATTGCTGCAATCCAAAGGAGCAGATCAATTTGGGATTCCCTGTAAATCCTTGTCTAGTAGCTGCTGGAGAAACTACCAGACTGAGAAAACCGGGTTCAGGAGGCTACTTCATTGTTTTCTGTAACTCAGACAAAGCACAGAGAAACCAACTGCTGGGAGAATTATTCCAAAGGACTTCTGCTGCTGCCATCACCTTATGAGCCTTTAAAGTGCTAGTGGCTCCAATCAAGAGCACAGAAAAAGCACGGTTTTTTTTTTAGGGTAGACTAGTGAATAAGTGTCCTTTGCAGACTGGGCGACTCAGGAAGATGTAATAAGTCCTAGAGGTGCTCTGCTTATTGTTCACTGTCTAGTTCTATACAACTAACACATAGTTTGGGGAAAATACATAAGCAGAAAATTTCATTCCTGTGGCTGAGTTTAGTTGTTATCAACTAACATCAGTCTTCAAGTTTTGTTTTTTTTCCTTTTTCTTTTTCTCTCCTCCCTCTCTGGTTATGAATTGTTCTACAGCTAGTTAGCTATTTAGCTAAAGTCAACTTTTCACTGCAATTACTTCAGTATGAAAACACACATATTTTCTAATTTTTTTCTTAATTCTGCCTTTTGAGCTTTGCAGCAGCACTTAGTTTGATTGCTTCAGATAACATCTTTACTTCACAATATAGTTGTAATAGATAAACAAGCATTCTTCACCATGTCTGACATACCAAGCTTTTACTGAGGCTGGAAAACAATTATCAGTGATGGATTCTTATAGCTAGAAGCATTAAAAGATTTTTTAATTAAACTCTTTCATTTCTGTGTTCCTCCTGAGCTCAAAACAAGCTAAAGTTATTTGCGTTCAGAGCAGGTTTGCAGATTTCTCTAGGCCTCTATTATGTTAATGGTATTAACTCCTCTATTGGCAAATCATTTGGAGGAAACAGACAGGGGTGGGACTAAGGATCATAAGCAATAAGGAAGGAGTAGGAAAACATAAGATTAATACAAATCTCAGAATTTCTGCATCAGGTAAGGTATGGAAATATCTGTCCTGGTGTCACTATTTCAACAAAAGTTGGTGTGGAAGTCCTTGTTTTGGAGTAGCTATTTTGATAGATTTGCAGCAAACATTAGACTTAAGAGTGAAAGAGCGCTCAGTTGCACTTCTAGGAGTGTTGCATCTGTTCCCTTTTTAACTGTGGTGAGGCGACTAAGTGCAACAGATATGGGTACTTAAAAGCCCCAATGTACTAACAGGACTGGCTCGACGGTTACAGATGTAACAATCCTGTTGTATCGTTTAGTCCGATAATGAGATCAAGCATAAGTGGCACAGAAATATCACAAAGGACACACTAATATGGTTCAAGATTTAAAATAAAAGTGCAAAAGTCTTTAAAACATGATTATTCCACTGAATGTAGAGTATGATTAATACAAGAATCTAGCATACTCCTCTACAATCATAACATGAACCAGCACCTTCTTTGTTAAAATTATATTCTTTTCATGACTTAGGGTCAGTTTGATCTCACTCAGTATGCCTGGTAAGAGGACAAAGAGGACTGAAAATTTATGTTTCATTTTGTATCTATTATGCTTGTTTGTATAAAAAGTTAATGAATTTTTTATTAAATTAAAATAGAAATAGAGGTCACAAAAAACACGAGTAAATCTTTAGAGTGCGGAATAGGATGTAGTTCATCCTCCTATTGGTTAAATGCTGTTATTGCTGGGTCAGAGAATCGATTGCCCTTATGCTAGTTCTTTGTTCCTCTGCTTCCAGTTAATCTTCTAATATTCCAAGCAAAGATGAATCACAGTTTTATCTCTTTTTAAAAATATAGTATAGTTTAATGGTTTTAGACTGACCTTAGTGAGTCAAAGGTATAAATTTAATTCCTGTCAGGAATAGAAAGGATTTGGATGCAGGTAGACTACTGCCGATCTCACTCTCATAACTGATGAACTGTTGGTTAAAATTACTTGGCCTTGATTTGAAGGAAACACTTGACCTCTGATTTGTCAGAAAGGACTTAGCCTTCATCCTTCACAGGATAGCCTGGGCGTCATAAGTGCTGAGAGGATTGCCGTGACTCCCTACAGCTCAGAGATGCCTTCAGAGGGGTAGGATTCATGCAGTCTCATCAGCCAAGAAGACTAGCTTACAACTCCCTTACGGGACCTCACATTCTCCTTTCAAATGGGTGTAACAGGGTTTGGTAGAATTCTGACCACCCATCAAAGCAGATGGGGAGGATAAAGCATTTAGCTGCTGGGGGAGTGGGCGTGGCCTTCTTTTGCTCCTCTGCAGAAAAGTAGAATGGAGTCATCCTGGCAGAGATTGCAAGGCTCCAGCTCAAGCCACCAGCTGGACCAGGTTACTAAAACACATTCCCGTACGCAGTAGTCTTTGCTCACCATGTCGACTTTGCTGGATCTTTTTTTCTTTTTTTTTGAGATAGCTGATTCTTCCTCTGTGTTGTATAAAGCATTTAGCTCAGGGCTATTCCTTCTGTCTCGTTTCCTTGATAAATTTAAATTCTAGTTTTCTTCAGAAACTGCAGGAGTTGGGCTTTGAAATGCTACTAAAATCTGATTGTCAGGTACACAACAGTGTGTTACCTGTGACAAGAGCAAAGCTGCCATGAACATGTTTAAAAAGCAAGTATCAATGCAATTTGTCATAGAATCATAGAATGGTAAGGGTTGGAAGGGACCTTAAAGATCATCTGGTTCCAGACTCCCTGCCATGAGCAGGGACATCTTCCACTAGACCAGGTTGCTCAGAGCTCCATCCAAAATGGCCTTGAACACTTCCAGGGAGGGGGCAGCCACAGTTTCTCTGGGCAACCTGTGCCAGTGTTTCACCACCCTCATGGTGAAGAATTTCTTCCTAATATCTAATCAAAATCTGCCCTCTTTTAGTTTACAGCCATTCCCCCTTGTCCTAGCACTACATACCCTTGTGAAAAGTCCCTCTCCATCCTTCCTGCAGGCCCCATCAGGTACTGGAAGGCTGCTAGAAGGTCACCCTGCAGCCTTCTCTTCTCCAGGCTGAACAGCTCCAACTGCCTCAGCCTGTCCTCATAGGAGAGGTGTTCCAGCCCTCTGATCATCTTTGTGGCCCTCCTCTGGACCCGGTCCAACACATCCATGTCCTTGTCATGTAGGGGGCTCCAGAGCTGGACGCAGTGCTCCAGAGCTGGACACAGTACTCCAGGTGGGGTCTCGCCAGAGCAGAGTAAAGGGGCAGAATGACCTCCCTCGACCTGCTGGCCAAGCTTCTCTTGATGCAGCCCAGGATACAGTTGGCTTTCTGGGCTACAAGTGCACATTGCTGGCTCATGTTGAGTTACTTATCCACCAGTACCAAGTCCTTCTCCTCAGGGCTGCTCTTGAGCTACCCTCTGCCCAGCCTGTAATTGTGTTTGGGATTACCCCGACCCACGTGCAGGACCTTGCACTTGACCTTGTTGAAGTTCATGCAGCTCATGAAGGCCCACCTCTCAAGCCTGTCAAGGTCCCTCTGAATGGCATTCCTTCCCTCCAGCGTGTCAGCCACACCACACAACTTGGTGTTGTCAGCAAACTTGCCGAGGGTGCGCTCAGTCTCACTGTCCATGTCGTTGACAAAGATATTAAACAGCACTGGCCCCAGTACCTACCCCTCAGGCACACCACTCATCACTGGTCTCCACCTGGACATTGAGCCGTTGACTGTAACCCTTTGTTTGTGTGCGTCCATCAAGCCAGTTCCTTATCCAAAGAGTGGTCCATCTGTCAAATCCATGTCCTTTCAATTTAGAGACAAGGACATCTTGTGGGACATTGTCAATTTCTTCTGTGGTATATGTCACAAACAAATTTCTTCCCATAAATTGAAACACAGCCTTTCTCTTACCCCTGTTTAAATACTGGGTGTCTTTTGATGTTCAAGAAAGTGTGCTTTTCCTCTTCACAACTTATAAAAGTGAACACACCATTGTCTGCACAATTGTCTTGTAGAATCATTATGCATATGCTAAAAAATTAGTAGTAGCGAGCATGCATAGAAATACTTTACATTTTTATCTTCTAGAACACAGAGAAGTCTTAACATCAAAATTTGCTTGTTTGTTATCTGTTATTTTTTTACCTATAAAATGTGCCATTTCACAAATAAAGAACAAAGAAACTGTTTCTAAATCTCTGCATGCATGTCATGTGTCTTCAGCCATTTCTAAATCTGTGGAAGTCTTGAATACGGAAAGTCTACTGTTCCTACTGAATTTTAAAATGTTAAATCAGTGCTATTTCCATATTGGTCTTGCCTGAAACATTTACAATAACATGTTATTTTCTCTGCCAGAAATCAAATGTATTCCATATAGTATAATGAAGGACTAAAGTGTGTTTATTTCAAACTTAAAAGAAAATGTTCTGTTCGAGTCTTTGTAAAAATTTTGTATGTATGAACCAGCAGAATGTAGTATGGATAAACACAACACTATCTTTGGCAGAAGATAATAACAAGCTTTGAAACAGCACAGCAATAACTCTTTCCAGGCTACTGTGATTAAAGGCCACCTTAGTACTCATGGAAAAGAAAAAAGGGATTACAGTTTAGATGATAAATAATAATATGTTCAGTCTAGTATTGCTGAAAATAACCTTTTTATTTCTGAATATTTATTTTAAATATTATGCAGTCAATGTTTATTCAGCTATAGCAAACCAAGTACTGCTATTACATTTCTTTTGTAACTAAAGATACGCCTTCAGTAAAAACCAAGATATTGTCTTTGTTTAAGAATTGTGGAGGGACAAACAGATCCATACTGTGTTGCAAAGCTGCAGTCCCACAAACACACTTTATGTAGCAGATCATTATTATACGTGTGATGATAATTTCTTTCTGTGTGTTAGCAAAATTGTATGGACTGGGGACTTTCTGACAAACTGTTCTCATTTCTGTCCTTTCCTTCTTTAAATGATCTGAACTCTTGGAAATGCTCATCTTAAATGTATAGGAAGGGCATGGAGATGGTATAGGGCAGTGACCTGAAGTGTCCCTTCATGAAATTTTTATCAAGCTTTTCAATTGTGGATTTTTTTATTCATTTTTAGGGAATACTTGTTGATGGAAGACATACATACAGAAAAACATCTTCCTTTGAAATACTTCTGTTATTGACAGAAGACCAACATAGATAAATACTGATTAATTAGTGTCATCTACACGAATGTAGTTAGGGAAAGTTCTCAGACTCCAAAATTACATACAATTATATATTAATAATCACAAATTCTATAGTCTTGGCTACATTATATACATTCTGTGTGACTATTAAGGATGCCAGAACAGATGCAATATTCACTAAAATATCTTTATATTGGGTAATGCAGCATTCTTTCTTTTAGGCAGTCCAAATTATATGTGAAAAAGTACATTTTGAAAAATAGTTTCCTATGGGAAATAATTTTCATGTTATCAAAGCTTTTCATGCTTCATACTTGCTCTGTCATAAATCAAGTCCTGAAAATAGATAATAATCAAATGCACGATGTATTTGAAAATATTGAATATTCAGAAAAATCCTATTATAGGTTTATAAAATAACCCCATCCAGTATTCATAAGGACGAAGTGCCACGATACTCTCCAGGTGGGCTATAACACATTAAATTAATTTTTGATATGATTCAAACTGTAAATAAAAAGGATGTATAGTCGAACATGGCTTCACTAAGGGCAAATTGTGCCTGACAAATTCTGTAGCCTTCTACAACAGGATTACAGTGTTGGTGGGTAAGGGCAGAGCAACTGATATCATCTACCTGGATTTGTGCAAAGCATTTGACACTGTCCCACATGACATCCATGTCTCTAAATTGGAAAGACATGGTTTGAAGATGGACCCCTTGATGGATAAGGAATTGTCTGGACAGTCATTCTCAAAGAATCATAGAATCACAGAATTATAGAATCATTAAGGTTTGATAAGACATCTAAGATCATCAAGTCCAACCATCCACCCAACACCGCCATGCCTACTAAACCATATCCCAAAGTGACACATCTACACTTTTTCTAAACACCTCCAGGGATGGAGACTCCACCACTTCCTTGGGCAGCCTATTCCAATGCCCGACCACTCTTTCAGTAAAGGAATTTTTCCTAATATCCAATCTAAACTTCCACTGGTGCAACTTCAGGACATTGCCTCTCGTCCTGTCTCTAGTTACCTAGGAGAAGAGACCAACACCCTCCTCGCTACAACCTCCTTTCAAGTAGTTGTAGAGAGCAATAAAGTCTCCCCTCAGCCTTCTCTTCTCCAGACTAAACAGCCCCAGCTCCCTCAGCTGCTCCTCATAAGACTTGTTCTTTAGACTCCTTACCAGCCTCATTGCCCTTCTCTGGACATGCTCCAGCAACTAAATGTCTTTTTTGTAGTGAGGGGCGCAAAACTGAACACAGTACTCGAGGTGCGGCCTCACCATTGCTGAGTACAGGGGCACGATCACTCCCCTAGACCTGTTGGTCACACTATTCCTGATACAAGCCAGGATGCCATTGGCCTTCTTGGCCACCTGGGCACACTGCTGGTTCATGTTCAGCCAGCTGTCACCCAGCACCCTGAGGTCCTTTTCTGTTAGGCAGCTTTCCAGCCACTCCTCCCCAAGCCTACAGAGTTGTATGGTGTTGGAGTTATTGTGACCCAAGTGCAGGACCTGGCACTTGGCCTTGTTGAACCTCATACAGTTGGCCTCGGCCTATCGATCCAGTCTGTCCAGACCCCTCTGCAGAGCCTTCCTACCCTCCAGCAGATTGACACTCCCACCCAACTTGGTGTCATCTGTAAACGTACTGAGGGAGCACTCAATCCCCTCATCCAGATCATTGATAATGATATTAAACAAGAATGTCCCCAAAACTGAGCCCTGAGGAACACTGCTTGTGACCAGCAAACAGCTGGGTTTAATTCCATTCACCATCACTCTCTGGGCTCAGCCATCCAGCCAATATTTTACCCAGTGTAGAGTACACCTGTCTAAGCCATGAGCCGCCAGCATCTCTAGGAGAATACTGTGGGAGACAGTATCAGAAGAAGCTTTATGAAAGTCCAGGTAGATAACATGCACAGCCTTTCCTTCATCCACTAGGCAGGTCACTTGGTCATAGAAGGAGATCAGATTGGTCAAGCAGGACCTGCCTTTCATTAACCCATGATGGCAGGGCCTGATCCCCTGGTTGTCCTGCACACGCCTGGTGAGTGTACTCAAGACGAACCGCTCCATGATCTTCCCTGGCACCAAGGTCCAGCTGACAGGCCTGTAGTTCCCCAGTTTACATTGGCCAGCCTCCTGGATTATGGTTTAATATGTTCTCCATCCTTGTCTTCCAGCACTGGCGGTTGAATACCCTGAGAGTAACCACTCTTACTATTAAAGACTGAGGAAAAAAGGCATTAAATACCTCAGCCTTTCCTCATTCTTGGTGGCAATGTTTCCCCCCACATCCAATAAAGAATGGAGATTCTCCTTGGTTCTCTTTTTGTTGTTAATGCTTCAGTAAGACTGTTAGATCAAGGAACTTTTATTTCAGAGGGAATAATAAGTGAAAGGGAAAGTGATAAATAAAACTCAGAGACACAAACCTAATAAACCGCACTGGAGACCATGACAAAGTGTGAAACTCTTCATCCACCGACTGATGGAGCATAATCTTGGAGATGGCTGGCATGGTTTTAATAACTGATAAGAACCTGAGCTTTATAACTGATGAGAAGGCAGAAATAAGATGAACATGAGGATTTTGGATATTTGAGTGGGGCCTGTGGGACTAGGCAAAACTTACTGATGAATGTTTAGGGGGCAGCAACTGGTGAGGAACAATAGAGAGGAGCAAGTATTAAAGGAGGGGGTCACATGTAAGTATTTTCCAGTCTGCCTGATCACTGTAGCCATGCTATCTTCTTATTAAATCCTTTCTTAACTGTGTTTCTATGTAATCTCACTCTTCAACCCATGTGTGAGTACTGCAAGTTCTAAAAGCCAGCAAATGGAGTAGTTGACAAGTACCAGTGACAGCAGTGAGACCCTGGAGACAGTGGCCCATGCATTCGTGGTGCCAGCAACCAAAAGGAGTGAGGAGCTCAGAGTCAGCAGCTGGGAGGCTGCTGGTTCATAAGGACCCATATGTTTGGTGTTGAGCAGCTGGGGGGCTGCAGTGACTGATGCAAGTGCCATCAGCTGCTACCAGACCTCAGGACACAGGCCCTTGTGCCCATAGGGCCAGCAGCTGGAGTGAGTGATGGTCCCAGCACCAGCTGGAGTGGGGAGAGGGCCCATGTGCCTGTATGTCAACAGCTGTGGGGATCACCGCCTTCATATCTTCCCCTAGTTTGATGCATGTAGGTGTGGACCAGATGGCAAGCAGGCGGTCCCAGATCCATGCAGAGGGACCATGCTGGTACATGGGGGAACAAGTGGGTGTGGAGTGTGTGTGAGACAAGTGTGAGAGTTCATGCGTGTTTGCTAGACAGCACCAAGCTGGAACAGCCAAAGAGTTGGAGACAAGTGGAGCTGGTATGCAGGCAGGAGTAGTGGTCAGACGGCGGATGCTGATGCTTGAAGAATCTGTGAGTGTGTGTGTGTGTGAATCCAGAGAGTGAGGCATTTGTCTGAACTTCAGGCCTGATTATCTGGAGGAGAACAGGGCTTGGCTATCTATGGTTACGTGTTACGTCAGTTCTGATAACCAACATACACCCAGTACATGTGGGTGTTGCTCAGTGCCACTGGTGCCCTGGCTGTGGCAGTCAAGTGAACAGCTGTATCAGTGTTCTCTGTGTGTGTCTATGTGTGGGTGTCTGGGATGCACACTCAGCCTTGCTGCTGGCTGACCTGCAAACGGGAAAGCAGCAGCCGCGTCCATCGTCCCGGGACAGATACTACTCGGCCCTGGGACACCACAGGCTGGGCACCAGTGGCTGGGCAAGGAGATACCCCTGGCCCTGCAGCCCACCAGAGGCAGTAACGCTTATGTGTCCCTTAACAGCTTTAATGTCCATGAAAAGGCAGACAATCTTCTAATAAGTAAAACAGTAATATTCTGAATAAAGCACCTTCTCTCTAAATTTTGCTAGAGGTTCCACTGTTACGAGGAGCAGAAGCAGAACCTCTACCAGCATTTGCAAAAGAACTCACTAGTCAAAATACTGCTATGGGTTCATGATATGGATTACTACAGTCTTGAAGGTATCTTGAAAATGCCTACTGTTTTATCATTTATATATCCATAGAAATAGCCAGGAAAATTTCTGTATCTGTCTGTGCAGATTGACATCAAAGTGACCATACTGTTTTAGCCCTTGTGTACTTGAAAAATTGAAACTTCTTCTGACTTTAGTGAAAATACTCTTTTTACTTTGCAGAGGAAGCCAGTTACACCCAATACATCACAGAATGAAATAATTACATTTGCTTTCTTTGTCTCTGAGGAATTTGATGAGGTTGACAAGAGAAACTATGTAACAGTTAATTTTTTAAAGGCGGAAAGTGTAGACCAGCCAAGTTGGAGTAATTTGTGTTTAAAATACAGAAGATGGCCTTTTAGTGTATATACTCAGATGGCAAGAGTGGATGAGAAATTAACCTACACCACTGAAGAGCAAGCACTTTATTCTTTCACTTTTAAAGTAAACATACATGGAGGTAAGTGATGGATACATTCAATCTCACGACACAAAGCACCTTGCTACAGCTTGCTTTATGCAAAGCATAAAAGCTTAGCTACTTGAAGCATTATTTTAAATTGGTTAAATATTACACTGCTAGGAATTTGATTAAGCAAAAAAAAGAACACCACCAATTTATAGGTCTCTGGTCTGTTGTATGGAGATCAATAAAAAAGTACTGATACGCCAATAAACCATTTAAACAGTCTGAGAGCAGGTTTTTTTCGTGGCTTGAGCCATGCAATATGAGATTCAGACTATCACAGAAATAAGAGTGAAGATTTCATTTGAGATATTAAAAGAATAGCTCTCTTTATTATGACACTCCATTGTGAACTTTATTAAAATGCTAACAATAGCCTGCAGTTACTACACAATGGAATGTAATGATAGATTACTTCTGTGTGTGGAATTGAAAGACTGATAGAGAGACTTTTAAAATGCATTTATATAAAACTGCTTCATGTTTATCATTTTCTGGAAAAGACAACATGAGTGAAAAATATTGTACCTATTGGAAGGAACATTGTACCTCAGAAATAAAGCGTAAGACTACCAATCTTCTCCATACATTTTTGCAAGTAAAAGAGTCGGTTTGGGCAAAATCTGGCACACCTTTTTGAAAATTAAAATATATGAAAGCTCATATCTATAAAGAAGAAATACCATAATTGGTTTTAATATTCTTTGGAGGCAGGCATACTTACAGGAAACTACCAAATTAATGTGATGCATGTTTACAGTTTGTTGCAATGACACCTGTAACAGGCTGCAATATCTAAAAGTGCTCATACATGCATTACATCTGTAACTGTGCATCAGAAAATAAAAAATGACACATGAAGTATAATTTCAATTGAGAAACTAGGCATTTGAAGTAGGATAGAGAGCTTTGTTTGCTCTTTGATATTACTGGGTTTTAAGGGTTTTTCACTGTTTATGAGGTCTATTTTGTTCAAGTAAATACAATTTCCTGCAAATGCTGAATCTTCACTGAAGTTATTCATGCTGTAATGAAAATACCTTGTGTACAACAGTATTTTCAGTGCCTTCATAGTGTCATTCAAAATATCACATGCTGTGTCATAGATCTGGCTGACATAGGTGAAAGAGGGGAAAAGAAAAACCTTGGATACAACAAATCAATAAATGATTTGCAGTACTGGCAGCTAGGTGACTCATGAGGGTCAAGCTCACAAAAAAAGTTTTACTGCGGGCATTCTAGCTTCTAATCACTTGGTGACACTTCCTTTTTTTAAAAAAAACTGTCCTTTTCTCTGAGATATAGCTAGAGCACGGACACTTGTCACCTCATGGTCTATTTTTTCTGACTATTAGAACAGTATATATGAAGTAGAAAAGAAAAGAATGTTCACTGTACCACAGTTCGAGGTCACTTGTAAGAGATTAAGAGTTCTTTGCTATTTGATGATCATTTTTGAGAGAAAACAAGCAGACAAATAAAAAGAAACACCAATGAACCAATGAAACAAAACCTATTTACTCTAATTTATGACAAGTAGTAGACTATTATAGGCTATAAACTTAAATTAAGTCTACTTACTGTTACAAGGAAAGTAAAAAGTTATATTTTAGTGATTTTGAGTACTATCCAGGAGTGAGTATGGTTTGAAGTTTAAGGGTGACTTTAAGTTTCAGGGATCTTCAGAAGAACTCGCTGTTGTATTAGTGACATCTGTGCTGCCTAATTTTGCACCCAGTATATTCTATGGGAGTTGTGTTATTGACTTCAAACATAAGACAAAGAGGTCAGGAGTTTCTGGCTTGGAATATATTTCAGGCACGTATATAATACTGACTTGTGTGACTTTAAATGAAAAATAATAAAACAGAAAGGTGAAACTAGGCAGAGGTAAAGAAAAAATGCAGTCAGATTAGACCATGCTAAATATGGTGAATTAACCTCTGTCCCATCCACGAATAAAATGTTACAAAAGAGAGTATAATACGAATGTTTAAAATAATAATAGAAATTATTATTATATTGAAAGGCAATAGGCATGCCTGGTTCCTAAAGCAGAGATATTTACAGTCTTACCGTTCAGAACTGTGGCTGTGGCTACATCACGCAGCAGGAATGAACTTGAAATGTCAGTGCACTCTGAGAGTATCCCAAGTCCATGGTGGGAGCAGACTGCTCTGAGCATCACATCATCATGCCATTGAGTTTTCTTATATGGAAAAGGGTTGGGGACTATCATTCAGAGGTGTTGACCAGGACACAGTGTCAAGCAGGACAACACACAGTGCTCATCTGTGGATCCAGCAGGAATTCAAGCCTGGGAGATGTGACTTCTGGAGTTTTTGGGTTTTGTGTGTGTGGTGTTTGCTTGGTTTGTTTATTTTTCTTATTGATTGTTTATGAATATGCAATATAAAAAATATAATTGAAAAGTGTATTTTTTTCAAAAATGTCTACGTTCTTTTTTCACTCCTTCAGAGTATTATAGTAAACTAATTACTGTCATCTAGCACTGTCTACAAGAAAAAAATAATGGCAGATTTCTCTGCCAGAGTAAACTGGATTGAGAATAATACAAAGAATGAAATGGCACAACATTGAAGAGAACATGTTTCTCCATTGCAGAATGAAATAAATGCATTTCCTTTAAGTTTTTTAAAAGTGTCCTATATGCTTCCTGCTTACTTTGCATTTTCAGAGTTCTGTATTCATGTTAACTAATGACAGGGCTGTAGGGCTTGACTCTATATGTGTTACATTGCCTCCTATCCTGCCATTATGAGACCAGAAGAGAGTCTTTTTCCACTTTTTATACAGAAACCAAATACATAGGAAACCTTACAAACAGAGAGCTTTGATTCCAACTTTGACCCAAGGGGCTTGTTCAGACAAGCACACAGATAGATAGATACTGTGTCCTTGGTTAGAATAACTGTGATCCTCCCTGAATCTGATGTGACCCAACTCCTTCTGAAGCTCTGTCGCGTTAAAGGGGGGGGTAAGGGGAGTCTGATATTCAACTAGCCTGCCAGAGCCCTTCCAAGGACTTTCACTGAAACAGTTTCGCGAAGTTGAAACAATAAGTAATTTATTCAAGCGACAGTTATCACAGATTCGGAATTGTCATTGATAAATTCACTGTCTACAAAAGTTGAGCTCAAAGTAATAGTTTAGTGCTTTAGTTAACAATGTGTTCCCGGGGATACGTCTGACAAAGTCAGAGGCGC
>Ga0065711_1030426_pt1 | contig 32536 bp, 19 predicted proteins | sample Hoacrofraction12_FD_59098 | JGI IMG/M metagenome (GOLD analysis project Ga0065711, IMG submission 59098) | Hoatzin crop microbial communities from Cojedes, Venezuela - Epithelial fraction 12 v2 (version 2) | ecosystem: Host-associated > Birds > Digestive system > Esophagus > Crop | place...
AAAGCGCTAAACTATTACTTTGAGCTCAACTTTTGTAGACAGTGAATTTATCAACGGCAATTCCGAATCTGTGATAACTGTCGCTTGAATAAATTACCTATTGTTTCAACTTTGCGAAACTGTTTCAGTGGAAGTCCTTGGAAGGGCTCTGGCAGGCTAGTTGAATATCAGACTCCCCTTACACCCCCCTTTAACACGACACCTGGTTTAGAATGTGTTTATCTTGAAAAGACATGTGCAGGCTAGGCTGTTTTCACACCACAGGTTTTGTTAAAATACTTTAAGATCCCCTAAATAGAATAAGATATCCCAACACTTTGAGGATGGTACAACCACATACATATTTAAATGAATATGTAAACTGCGTAGTTTAAATTGAACTATAGAAGTAGACTTCTGAACACTGATTCCTTGACACTTTGCCCAAGATATATCTTTAGCATCTGCTGCTCATTTGTTCTGCCAGGCCAAGGAATTTGTGGATATGAAATGAGTAATAAAGCACTTCCTTTGTATTACTGTCATTCTGGATTTCTGCTCTTAACAATTCCTAAATTTTGGTAACAATCTTACTATGGTAATTACAATTAACTAGACAAATGTAAAAGGTATTATCTAGCCTACACATAATTCCACTATAACTTGAGACATTCAATGCTGCTGTGTTCTTCTACCCTTTTTTCCAAAATACATTGAATTCCCAACTGCCACCACCCTACTTTGTGTATGGCTATTATTTGCTGACACTGGATTGCAGACCTAGGAATATTCTCTAACATGGATTCAAAGCATACCTGAGCTACTTTTAAAGTTATCTTCTTTTACCTTGAAAAGGCTTGCTCTTTTAAAGACATTTTGACATAGCTAATAAGTTTTAGGTAAAGGGCAAAAGACTAAGAAAATCTTTTAATTGATATTTAATTTAAACATTCTTTCAAGAACTTCTATCAATGAAAGGCCAGCCAAGTTTTGCATTCTGTTTCTGTAGTGAATTCTATAGCTATACAGTTAGGCTTGTGCTTGCTGTGCCCTCAGAACAGTTTTTTTCCTCAAGCTTGAAGGTACTGCTGTTCTCTCTTCTAGTCTCCAGAAGATGATAAAGCAGAGGGCTTCCTTTTTCTTTTCTTTTTTCAAACGGAATAATTCTTGCAACTTTGGAGGGGTATCTCAGTCTCTGACTGCTGAAATTTCTTGTGAACTTTCAGTAGGAACAACAATAAAAAAAGTTATGCCATTGTTTCTTGCTTTCCTGTCCACAGCATACCTATAGAATTTGTATTCCTTTTCAACGAAAACCCAGACTTATAGGTGGGTCCAACATATGACTAAAGTTTTAGAAGAACTAAGGAGACATCAGTGAATGCTGGACGCAGTTTAAATAATCTATATTAATTGTGTTCAGATCAGTGGAACAGACACTGTCCTCTGCCACCAAAACAGCAAGCACTGGGACTCACCGGGATTTCTTTTGTCAAAGAAAACTTCTTTGTCCTTTGAAAATGCAGTTCAAGTTGCTACATTTCTCTTGATGCATGCACTGTTTTCCTAGCAAGTGTACAGGACTGAAGTGATTTCTGGTATTTTTTTGTTTTGTTGTCCTGGATAAAGTTGATTGATAAATTTTAATTTAAGCCTAGCCAACCATAGCTAAATAGTTTGCATTTTGCTGGTGTACTTCACATATATAGAGTAAAGCTAAGTGTGTTGTACACTTGAAGTGATATGTTTCTTCTGTTGCTTTCTGCAATATGCACATAATGCCATTCAGCTTCATTTCACACCTTCAGAATACAGAAATATGATTACTTTTCTCTTCGTTATTAGTATATAAATATTCCATCAAACAGAAAGCTTCCCAACAACCCAGTGCAGTACCTTTGCACCCTACCTGCCTGAATAGAGATTTGCGGCTTGAAGAATCTGTTTGTTATTGTCACAGACACATGCACACTCCTTGAGATATTAGCACTGCTCAGCTAAATATTATATTGGAGTGTCTCTGTAAAAACACCGTTTTTCTTTCAAAAGAAGACAAATGCAGTATTCTAATTTTTGTGGCCTGTAAACTAGTGAAATGAAGTGGAGAAAGAAACAGGATTCTGGTCCCCACATCCAACCCTGAGTTACCCATTATTTTTTTAGAAAACTTTTTCATTAAAAGATCAGAAATGGCTCATTCTTCTGGGTCCATTGCCTCTGTAGGTTTTGACTATGTTTAACATCTGAGGGGAAGGGTTCAATTATGCAAAACAACATTTGTTTTTGACACTATCTTGAGAACGGCTGGCAAAGGTCAGGTTTCCCAGTTGTGGGGCAAGTGTTCCAGCCATCCGCCTAATGCTTGGAGAGCATATGACAGCACCACCAAGAGCAACAGTTTTCAAGAAAACTGTGCTGTCACTCTTTCTGCATAATGAAGACAAGAAAATGTATTCTATAGTTCCAGGTTTTGAATCTTCTTTTACAAATGCATGTGGGGATGAAATTCAACTTCTTGCCACCTATAAATTAGACATACAGTCTAAGGAGATCATCAGATTTCTCTTTTATAGTGAACAATGAAAGTGAAATGCCATCAGAACTCAGTCCATACCATCTTAAAATAGGGGGTTAAAATAGGTGGAATGAAAGATCTACTATAAATTTTTATCTGTCTCCAAGATATAACCTAGAAAATTAACTTTAATTTTAAAAACAGCATTCAAACACCTAAAGTTAAGAAAGATGAGTCTCACTTTTACAGGGATTGAATACATAACATGAATATGTACTTTAGGGTACTGTTGAGCTGGGGTAATATAAAATTACATGTTTTTAGAGTTTTGCATAATGTATAAGATTTTTTTCCCTAAATTTCCCCCTTCTTTATGATTTCAAGATATTGTAAATGTACAGTCTAGAGCTGCTGAAGTGTGTGGTCAGCTGGAGGTTACTGCAAACTGCATGAGTCTACTATCATGTACTCAATGTTTTTCATCTTAATTGGTGATCAAGGAAAAATTGGATTTTCAGAATAAGAATGATTTTTTGTCTTCATTGTGGTTAACTGAATAAGTATATAATTGTCAGGAATAGTTTTATGTTCAGCCTCTAGAACAAATGAGTCTGCCAGGGTGTCAATTTGCTCTCTTAAGTTCATGGGTTTTATCATATACTAATCCTACGACATGTTTTAATTGTGTTCTGGCACTGAATTCACTGCATTGACTAAAGAATCCACATGTTTCAGCTTTACAAAACCTGTGATTTTAATCTGCAAAGTTGCATCATCATCATTTCTAATAGTTACATGCTAGCTGATAAGGAATCATATGCAAGAACACCCTGTCTTCTGTATTGTCAAACTGTTTTATAGGCTCCATATCACAAGGCAATGCTGTGTGTTTTTTAGTTAGTACTTGTTATGATTGGGAAGTGGATTTTGCTATAAACTCTGTCAAAGTCAACGGGCAGCTGAAGATGTTTTATGAATTTCTAATACTGCTTTGAAGCTAATTACTTAGGTGAAAACAGACAATTGCTATTGTAAGCATCTTTTTGACTCATGTTTTTATTGATATGTATGAGCTGAAATTTTTGTACTCTGGATTTAAGTGCAATCAGTTTTTCCTTCAAAAGTGTCTGCTTTTTCTTTTTTATGTAGAACTCACCGCTCAGCAAAGAAAAGTATTAACATGTCCGCATTACTTTGAAATCTTTCTTTCCCATTGTCTTCCAGCAGGAGCTCCGCTTCTAAGATTGACTTTCTTTTTCTAATAAAAGATGTACCAAGTGGTGAGAGACACCCAAAGCCACATACTCTGGCAGATTCTACGTGACAATAGTTGTTAATAATTTTGCAGTTTACCTTATTTTTTCTACAAACTTTTAATTTCTTTGATTGTTCAAAAGCATTATTGTGTGACGAAGACATAATCATGACCATCAGTGCTCCATTTTCTTATAAAAGTTGAGAAAATACTTTAAGCATTTTCTTAGTCAGTTCTTTTTTTCATTAATCCATCTAGAAACTGTGGTAGGAGGGGTTAACAATTTATGCAGTGACTTTCAGCTTTAGATTAAGACACACATATTTGTTCACAAGGTGTATATATATGTCTACCTTCAGGAGACCTAACATTTAAGCTCCTGTTACATTTAACAGAGAAATAGTTGATGCAGTCCTTGGAGTCTAGAAAGCTGATTACCACTAGCTACGTCTATATAAGCACATTAAACAGAGAGAAGGTGTGGGCTCAGATATTGTATGTTAATCATCCATACTCTTAAGCTGTCCTCAGTCTGTTTTTAGCTTATTCCAGACAGTGCTTCCCTGAATAATTCCCAGGCATGTTTTGAAACATAGCATATATCAAAGACTATTTACAACAGATAATTTGAATGGTGAAAACCTGTTTTGGACACAGAAAGTAATAACGATATAAGTATGCCATACTACTGGAGCCTGCACAGTTCAGGTTTGCTTAAGGGTTTGTTTTGGTTGCCCACAGACAGAATCTTGCTGCCACCTGAGGTGCTCTGTCAAGCCCTGTACAGCCCCCAGTGGTCTCTCTAAAAGGATGTGGAACCCCCCTAGGTCCTCTGTTGTATCTGTGAGCCATTTGTAGATGTTTCACATAACTTAGTGTACATCAAATGATACTAGATTTTTATGTAAAGCCAACTGAATTGAGACCTACATGTCTTTTTTAGGGTGAGCTGAAAAGCCGTCCAAGTTCTATTAACTGTATTGACAGCAGTCTCATATGGCACCAGGCTACTGTGTTTAGTCAACTGCGACTCTTAAATAATTTTGCCTCAGGCTTTGATGCAGTTTAGGTCAGTTTGCAAATGTCTATATTTAAAGCACCCTTTTCAAGAAAGGAATATATATTTGCAGTGTACTTTGAAGGTCATTTTGAGTTGTCTGTTTTGGGTTGAGATGACTCGCCTTCAGCAAATACTCTTCCTAGCCAGTGAGTATAAGGGGACTCTATGCAACTGCTTCAGAAACAGATATCTATACTGTAAATATTTAAAGTTATTAGTCCCCTCTTATGCATTGCGTTATAATGACTTCTCGTTCCAGGAGCATGAACAGCATTATGAAGCCATTTGTTTTGCCAGTGTACCATATCACCTTCAATCACATTTAAGGAGTCAGATATTGTTTAAATATATGTAGATCTCCCACTTGCTTTGAGAATTCAGCTGACCTACCACAGGTACTCATGACTACCTCTGATGACAAGGTCAATTGTTGTTTGCAAGCCTTGTGTAATGTTTTAAAGCAGGGCGGCAATAAACTGAGTGACATACACTCTCTATTAACCCCGTCCTCCCACCGGAGGAAGGGAAAAGGAGGAAAAGGGAGAGACACAAATTGAGTGCAAAAAGTTTTACTAATAATACTAATAATACTAATAATATGAAGAAAAACAGCAATAAAACAAAATATACAAAACTGATCCTGAGTTTCCTGGAGCTGGGCGCCGGTCGCTGGCATCCCACCAGCAGCTGCCAGGCAGCACCAGACACTCCCTGACTGGCCTCGGCAGTGGACGGGCACTGGGCTCAGGAATGCACAGATCGGGATCTGGATCAGGACCGCAGGTAGAACAACAAGCAGAGTCCTATTCAGAAGGTTGGCATGGACAAAGAGTGAGAGATCCTCATGGTCCCCCAGCTTTAAACCGAGTATGACGTGCATGGCATGGAATAGCTCCTTGGTCAATATCGGATCACCTGTCCTGTACATCCCTTCCTGCAGGTACGACACTTTCCAACTCCTCACTTGTGAAACCTAAGAGATCTGTCAATGACCTTGGCTGCTATAGTGATAATTATAAACAGGGGCCTTTTTCTGCATTCCTTTCCTATGGTTAGCTCAGTGTAACTATAAACATGAGGTATTATCAGCTCTGGAGTGGACAGTGTCTGTAAAACATGCAACCAGCTTCAGAAAGATGCAGTTACTTAGAAAAACTTAACTGTAAGGAAGATTCACTAAAAGCGAATTGGTTCTGTTTTAACCAATACCAGGACACCTTGCCATTTCCTTGCAGCTTCTTTTTTATATTTGCCCACAGTTTTCCACTTGTATGACAGCAAGTGAGTATTGTGCTTGTGCCTCTTTCAATCCTTGGACATTTTCCAGCTTCTCTACTAACTGCAGTGGCTGTTGCCAGCTGCTTTAACAGAGGTGTAATAACAAACTGGTTGTTCTACTGTCTACTTGGGTTTGTCACTTTTTGCTAATGTCAACGTCCGATTGAATTGGAAGTTTTCTGGCAGTTTCTAGCCCTTTTATGCACACAATGTTCCTGTCTCTTCTCATTTCCCCACGTAAGTGAGGAAGTGTGTTCGGTTGCACTAGGCTGTCCACAGCTGTTTGCAAGTCCTGTTTAGTTTAAATTCAGCCTGGGTTCTTTCGCTATCTTATGGGGAAGTGAATCTCAAACATATGGTGCTTCGACTTCTTGTTTTTTCTGTCTTCAGTTAACAGTTCCAAGAATTCATTGTCCACCCTTTCTATTCTTTAAACCTCACTTGTAGCTTCCAGCTTCCTCCTCAGCCCACAAGAAGCTCAAGTCTGGTGAAGCCAAGGGATAAATGAAGAGCAAATTTATTTTAAAGAAGTCTTCCTTTAATTTTGGCAGTTTGGAGATGTCCCATAAGAACCATTCTGCCCATGCTTTTGTCTCAGCCTCTCACAGGTGTCTAGCCTGTATCTGAATTAGTGATATCCCTTTACTTTCTGTCTTTGTCTTTTTCCCCCATTTGACTTCCTCACAAACACCATCAGGAACCATCACTCTCCTATTCTCTCATTTCAGCCTTGAGGAGCCAACTAAAATCCTGTGCCCCATGGAATCCCTTTGCATCTTTGCTTTAAAAATAAAAGTGGTCTTTCCTTTTGCTGTGTTCCTCTATCCACCTCCCCATTTTATAGTAAGTAATAACAGACCTCCCTGAATCTCCTACGCCATCTCATGTGTATTGAAATCACCATCTTGTATGTATTGAAATAATTCCCGGGGTCTGGAATATTTTATCTCACTCCTCACTACCTAATATTTGCAAGTTTCTGTGACTAACTGTATTATTCTTTTGAATGTATTATCCATATACATGTGTATAGATAGATAGACAGATAAAGTGTAAATATGAACTCATTGGTGACTGGAAACAAGTGTGGATTTATTAAGGTGGATAGTGGAAAGGTAACTTTAGTCCACACTAATAACGCTGAGGATAGCAGGTGCTTTCCTAGGTCCACTGTGTAATGTCCATTTTCATGTTAACTACCCCAAATTTACTTCTTTTTCTTTTACTTTTTCCCTCCAATGAGGAAATTTGAGTATGTATTCCTAACACTCTAAAGCAACTAGAGCTGTCACCAAATTGTAGAACTTGGGAAAGGGCCTTGGAGGGGGTGGTTGTTGCTGGTTGTATGCCAAGCATATACCTCTAACATGGAAAATAGCACCCCTGGGGAGCTCTGTGATCGGTTGGGCAAGGAAGAGAAATTCCTTTGTGTCTCATAGCTGGTTCTCCACGTACTGTTTTACAAGTGAGAGGCTATAGTCTGTGAATTTCCATTGCATTCCTATTTCCTCGTATTTCAAAAGTATGTTTTCTTTGTTAAGATTCTACTCTTTAAGCCTTACTTTTAGTTTGACCTTTTTCAGAGCCAAGACCATGCCATCTTCCACCTAATTAGCTATTTCTTTGGAGGTATTTTGTGAGCGTGTCTCATTTCTCAGTTTTAGATTCTGAGCCTGATTTGATGAGCTAATGATCCTATTAGTAGACTCAGCATGGTAGTGACATTTTCAGAAATAGTATATAGCAAAAGATTTGGGGATAGGTTGTGTTTCTTACACATTACTCATATTCTTCCTGCTCTATCCTTCCAAAGAATCTGCATGGTGACATTTTGAGGATAAATAGAAGAAAAATATTTTATAACTGGGTGGCAACATTCTGCTGATTCTGAGTTTGCGTGGGTAAACTGCTCTTGGGTTCAGAATATATTACTTCATTCCTAATTACCTAAGTGTTTTTTTTTGTTTTTTTTTTTAACTCTCTGCAACATTTTGCTGTATTTATTTTCATTTGAACTAAACTGTGGCTGGAAATATGATTTCTGCTTCTTATTATGCCAATTTTCTACCCCTCTTTTTGCGAAAAAGTCAGGCTCTGACTTTAGAAGCTAAGCTGTAGCTTGAGCAGTTAAGCACTCAATGGATATCCAGGGGTATGTTTCCAAATTTGAACTATTAGTTCTGCAATTAGAGAGAGTGAGTTTCCCTGCGGAATATAGGAGTGAGAGGCAGCAGCCACAGGGAATGGAAAGATCTGGAGATATATTTTACTGCTTTGATAAGGGCTGTGATTTTAATCAGCCTTCTACCAAACTGGACAAAACCATTCCACTTCTGAGTAGTCCTGTGTATATAGAATGGATACAGTACTCGGTGGAGTAGCGTGTGTGAGCAGAGCTGACAGAGAAAGCCTAATGTGGTGTTCTCATGGTTAGCAGATACAAAAATTGGCAGCTGGATATTTCCAGCTTAAAAATATTCATGTACAATCTAGTGCAGTTATCAGTGCTATCAGAAAACCTAGTAAATAACAAAAATTAATATTAAATCCTTACACTCATTGTTTCATCTGGGTGTGATTTTTCCTAATTACTACTGTGATTAGAAGCAGTAGGAGGAGTACTGTTAAAATTGTAATCCTTACCACACAGATTTTCACAAGAAAAAGAATCTCAATGTAAATCTAACTTAGACAAAAGCATCTGTGAATTTAGAAAATTAATTAATTAATCGCCGGTATTTTCAAGGGCCCAGCAATACTGATTGAGGAGAGGACACATGGCTTATTATAGAAGCAGCTTTCCATGTATCTAATGCAGCTGTGATTTGTACATAATGCCAAAGCATCACAAAGAATTGGTATTATGATTATACACTTTCAAAGGATTTTCTAAGTTCCTGGCATAATTGACTATATGTATTAGTCTTGTAATTTAAATTCAGTATTCTCATCAAACAAAAAATCAAATTTAAGACAAAGAATTTTTCCCTTCCTTTTTATAATAACCCTATTTAGACCTTTCAAAGTAATGACTTAAAAATGCCATAGTCGTTTAGTAGTCGTGTTCTCTTAGAAGACCTTGTCTGGTGTAAAATTATATTTTTTCTCATTTCTATAGTCTTTGCATCTTAAACAGCACTGCTAAATTTGTAGAATTGTATTCAGGCTTTTCCCCAGACAACTTGTGACATCCACTTTAATATGACTGACCATATACCCTGTCTTTTGGACTTGCACCTTACCTGTCTTCTGTGCTGCTTTAATGTCTCATGAGCAAATAGGTGTCCACTTAAAAACAAGACAAAACAAAACAAAACATTCCAAACAACCCACAGTTCTCTAAGTTGTAATTTGTCATAGTTTTCTTTTTTAGTTTTCTTTTTTTTTTTAAGTCTGCATGAAACCCATTTACTACACCTTTCTTCCTTGAATTTGCTTTTGCTGCCAGTCTAATGACTTACAGTTACTAGGATTTACTCTTTGGAATAGTACTCAGGGTCCTCTGAGTTCAACTTCTATTCCCATACAATTTACTTCCATTATATGTTTCTCTTCCAGAACATCTAGAGTGCTCTTAGACCTTTTCTTTCACTCTTCTTTTCAGCCTGAAGCCTTTCATATATAAACTAGTTATTACCTAGGACAATGCTAACATCCTCTTCCTCCTCCAATTTTTAGATGTCGCTTTGAACATTTTGCTGCAGAAGAATTTCAGATAACACAATATTTTTTATTTTTATTATCTTTTTTTTATAGAGATGTGCCTTCAGTATCCACAAATACTTAAGTGTCATGAAGTCATTCAGACTGGAAGGGACCTTCAGAGGTCTTTAGTCCAAATTCCTGCTCAGAGCAGGGCCAATGCTGAATTCAGACTGTATTGCTTAGGAAATTGTCCTGTCATGTTTTGAAAACTTCCAAGAACTGAAAATTAGCAGCTTCTCTGTGTGACCTGTGCCAATCTTTAATTATTGTTGTAGTGAAAATTAATTTCTTTATATTCAGTCAGAACTTCAGTTAATGACCACTGTCTCTCCTTAACTGACCGTGTACCTCAGTAAAGAGACTGGCTTCATATTCTTGGTAAGTTACCTATAAGTACTGGAAGGCTGCAGCTAGACCCCACTAAAACCACTTCTTCCTCATGCTGAAAAAGCCCAAATTCTCCAGTCTTTCCTCACAGTGTAAGTGCTCAAGCCCTGATCATGCTTGGGCCACCAGGTGAATTTGCTTCTGTTTAGTGCCATCTTTCTTGTATTGGGAAGTCCAAAACTGGAAGCAACGTTACAGGTATGGTTGAATAAATGCAAAGAAAAGATGAATCATCACTTCCTTTATTTGGTATCATTTTCTTGATACAGCACAGTATCATGTTAGCCTTCATTACTGCTACAGTACATGTATATACTACTGTCGGCAAGGTCTCCCAGGTCCTTTCCCGCAGAGCTGTCCTCATTCACACAGTCCCAAGCCTAAATTAACACAAGGAATTATTTCTCCCCCAGTACAGGACTTTGCATTTGTCCTTGTTGAATTTCACAAGTTTATTCTTGAATCATTCCTTTCTTTGTCTCTCTGAATGGCAGTCCTGCCTTTTACAGTCCATCACAAATAAGTGTCGCCTGAAAATTTGAAGAGTTACTTCTGGCTCCTTCTCTATATCACTGACAAAAACATTAAACAGGATGAGTCCCTGAACAGACACCTGAGAAACTCTACTTGTAACCACTCTCCAGGTAGAATATGAACCATTGTTTATTATCCTTTGAACCCAACTATGCAAGCAGTATTTCACTCATCGAGTAGTTTACCTAGTAGTTCATCCAGCAGTTCAGTAGATCATAACAAGATACACAACAGTTACTGGTTTCCTCTCATCCACAGGGCTAGTAATTTTATCGCAGGAAGTACTCAAGTAGGTCAAACATATTTTGTCCTTGGCGAATCCATGCTGGCTCTTTCTGGTCACCTTCTGCTTCACATGTCCATAAATGGCTTCCAAGAGGCCATTTTCCATTATTTTCCTCAGGAATGAATTGAGGTTGACTGCCTTGTAGTTTTCTGGACTGTTTTTCTTGACCTTTTTGAAAATCTGTGCAATATTTGTCTTTCTCTGTTTGAGGACCTTTCAAAGTTGAGAAACAGTAGCCTTGAAATTATGTCAGCCAGATCTCTCTGCAACCTTGGATGCATCCTTGTGATTTCTATAGAATTTAGAGGGGTTTGATTTCTCAAGAGATTCACAGCTTGATTTTCTTGCAGTACTGATAGTTCCACTCTTCCTTGTATCTTGTTTCTAGGCACAAAAGCCTGAGAGACTATGTTTGTGAAGACAAAACAAAAGAAGGTATCGAGTACTCAGCCTTCCCTGCATCCACTGTCACTGAATCACCTGTCCTATATTTTGACTGTTTCTTTTACTTTTAACATAGCAGTAGAAGATTTCCCAGTTGCCCTTAATGTCCCTTGTCAGTCTCAACATGAGTTCGGCTTTGGCTTTCCTAACACCATCCCTCACGCTCTGGCAACATTTCTGTATTCCTCCTCTGCAGCCTATCCTCATTTCTGCCTCCTGATCTATCATTTTTTGCATGGAGACTTAATTGTGAATTCACTGTTTAGTCAAAACAATCTCCTGATATATCTGCTTATACTTCAAGATTATTCAATTTGTGCTTCCTTTATTTGTTTATTGAAACTGGATTTTTGCAAGGAATTCCAAAAACTTATAAACAATATTCTGGTTAGAATCATAGAATCATTTATGTTGGAAAAGACCTGTAAGAGCATGAAGTCCAATTCTTACAGAATCACAGAATCACAGAATGTTCGGGGTTGGAAGGGACCTCTGTGGGTCATCTAGTCCAACCCCCCTGCCGAAGCAGGGTCACCAAAAGCAGGCTGCACAGGACCTTGTCCAGGCAGGTCTTGAATATCTCCAGAGAAGGAGACTCTACAACCTCCCTGGGCAGCCTGTTCCAGTGCTCCGTCACCCTCAAAGTGAAGAAGTTCTTCCTCATCTTCTTAACGTAACACTACAAAGTCCACCACTAAACCGTGTTCCCAAGCTCTACATCTACACATCTTTTAAATACTTAGAGGGACGGTGAATCAACCACTTCCCTGGGTAGCCTGTTCCAATGCTTTCAGTGAAGAAATTTTTCTTAATATCCAGTCTAAACCTCCCTTGGTACAACTTGAGGCCATTGCCTCTTGTTCTAGTGTTAGTTTCTTGGGAGAAGAGACCAACATCCACCTCTTTACAACCTCATTTCAGGTAGTTGTAGAGAGCAACAAGATCTCCTGTGAGCCTCCTTTTCTTCAAGCTAAATAATCCCAGTTCCCTCAGCTGCTCCTCAAAAGACTTGTTCTCTAGACCCCTCACCAGCCTCGTTGCCCTTATTTGGACACACTCCAGCACCTCAGTGTCTTTCTTGGAGTGAGGGGCCCAAAACTGAACACAGCATTTGAAGTGTGGCCTCATGAGTGCTGGATGCAGGAGGAAGATCACCTCCCTACTCCTACTGGCCACACTATTTCTAATACAAGCCAGGATGCTATTGGCCTTCTTGGCCACCTGGGCACACTGCTGGCTCATATTCAGCCAGCTATTGACCAACGCTCTGAGATCCTTTTCCACCAGGCAGCTTCCCAACAACTCTTCCCCAAGCCTGTAGCATTGCATGGGGTTGTTGCGACTGAAGTGCAGGACCTGGTTATCTACTATCATCTCGTTATCCATGTACATCTTCTGCAATATTTGTGCAATTCTTTTTAATACCTTGTGAAGTTAAACACAGATTATATACTTTTAAACAAATTAATTAAAATACCAGGTGTTTAAAAAAAATGAAATGTCTCCTTTGTTTAGTCATTAAATAACCTTCCTTCTGTATCTGTATTTTTCGGTCAATGGAAATGGGCACTTAAGAAAGAAGAAGGATGACAAAGTTGTGGAGGAGTTACTGTTGATAAGCTCTATACCTAACTTGTCCAGTATTTTAATTGCTTTTTCAGATACAGTAGATACTGCTCCATGCAAGTTTGCATCAATTTTACCAAGACGTCAGTCCAAAGAATCTTACAGTTTACCTAGATGGTACACTATGCAGTAGTCTGCACAGCCTACTGAAAATATGCACTGCTGGATGTGCATTTTTACTCCCACCTTTTTTGTTCTTTAAGGTTTCCAATTATCTTCAACATTCTTACAATATAATGACAGGCAGCTTAATTTTTTAAATGTTTATTTCTTTGCTTCTTAGTTCTGCAACACCTGATCACATTTACCAGTCTTTTCTTACACTGTAACTGTTAAAGAACACAGTCCTTATATTTGCCATTCTTCTAAGTCTACCTTTGTTTACTATGTCATGTGAATAGAATCTGAGCAAATTTGTTAAGCTGACTAACCAGTAATTGTAAACCCCAACCTTCCTTGGTGCTTTTCAATTATGTCATTTTCTTTTGCATTCTCTGTTCCCTTCATTTTCATAAATGATACCTCTTCATGTATTATTATAGATGTATAGATGTGGAGCCACAGTGCTTCAGATTTTTGATTGTTGACTGGAATCTCATTGCTCTTGGTGCTGGATACATATAGATCAATAATGAAACAAACCTGTCTCTAGTATGAAAAGTATAAGATGAAAGACAACAGATGGATACCGACAGATGGGGCAAAAACCATACAAGAAGACTTATTTTCAGTGTTTTACACGTAAGTCCTGACTGCACCATTTTTTTGTGAATGTGTATTTTCATTTGAACTGACTCATGTCTGAGAAATAAATTTTTTTTAAAAACTGCATTGGTTTTACATTTAAAAATATCTATGTTGTTATTGCTTGCATTTTTCCATCGACAGGTGTGAACTCTGAAGGACTGTGGGAATAACTTTAGCATTAAAAGGACGTTGTCATTGTTAGAACTGTTTTGGAGAGACAGGACTGCAATGATGTTGACTGTATTTTACTTGCATGTCTCCAATTTATAACTTCCTGATCTATACCATTCTTTTATAGGGACAGGAATAAGCCAAATTTTGATCTATAATTGGGCTACTTTGGGATAACTGGTATATTTGCAGCGTTACTATGTTTTTAATCTTATTGTATTTCACAGTATTATTTTAGTTGGAGATCCCTTAAACCTGTTTTATATTAAAGTCATCTGAATTTGAAAGGATATTGTATTTCTTTAATCCAGAACACTACTTCCAGTTCTGTGTATGGTCTCTAGACTTGTACTCTTGGACCCAATATAGATACAGGCTGGATTTCCCCACTCCGCTTTGAGAAAAGATAGTTCTGACAGCTGGTGAATTTTAAAAATGTGTTCATACTTCCTTAGATTGTGCAGCTGAGCCATCAGTAACAGTACTACAGTTCAATACTTGTACAAGCCAGCCCAACAGCTACTATTTTAGAAAGGGAGGATAAGCAGAAGAGCAACAATGATTCTGGGATTATTCCTGTGGTTGTAAAACTTAGCCATAATGCTTTGCTTAGATATATGATAGAATTCATAAATGTCATTCTTCTGAATTCTGTACAGACCGCACTTTGTAAACTGTCATTAGGATGGACTTTGTTATCTTAGGCATACTTCTGCTCAAAGTGAGAAAGGATAAGGAAGCAATGAGTGCAGTTCTAAGGAAATACAAACTGTTTTAAATCACTGATTATGATAGAAGGCAGCTTGGATAACTTTGGCTCAGTTGGACATCCTTGCATGAATACTCTGTGTGAATGGCTCCTCTCAGGCATAGTATATGTTAGGGAGGGCTGGGAATGGAACAAATTAAAGTCTAGGTGTAGAAGTTGCTAAACGGTAGGGCTTTTAATTTGCAGGAAATTTTAAGTGAAAGTTAAAGATCTTTTCCTGTCCATGTTGAATTAAAAACATTTGCTTTCCCTATATGTCTAGTGGTAGCTCTTGGACACTGTAGCTGCTTAGGGCAATTGCTGTTGCTGTCAGTTTCCCAGATAATCCCCACCATTAAACTGATGGTACTGTGATTTTCACTGAACAGTAGCAGAGGACTTGGGTCTTGAGCAGCTGTATGAGTCTGGTTTGAGTATTTCATAGTTTGTCAGATCTCTGTCCCTGAGACACATCTACTAGGAATTAAAATGATTCCCTGCAAACCCAGCTCTGCAGTCAGGGAAAGCTTGTTAAACCCAAGATGTTTGAAATGAGACAGTTGGACTCAATGAACTATGTTTCTGTGTAACTTTATTTTGTCAGGGCTCATTTGACTAGCTGTACACGTTGACAGCTGCCAACAGACAAATACCTTATCAGTGGTCTAAACAGTGTGATTGTTCTAACAGAGAAAAACAGCTTGTACTTGATGCATTTATCAAGCGTCTCAAACCAAACTCTCAACACCATAGAAATGCATCTGACTCATTACAAAGCTTCAGTGCAGTAATTGAAGACACTCATTGTCATTCCCCATTTCCTTCCTCATCTCAGTTCTATTTTGACCTGTGAAGCTTTTGAGATCCAAGAGAAACTATGGTATGGTGTTTTGGATGCAGCTAATGAAAAAAAGAATCATACGGAAAACTGTTTTCAATTTCACAAAGCTAGGAACACCATGTTATCATGGGTAACCGAGATTTGAACCTGGGTCTCCTACAACCCAAGCAAAGTTAAGCAGGTTCAAACCCAGATTATGGAGAATGTCCACAGCATTCCTATAAAATTTTATTTTCAGACAGGTGTTTTAATGATTTAGATTTTCTTCCGATGAAGAATTAGAAAAAATACAAAGTAATTGGAAATACTGGGGCATACAGATGTCCTCTAGTTTGTTCTGCTTCATCCACGATCTGTTGGCCTTATGTCACAATCAGGCAGGAGCAGTATTATGCATATGCCAAAGCCCCACAAAACCCACTGTATCGTCATCTAAATGGTGATGCCCATGCCAGGACTGCTGCCTCCTCACCAACACCAGCGGTTTGCGAGGAAAGTTGCTGTATACCAGGTCAAGTTATGAAGAGGCGATGCCTCTCACTACAACTTCTCACTTGCACCAGTGTCATCAGGACAAACAGATGAACAGTGAAGTATCTGATACAGCATCAGAAAACAGACTTTAGAATAGAAACCTATTAACTCAGGAAAAATTACTGTCTCCTCCCTTCAAACCAAACTCTTAGTGATAGTAGGTGTTCCCAAGCTGCAGTCCTGACATCTGTGCTATGAAGTCATTGAATGTGGCAAGTTACTATAACACCCTGTTGCTTTCTGTTCCAAAAAAGAAGCAGCTTGTATTCATGCCACTTGCTTAAAAGTAACCTCAAAGTGTTACTCCTGTGATATAATTGTGTTTGGAAAAAGATGTCTCCAGCAAGCTACTGGTTGTAAGTTCATTTACTTTGTTTTGTTTTGTTTTTCCCAGTGAGATTTCTTAGAGAAATAAAATTTAAGTAATCATATTGTATGCCTATCCCTCCCCTTTGCTTGTCCATAATTTTTTAACCTGCCCACCAATTTCAACGAACTTTGACATAGAAACAGCCATTTCAAAGCTACTCTGTTCCTAGACGTATTGTGAAACCAGACAGCTAAGTACTTGAGAGAGAACCTACAGCTGTCTGCAGCATGACCTCAGCCCTTGTTAAACAGTAGGAAATACACATGGAAGAATCGCATTATGAAAACTTCAACAATCCGATAAATTTTATGTGGAAGTTGTATCTTCCTTGGTAATATCTGAGACAACTTCATAGGAAATAAAAATCTATTATTTTCTCTGTTCATGGAGTTATGGTTTTTAGCTTTTAAAATGTTTCTGTCCATGTTTAAAACACTTTTCAGATGTATGTTTCACCATTAGTATTTTTTTTAATACCTACCCCTACTTTTCTCTTTTTACATTCTCATTCTTTTTTCTTTTTCCTCTCTCCAAGAAGCTTAGAAATCCTCAGTTCATACTTGCCACCTGGATACGGAGCAGTATGAGCCCGAATGAAGTTTCCTTTATAGTTTCTGGCTTCTACAGTATCTGGACTCTTACATTCACTTGCCTTTCCTACACTAATACTAAGGGAGCTGTTTGGGAGATTAACTTTGCCATCTGATGTCCTGCTTTCTATAAACTACCCTGAATCACCTCTATGAGAGCTGTACCATGCTGTGAACCGAAGTGTTGCAACCTGGACAGATATTTGCCTTCTAAGTCACAACGAAAGTTGTCAAGTTAATAGCATGCAATTAATGAACAGAAAATTCTTTTATCTTGTGCTGAGTTCACTTTTTCTAGACCATGAATTCATAATCGAGAGCCAGCAAAACTCAGGAAAAAAAAAGAAACAAAGAAAGGTAAGGTCAGGCATTTTGCTTGGTGCAAGTGGTAATCTGAAAGCAGATGGAGTACATCTTCATATACAACATCCGGAGTCACTGTACCCAACTGGCCAGCCCATTTGATGAAGTACATTGCTGTCTTGGAATTCTAATATGACAGGTGTCCATTTAAGTCTCTTGTTTATGCTTCAGTACTTGAGGACTACAGATGGATCACAGTGGACTCCTCGATCTGCCTTCATTTTTTGAACACGTGTAGGAAAAAGAGAACATACAGACGTCCTCTCCCGTACACCTAATCTGTTACTACATGCAGTTACAAAGTTGAGTGAAGTACCAAGCTCAGTGCGTATGAAAGGATTTTACAAAAACTGCAGAATACGAAGAATGAAATACCCATAATAAAAATATTTTTACCTTAGCCAAGCATCAAAACACCTGTGAAGGAGATGGGGTCTTTTTGTGCATCCAAAGTGGGATCCACAATCCATCAAGTGTTTTCAGAGCAGCCAATATAGGTTTCTGTGTTATAAAGAAACTTGCACAGTTTCTTCCTAACCAAACTTGCACAAAAACAGCTATTCCCAAACCACCATTGTAACATAACTCAATTCAATTCTTTTTCTGAAGTTGTTATGGTAGGCCCGTTGCTATGACAACATAACACTCTCTGTTGCTAATGTGTATGTCTCAGAAACAATTAGAGAAGTTCCACTATCCCAAAATTGACTTTAATTAGATTAGTTCAAAAATTAGACTCTCATACCATGTATCAGGGGAAGTGGGTGATAAATCTTTTCTTTAATAAGTTATTCCAGGTGAAAGTAGTTTGGTTCAGCTATATTCCCCTTACTTGTACAGCTGTCGATCTTTTAGTTGTATATAAGAACAATGAAGGTGAAATCAACAATTCTATTCCTCCTACTTGGGAATACCAAATAATCACTTTTAACCAGGAAGTCTTAAAAGAAAAGTTCATATTGGCTTGTTAAACACCTTGCTTCTCTTTCTGAGTATTTTGAAGTATTCAAATAGATCTAGAGGTTTTTAGGTTCTTACTGCAATTATTTTTATTCTCCTTGTATTACAGTGCTTACTAACATGAGAATTCACTACAGGATGCATCTGTTTATACAAACCTGTCCCTCCACAAAAATATGCACCATTTGCCACTTAAGACAAGGTTTGAAGTCTCATTCCACGTGATCTTTATCACACTTAAATTTTAATTATATGATTTTCAGATTTTTATCTCATCTTTCCTGGTAGTCCTTTATGCCAGTTTACCATACAGACAATACAACACAATGCTGTTATGATTGGTGGGACTGAAGTCCTTGACTATCACCCTTCCAGTGCGGTTTTGCCCAGCCAATGGATCATTTCCAGTCCTGAACTCCTGTAGAATGGTTATGTTTCTACCTAGCATGGTGTGGAAGCAGAGAAGGTTTGGGATTTTCAGATTTATATATGCAACCAGACATTATGCATTCACCAAATAAAGAATCATTCCTCAAACTGATTTGGTTGCAAGATCAGCTCTCCTGAAGCTGCAGGTTCCATGTTACTCCATTAACTTTCTGAACTCCTTATGTCATGTGTGTCACTATAACAACATGCAGTTGTTATGTCACAGAGCAAGTGCAACTGTTTTGAAATTAATATCTTGTTCATTTTAAAATATGTTCCATGTTACCTTTTTTTTTTCTTTTTCTGAATGGAAAAATCCATCATTCAAAAATAATTACTAACAGAAGCTCACTGCATTATACCTGAATTACATTTTAACAAGTTTAGAAAAAAACCCTACCTAAAAATATATCTATATCTTCCTCTCTTAATTTTTTACATAAAATAACAATAATAATGATAATAATAACTGTAACAATTCAATCTGCTGTTTAAACTGCTTCACTTTATGTTTTTTCTCAATGTCTTGAGAAGTGATAACTCTTGGATCTGGAACAGCTGAAAAATGATAACGTTAAGTACTAATTGCTTCCATACTTGGTAATTTCTCTAAACTAGGATTAGCTGAAGAAATTAGGTCCTCATGAAGAAAACGGGGTAATTCCTAATCAGCCCTCAGCAAAAGTGACTCTTGCTCACATGCGATAAAACTGTGTCCTCAGCTGAGAGACAGTGGCTATGAGCACTGTCTCACTTTGTAGCTGTAATGCCCATCATTGAGGTATAGGTTCAGCCTACCTAGGTTCAGTGCCCGTAATAAAACAGAATAAATCCAGGTGCTCTTGACAGAAGCATGCATGATCCATTTTGTCAGAATTTTGACATTTTTGAGGACAAAGAAACCTCCAAAATAAGGACTGGTTCAAAAGTCTGGTGACCCCAGAAATCAGACCATTCATGTGTTTTCCATTCTCACATGGAACCAAGGTCTCTGGGGACCATAATTTAATTTATGATGGTAACATAGTGACATGGATATAAGTAGAAGTACCTCACCCATGACAAAATTCCTTCTCCAGCTTTAAGAGAAGAGATCCCTGCACCATGTCCACATCCAATCACTCTGAACTCAGCACTGAAATCAGATTCTTCAGGACAGATCATCTGGTGGGAAATGGCATATAACCTTTACAGTTTCCCAAAGATATATGTGATTGTGTACGTGCAACCTTTGACGAAAATAATTCTTTAGATACAATTGAACACTTTTTCAGTTTCTTTGAAATCTGTGAGTCCCTCAGTTGAGGGCATTAGGGTCATCTGTCAGTGGGTGCATTCAAAGTCTTGTAAGAACCTGAACAGATGCAAAACCACTCAGGTGCCACTGAGCTGTTTGACATGGAAAACCCACTTTGACCATCTTCTCTAAAGGCTTAATCTTGCACATGATTTCAGAAGACATATAGAAGATTAGGACTTGTATACAAGAGAATCTGAGACTGCTCGCTCTAGGGCTGGCTAGACAGCATGTGTCCCTCATAGGTTTTACAACACTCTATTGATTAAGGGACTCACCTGAGTAAAGGAGACTTGCTGTAAAGTTTCTGCTCTGCCTGGTATGGAACTGATTTTTGAGACATGGGCATTAGGATTCCTCCTCTCTCTCTCTCCTGGTGGTTCCCTCTTACCTAATAAAGACACCTAACCACTCAACTTGATGGTTTCTGTGTACTTTACTATTAGCTGTCCAGCTCTGCTCATGCACTGCATTAGAAGGCTGGGTAGATGTTTTGGGATTGTATGCACCTGTCACTCAGAGGAACAAAAATTAAGTGTTGAACATCCAGAGAAGTAAATATACAGATTTTTTTCCACTGCTTTTGTGATAGGCTATGGAAATACATCTGAAATACAACTACAGCAAAACTATTACCAAGGCTGTTTCAGACAGTCCCTTAATGACATATGAGTAGATCACTATGTTGCAACTTGTATAGTCCTCATTTTATTCTTTTATTAAAGACACAGTTAAGCCTAATGAGCAAAGAGTCCCTTTGTATTTGTTGTTGGTGCTTGTGAATGAATAAAGTGGTCCTGTGGCTGCTGTACCTTCCATGATGACTACTAGGAAGATAGTAAGGAAGATGTCTGATTCTGCTAAAATTCTTGATGGGTTGTTCATTCACACAATTACTGTTCCATTCCCCTGGAAGTGTGGGAGAGCGAAGAGTATGGCATTTAAATGTTGTTGTCTATGTCTACTTTAGCAAGTAATATAGTGCAATAGAAGGTTACTAGAACAAAACATCTAAGGCTTCAGGCCTTACATATGCATCATATGTGGTTCAAGCATATATAAGCATTAGATTTGATTTAGTTTGAGCCCTTGGACAAAACATCTGCAAACTTTGGTTCAAATCTCTCTGAAGGAACAGTGATTGGTCTGGGCCTTTATGTCACCTTTAGGGGTTGAAATACATTTTTCATGCACCTGTTGTGGTTTAACCCCAGCCAACAGTAAAGTATTATGCAGCCACTCACTCTCTCCCCACCCTGCCATGGGATGGAGAGGAGAATGGGAAAAAAGTAAAACTCATGGGATGAGATCAAGATGGTTTTTAAGGACAGCAAAGGAAGAGATAATGATGATGATGATAATGATGATGATGATGATAAAAGAGGTGATATACAATGCAATTACTCATCACTCAATGAGCACTACCGAGCCCTTCCCCAAGCAGTGACTGATGTCCCCCCGCCAACTCCCCCAGCTTATATACTGAGCATAACCCCGTATGGAACAGAATATCCCTTTGACCAGTTTGGGTCAGCTGTCCTAGTTTTATCCTCTCCCAGCTTCACATGCACCTGGCAGGCCAGGTCAGCATGAGAAGCTGAAAAGTCCTTGATTGCCTAGCAACAACTAAAAGCATTAATATATTATCAAAATTATTGTCATTCCAAATCCAACACACAGCACTACACCAGCTACCAGAAAGAAAATTAACTCTATCCCAGCTGAAACAAGGACACTACTTCAAAGAGATCTTGCATTTCTGTTCCTTCTGAGAAGATGTTTGTTCATGTACACTAAGTCCTCTCTGAAGCAGAAACAATACGCAATAAATGTGGTCACTGCAGATTTGTTTCAAAACTAAATGATTACTCCATCCCAAAAGCTAATATAGATGCAGCTTTTGATGAATAGACTTTATTTGCTGATCTAGAAAGAGCTGCATCTGAAGAAGCAGGCATTCTCTCAGGACTGCCAAAAAAAAAATATTACTTCTCTTGACAATTTTTCCAGCACAGGTAGTCCTGGTCAGAGCACAGTGGCTTCTGGCGCTTCATAAATTATACTTAACAAAGACTCATGGGTTATGTCGAAGACACTCTGCAAGAAAGAATCATGTTGGAGATGAGAATGATAAGGTGACAGAGATGTGCCTAGGGTAAATTGGTATTTTCAGTGCCCATTTCTTCCAAGATGAATACGCTTAGAAGAATTCAACACTTGTCAGTAGCTTATGTCCTGATGGATTTAATTTCCTAAATATTCTGTTAGTTCATTCTTCTGTCTCTTTTTAGGTCTATTCTAGTTCCCAGAGCAGTCAAGCGGGATAGTGTCCTTTGTCAGAAGAGTTTTATACAAGCTTTTACTAAGTGCAATCTACATGGGTAGAATATAAACATTGGTTAACTTTCTCCCTCAAAGTAAACAAAGAAACATTTTTTTAAAGGACTAAGCGTCTTTGTTTTTAATATTTTCTGTGCTCTACGTAATTACCCATTGCATGTCTACAAAAACATTCAACTGAAATATTTGAAAACAGCTACCTATTAAAGAAAAAAGTACAGCATCTAAGTGTACTTAGCACTAAAAGGCTTTTTATCAGTTGAACGTGAATCTGAAAAGAGATGAAGAGTTTGAAGGTAACAAAGACAAACAGGGAATCAGGGTTTCTGATGTTGCAAGCCAGCAGCATTCAGGGATAATTTAGAGTGAGTGGGTTTTATATGTTATAATGAAATAGAATGCATAATTGCCGTAAATTGAGTTTTGAGACCACTCAGTAATGCAAAATGAAGTAAAAGAAGAAACAACTCCCATTGTTGAAAGGCCAAGAAGGTTATTCACAAAGTGATAGCAACTTAACACACACTGGAACATTTCATTGCTCTCATCGATAAGCTTTATCAGATAATCAGAGCTCTTTTACTTATATTAATTGTGAACAGTCTTTACACATCAAGTAGCAAGAGTCTTTTTTGGGTGATAAATTAAACTCTCTTTTCTTCCCAAGTTCACTCTGTTTTTTCCATGACAGTAATTGGTGAGCAATTTCTCCCTGTCCTTATCTCGACCCTCAAGCCTTTCATCATATTTCCTCTCCCCTGTCCAGCTGAGGAGGGGGAGCGATAGAGTGATTTTGGTGGGCACCTGGCATTTATCCGGGCCAAACCAAAACAGTCACTAAGGAGCCGCTTTAAGACAGGATTTATTCAAAGCTTGTAGAAGGCAATGGATATCTCTTGGTGAGCTTTGAATTTAGCAGATGCACAAAGAATTATGAGTTCTAAGTGAGATTTGCCCTGACAGGTTGAGATTTGACTTTGCATTCATCCTCTTTAATTGAAAATAACTTATTTGACATGTTAAAAGATGCTGTAATTGTGAAAAATAATAATAATAATAATAATAATAATAATAATAATAATAATAATAATAATAAATCAGCACTTTGATGACTGAAAATGTGTTTGTTTTCAATAAATACAAACCGTTTGAGTTATTTCCCTTGTTTTTAGGACTCAGTTATCCTCAGTGTCCTACTGTAGCTTCACGCTGGTATGGGACTGAAAAATGAAATCCACAGTGGTAGAATGATACAAAACTTCAATATGCTGTGTGGACTCCAATCTGCATCCCTACTGCTGATTCTCCTTTTCTGAATAACTCTAGCATTAAACCTTCATTTGTTTATTATTCCACTTTAGATCACCAAAACAAAGCTATTTTAGTACCTTGTTAGAAATATATAGCTCAATGTATTAAAATAAAAATGTTTATTCTCTTGCTCAAACATCTATTACATAAGTGTGGAAACAAAATGATCATTTAAAAAAAAAAGTTTGAGTATGAATCTCTTGAAGGTGTTTTATGCTTTTCTGAATTAGTTATTTCTTTGTTGCAAATGTTCTGTTTTGTGAGACATAAAGCTTAATGCTACTGAATATATGCACTGAAGGCATTTTAGGTTGTCAAAGAGATCTATATCTGCTATCTGGACAATAATCTTTTAAGGCTCATATATTGCCACTTCTAACTTAGTAAGCATGATTGTAAGTGCCACTTGGCTCATTAGTACAAGAGTCAGAGTCCAGCCTTGAAGGCTTATTTGAGGCAAAGCTGAAAGTACCACTCGAGAAAGACAAGTCCAAAAATAAAAGCCAAGAAAGTCCTTTTTCCATAAGGCACCTAAAAATCACCAGGCAGTTTCAAGTTTGGCAAGAAATGTTTGTAAGTATGCGTATCACCCACATCATCAAATCAGTCCTTTGGTCAGAGCAGTTTCCTTAGAGGCTGGAGATCTGATTTCCATTTCTGTCTTCTGAGGACGGTAAATTAAGCATAGAATAGTGATATTAGAAAGCTTGGTTGGGGAAGTCACACATAGTTTCTTCTATGGATCTAAAGATCCAACAAGGACTGGAACCCAAATCTACTCCCTCCTTGTCAATCATTGCCAATAAACCCCAGAGCAAAAATGCCTTTTTCATTTGCTATACAGTTAATAAATGGTTATACGAAAGTTGATGGCTTTTCCATTCCTTTTCCCACTTCTGATGATGTTTTTAAAAGATTGAGACCTACCCAGCTAGATATTTATTTTTAGGAAAATACAAACATCATAGATGCAGCCTCCAGTCAGCCCTGTCCCATAGAGAAGTAGAGGTCAGATGCATGGTTATCTATATGTGATTTATGTTCAGGTCTCTTCAGAAACATTAAATTCCCCATTAGGTTACAGGGGGCCTAGATAACTAACCAGGAGCTCCAGCTGGGGCCAAGTATTCAATTTTCAAGAGTTCTGATGTGTAATTCAGAGATACCTCAGCAGATGCTGAGAACTTTGCTTTAAATATCTATTCTGTATTTGAAATACATCTTTCAGCCGTTTTATTATATGGCATGATGGCTTTGTCAAAAAACTGCTGATGTCATCCACAGACAGGCTCAAGTGCAAGGTTTAGACATGAATTTAGAATCTACAATTCTGCATAAAGTGTTTCAGAAAAAATTTTGTGAAAGGAGGAGCCATTCTCTTAGATTTTTGTAATACTGTCATTTTGCCTGTTGTTTGTACAGGTTACTGCATTGTTTTGTTGTGAATTTTGCGATGAATAATAACAGAACCAACAATAAATCCCTCTTGTCCTTCAAATTATTACTTTTTGTTATGTTCATCAGACGTAGTAAGTTACAAAACTCTCAGAATCAATATGGCACCACAAAAACCCACAATGACTATGTGGTGGACAGTCTCCAAAGATATGTTATATCAGACTGCTCTTCAAAAGTGACTGAGAGATGATTTACTTACTGAAGAATCTGAATTCTTTGTTAACTCCTTTTAAAGCATTCGTAGAATTTTAACAGATGAAACATTCAGCAAAGAGATCTGAAAGATTTTTAAAATATCTCAAAAATGCATCACAACTGTTGAGGCCAGTGCAACCAGCTTAAATTTACACTAGGTAAATATTTGTTCCAGTGTTCCCCAACTTAATATTCCTGCTGGTCACTATGAAGATCTCAAAAGCAGAGTAAGAATCGTGTCACAGAGATTGTCATTCTCCTCTTTTTGGGGCAAATTGATGGTGACCAGAGCAGAAAATTGCAACAAGTGATTTTTGTTTTTATTTTTGTTTTCTCTTTTTTCTTCCCATTTTCAGCTTTCTTCAGAGCCTGAGCTTTCATGTAAGCTCATGAAATCTACTAGGTGAATAAAAGAAGCACTAGAGTCCCAGAAGGAAGTGTTGATGAGATGTGAGAACTAAAATGCGAAGTGACTTAGAACAGTAAACTTCCAAGTATCTAAGCTGCACCCGTAGGGGCAGTGGAGACAGAAAAATAATCTCCTTTTATGCTGGAAGTAAAATACATTCAGAAGATGATAATGATGATGACAGGGAGCATAGGGTTTTTCACACTGGATCAGACAAATCTAGTGTTCCTTCTCATTTGTTGAGTCTTGCATTTCTGCTGCCTGCAGAAGTGACCAATGTCTGATGCTTGAGGGGAAGTAGAAGAAAAGCCTTTAATGCACTTAGCCAGTTGTGTGGAAAGGGAGGTAGAAAAGGGGATATCTTCTTGACCCCTGTAGCTATCAATTTACCCTCTGAAGCATACTAATAGATTACTTTAACATTCTATTGTTGTTATTACTCATAAAATTATTCAGCCCTTTAAAAATCTTTCAACAATATTTGACTTAATAATCTCCTGCTGCAGTTAATTCTAAGGGATGATGGCATGCTGTGAAAAGTATTCATTTTCACAAGTTTTTCTATACTTTTGACTTCCATTTATTTCATTGCACATCCTTTATTGATTCATTACGGCATAGAGTTAAAAGTAGGCTCTTCTCATTCTGCACTTCATAAAAATAAATAGAAAGAACAGACCATTCCATTTTCCTATGTGAAATAAAACTGAAGATGTTCTCTTTTTGTATGTATAGTGAAGAGTTTGGTGTCTCTATTTTTCTGTACCTGCAAACAGAAAAGATAATGATAGCAAATGTTCCACGGTAAAAGATAAAATAATTTTGTGTTTCCTCTAGATGCATTCTGTGGTGTATTATGCATATACTGTTTCCCTGTACATACTTTTATTATCAACAGATTGATTGATGGATGAAGAAATTTCAGTAACACCTGAAACATGAACATGGAAAATAATCTCCACCCAGCAACTAATTTTCAATTGAGACTGATCATCCTGAAGTTTAAGACCTGCTCCAGAGTTTCATGTGGAAATAAGAACGGGAAATATTACATTTTAGGGGCAGAAGGTAACATTCTGTTTATCCTGCCATATGCACAAATTCATCAAGAGATTCCTATTTTTATATCAAGCCATATATTCTGAAGGATCTGAAATCCTGCTAAACCTGTTTCATAGAATTAATTAGAGACAACTGCATTTATCTTCATGGATGCTGAACCAAGATTCTTTTGGCATATTTACTGATTACGTATGAGACTGTCTTGATTCGTAGTTAGGATCACGCTGTCTAATATGATGTGGTAGTAAGAAATGTGTACCCAAACACACCAAAGCATTCTTTCAGGAAGAGTTAGTAGTGTATGTGAGCTTACAGTTGGTGAAAATTCCCAGAAAAGTACATACCCATATTTGTGTATTGACAAATATAATCTTAATTAACCTTTAGCATAAGTAGCTGATGAAGATACTTAACTGTGAAATCAAATCCTGAATATCTGTACTGATTCAATTAAGCACAGATTTTTTTTTTCCTTCTTTCATTTCTAAATCAAAACTAAATTGTGTTTACCTACTATCTTTATTCCTTTAGGCAACTCTCTGGTAAGAATTGGAGCTGTGCTGGAGGTTTTGACCTGCAGGTCAGCGTGGTCAGTCAAACAGACTGCCTCCAGATGATCTCCAGCCTCAGGGATCCTTCCATCTGTCCTCTTAGATTTTCCCCAGGGCAGGACAATTTGATCAACAAATGCAGTCTGAGATAGTTTCTGTTTCTCCTTTAACACTGAAGCGTGTCTGTTGCTGCAACAGGAAGATGAGAAAGGGAAGGCTGGAAGAAAAAGGGAAGGGCTTAACTGAAGTTTCCTGTTGTTTTTTTTCTTCCCACTGATGAGAAGAGAGGCACAGCAGTGTTCCAAATGAAGCGGCAGGAGAAAGGCTACTTGAGCACTCACTCTTGGCTGCTACCTCTCTCTATAGGCTCCTAACCTTCAGAAACTTCAGTTTCTGTCTTTCATATTGCTATCACACTAGAGGTCTTCAAATCTACAGAATTACTTCCAGTTAGGTGCATCTAAGCAACCTAGTGTGTGCCAGAAACCGAATTTTTCTCAGTCTCTTCTGAATGCGTCTCTTCGTCAGCCATTTGCATAGCACCTCTAAACTCCTTCTGAAAGTGCTGGGGTCTGCACAAAATGGAATTGCAAGTGTTAACATTTTTTGAAAATAGTGCAGAAAGAATTGATGTATGTTTTCAGAGATCTGGATTTCCTTCAACAAAGCCTCTTTGAATTAGATTGTTTAGTACATTTGCTCAGTATTTCCAGATGTTCATCCAGGTGAGCGTGTTTCTGTTTAAGCAATAGAAGTGTCCCCACTCCTGACCAACCCCTGTAATCAAATCAGTCCTCCATCTGCTGCTACATAGTAGCCTAGTATTTAAAACATCGAGTTGTTAGGTAGGTGACCCAGGTTCAATTACTTTTTCTACCTGAAGAAGGGTATTATCTGTGTCCCACTGGAATGTGTTCTGTTCATAAAAATGTGATGGAGTTCTTGCTCTATTTTTCCATTTTGAAGCTGTGTCAGCGTGACTAAAAGATTTCAAGTTTCCCTGGCCTGAAAAGAGAAAGAGCACAGTGGTGTAACTCTACACCTCAGTGCTGAGTACCGCTGCCTCAGAGAAAGGGGAATGACTGCAAGGAGATATTTTTAAGTCCAATCATGGCTTAATTTTGAGCACAGAAACAGCCCTGGGAGCAAAACCTGGTATTTTCCAACTGACTAGTGATAAGTATCTTTGTGTTGCCTGTGTACATACTGTCCTGGACACTATTTTGTAGTTATTGAATGCCCCTATTCACTTCAGTGGATACCCGCATGCCCAGCTGAAGTGCTGGATGTCACAGAGACATGTCATTAATGCTGGGTGTCACAACACTGAAGCTTATAGGCATTTAAACGTTAGATTGGGTCCAGTCTATGATGTCTTTCAATGTCTGACCTTTCTATTTCTTGCTGCTTCAACATTTGCTGAAGATGGTCTAATTTGCGGCAATGTTATACTTTGCTTGCTTTCCCTGTTGTCCTGGTTTCATCTGGGACGGACTTAATTTCCCTCCCAGTAGCTTCCGTGTTTTGGATTTAGTATGAGAAGAATGTTGATAATGCTGATGTTTTCAGCTGTAGCTATGAAATCAAGGACTTCTTCTTGTCTCCCATACTCAGCTAATTAGCAGGTGTTCAGGAGATGAGAGGGAGCACAGCCAGGCAGCTAGCTTGAGCTGGCCAGTGGAAATATTCCATACTGTAGACCTCATGCTCAGTAGGCCAGGGGGCAGAATCATCTCTTTTCTGGGAGTTTGAAATTTTCTGTGAGTTAGTTTTATTTTTTTCTTTTTGTAAGTTTGGCAAGTTGAGTGAAATTCGCAAGTTTGTCGAAATCAGAAATTCCTGAGATCTGTGAGACTCGCGGATTTTGTGGTTGCTGCTCAGGGACTGGCTATGCAATTGGTTGTCATGCAGTAAATGAGTTGTACTGTGAATCTCTTGTTATGCGTATTTATTTTTATTATTATTACTACTCTTATTATTATTGTTAGCATTTCTTTGTAGCCTTATTAACTTAATATTGCTGTTTACCCTTTTGTCCATTTCTCCTCCCCATCCCAATGAGGGGGAAGGGGAGCAGTAAACCAGCAGCTGTCTAGTGCTTTTGTGCTGGCTGCTGGATTAAACCATGACATTCCTCTTAGATAGAATAGTTATTTGCAAGTCATTTTTTTTAATCAGTATTTTTCCAGCTATAATTATGGCTCCTACTTGATCAAGAGATTAAGAAGTTGGTAGCATGAGTCACTTTTGCTATTCAGCTTCCACAATGTCATGATAATGACACTTTCTTAATCTAAACATCTTCCTGTCCTATGTAACACCAAAAGCACCTTGGTTCTCCTTTCCTACAATTTCATTTTGTTTGAGTATTTTCTTCTTTTCTGTTAAACCAGAATCATATAATCTGCATTTCCTTCATGTAATCTTTTCATTGCACATCAATGTACACCCAACAGGTTACATCATTCTGTGCAAACAGTACCTCTAAATGATAGTGAGAATCCACCCTCTAGTTGCTTTTTTCTGTCTCTAATGTAAATCTCATAGATACAAATATCTATGTTTTGTTTGCTGCATTACAGATGTGCCAAAAACCAAAGCAGTCAGTTTCATCTCTGAAGCTGCTAAATCATGTGTTCTCAGCTCTCGGAGAATCATAACAGCTGGAGATGGAAGGGAAGCTTTGTCCATCCCATTTCTAAATGTAGCTTCTTTTCATTCTATATATATCAAAAAAAGTGAGAGACAGATTACTGCTTTATAGAAGAATAACTCTTTTTGACTCTAAGACAGTTGTGGCTTTTACATTTATTTTATTGAGTGTACAGACTGAGATGAAGTACATTTCGTTTTTATAAAGAACTAAAACATGGGTAATATGAAATCTGAGGTGAAGCAGGAACTGGTCCAAAAATACCAGCAAATTTGTGAATTTTCAGGTTCTGAAAAATGCATGAAGACTTTGTGAAAGACTGCTACTTTGGACCTCTGGTTATAACTTCCACACCTTCAGACAGATAACTCTTATACTGAACTACAAATAGGCTGAATACTCAGCTGTTTTCAGTCAGGTATCCCTGCTGACAGTGCTACTTGGCCAATTTGCATCAGCTTAGGATCTGTCCTTTTGATCTGGTCATAAGTTTTTTGATGGTAAGCATCAAATACTAGGACTGGATTTTCAGAAAATCTCTTTTTCTCTTTTACGTCCTTAAGTATGGATAGGTGAACAAAAATTTTCAAACATTAGCAGCTTTGACTTTGGAATTAATGGTTGGTGTTTCAAAGTACACAGGACTCTGTTGTAAACTTTCCAGTTTCCTGACTACAAGAAATTATACAGGAAGTGACTTTCAATCCAATATTGCATGCAGTAATTCTAAAATCAAAACTAACCAGAAAATGTTGTGGTAGCTGGAGTATCAAAATATGTACTGAGCAAGTGTCCTGTCTTCTTAAGTTCAGTCTATAAAATATTATACACTAATTTTTTAGGTTCTGACTTTATTTGATTCAAACCAGAATAAGGCATAACCAGAAACTGGGGAACAAATTGAAAGGATGTCAGAGGAGCAATAAAACTGTTCAAATGACAAAATCAGAAAACCAACACCATCAGTAAAGAGCCATGTCCCCCTGCTGTTTTATGGTATGGCAGGAGTGGTCTTAAAAGAACCATATCAACAGAATGAGGTATCCTTAAAAATTTTGGTTTTGTCATTATTAATCAGCTTTATATGAAGAAAAGAGAGAAAAAAAATGCCTGAGCAAAAGCCAGGCAGCCACATGAAGCTGTACTAGAAGTCTCCAAAATTTTACACCAAGAAAATAGACAAAAAACATGGAACAGAACAAAAGGAAATATCCAGAATAAAGGGGAAATGAGTGTTACTGTGAATTAATAATGTTTAATATTTTTTTGTGATTAACTTAACATATATACCTCAGCTTTGTAAAACCAGATTAATCTAGCATCTCAGGTAGTCCACCTCTAAGGGGGAGATATCAGATAACAGCATGGCTCAAGTACTTTCTTAACTGAGAGGCAGAGTGCTGAGCAGTGACCAGGTATGGGCTTACCAAGGGGATTGATCAAGACATGTCTGGTACAGGGTGAACTGTAGTATCACTATGCAGACCTGCTTCTCTCTCTTCATGATCGAATGTGTGATATTGTGTAGATGATTCCTCACACCAGCACACTGAAGTCTTGCATGCAGATCTGGGACCTAGTTAGATAGCGCTGTTGTTATGGCAAGCTTGCTGCAGGTATTCAAGAAACATGCAGCTGGCTAGAGTTTTATAATTTGATTGCAAAAGGCAGATTTCAAGATAGAATAATTATATTACTGTAAGGTTAAAAAATCACCCAGCGAGCCAAGTGCATGAGAAACTGGACATGGCATTCATTCATTTGCTAAGAACTGCTGTAAAGATGGGTGGTGAAAGTGTTCCTCAAATGAGAAGATCACAAGATTCCTTCATAATGGAAATTGCTAGGAAACCAAAGCAGATGAACAGGTCCTAATTCCCCCATCACAGTCTCAGGGCAAAGCTGTATAATATGCACCAAGTAACTGCACCTTGTAGGAAGATAGCTTGGTTTTAAAGTAAACGTCAGGAGCCTCTGTTTTGAAAAAAATCTATTCTTTTATAGCAACATGGGCAAACATGAGACCAGGGAGGCATGGATAGGAAGTAGTGAAAACTGCACAATGATGGCAGTGTTCATCTGTGGAGTCCTGGTTGGACGAGAGAGGACATAGTCTGGTGTATTGAGCAACCCAGGCTTTGCCCCAGAGATAGACCTGGAAAGTAGCGAACGCAGAACCCTGCTGAGAGAATAAAGTGGCGAACACGGAACACTGGTGCCGCAGGGCTGCCGCATCACCATTTCCTGCCACGTCACTGCTTCCTGCCACAGCGTTGCATCCGGCCACGTCGCCGCTTCCTGCCACAGTGACGCTTCCTGCCACAGTGCTGCTTCCGCATCGAGAAATGAAGCTTTGCACCAATTGCAGCAGTTTTGACTATATATGGTTAAGAGTAACTAACCAATTAGAAGCCGTAATTGCTTTGCTATATATGCCC
>Ga0065711_1030427_pt1 | contig 32535 bp, 26 predicted proteins | sample Hoacrofraction12_FD_59098 | JGI IMG/M metagenome (GOLD analysis project Ga0065711, IMG submission 59098) | Hoatzin crop microbial communities from Cojedes, Venezuela - Epithelial fraction 12 v2 (version 2) | ecosystem: Host-associated > Birds > Digestive system > Esophagus > Crop | place...
CTGGACAAGGTCCTGTGCAGCCTACTGTAGGTGACCCTGCTTCGGCAGGAGGGTTGGACTAGATGACCCACAGAGGTCCCTTCCAACCCCTACTATTCTGTGATTCTGTGATTCTGTGTAGGAGAAGTTGTTAGGACACAGGTGTTTTTTTTTTTTCTATGGATGAGAATTTAATCCCACAACATGTAAAAAATAATTTATTTAGGGGAAAGTGAAACAGTAAAAAAAAATTTTGCAGAGAAAAAAATTGTCTGATGAAAACTTGGATGAAAAGGCCTTTTTTTAGGGCTTAATGCTAATTCTCTGCTGGCAGATGGACAGAGCCTTTTACTTGGCCTGATATGGCTGCTCAGCATATTTATAACTAAAACCTTGCTACGTGTTTAGGTCCCAGGATGATAGGTTCCCACATGCAATCCCTTCCACCATGATGCAAAGTAATGTTATTTTTTTCTGTTTGCATGTCTGAATAGGGAGTCTGAGAGTTTTGGTGGGAGGCATGAACATACAGCTACAAACTTACAAACACTTAGGGGTGAGCTGTACTTCAGGAGCAGCTAACTGACCCCTTGAGGCTCCCCGATGTTCAAAAATAGATAGGCAGGGAAGTGTTATAAGTTCAGAGTACGATATGTGTACTTCAGGCTGCTGGAGAGAGGTGTCAGTATGCGACATTACATGTTATTTTAGTGTAATCAAAGCTGTTTTCATGGGACGAGGATAGCTTAGAAACCACTCTAACAGGACAAACCTGAAAGGAAAATCTACTCTGGGTTGGAGAATGGTTTCAGCTGCCTCGTGGAGATGATCCCACTGCCTGAGCTGCCTTCTAGGGACATCCCTGGGTGCCAGCTCTGCGCATCATGGATACCGCAGCGAAGTGTAGTCAGCTGAGTAGGCTCGTGTTTACGTACAACATGCGTTTAGATGGCAGAGTCCATCGCAAAGGCTGACTTTACCAGCCTGGGTTGCATTCTTCCGCGGGATGACACCACCCTGGTGTGAGACAAATAGTATCCATTAAAGTTAAGTGCTGCTGCTGGGCTGGACTTGTGACCTTCAGCTGCTTGGAATAATGGGTGCAGCATTCATCTGTAGCTAATATTGCTTAGTTTTGTTTACTTTTTTTAATGCAATAGGAATTTCTTTTTGAGCTGATGGAGGCTCCATTTACCCAGGACATGGTTTCATGCTGTGGTGTCTGGCTTTTTTCTGTAAAAACAAGGCAACAATTACTTTTCCTTAGCAAAAATGTGTCATAAGGCAACTTTGTAAAACTCTATATTGTAATACTTCTAAGGCAGGAACAAAACATGATTTGATACCACTCTAATAAATCATGTAATGTGTATTAGACTCTTCATTATGTGCACCAGACATATTCTGAGAACCCATGGAAAGAATTTGGCTCTGTGTTTGTAACCAGCTAGTGTATATTTTAAGAATATTTTTACTGAATTTAAGTCCAGGGATATAAGATACCATCCTGAGTTTTCTATACACAAAATAGTCATCCATAAAGTGAAACTGTCTCCTGGGCAAAGAAACCAAGCAGTAATCATGTATCTGTGAGTCACAGAAATAAAATGATCTTGAAAGGCCCTTAATGCACATTTCTTCTCTTCATTCTGTTTCACCTCCTAGGCTTCTGGTTTTGCAGAGGAGGCTGGAAATATTGTTGGGTGGGCACAAGATGGATGCTAACAATCATCTTCGTCCTGGGGTACTTTTCTCAAAAAACATAAGTTGCAATAAGTCCTATCATTAGTTTAAAATAATTTTGTTGACTTCATGGACTGTTGCACAAGTAAAATCTGGTGAGACCACACTATACTGGCCATGTCTCTTTGCACTTAGAGCAGGCTCACCTCTGATTTTAAATGTTTTTGAAAGCTTATTTATCACCTGTTGTCCAAAAATTCATTTCTTTCTTTGCTATCTCGAGTCAAATATTTTGCACTAGCTGTTAATTTGAACCCGTATTTTATACTTTGGGGATTCCTTTGGCAACGCTTTTTGGAGCAGATTCAGTAGCACCTTAAGATGGACTAATTAAACTGTGAAATCACAGGCTAATCTGAAAGCCAGAAGACTTTGAATTTAATTTTTTCCCTTCTGGTGGGTTTATTTGGTTTTATTTTTAAATATCTGCATCCGAATCTCTGGGCTGATGTGTAAAAATTTAAAAATAATTAGGACTGCAGCTCGCATACCATAGTGATACGGGTGGTATGACTGTGCAGGGACAGATCCACCCACCTACACTAAGTGCTCATTTTCCATTAGGCATCAGTCAGCTTTGCAGAGAAGGCTTGTGAAAAACTTTACAAGACAGGAAAGTCAGTGCACGAGGTTTCCCCTGGGACCATGGGACATAAAGGTTGCAGAGAGGAGGAGGGTTTACTGACAGCATGCCCTCTCCTACTCCAGCTCTACTCTGCTGGGTCATCAGCTGTGTGCTGTCACCCATAGCAAGAAGCAACCTACCCAGTGACGGGAGCTGGACTGGAGTAACCCAGTCTGCTGAGTGCCACTGGCAGTTTTGGTCATTCCTGAGGCCAAATACAGCTCCGCTCTCAGCAGCTATGTGATGCCAAGCCAACACCTTCTAGGCTAGCTGCAGAAGCCTATGTGCAGGTGGTGGGCTTTGAGGGCAATAATGTCTCCTATGCCTATCCTTCTTTTGCTTTCTTTGTTGACAGTTTCTTACAGGAGAACCTTAATTTAGGCTTTAGCCCATATACCTCAGGCTTATGGCATTGAGAAGGTTTTGGCTGGGTGGGGTTGAGGGGAATTGTCCAGTTGAGCCACCAGCTGGACTTCTGAAGGTCTGAATTTGCAGCACAGGGACTGGAAGTTTTTTGGACTTTCAAAGTTAAGACTCTGCATTTCATGCTCTACTACTGATGTCATTGCAGACTGTTTTATTGGAAAGGATGTGAAGCCAACACCAAAACCTGCTAAGCCAAAGTGAATACTGGTGTTGAAGTGTAGGCCAAGCTATCGCATAAACTCAGGATTTTTCCAGACTAGGTAACATACTTTACCATGCGTATGTTCCATATTAACTCCTCATGGTTGAAAGCCTTGCCATATGCCTGGAAGCCCACATGTTGTGTAGTATTTGGTCTCCGTGATGAAGAGAGAAGGAAGGAGGGGAATGATGGAGAGTGTGTGGGCAGATTGGTTAGTTATTCACTCACTCTGACATTGCCATTTTGGTATGAAATCATGATTTGGGTTAGTAGGTTTTTAATCTCCCCCCCCCTTCTTTTTTCTGACTTTTTTTTTAAACCCAGAGACCTTTTTTCCCTATCTGTGTATGCTCAGCTGTTTCGTTTGGACCCTCGTTTAAAAAACAGAGCAAAGCTGAACAGGTTTCCTATTAGTGGTTCAGGGTTAATTGAATAGTTATCCATGTGATCCAGCTGACAGGCTCAAACAGAGAATCGTGCCTTAGATTTCGGAGACCTGGACAAAAAAAATCTGGAAGCCTCCTTTCAAAAAATCTCCACCTTTATGATGACCTTTTCAGACCTATCCAAGTAGTGGATCAGCTTGTGCAACTGTAAAAAAACAACTGAAGGATTTATATTTATATGGCACTAACACAAAATTAGAACTCCTTTCTTTCTGGTTTGTACTGTTTTTAAAAAGAAATAATAAGACGTATGCAGAGATGTGCTTTGAAGCTGCAAGTCAGATGTCTGTTTACAGACTCCCAGCCTCCTGGGGGAACACATTTGGGCTAGGAATCACTGGAAGGAATGCTGTCAAGAGCTTTCCCATCAATTTCCACAAGGTGCCTCACTGTGTTTTGATGGCTCCAGCAGAAGATTCCCCAAAAGAGCAGAAACATTTTATCAAATGCTTTTGAATCTCTAAGGCCTGGTTTGGGCTGTCAAGGAACATCCTTACTCAAACTACACTGGTGCATTCCCACCTTGAAAAATGTACCCTGCTTCTGCCAAATTTAAACAGGGGCACAGGAGTGATCATCCTTCATGGTAAGGCGATAGCAACATTACCCCAAGCAGCAAGGCTAGCACAGCTGGTCTGAAACTAAATTCAGATACCTGCAGTGCCTTTCCAGGTTTGCTAGATTTCTGGGAACACATGCTGTCATCCATTCGGGCAGAACATAAACAGTCTTAATTAGTACAGAATTGGAAAAAGCCCGTATTTCTTTTCAGCATGAATTCTGTTTACGAGCAGCCACCTGAGGGCTTTTCAAAAGCTGTTTATCCATAAGAAATCTTTGAGAGAATAGAAGTGAACTTTCTGGAAGATGGGCTTTTGCTATTAGGTTGTTGTTAATATTTGCTTCCTTGGTTGCTATTTCTCTTTCATGGTGAGTAGGTGCCTTGAGCCACCCTTCTCACTGCAACTGCAAGAAATACTGGGTCAAAATGGCTCTGTTTCCTGAGCTTTGGCTTTCCTCTCCCTCACTGGAAAGATGGCAGAGTTCAGCTTTTGCCTTCCTTCCCACCTCAGCCTTTGCTGCTCCTCCTGTGAAGGTATAAACACTGGGTGGCAGAACTCCACCTTACCAGTCAGTTTAATGGGCTGTGAATCAACTCTGTCACCCCAGAAAGGACCTAGGTATCTCTATAGAGAGCTCAGGGTGTCAGTACAATGGATAAAATGATAGGAATACCGTTAAGACAGGGAGTAATGAAGATGCATTCCCACACTTGCAAAGGAATCAGTGGAGGGATCAGATCCAGATCAGATATAAGTTGTTCTGGATGGCACTGGCCACTCTACCTCCACAGAATGTTTAAGAAGTGGAGTGTGTTCAGGAAAAGATCCAGAGCTGGGAACAAATGGTTTTAATTTTAAAGGTTATTTTGATTTCAGTTCAGCTCACTGGTCCTTTATAGTCCTGACATCTTTATCTCTGGTTGTGAGCTTAAAGTTGCTTCCTTTCTAAGGAAAAGAAAAGGTGGCCATGATAATACATAATGAAGAAGAAGACTGAGCACATCTGTTCTCTCCCTCCACTATCAGGACATGAAAGGGAAAACCATTGAAATAGAGAGAGAGGAGGTTAAAAAATAGTTTTAAAACAATTTTTTGGTATTTTTTTCCATTCAAATTACAATGAAGCCTCAAGTGGAGAGGGTGGATACCAGACCAATCACAAGCAGTGAAATGCTATACAAAACAAAAGCAATAGGGATGATTTTCCCTTTAATAATTAAGAAGTAATCCATCCATATCAATACAGCATAACAGACAGCTCTATTCTGCAGGATTCATCCTTCACAGCCAGCTGCTTTCATTGCAGTCGTAGATAATCTGAAGATGACTCTGCCTAGGCTCCCAATCTTGGGCAGCTACAATAGGCTATTACACAACTCTGTGCATTTTCAATTTATGTCTGAAAACTGGTTCTACCCTGCTCTCAAATGAGCCTTTGTAGCTGACCATTTGTGATTTGTGCTCACACCCTTGCAGTCTCCTGTAGCTTCAGCATCTATCATCTTGTACTCTTGGGGATCTCTGCTGCCTTTCTCTGGTCTTCCTCAACAGCCTTTAACATGTCATTTCTGGATAACACAACTATTGTTTTGTTAGTGCAGCCTAGTCTCTCCACAAAAATATTGGTCCATTAGGAGACACAGGTATGCAGCAATATCATTGCTGTGCTAAAAAAAAAATTGTTTTACAACAGCCAAATTAGTCTGTCACAGGGTACTGTTACTGCCAAGAATAAGCAAAGTTAGGAGAAGACATCAGATATCTGTACAAAGATCGAGACTATCTAGAGATTTCAGTAATAACAACGATAACTTTGGAAGGGCTGACAAGAGATACAGGAGGATAATGAACTTCAGTGGTTAAGCCAAAGTCTGCGAGAGGCTGGGAAACGACCTAATGTTAGAATGGACAGATTACCACACGCTCTTTGAGGCACAGAATAGCAGCTCCTGAAAGGGGCCCAGCATAGCTTTCTGGATGTAACTCTGGTCTGGCGCTTTGGGGCAGATGCTGCTGTGCTCTGGTGGTGTCTGCTGGAACAGCTTGGCTGGGGCCTCCTGCCAGGGTCTCCAGTTGCTTTGAGGTAAGAGAGGGTATAGGAGCCAACCTGGGGAAGACACCTGGGTTTAGCCAAAAAAGGGAGAGCTACAAGGAGGCTTAACTGCTCTGTAAGCAGCTGTATGGGAAATGGAGTCTTGGCAATACTCCCCAGTCTAGCAGGCAGATGTATAAAAAAAAAATCCATCGGCTGGGAGGTGAGGCTAGACACAGTCAGATCAAAAAAGGCAAAGCACTGTAAAAGCAGCAGCCGCCAGACACTGGAGCAGTTTGTGAAATGGTGGATTCTCCATTCTTGCATAGAGATTAGAAGTTTTTTCTTTGAGAAGATATTTTGATTCACTCAAACATTAACTGAGGATCTTGATTTATGTAGTTTAGACCAAGCAATCCCAGTGATCCCTTCCAGGTCTGTGACCTCTACCTGCTGCTTTGACTCTCTGACTTCTCTGTAAAACTCGGGTAGGCAGAAAATCTGATTTTACTGAATTTCCTTTTATTTTTGCTCTCCAGGAAGCAGGTTTCATTGCCCTGTGGCACTGGCCAGACACAGAAGACTTTAAACTTGGGAAGAGAAAGGGCTTTGAGCATTCCATCATGCACTTGCAGGGTCAGGCTATCAGCACTTGCTGTTTTACTTGCTCTTCTGTAAAGCCGGAACAGATAAATAAAGCTTTAAGCCTGTGGCTAATATTGCCCATCTTCATTACAGGGGAACAAAGGTGTAGCTCACGTGTTTGTTATAGAAACTGCTCCATACAGAAAATCCAGTGCAAATCCTGCTTGCGGGGCAGGGAAGAAGGCTTGGCTTGGGCAAAGGATTTGCCCTGCTCCTGCTGTCCATCCACTCCAAAGGGAGTTTGAATGGGCTGTGTGATCTTGCAGTGAAAGTTTTGTTAGGTACGTGTATTTGCTGCTGACTTCTGCTGCTTGGTGTGTCTGTCTTCATGGTGTGCTGCAGGAGGGAGAAGGCCGCCTGCAGCACCTGGAGGGGAGGAAAAATGGCACAGAGAGGGAAGTGGGGTCATCTGGGAACCATTTCTTTTACTGGCGAGGGTCTGTGAAGGAAATTTGGATGTAGAATAGAAGCAGCATGTGAGGACTGGAATATACAGTGCCCATCCTAGAAGAAGTGTTTGGTTTCCCTGTTTGCAGGGCTGGCTGACAGTGCTGTCAGACCACGGGGTGGCAATATTTAGACTCAGTGTGCAGAAGTTAGCCATTTGAGGGAGGAATGGTGTGCTCAGTATGCGGAGGAGATGATAGAAACAAAATTACTTCAGTTCCTGCCCCAGTTAGTACTTCATGTTCTTTATTGCATTTCACGCACCGCTATCACCCCCCTCTGATGCAAAGAGCAGTATGTCCAAGGATGCAAGTTGTATCCTTTCTGGCCTTCTTTCTCCTAAGTAAAGTCTATACCTGTGTTTATGTATCATACACTGTGTCTTTCCCACAAAGAAAAACAGCCCCCTTCAGGGGAAAATATCTTTATGTGCTGGTTCCTATGAAACAATGGTGTTCGATAGCAGAGCTAAAACTTCTTGACAGAGATAAAATCTTTGTGGTTTACAATGTACTGGTTTTTACCTATGTGATACCAGAGCTATACGGAGAAAGTAGTCGACCTGTGGTAAAATATGTGTGTTTTTGCTAATGATGCCAAATAAATAACCTTTTGAATTTAAACAGAAGCAGGACAAGAAACAGTGTGATGCTTTTCCTTAAATTACTTTCAAGACTAGAGATCAAAATCTAAACTCCCCTTTTGCTTTAACCTTTGATTTTTGGCAAGCTAGTGTCCTTTGCTTAATTTTGTTGATGTAGAAAAAATAAGGGTGCAAGTAGTTTTAAGTCCTGATTAATTTTGCTATCTGTCCTACATACACATTGCTATAGCCTGGATGGAGAGAGTGTGCTGATATCTCTAAGTACCTGACAGCTTTATTTCCGTCCTGAAACACGTGAATGTTTGCCTGTGCTTACATACCTGAGGGAAAAACTTGGTGTTGCTTAATAAAGGCCAAAAGTTTTATTAGTTGTTCAGGTTTCAAACAATCTTTCATGCAGTGGAGAATAAAACAAATATTCTACTGAGCTAAACAGTAGAGAAGCTATTGTGGATGGTGACAGAGTTGAATCGCACTGTAAAAAACCCAGTATATAAACAGAGGCTCACATAATTTATGTGCTTGGTCTTTGTTCCTTTAGTGAGAACCCTGCCACAGATCAAGGGTTTCACCTGAGGATGAAAGGTCAGCTCTCAGCTGGCTGGCTATGTCTAGCATCTCTGAATATTCAGCATCCTGTGAGAACTTAGCACAGTTACTGAACTTGAAAGACGACCTAAAGCTCTAGGTTTGTATCTGAGGCCTGGTGAGCTAGCTGAGTTTCATTGGAAATCTGCTGTCTAATTGCAGCTGGCATTGTGGGGTAGGTAATTGTATTTTTGTCTCTTGTGGGTTTCTATAAAATGCTTGCTGCTTTAGAGAAACATTGTGTGTAATGAAGTAATAAAAGGTTTTGATATATACATAGAATAGGCTACTTCATTGAAGAATGCAATTTAAAAAATGGCAGAGTTGAAACAGTGGGACATAAATGCAGCTTGACATAATAGAGGAGAAGTAAGGGCTGGTGGGGAATTTGGGATCCTTCATCTTTTTAAAATGACCAGCACAGCATTTCTTCAGCAGCCATTATCCTGATAAGGACTAATATGCTGGATTTCCACTAGAATTTATTATGTGAATTTACAAAAGAACAGTTCTTGCCCTCTCTATGCAATTTGACTTAAAACTTTACACTACACAGTTTTGCTGGCTTGCTATCAAACTAGCAGAGCAAGAATTTAATAAAAGAGGCTTTCAGGCTGAACTCTAAAGGTACAGGGAAAACTGAATTAAGTCTTGTGATGAGGACACACCTTAACTAGGGTATAAGGGCATCCAGCAGGTAATATTAACTTAATTTGATATAATACGAGACTCTCTCAAGGTCCCTGTTATCTAGATGTCTAGATCCATAGAAGACCTTCAGCCAGTATCTGGTGTGGAGAGTTGGCACTGCTCTGGGGATGTGGTCTGGCTGTCTGACCAGAGGCACCAGTGCTGGAAGGGTGACTCTTGCTCAAGGGGGACTCCTCTGGTGTCAAAGGGGAAAAAGCTGTATCAGAGCTCTTATTCTTGGCACAGGGAACATCTTCATTTATCACCATGACAGGCTGAGCTGTGATTCAAACCCACGTCAGCCGTGGTTAGGGAGCTGCTGCTCAAATCATCCAGCAGTGGGGAGATCAAGTGGCTCCATCCAGAGAGAGACGCAAAACCTGTCACATTAACATGACAGGCCCAGATGTCTTGTCACCTGCAAACTCTTTGGTCTGGGGGCCTCTGACAGCGGCTGGTTAGAGGCAGAAATGATTTCTTCAGAAGTAAGCAATTGTTATTGACTCAGAGGTACCTGGTGTGCAGAGATGGGAGGACACAGATGCTAAAGAGGAGCCAAACTATCCACATACCTTTTTGTAGGTTGGACCTGAAAGACCATCTCCACAGATCATTTTCCTTTCATCCTGGTCTTTCATTGTATGCCTTGGTAATAAGCTCTCAGCTGAGTTTTGCCATCTCTGGCTGGGAAAGAGCGCCATTTGCTGCTCTTTCACTGTTGCTGCATCTTGGCCAGCCTCTTCCAGTGGAAGTTCCTGTGTTATTTTTATCCTTTTGTGCTGTTTCTGATTTCCGTGGCTTTGACAATCTGATACCTTGCAGTGCCCCATTGCGTGGCTCCTAGCGCAGAGTAGTTCCCCATCACACAGCCCAGTCTTTTTAACGTGTGTCTCCAGAAGTTGTTTACCTCAGGTATCTTATTTCTATTATTGTTTTGTTTCCTGTTTACAAGCAGATAAAACTGCAGTGCCCAGTCTTCATAAAAGCAGACGGTACAGCCAGTTTCATTTGCTCCCTGCGCTGCCACAATCTTCCTCTACATTGATTTCCAGCTGCTGTTCTGGTCCTGTGAGGCAATGCCTGAACAGGGTAGCCTGTTCTAGTTTACGTAGACAGGCTTGCCCATGCTTCCTCCAGTACTGGAAAAATACAAAAGTGAGCCTCTAGACGGTACTGTACTCTCTTTGTAAATGGCCCCAAGTCCTGCTGGGTCTGGCCATCAGTGGATTGAAAAGTGCCCTTTGCAGTGCTGGAATAAAAAGTAACTCTGTGTTTCTTTGTTGCTGGTTCCCTCCTTGGATCCTACTTAACAGGATTATTCAGTTTCTGTTTCCAACTTTCATGTCGGTTTGGCACATTGGCTTTAAGGAATCCAAAGTAATTTGTGTTTGAAGAGCACCCTGGTTTTATTTACGCATAAAACTGATAAAGTGAAGAATGCATGAGACAGAGCTGAACAAACTGGGACCCATAGGGAATTACTCTTCATCTGCAATTTTAGTCTCCTTTTCCATCATCTACAAGAAAAGTGTGTAATTGCGGCAGAAAACCCAGCAGCAGCAGCACTCAGATTCAGACAAGCAGTCCACAGGGACACATGGCAGAACTGCCAGTTCCTTGGTTTCCCCAGATGTGCTGAGCTTGCTTTACTGCTGCAGGAGGTGGGCTCTGGAGCAGTCAGTACACCTGTATTTTAAGCTTAGGAAGAGAGAAAGGACTAAATTACAAATTCATGAGATGCTTTCTAGAGAATTTATTTTTTTCACTTTGTACCTTGCCTATAATCTCAGCCATGGTGGTACTGATCTGTTACAGGATAGTTCCATGGAGTTTCCGTATATTAAAGTAAAGATGCCAAAATCTGCTGGGTATATGAGCCCTTTGAGAAAGGGACTATATCATATTCAGCTCCCAGAACAGCCAGGTTCTTTCCATGACCAGGATCCTAGATAACAGATCTGACAAACAGAACTAACAAAAACCTCTGAGCAAGAAACCACCTCGTTGCTTATGTAGCAGACAGTATCAAAGTAGCGACTGGCAGTTAAAGCAATGCTGTATTTAGCTGACTGTCTGGTGCCAAGTAAAAGGACTGTCGAGCAAGTTTCCATGCTCTGCTGAGTAACCACAGTGCTGAGAAGACCCCCCAGCCCCCAGTGATTTTCAAATGTAGTATGCACTTTATGTAGCCTGAGTATTCCTTGGTCTTCTGAAAAGGAAATACTTCATTTCGTCTGATATCCCATTAGTTAGGCAGCCCAGATCTCTCAGTACCAAATCCTTCCTCCACCAGCAATGATTTAAATTCCCATTCATCCTGTTCAGTAGAAGCAGGAATCAAGGTGGGTTTATCTGGTATTCCTTTTCTCACTGACATGGATGTTGCACTTTGCCTACCACAATTAAGCGCATTTACTTTAAGAGTTTTCAATTTTCTTCTGCAATTAAGACGACTAAAACTGTATAAAATGAGGTGCCAACTGATGTGCTATTGTTTCAATAATACATTAACAAGACAAGATGGAAACCAGTTCAAAATCTTGCCTCAGATTATTCTTCTACTTTGATTATATCTAGAAAGCAAAAATGGTGCCAAGCAGATGTGAAATGAAGGAACTTCAGCTTTATGCAAAAAGAGGGAAGGAGTAACTGAACAGAGTGTGTGAATGATGGTCAAAAATGTGGGACAAACATTTAATTCCCAAATATTGTATGGGCTGAAGCCACATTTGTATTTTTTGGTCACCAGTAAGCAAAAAGCAGAGTTTGAAATGCATAATGTATCTTTTTATCAATGTTCTCTATATCTGCCTTTGCCACAGCATTTGAACAATCCTTAATACTCATTGACAAGAAACCTCTTGCCTGATTAGAGGGAATATTGCTCTTCTTGTGGAGTTCTGCCATCTCATTTTGTAACTCCCCATTTCTTCCATCTGGAGGTAGAAGTAATAGTGATAAAGCATCTGATGCAACTTCTGATGAGATCATTAAGCCTTCTGTTGTTACCATGAGTATTTAAAACCTGTTCATGTTGTCTGTAAAAGAAAGAGAGAGCATTGCTGGAATTTGACTTGAGATTTTTAGACACTGGAAAGTGGGAAGGGAAAGTGTCATCGGTTGTGAAAAATACGTTGAATTTAACATGCATTCTGGAATAGTGCAGTGTTTGCATGATTTACAACAGATACAGAAGTATCTGTTTGATATTTGGATTTTCTTTCAGGGAATCCCTCAGGGAATCCTTAGAGATTAGTTAAAGTGAAATGGGTTTGCAGGAATGTATACTGAAAAAAAGCGTCATATAAGGTGAGATCAAGAAACCATCTTTGAACTGCTGTATAAATTGGATATGAAATACACTCCTCCGGTACTCAGTCCTTATGTCCTCCAGATGTAAAATAACGGATGTAACTTTTACTCATCGTTGCTTGTTTCTTTTTGTCTCCTGTAGCTTTGAGCATTGTTAGATATGATATATGATATGCTGTATTTTGATACTGTGTTAGAAGTTGCAAGTCTGCTGAATGAGATCCCATAAACTACGTAACAAGATTCCCACCTTCTGAAGTAAATAGTAGAAGAGAATAAGACACATTCGTAAATCAATTTAGAATATAGCTTCTGTACCACCAGAAAGATGCTACACTCTTCCCCAGTGGAAAGATATGATATTCTGGCTGACATGTCACTTGCATTCCATAAAGCATTACTTTCATAACTTGTAATTTCATTTTAGCTTAAAGGAAGAGCTGAGTTGCATTGTTTTATTTTGTTCGTGTTTTGTTTTTTTTTCCTTCTGAACTACAAGAAGACTGTTTTTTTTCAGGGAAGAAGTACAATAATAGCAAAGTCAACTGTTGTAGTAAAACTTCAGTAATATACTTCAATTGCTTTGTCTGTTGGCTGAAGTCAGTAATGTTGCTGTCTATAAAAGAGCATGGATTAGTTTTCTGTATAATAGCCAAACCAGACAGGAATTGTCAGTCTTCATTTCAGTGCAATACTGATGCCAGAAATAAATACTGCATTACAAAACAACTCTTAAACAATATTGTCATTATGCAATGCCTCTGGTATACACTCTTTTAATAACTTACCATACAGATTTTCTTAAAATTACCACAGGAATGAGTCGAGTCTAGAAATGTTAACAAACCAGCTGCCCCTATTAACTACTTGCTAAATTAGTTTCTTATAACTACTGGATAAATTCTCTTGCTAGCAAGAAGTATCATGATGGTAATTGTGGAGCCTGTCTGTAGTTCCCCATCTTTTCACAGAAAAGGTGAGTTTAAGCACCCTGATGCTTTTTTCGTGCCATGTTCCCTTCATGCCATACTCTACAAAGTACTGGTCTTCTGAAACTGAGGTTCCACGACCATTAATACCAGCTCTAGTGTCTGGAATGCAGCAGGATACGTTTGACTCAGTTGTGGACACATGGCTGCACTTCTTTTAAATTAGCCAGGCTACGTAGTAGTTAGTGCTGACTTTAAGGTTTTTGTATCTGCCTTGTAGTGGCTGCTGGAGCCACTCTCAGCCATAAGGCATCCTATAAAAAACAGCCTATGGAAGTCTTTGAATGCATTTGAACTTGCAGGATGTGTCCTTACTGGTTTGTGCTTTGCCACATGTGGCTGGTGTACTTCTCATCTTGCATGGGCAGCTTTAAAACCCAATTTACTGTTTTCTGAATCATGACACATCCCTGCTAGTAGACCTGTTAGTCAGCTGGGTAATGTCCATTCTCAGGTAAATTTTAGCCTCTCTCACTGCCACTACCAAAGAAATACATTGATCTGGCCCACAAACTCCTCATATCAAAGTTACCCTGTTACAATGTTTATATCAGCGTTTTTCATTTTACTAAGAAAGTACTAGGAATTACTGAGACGTAAAGTGCTATGTTCTCTTCCATGCATCAAGAGACCCTTTCTGTTACTTACTATGAAATTTCTGTATTTTTAAAATGAAGGATGGGTTGCAAGGACCTGCGGTAAATCCCAGCAATTATATGATCCACCGTTTTCCTGGGAGTTGGCTGCTGTTTTCCTACAGGGCCACATCTTTATTGTTTTAAGCAAATGAATTGGCTGTGTAATATTATGACAAATAGACATGACTGGATATTTTCTAGCTTTATAAGAACCAAAAGTTATTCTTAACTTTTCACTTGTTTTAAAGCTGCCTGTTTATGTGCAAACAATTCTGCAAGTCAGATTCATATGTGGTTTACCTGTCAAAATACAATAGTAGTATTTTAAGTTTTCTGCCTAAACTATTATTTTGCATAGATATAATCCAGAAAAGGCAGTCATAGACGGAATCACATTATGTTCTACAGAAAAGGGCAAAAGATATTTCCCTTCCCACACCAGAAGCTCACAGGGCAGCTGTTAAAAACCATCAGTCCCAGGTGGGGAAGGAGGATGAAGAGGTGAGAAATTCTGGAATAACTCGGAATCTCTTTTTCATGAAATTTTGGAAAATATCCAGCACTAATAATCTCACATGCATGCCTGGTATGGGTAGAGTCCAAAGGTCAAAAGGCAGATCAAAATACATTGCTAGATATAGTCATGCACTTATAAATACAGAATTAATCTCATTTGGGGGGTAGGGTTAGCCACGACTTAAAGCCTGCCTCAAAGTATATAAAATCCAAATACTGGAGAAGAGACAACAGGTATCCACAAAGAAACATGGGTATCACTGAAAGAGATGTCTTCTGACTGTGTAATACACAGTGATCATAGCCATAAGAAATCATTCTCCAAAATACAGGCAGGACGATCTTTAATATGCTGCATGGGTGTAAGTGCAAGAGGACTATGCAAAATTTTTTATTCTCGCTTTAAGTGCAGATTTAGAAAAAAAGAATATTGATATTTGAATGCTTTTTGGGGGGGTTCTGTATTTGATCAAATACTAATAACCATTCACTGTAGGTATTTAATATTCAGTTAAAAATGTGTAAAATATAGAGTGCAAAATTTTGTATTATTGTATATCAACACTGACTGAACATTTACATAAATAATGTTTTTATCTCCCACTTAGGTGAGAATACACCTTTTTTATTTTAAGAATGCAGAGACAAAACCTTCACCATTTCTCTGTGTGTTATCAGGGTAGCAGATTACTAAATCACCTAAGAAAAAATTTGAATAATATGTGAAAATAAGCCTTAACTAAGCTATATATGGACTTAAAATCTATTTAGCTTAATATGTGAAAGTTAGTAAATGGATAGCAGGATCAAAATAAGTCAATGATATACTCCCATGAGCAGCTGACTTTAAGTGGCTTAATTATTAGAGTACTTGTTATTTAACAAGTCAGGTAACATGGATATGCTAACCTGCTCTTAATTTTGTTCCTGTACAGGAACTATCACAGGTAATTCAATAGACAGTCTCATGGATATGTTAGTCAACATCTTCAGTATTAACTATCCCTTTGCAGTAGAAAACCTGTTAATAACTGCACTTTAATAGGTTTGCAGCATACTTGTTCTTGAGATGGTTCCATGATGATGCTCTGATTTCCTGTGATTTGATGTGTCCCATGGGTGTGCTGCTGGGTTTGCTGAGAGCAGTTATTCAGCTTGGCTGTGGTTGCTCTCTGAATGCAGGAAATGTAGAATCAAAGACCATTCAGTATTACAGTCCACAAAATAAACCATCTTTTTCAAGGAGTGACCTAAAACAACAGAATAGGTTTACAGTAGAAACTAATCTGCAAAGCCCCTCTTACTGCTTGCTTGTGCCACAATGTCCACAGCTTATTAATATATCAACCCGTGAGCTATGTGCTATTTTACTTTAACGCTCATTTGTAAGATATTTGACATATTTCTGCCACAGACTTTCCTGTTTTTTATCAGCTAATATTACATTTTATAGTTTATAGAAATTTTTGTTGTATTTGAGTTATTAGTAGAACGTAAAAAGTTACTAGGAACTGTAAAAGTAACTGTGATATCAACCTGTAAGATTCTTTCAGCTACTCCCACTATGTTGTGGATTCTTTGATAAGGTTCCTACAGTAAAATATGTTTCTATTAACAGATATTGTATGGCAAATTGCTGCTTCAACTGACATGCATTCAGGTTGTACTTTTGTCATATTTTGTGTGTAATTCCACAGTTCATTTCCAGTCAGATGTACTCTTTTGTGTTCACACAGACAAAGCAGGCCTCTCTAATACCATGTCTTTCATGATGAATCTAGTTTTGTAAAGTTAAGCATGGTTTCTAACATTTTATGTAAAGAAAAGCACCCGAAAACTAAACGGAAAGGAGCATCTTTGGAAATCTACAGACCGGGATAAACAGGTAACTCATAAATCTTGGCTGCTTAACTTAACATGAGATGGCTAAAATTCTTCATGATCATCAGCAAATAAGTGTAAATCTCTGGGTCCTTAAAGCAATCTCCATTTTATTACCAAAAATAAGATGGTCAATTCCTTCTGGCATGTAGGTTTTAATAAAGTTGCTCCATTATTTGAATGCTGCAGGTTTAAACATGCATGAAAGAATCTATATGTTTCATAATATGACTAAAATGTTCAATTTTTTTCTGTGTTTACCTTGCAAAAGCATCTAGTTTTTCAAACTCTCGTTAGAAAAAACTTATATTATAAACATATCAAAAGAGTTGTCCATCAAACTGTCCCACTGAAATAAATGTATCATGTAACACAAATGCATTTTGGTTTTATTTCCGTTAGAACTGAGCAGTGTCAGGTAACTGTTGAAAGACTGAGTATACTATAAAGTGTGTATGTATGAGTGGTTGAGCTGTACCGAGATTCATAGTCAAAAACGGCTCTGACTGTATAGCAACAACAGAAAAGGCCGGATACAGGCCACGATTAAATTCTTGCTCTGGGATCAGTCACTGCTTCACTTGTTGACTATTCTCAGCAGTCACAGGAACACAAGAGAAGGGGGAAAGGCAGTGGCTCTCTTCCCCACTCTCCTTTTGGACCCAGCGTGGCTCCATGGGCAGCCACCTGCCATACTCTCGGGATGGCACCCAGCCTTTTCCAGCTCTGGGAACTGACTCTCTCTCACTGGAAATGGGAAAGGTTTTTCTGGCTTTCATTGGGTTCTTCTGCCTCCCACTTCAGGAATCTTTCTAAATTTTAACTTCTGGTGTTCAGTTTGTTTCAGTTGATGTCTGCCTCCCCTCACATCCACAGGAAGATCACTCCATCCCTGAATCCAGCCTGCTGCCAGGTCCTTTTTCCCGCTACTCGAGCTAACTCTTCCTGCAGCTCGGCTGGATCCGCACTCTGCAGACCCCCAGCAAGCCACCCTCTTCACAGCTTCTCCACGGCTGATGATTGTGTGTGCATTTGTCACATTGGGGTAGTCCAAAATGAATTTATGCAAGTGACATCTGTGCATAATTTGTGCATAATTTGGCCTTCTATGTGCGTATGTAAATACTTATAGAAATATTTACATAGCCTGCATATATACCTAATTCTGAAGCAGCTGAAGAAAGCCTTTTAAAACCAGAAATGTGGCATTAAAGGACCCAAAGCCAACTCTGCAGAACATGGCATAAGCTACTAAATTGCGCTCCTGTCTGACACCGAGTTGTTGGGCTGGAGATAAGACAGCGTGTCCCATTGATCCTAGGTATTTGGAGCACCTTTCTCTATTAGCAGCATCTAATAGCAGAGACCTGATGGCAGCAGAAACTTCTTTTTCTGTGCCTAGGCCTCCCCGCAGTGTGGGCATGTCAGGCACTGTAATAATACAGTTAGGAGACTGTCTGATGTTGTTCCTGATGGGTTGCCGAGGTGTCGACAACTGCCAGGAGCCCCCAGAAGATGCTTTTCAATGGATGTGTCAGTTTTGGCCAGAGGGCCTGGGCTGAATGGGTGAAACCCGGCTGGGTCAGGCAGAGGGGGATGCAAGTTCACTGAAGCCCACAGTGCTGCCTCTGCCTGCTGAATCTCACCCCCTTCCCTTCAGCTCAGCTGCTGCCGCAGACCAACATGGAAGATGGCTTTTTCCACCCCAATGAGAGTTGCATGCCATCAAAGCAAACTGGGGCCAGGCTCTGCTAGTGACCTTTATGGCTTCTCAGTGCATCCCATGCTTTGTGTCTCTTCTCTCCATCTTATCTATTTATGGTAAAAATATGAGATAACACCTCTGGTGTTTGGAAACTCTCAGCACAGTGGGTCAGATTTTGATCAGGCCTTCCAAGGCAGGGTTTTTGAATCTGTGGTCCACTGACCCTTGATGGCTCAAGAACTGCTTCCAAGGGAGTGATGGAAAGTAGAGAGGAAAACTAAACCTGTTTCAGAAAGGCCTTACCCAGTTCACTGGGGGTGGCAGCTTCACTGCAAGTTTTGTGATGGTCCAGGTAAGCAAAGGTTGAAGCCCCCTTTTATAGGGTCTGGTGAATACCAATCAGTGACAGACTGAAGAGTTTGGTTAACTTTACAGTATGGTGTTATCTAGTATTTACAAACTATTCATCTATGTATGGTGTGGGGTTTTATATCAACACAAGCAGAAATAAATGTGTATTTCTGTTTTCCATTTGCCTGTTATCTATTTTTCTAACATGAAAGACTGCCTGCCCAAAGTCTTGAGCCCAATTTCTGCCACATGTATTTTCTAGGGGCAGATGGCCTCTTCTTTTTTTTTTTTTCTTTCCTTTCTTTCTTCTTTTTCCCAGCATTTTATCAGATCTTGAAGAGCAGCAGCCAAGAAGGTGCCTTTACTGAGCAGGTGCCCCAGAGCTGCCATGCTCAGGCATCCGCCATTGCTGCAGCACCGGTGACCGTCTTTGCTGTTCGTTGCACTCGCTGTTGCTCCTGCTCTGTGTTCCCGGCTGGGAATCCTTTCCAGGGACCTGTCTTTGATTCCTTGCTGTAAAGGCAGTTTTAAAAGATGGGGTTTTTTCTTTCTTTGAACTCCCTCTCCTGTCTGACAATGGAAGATATGTGTATGCTGAGTCAGGTTTTTCTGTGCTGTCAGGGATTAGGCGACTGATGTGGAAGATGCTTTACAGCTGACTCACAATAACTCTTGCACAGCAGAGTGGTGATGCTTGCAGGGGAAGCGCAGCTGGCTTCAAACAAGGTTCCCAGCCGTATTTTCCAGCCAATGCACTGGTGAAAATAGAAATTATTCATTATTTCATTGGACTGAACTACCCTCCCTACCTGCATAACAGCTGCCTCCCTCACTCCAGGGACGAGGTCAAACACAGAGCAGTAATTTCTGGACTGACCTTGCCAGCACTGGTCTGACAGGTTTTCTATTGGGCTTCCAGACCTTACTCATGAAGCACTTAAAACTGCCTCATTGACCACTGCTATAAATTACTCATTTCTATCTGCTAGTTTGACAATAATATGAAAGATGACATTAGAAATAAAAGACAGTACTAATGTAATCCTGCTGATGGGTATGGATAGACAGTTGCAAGTGGTTTGAGTGGCAGAGCTCAGAGGGTTGTCATCAGCGGCACTGAGTCTAGTTGGAGGTCTGTAACTAGTGGTGTCCCCCAGGGGTCAGTACTCGGCCCAGTCTTGTTTAACTTCATCAATGACCTGAATGAAGAGTTAGAATGTACCCTCAGCAAGTTTGCTGATGACACCAAACTGGGAGCAGGGGTGGATATCCCGAAAGGCTGTGCTGCCATCCAGCAAGACCTGGGCAGGCTGGAGAGCTGGGCAGAGAGTAACCTGATGAAATTCAAAAAGGGCAAGTGCAGGGTCCTGCACATAGGGAGGAACAACCCCATGCACCAGTACAGGCTCAGGGCAGACCTGCTGGAGAGCAGATCTGCGGAGAGGGACCTGGGTGTCCTGGTGGACGACAGGTTGACCATGAGCCAGCAGTGTGCTCTTGTTGCCAAGAAAGCCAATGGGATCCTGGGGTGCATTAGGAGGAGTGTGGCCAGCAGGTCGAGGGAGGTTCTCCTCCTCCTCTACTCCGCCCTAGTGAGGCCCCATCTGGAGTACTGTGTCCAGTTCTGGGCTCCCCAGTTCAAGAAAGATGAAGAGCTACTGGAGAGTCCAGCGGAGGGCTACAAGGATGGTGAGGGGACTGGAACATCTCTCCTACAAGGAGAGGCTGAAGGAGCTGGGCTTGTTCAGCCTGAAGAAGAGAAGGCTGAGAGGGGACCTTATAAATGTGTATCAGTATCTTAAGGGTGGGTGTGAGGAGGATGGGGCCAGACTCTTCTAGTGGTGCCCAGCGACAGGACAAGGGGCAATGGGCACAAACTGAAGCAGAGGAAGTTCCCTCTGAACACGGGGAATAACTTCTTCCCTCTGAGGGTGATGGAGCACTGGAACAGGTTGTCCAGGGAGGTTGTGGATTTTCCTTCTCTGGAGATATTCAAGACCTGCCTGGACAAGGTCCTGTGCAGCCTACTGTAGGTGACCCTGCTTTGGCAGGTGGGTTGGACTAGATGATCCACAGAGGTCCCTTCCAACCCCTAACATTCTGTGATTCTGTGAATGCTTGTCAGCTGAGTGTCATCTACCACAATGTTAAGGGATGTCTCTTCTGGCCTGGAGAATGGTTTAAGTCTCAAGGTTTTGTGGCTCTGCACAAAGCTAAGAGTGAGCAGTTAGATGGTTAGTACAACTCAGCTGATAAATGGCAACCTGTGCAACAGTATAGCTCAGCTGCAACTGTCTATGGCTGAAATCTGTGGGAGAAGGAGCTACAAGAGATGAGGAGAGAAGAGCTGAGATGTGGAGAAGAAAGCTTTGACCTTGAAGAGTCTAGTGGTCTCCAGAGCAGGAGCACAGTGCAAAAGCTCTAGGGCTAGGGAGACTTAAGAGACATCATTGGGTGCAGTTTGATCTGAGCATTTTTCAAAACCCCCTAACTAGGGATAAAGGATACCATCAAATGTCAGTGGAACTACTTCAGCCAGCAAAATATTTCCAAGTCATCAAAAAGCATAATAAGTTATGTTCCTCTATATGCAGCCAAGCATTTAAACCAGTCCAGAGCCTGTCCTGGTACACTCTTTGCAAGCTCCAAGCATTACTGCTGCCTTCTCCAGTACCCCTCTGTGCTCTCCTGTCCTATGGAGCTCCTGATTTCACTTGTGTCCTCCAGCAGGACAATGAGGAAAGGTTCCTCACCTGGCAAGCCTGAAGAAACTGTCTGGTTTCTCATGTTGGAATAAAAATTTCCATCATAAATACTGAATAGTCGCCTCAAGGAAAAGAGGGAGGAGACTGTTTCAAGAATGACTTTTGAAAAAGGGCCATATTTGGCTGGCTGTGATAAAAGAAGGCATAAGCCACCTGTATGGCTCTCCTCACCAACCCTGGCCAGACAGAAAGGTCATATGTGTCTCCTAACGCTGCACAGGACCTCTGATAGGACAGAATCAATGGGTGAGTTACGGCTAAATCTTGGGAAGCACATCCAGCAGAAAAAGCACTGTACGTAGGTCAACCTAATGTTTTTATGTCTATTTCAGTGTACACAATAATACTCGAACACCTCTTAACAGCAGATAATAGGTACTCCATGGCACCACGAAGCAATTTGTGGTTTTGGGTTCTCCCCTTTGCAATCACTGGCACCCTGTAACAAAAGGCAGCTGATGACTACCTTGCCTTTCTAATCAGGCAATGCATTACTGCATCACATGGCGGCAATCAGCTGCACTGCAGACTGATTTCTCTAGCTATCATCACAAATGGATACTCCCTTTTCTTCAGAAGCCTCTTTCTTCTGCATAAACCAATGTTTCTGTATAACATAATAGATCACAGTCTAAAATGTGCTTGAGTATTAACATATCCTTTCCCAGAAATACCTCTAAGGGATACTTTGTCTAAATCTCCCCCGTGGCAGTCACTGTTGTTTGTGGCTCTCTGAAGTGTATTAAGTGAATTTATTCTCCTGTTCCACAGAGCTGGCTACACAATGTTAGTCCCTCTCAGGAGATGGGAGCTGAGGGAAGGTGGATCAGGGTTCTGATCCCATACATGAATTAAGAGGTCTGAACTAGTATTTGGTGACATGTATACTTTTAAGTCCAGGTCTCAGAAAAATCCAGCTCGCTTGTCACTGGGACTCCAGGGGATTTTCTCCCTTTTGTATTTATCAAGTTTGCTGTGCCTAAAAGTGTTCCTACAGCCATATCCAGGATCCTTTCCCTGTTTTGAAGGCCACAGATCTTGATGTCCACCCCCATGCAACACCCAGCCAGTTCGCAGGAAGGGGTTTGCCTGGACGTGTCTCTTGGGGGACCCGTGCTGGTGGGACACTGCTTGAGGAAAACATGTCTTCCCATGAGGCCCTTGGCTGCTCATGCATTTCACGTCATGGGACAGAAATAAAAAAAAAAATAAAAAAAATTACTGCTATGTTCAAACTTAGTTAATCTCTACAGTCTTTCTATATTCTATGAAAATCTAAGCTGTGTTCTTCCTGGAGAACATTTACCATTTCTCCCCACCCACTCTGTTTCAGAAAATGCCTGTTTTAATGTACATTGCTGCTGGGCAAGTATCACTGATTGCTACAAGTCACAATGTTTACAAAAAATCAGTACAAAAAGAAACAGCAACTGAAACGGAAATGGCCGAGTCTTGAAAACAAAGTCTCTTCTCGGCTAAAATCAGCTGAAAAAATAATTGCTTCATGCATAGGAATGTCTTTTGTTTAGTCTTTATTTTTATTTATTCTTACAGTAGTCAGAAAAGAGTAGGATTACTGAGGCTGGATGAGCAGTTTGCACTTCTGCCCTGCCCAGCTCCAGAGTCCTCTAAGCATGGGTGGGATGGAGGTGCAGGTGCATGATAAGCTGCAAAGCAGAATCTCGGCCCCAAGAGATGCAGGGGAGTTGGTCTCACTGTTCGTGAGTGGGGAATTGCATGTGGTTGATTTAGAAAAATGAGAAGAAAAAGAGGGGAAAAAAAGATGTTACCTTTTGCTAATATATAACTTCTCTTCCCAGATCACTCTTCCTTCACGGTGGGACGCTTAGTGAATGATTACATTTGTCTCCCGCTCAATCTGCGTTTATGTCTGCAGGACTGTTCCTTACACGAGACACAGTGAGAAAATACACTGTACCCAAGCTTTTCTTTAAGCACTCTAAGTGATTTACAAGAGCTTTTAAAGGCTTGCAAGTTCCTTGATTTACAAAGGCATAGTTTGAACTTCAGCGGGAAGTGTATCAAACACAAGCTCTGAGGAAAAAAGTGTTTCAGATAACTGACTCTATTTTTTTTTTTTTAAATATGGACAAAGCACTGTTATTTGCACCAAACATGATTTGGAAGACACAACTGAAACTAAATATACACATTCTTACATACAATCAATTATTTGCAGGTCAAACAGAGAATTGGAGAAAAATAGACTTGTGTACCACGAAGCGGGTAACCCCAACCCCCCTGTAAACCATCACAATCTTTACAATTTGATCAGCAGCAATAACAAAAGCCCAGGAAAAAATGTTTCCATGTAACGTGACTTGTGGTCCGTTGTCTAAAGTTATGCATCTGAAATATATGGCCGAGGTTGTTCCTGGCACCAACACAGCAGATGTAACCAGACATTGGAGAAGGCCCAGGTCTCAGCACAACCCTGCAGCAATGCAGGAGAAGAGAGCAGCCCTTCCTTGCAGTCCTTGTCTCGCGCCTTTGCAGCGAAAGAGATGGACACAATAGCGCACTTTGTCCTTTCGTCTCTCCTCCCTGAATGCAACCCTGCTCACTGCACCAAGAGGCCAGCAAAGCTGGACGGACTTTGCTTTGGCAAATCCCAGCAGCTGCTTTTAGCAGCAGTGGCCACAGGAGAAGCCTAATGAAGGATCAGGTGAAAGCAGATCAGCAAACGTGAAGTGCTTGTGGCGGATGCACACCCACCCAAGACACGGTGAGCGTCCTCTACGCTGGTAACACTGATGTTTGTCCACAAGAAGCCTTTGCCTAACTGTTTCCCACTGGGTTCTTTATCTCAGCAGAGATGGAAACCTTTCAAAATAGCAATTGCCAGAAACTTCACTGCCATGTTTGCGCCATTATCGTGTTGTTAAGGAAACTGCTGAAGGTCCTTCATTCTCCCTTCATCTCAACATGATTTGTTTTGCAGTTAGGCGAACCTTGTGAAATCTGTTTATATCCACTAAAAACCCTGTAGAGAAGAAAATCCAACAATTTATTAAAGACATAACTGAGCTGAGCAAATAAATATCTGGTGAACCCAACCTCTTTCTGTTTAGAAGTTGTCTGCAAACAGACTACAAACCTGACATCTTGTCTGCCTGAAATTAGTTTCCAAGTAATTTATATGAATAATATTAGGTTTACACTGTGTGTGTATATCTATATACATCCAGCTTGTTATGAACATGACATACTCAAGAGCTCAGATGTTCTGTCTGGGTCTGTGCGTCAAACAGCATGCTACGGTTTCCTGGTTGGATGAGAATCAGGCTTTTGGGGAGGATTTATGCGAATGAGAAATTATAGACCTTTCAGCAGAAGCCAGTGAACACTCCTGTCAGTATCTTAGCTTGCTAGAGTATTTATGGAGCAGTTGATTACATAAGTATTATGAGCTTATTTTAAGTGAACATCGACTAAAACAAGTCACCACTCAGTATGTATATTTTCCCAGTTTCTATAGTAGAGATCTTGCATACGTTCTACTGGCACAGAGAACAAAATGTAAATCGCTTTGAAGTTTTGCATTACTGCAAGTCTTAAGCATCATGAGTTGTGTCCCCCTTAGTCAAAGACTTAGCTTAAATTAATACTTTAGAAAAGAAAGAATTTTGGAATACATTTTTGACCTGCCTTGGCACCTGGATGGTGTTTTTGTGTTTCTCTCTGGGATCATGAGGACTAGAGTTTTGTGATGAATACTGAGATTTCCAAGTAAAGGGATGATTCCAGAAGCACTGATTGAAACCGCCACAGACTGGAAACAAAATCACACGTTGGCAGCACCAGCCTGGTGCAGGTGCTCAGCTCCTTGGGCAACGAGCATGGCATAAATATGCAGATAAGGCCTGGTGTTCAGAGATGCTGAACACCTGCTGATCTCTATATGGGCTGTGGGTGTTTGCTAAATAATCATTCCCTAATGTTTTTTCTAAGCTAAGAGCGGTAGGGTGAACGGAGATATAGTGAAAGTGAAAACATTAGCAACTGCATGTATCGTATCTGAACACAAAATGTTGTTTGACTTGGGAGGAGGAACAAGCACAAGAAGCAGTACAGCCTGAAAAGGTAATGATCAAGGGGAAACAGACATTAGAATTAATACAAATCATGCTGCTAAGGCCTTGGAAAATTCGTGACTTTGCAAGCACGGAATGAAAGAAAGGCTGAAATATGGCACAACATCCTGGACATGTTCAGGGGATCACAGCCACTCTGTGACTGTCTTTTGATGCTGTGTGGAGTTGAAGAAAACCCAGATTTTACCTCATAACTGCTGCAGTGACCAAAGCAGGGAAATGGCCAAACAAAAAACCAAAAACCAACAACTCCCACCCCTACCAAAAACCATCCAATGAAAAAGAAAATCAAGCATAGAGGAAGAATGAAGGAAAATGAATTTTAAAGTTCCCAAAAGAGCAACAGGACATGAAATCCCTTTCTAGGTTTGTGCAAAGCCTGTACAAGGTGGATACTTAAAAATATAGTAAAATATTCCTTTGATAAATCAGCCATAGATGATTTGCACATCCCAGCTGCAAAGCTTTATAAATAATGATGTTTTCAAGGTGCTTTTAGAAGTCTCCAAGGATGCTGCAGACCTATCAGCTGTCATAATAGCATTCCCCAGCTTGTGCACAACATAAAGAAATATTCTTGCACCTGCCAAATTCAACTGCACAAAAGGAACTGCTAGCTGACCAATGTGAAAAGAAAGGAGGAAGCAGATCTGCAAAAAGAGGTAAGCATGTCTGCTAGATACAGATCCACACCATGGGGAGGTGGGAAAGGTAGCTTAAAAAAAGCCAAAACAAAAAAAACCTCACAACCCTGACCTTCTGCCATGGCACAATTCTCTTGACTTCAGTGCATTTGTATTATCTGGTGTTATCTCCTGGCATTGTAGGAATGAAGAGGGGTTTTTTTTAAGCTTGTATTGGTGGGGTGGAATAAATGAAAATTATAGATACTGTTGGTGGACTAGTACAGCTGAGTTCAATCCCAGATTCAAAACCAACCAAATATCAAGATCTGCTCAAAGCTGTGATTTTCATTGGGTTTCTTGTAGGTGCCATGATGTCAAAGAGCATGACAGAATTTTTCACGGCCAGGAGTGAATGTAATTTCACTTACACTCTGAGAGAAGGAGGGTGAGGAGGTGAATACATAGAATAGACAAATTCAGCCATTTTCTGCTTCTTAAATAATAGGAATGCAAAATATAGTCTAAGTTGCAGCAGGGAAAGGAACTTCACATGAGTCATATTTTGCTGTTAGCTTTACAAACAACTTTCGGGACTGCTGATGACATGCGTGGCACCTGGAGCATTCACAGTGGTGAGCCTTCCCTTTTGCAAGACCTGGACTGGTAAAGTTTTATGTGGGCCTCTTTTGTTTGCACTATGGGATTGCACATAGATTTTACATAGGTGGTATAAGAACAGAAAAAGTATCTGCTTTTCAAAAATAGTCTTCGATGTCTCGCCTTTTCCAAGGCTCCAGCTAGGTAAATTTGATTTTTGGCAACGGTCTTGAGAACTATTGAGCACCTGAGCTCTTTCAAAACCAGAGTGCTCTGGGTATCTGATATCTCAAAATGGGCCATGCATTGGTAGAAAAATGCTGAAGAAGTGTTATTATCCAAACCTGCCTTCTTCTGCAGTTGGGGTATTTCCCTTCATCTGTTATCTGCATGTTTCCAGGGAGACAAGGAAAAAGGATAACACAGGTTGGCTGGGCTTAAGGAGGATCCTTGCTAAGGATCAGCATAAGAATGACTAGTGCCGAGGACAAGCTTCTAGAAGTGCTACAGGCTTCAGTGGATTTGCATTTCATTTGGGCAACTGTAGTTCAAAGTTACTAGATTTTCACATAAGGAATTTTTCTGTCTAGTAGATCTGATCTTTTGCAAGAACCAGCTTTGATGGTTGATTTCAAAATAAGGGTGCTATGATCCATCCTAGAGAAACCAGGTACAAAGGCTCTGTCGGGGCAGGTATGAGGCAAGAACTCTTAACTTGCAAGAAACTGTGTAAACTGTTACATCATGAAAGATAAAACTCAGTGTAGTTGATAAGGGCATGTTAAAAGTGAGTGAAAAAGATTAAATAAGAACAAAATGCCATATACTGCATTTACATCTAGATAGAGTACAATGGTTCATACTTGACATAGCAGTGACCTAAAAAGACCTATTTTATTCTTAAAAGCTTAGTCCTGTTTCAGCTGCTCTCTGGAAAGACGAACTTTCACTCAGGCACTAGTAATTCAGGGAAAAGAAGAAGTTTTTGCTACTTAGATCAGTATTACAGCAGAGCCTAGATGTTAGACTTCTGTTGTGCAAGGTGAGAGGAGGGCACACAAAACGAGACAGCTTCTGTTCAAATTATCTGACCTCCTGAGCAGATGCATGGAAACGAGAGAAACGGGGACACAAAGAGGTAAATGAACATAATCATGGTCAGCAGCAAAGTCAACGGTAAAAGCCATGGTCTGCTGTTTACCTGTACTACACTCTGTGTCTAAAAGAGAAATCAGTGCATTACCCAAATAAATCCACTGTAGAGAGAGTGATTAGTGGATATGTGGTGGGAACACTAGGATGTTGCTAAATAAGGGGAAAAAAGATCTCACTGAGAAAATGCACCTCTGAATCAGTAATTGCCTTTTTTTTTTAAGATTCTGTTGCAAATGCTAATGCCAGTGTTATGCCGTACTGATGGCATAACAGACTATTTAAATTGATGTGCTAAAATGTATTCAATTTTATTGAAGGAGATGCTTTTCAAGCTAATCCTATTGGCTACTGAGTTATAGCTTTAGATATTTCTCTTACACTACGTATTCATTAGGCATAGATATTTTCCAGAGGATTTATCAAGTTTATTTCAGCAGTACTTCGTTCACAGGGCAGGTGATCCTTCCAAAGTCTAGAACTGCTGAAATGTAGCTTAATTTATGTATCTGCTAGCCTACAGAGAGTCTGAATCAACTTCTTTGCCTCCTGGCTTTACTGATACTAAGCAGTAGTAGCCTTGAATTAAAACCTTCAGATACTCAAGCTACAAGTGTAAATGATGAAAAAGCACAGACCTAGTAAGAGGAGGGGAAGGTTTTGTTACCTTCAGATGAACATTATTTGAATATAGGGGACTTATTCTGGAATGTGTTTGCTGGGTTTGAACAACTTGTATTTAATCCCACCTCTAAATACGAATGAATATAAATATGAATGAGGAGCTGCAGGAACCTAGTACGGTATTCAATTTGGGGATGATTGAATAATTGAGCTTCTTAAGTAACGTGAACACCATATGTAGCTTATAATGTTTGATCAATTCAAATGAGCTGCCTTACACAACAAAAGAACATTTTGATCAGATATTTTTGGGGTGCCAGTGTTGATTATAGTGTGTTAATACAGTGTGGGATGAAATATATGGCCTTGAAGAATAACCTTCATTTTTCATATGTAAAACAATGCTGTAATTCTATCATTCTTAAAAGCCAATTACAAGGTCTTTTGTTCTATACTGCTGCCAGAAGTTTTTGGAGCATAAAATTATGGAGGATGTTATTGTCTGATAACAGGACATACGAAGGGCAAACACATTTCTGAACCTTCTCAAGAATGGAGGAGGTCTTTGAGCAAATACTTGCAGACTTTGATCACTTTTTAAAGTCCGTCTCACGTATTGAATTTCATTGGCAGCTTGCCATGTGGAAAGTATACTGATAAACACTAGGAGGTGGCTGAATACACATGGAAAATGGTATACAATAAAAGATTGTTGAGGTGCGGGAGGTGGTATGCACTGTTTGAAAGCAGTCACTGAACAGCACAGGCTTAAACATCTCCTGAAGGATGAGCATCTAATATAAACTCTGTCCTGGCTTTCTAATCTGCTGAGCTTGATTTCAGGGCATCCTTCAGTGGCTTTGTCAGTGGGTTAGCACTGGAATCCCTACAATGATATGTGAAGGCTTAAAATAGCTGTTCCTAAGATGTTTCTAAAATGAAAATTCTGAAAGGGAAATGAAAAGCTAAATAGACTCTGCGAGACTCCAGAGAACAAGGTTTAAATAAGCTACATGAATGTGAAGATTTCCCTCCATCCATTTATCATGTCAAAATTCTTTAAAGTATTTATTTTTAGAGGCCAGCCCTGTGAAATTTATAGTCTTTGTCTGAGTCAGAGAAATTAATAGTGTTTTCTTTTTTTTTAGTGACAAAGGTTGCTGATCAAATAGTTAATACACCAGCATGATTTTTCATGCACTAAACTCCATCAACAAAAAAAGTGAGCTACTAATCATATGGATAAAGTGGATTCATAAACTTGGGTTATACATTGTATATCTTCATTCAGAAACGGAGTCTGCTACTAATCTTAATTATGTCTCCTGCAGTTTTATATCACAGTAGCTCTTATTAAATTTATTTTCCTTTAGAGCTTACATGGTAAAGATGCTGATACAAAATGAGATCAAAGATGAATAACTATAGTACTTCTGTGATACATCCTGAGATAGTCTCTGACATCATCTTGATGGTGAGTGGTAAAATGGAAAAGTACCACAGTCAGCTGGTGGTGGCTTTCAAAGAGAACCTGCGTTAGAACGTTAAAGCTTTGTAGTGGTTTCCAGCTCCTTCTAAAGTATACCTAATAAGAGATTAAATAAGGCTAAAAGTAATGCAACCCATATACGTGAATTTTTCAGGTGGGACTGTACCTCATTTGCATTTCTAAAAGCTGAAAATTATGATCTCCTGTAGCTGCAGCAACCTGCAATGCTGAGGGCTGCCAACAGCAGAGCTGATGTTAAGAGAATAATCAACTCTTGACATCATGGCACACCCACAGTATGGCAAGTCAAGAAGGGAGAAACCCCAATTCCATTGAAGGTGTTGCTGCTTCCTCCATTAATTCTGCTGGGATAAGATATGACCTAGGGAAAGGAAAATATGGCTGCTGCTGGTCCGATAGTTTTTGTTCAGTAGTCTTTGAGGTTTTCTGTTGTCATCTTTCTCCATATCTCAGTGGAGGTCTCCTGATTATTTTTTAACACCCATTTGTCCAAGCTCCTACATTCTAAAAATTGTGGCTACCTATTGCTATCAGTTTAAACTCAAAATGTTAGAGGTAAAGAATAAAAAAAATCTGTTTCTGTTGATGCATGGAAATTGCTTTTAATTTCACGGCGTGCCTTGATGATAAACAAGACTTGCATTCAATCACTGCTTCTCAAAGGGCTTTTCTCTCATGTATATAGTCTTGCTGGACATGGAAAGCAGCATTTTACTGAGCTAGAGAAACAGCCTACACTTAAAGGATGAAGACCAGACACTGCACACCACACTGGGTAGGACGAAAGCAGCAGTAAGCAAGAGAAGTGCAGAGAGCTGGCAGTAGCTGGCAGCAAAATGGGTAACCCAACGTCATCTGCCTGACAAATCCTTGCTCTGAGGAGGCCTGTCAGCAGTGCAGACACCACAAGAGGGGCTGCATAACCTCAGACTGCAGTGGGAAGAAGGACAAATATTCCTATCAGGCTATTCAGGGTATGTTTTCTCAGTTCTGTTTCTGTGACATGATGCAGATACAGACCTTCTGGAGGGCCAACCCAGGTTGCTGCTGGCCACTGAAAGGTGATGTTACCATTGCTTGCTTGTGATCAACCCGTGATAACAAATCAGAGATCAAGTAACAGATAAAGAATTAACATAGAAAACGGGATGAGAAGATGCAGAATGTCCAGATGAAGGGTGACCACACTTACTGGGGTGGGACATAAACCTGTGTGGGAGCAGACTAATGTGCTGCTCAGATGTCCTTGTGGGGATGTTGTCCTCTGGGGGCAGAGGGAAGGCAAATGTTTGTGGTGCTCAGAGCCACAGCCATCGCAGTTTGTCGCACCACCCAATGTGTGCCAGGACTCTAAAGAGTCCCTTTGAAAAACACCACTCCAAACTTTGTATTCCTTTCTTCTTTACCTGCTTTTCATGTGCAATCACTTGCAGCTCTGTGTGGAGATAAAGTCCAGTAATTTCATGTAAGTCTCAGACTTCGTCTTTTGAAGCCATGATAGTAGCTGTTGGTTCATGTGTTTGGTTTCCAAAACTGTCATTGTGGTGACTCTTTCTGGGATTGACAAATTTTTTATATCGTCTTCTAATACAAATTTAAAATACGCTAATTATATGTAGATTTTGTTGTAAAAAATAGTTATTTGTAATTTAGATGAAGTTTTCATATGTTAGTTATAGGAGATTCATGTATTTATATGTTAATACTTGTGACAACAGATTATTATTATTTTTATTAAGAAATTTATGATTATAAATTAAGGTGGTTCTGAGATGCATTATGCATATATATATCATATAAAGCACACCAGTATATTCATAAAATACATAAAACATTTTGCAGTCAAATGGTGATTTTTGCTTGCAGTCATGAGCAAGAGGAGCAAGACAATTGCTATGCTAAAAAACCTACTCTGTGAGGGATTATAAAAAGCTTTTATTTAACTATTAGAAATGGATAATTGCTGTTCAAAATTGAATTTATTGAATAACGAGTCTGTTACAGACTATTCTAAAACATTATCTGGGATGACAGAAAAAAAGCCTGTCTAATTGACAGAATGCTTAGCTGCTGTGCTACCTTTAGGCAGTCATTCATAGTTCTTAACTAATATTCAAGTCTTTTGGAGAGTAACTAAAAATATTACTAACAGCAAAAAATCATCAGAATATGTCCAATATAAAAATTATTTTTTTGCAATCCAGTAATTATCTGCTGCATTATTGTCCCTATAATGAAGCTATACCAGTTTTTAAATCTCTGCTTGTTATGACAAAGTTCCCTTTTGAGTCCATGACTACACATACACAAATGGAACTTCAGCGAAGAAGAACGCATTGTTTAGTTTTGAGAAAATGCATGCTAAGCTACCTTGGTTTAAGCAAAATGGTACCTTGTATTTAATGTTGGTAAAATACTGCAATATGGAAGGTACTGGAAGTAGTTTTATTCCCACTTGGGGTTTTCATAAGATGTATCTGTGTATTAGGTTTTCTGTCTCTCAGCTTGCCCTTATAGATAGATTTCAAAGCACATTTTATATGAATTTCTCTCTCTCTGTAAATATCTGAGACAAGTGTCAGAATCAGTTCAATTTTTGGTGAATGCTTATGAATTATTACTCAGTTACTGATAGCAGGCTGCTTTTATTTAATTAATGTCCTGGGTTTGGCCAGGACAGGGTTAATTTTCACCAGACTCCAGGAAGGGGCACAGCCGGGGGGTGGGGGCTGACCCCACCTGGCCAAACAGAGCCCGGTATTCC
>Ga0065711_1006375_pt1 | contig 32534 bp, 21 predicted proteins | sample Hoacrofraction12_FD_59098 | JGI IMG/M metagenome (GOLD analysis project Ga0065711, IMG submission 59098) | Hoatzin crop microbial communities from Cojedes, Venezuela - Epithelial fraction 12 v2 (version 2) | ecosystem: Host-associated > Birds > Digestive system > Esophagus > Crop | place...
AACTAAGGCTAAAAACCATGCTGCAAAAAAAAAAAAAAAAAAAAAAATCAAATCTGATTCTGTGCAAATGTATAGCAAAAATGGGACTGATGCATCACTACCAAGATTTAGTACTGCTAGAGATGTTGCTGAATTGTATGAATCATCCCATGGCAATTTTCATTCTAGTCTGGTTTTCCAAAACCCAGAATCCCAATGTGTGCACTTTTTGGAAGACTGAAAAAATGTAAAGAACACAGCACAATACTATTATGTTCACTTTGCAGTGGACATAAAAAAAAAAAGCATTAAGTGACTTGATGGAGTAAAAAATACCCAAGTGAAACAGGAGCAGGATTAGAACATAGGACGCTTCCAGCTCCTGAGCTGAATCTGTTGAACTGCATTGTGTCATTTTTATTATTTCAATATGTGCTCTCAGAAATACTTGGGGTAAGCTTTCTTATCACAAGGAAAAGATTATAATTCATACAAAAATTCCTTTTATTCAGTATCTCAATTCCCAGGTAAAATGTGGTGTATAAAAGTTATCAATTCCATATGGTCAAGTGTATGTTATGAAATGCTTGTGTCCACACACGAGACACATGACAATATTTCAACAGCTCTCTCCTTTGAATTTCTTGGTGGAGGAACACAACAAAAGCAGAAATTGTAGTTAACTGTATTTGTGTGTTCATAAATTAAATACACGAACAAACAACCTCCAACAGCGTAAAAAAATTACACTAAACAATAATTCAAAGAAAATAATTTGGAGCTAGGCAAAGTCTGAAAACCTTAAGTATTAAAACATAATCCTCAGATTATGAAATGTCAGAGCTATTGCTGATAATTAGTTGTTCTGTAAAGGTGTGAATGTGAAGCCAAAAGATATATAGTTGACGCTTATACCAAGGGAATCACAGAATCACAGGATGGTTGAAGTTGGAAGGGACCTCTGGAGGTCATCTTTTTCAACTCCCCTGGTTAAGCAGGGCCACCTAGAGACGGTTGCCCAGGACAGGTGCCATGTCCAGTCAGTTTTTTAATGTCTCCAGGGAAGAAGATTCCACAGCCTCTCAGGGCAATCTGCTCCAGTGCTTGGTCGCCCTCACAGGAAAACTTTTCCTGATGTTCAGAGGGAACCTCCTTGTTTCTTTTGTGCCTGTTGCCTCTGGTCCTGTCACCGTACACCAGTGAAAAGAGCCTGGCTCCATCTTCGTTGTACCTTCCCTTCAGGTGTTTATGTACATGGATGAGATCCTCCTGAGCCTTCTTTTCTCCAGACTGAACAGTCCCAGCTCTCTCAGCCTTTCCTCATATGTGAGTCCCTTAATCATCCTTGTGGCCCTTTGTTGGGCTCTTCAGTATGTCATGTCCATGTCTTTTGTACTGGGAAACCCAGAGCTGGACCCGGCACGCCAGGTACGGCCTTACCAGTGCTGAACAGAGGGCAAGGATCACTTCTCTCTATCACCTTGGATCACCAGGGATCACCTTGGCAACACTACTGATCCAGGATGCTGCTGGCTGCCTCTGCTGCAAGCACACTTTGCTTGCTCATGGTCAGCTTTTTGTCCACCAGCACCCCCAGGTCTTTTTCTGCAAAGCTGCTTTCCAGCCAGTTGGCCTGGAGCGTGTACTGGTGCATGAGGTTATTCCTCCCCAGGTGCAGGACATCGCATTTATCTTTGTTGAACTTCATGAGATTCCCGTTTGCCTGTTTCTCCACATCTTTAGAGAGCACAAAAGCGTGCCACATAATTCAAACATACCAAAACAAAGACACTACTGTGCTGCAAACTGGATTCTTGAACTCTAGGCCAGAGGGGCCCCTGCAAGTGAGCAGCTGGGTGTGCAGGATCAGCGCTGCCTTCCCTTTCGTCTCCGTAGGCAATCAGAACAGGAGATAAACCTCCTCAGGCCTGCGGTCTCTGCAGCCTTCAGTGGTGTCATGGACGTCATCGCTCACAAAAGACCTTGGTTCTTCTGTGGAAGCATTATTACGTGTTTGTACAACTCAATATGCCACCCTCAGCAACAGAAACAAATACAAGTATTCTTTTATATAAAGAAGAAAAATGGTGTTTTCAAACACTAGCTCTGAAACTCTCCGATTACTTAACCGTTAATACCTTTTTTTTCAGAACAGAACAAATGTGAAAGAAGTACGATACTCTGAAGCATCAGCTTGCTTCCCACTCCAGGAACTTAGAAACAATTAGTTTGGGCTTTTATTCAGATTGCAGAATTAGGCCTTTCAACCCGAGGAAATAAAGTGAGTGTTATCTTCAAAATGTAGCGGAACAAGGGTTGGTTGTTCTACAGCTTCCGCCTAGTTCCACCCCATATACTTAAACCAAGATTCACGGTAATTTTTGATATATCGCTGATGGGGCTGGGGGCAGGAAAAGTAATGTCATCTTTTTCCGTGGCAGGTGCTGGCTCCTGCTCGTTTCCTTGCATTCCCTTTCCCACCTCCTTTCTTCTTACACCTGCTCCCTCTGACACTCCTGTTGCTCTGTGGCCATCGGCTCTGATCTGACAGGGCCAGGGTGGCCACGGAGCCAACACTGATGAACCTGGCTTGCTCCCTGCAGCTGGTGTGTCCCCGTGCTGTGCTCCCCGATGTGTGCTGTCGTACCCATATCAACCATGCTGCTCCCTGCTCTGGAGCATCCCACGGGCCCACTGCCTGGAACAGTCTTGTCAGTGGCTGTAGTCACCTCCATGCCTGTCACTGTGAACAGCTGGCAAAGGACCGCGCTGCCGACACTGACATCTGCTGTTACAGTCAGTGGCTGGGGTGGCCACTCAAACCATCCCAGCCTTGAGAGACAAAAAAATAGAGTCAAAGACAAAACAGGAGGGCTTGTCCCTGGATTCTGCTCAGCAAGGCCTGTGAGCAGAGCTGAATACGCTGCGCGTCCTTCAGGGGCCTCCAGACCATTGCCACACCAGCAGCTCCGTCCGGTGAGAGCTGGAAGCAGAAGCAGCTGGTGTGCCTTCTACACTAGCTGCACGGAAAGAGTCATTCTCAAGTTACACAAAACATCACCAGTCATAGGTGCTGAGACACTGTTAAGAGAAAGCAAAGATCTGACCAATTAAATACATATTTTTAAAGTTTTAGGTGGTTTTCATAGATCATGAGCAAGCTAATGGAAGTTTGTGTTTCGTTTTGGTAAGACAAAGCAAAGAAATATACTGGGGCAGGGGAGAAGGCGGCAAGGAGTTGTTTCTGAAAAGAGGTTTTCTTGAATCAAAGAAATCCTTGAAGGAAATCATATTTCAGAAGAAAAATCTCAAAAAGAATACAAAAAATTCCCAAAGGCACAGATATGCACATTTTGTGTCCGTACCGCCACAAGAAAGATTAATGCTTTTCTGTTCATATCTCTAAGAGGTCTTTTTTGATGTATCAACATAAATGAAGAAAAGCCAAAAAATAGAGAAACCTTCTCTGCTGTAGTGCACCTGTAGTGCTACTCCTGTCCTTTATCCTGTAAGGCAAGAAAGAAAAAGTAGTGTACACTGTCTTTTAATGCAGCAGAGGTCTCTCGCCAGTCATTTTGTTTAATCTCCCTTCTCAGTCTTCCACATCTGTGGAATACACTTCTTCAGCAATCTCATTTTAATAACATATTCTAATCCATTAAACTCACTCTGGTGAGCTTGCAGTGAACCATGACATTTCCAAATCAAAGTAAAATCAAAGGCCTTAAACCAGACTGCAGAGCTAAAATTCTCTTTCATATCCCTTCACTGTATTTACAGAGGATTCATGTGTTCAAATACATGAAATCATCATGACAGAATAATTATGATGTCTTGTCATGTCATATTTTTTGAAACAACGTCAAATACTGAACTGAAGGACCTGCAGAAAACTAAGACACAGCAAAAAACCCCAAAGCCAAACAATGATGGATGAAAGACAGCCTGTAACAAGCATGTCAAAACTTTCTGTTTTCTCTCCTGCTTTACCTGACAGTTGATACTTTTGCAGCAGCAGGTGAAGTCCTGGTGGTCCAATGATTTAAATCCTGAACATGATCCCCTATTCCAAATGCCATCTAGCTGGGTACAGGGCAAACACTGTCAATTCCAGGGTATGACAGGGCTTCTTAATCTCTGCAAAGCCTTGCTTTTCCCGACCAACGCTGGGATATAATCTACGTGGATTGTTACACATGATTGCTTTGGTATGAGATTGTCTCAAACTGTAGCTGGGCTTATTCATGTTTTTAGTCTGTGTACCTGTATAAACAAATTGTTCTGGGACAACTCACAGAAGCAGACTTTCTTGAAAGCCAACATGTAGCAGGTAGGAAGAAAACTATGTTGCTAAGGTAAGCGAGGATAATGGAATACCAAACCAAACAGAAAAAGTCATTTTTGGGGTTGCCTTCAAATGATTGTAGGAAACCCAAAGAACTGAGTGTTAGTAACTGTTGAATTTTTATTTGAAGAAAGTCGAGCAGGTGACTTTTGCATCCTCTTCAAATATTGGATTTTAATTTTAGTTCCCTATATGTAGCAGAGTTAAGCATAGCCATAGAAAAGAGAGAAACATTTCAATGTCAGAATTCTTCATTCTTGTATTTTGTCAGATGTGTTTAAATCTCATCTTGCACAAGTGGAAATGACTTACTATTTTGCAAATGTACATAATATGATCAAATCACTTCTTAATCTCCTCTTTGGTAAGTTTTCACTATAGCTCACTTTCCAGTCCCTTAATCATTTTCTTTTCTCTTCTCTGACTCCACTCCAATTAATGGAGATCTTTCTTCAGTTTGAAATACCAGAAATAGAAATAAGTCCCCAGCAATAATCATGCTAATGCCAAATATAGGGATATGTGGCATATATATGCTTCTACTATAGTTTCCACAGTTTTTTGGCCATAGGTTGGATTGACTCCTTCTGCCAAGCACCTCACTGGGACTTGTGTCCAAGGATTGCTACTGTGACCTAAGCTCTGCTTCTGTGACAGGGATTCCTAGGACTAAGGCCACCGTCCTCTAAAGATAACCTGCATACTTGTTTCCCAGATAGATGATTTTATATTTTTCCTATTGAAACCCATACCTTTTACTTTTGGCCATCATATTCCAAAGCTCTAATGCCTGTCCCAGTGCCATCCTGCTTGTTTTTTCACAATTTACCATCAGAGCAGGAAGTATTTCATCAGCATCATTTATTAATACTTAATGTTCCTTTTCCCCAGCTGCAAGACGGCAGTATTTCTTGAGCATGGCTGCTTTTTGCTGCATTATTTCTGATTCTGGTTTTGCCATCCCTTAATGGACCAATACCACTGGTGATACCAAAATGGGAAAAGCTAAACTACACCAAGTCAAAATACAGGACTGAAGGTAGACCTGTCTTTTTGAGATGTGATGCCATCAAAATTGTTCTATGGAAGTTGTTAGATTTTCCAACCAAGGATTTGTGTGTATACCTGTGTTTTATCAGAGTTCATTTTGGTTTAATTAAGGTAGCATTAAAAATAAAAAAGCATTATTTTTCTTTTGTCACAATTTTTAGTGTAATTTTAATACTATCCCTTTATCTTAAAATCGATAAACTTTCTCTAGAAAGGCCACACAATTTCCTATAATTTTTAAAAAATAGGGGCATGTAGTTATAATAATAACAATAAAAGTATAATTCAAAACCTTACTTCAAGACTACTGCTCTTGCTTTATGTCATTGGTACTTTATTTCACAATGTGTAATTTTAGACTAACTACAAAATAGTTTGGACTATCTTTTTATTAGCTAGTCTGGAATTGTTTTGTAAAGATACAAGAATTACAGTTTTATAAGATAAATTTGCAACCCAAGAAAACACACCTCAGCTTAGAGAAATTTAGTAATTTCGAGTTTCTTCTGCTAAGGACCCGTTTGACATTTTAACAAGCCTCCTGAACACTTTCATTTCCCATCTATTCCTAGACGGCCCTTCCTGTCCCCAGCCCTGAACCCTGCCCCCTTTCCAGAGAATCTCTGTCATCTTTCCCTCAGGGACAGCTTGACAAATCCCTGCGGTGATAAATGTTTATCACTCCTGCTGCAGCTCTGCCTCGCCCCGCCTGCCTGGAAGAGCTACAGCGAGAGCACAGAAATGGACATAACCCCTTGCTGTAGCATAGCATCTTCTGGACATTTTCCTGCCGTATGAAATTGCAATTTATGGCTCAAATTAATGAACACATGCTATTGCCTCTCCTGGGGGGGGTTTGAGAGGGACCTTTTGGAGCCGCCGGTCTGTGGCATTGGAAAGCAGCAGACCCCTTTGGCTTCTGCAGGAGCAGCGCCTGGACCTCTCCTTCCTGGTGGGAGCACTAGGGACAGACAGCATGAGGTATTTTGTCTCCTGGACTGGGGAAACGGGCGGCTTCTGTCTGGGCAGCCAGGCTGCATTGCTTCACTGAGCGGGCCTGACGCTGCATCCTCATCCTCCTGCCGTCAGCACAGGTTAAGCAGGGACGGTGCTGGCACACTTCCCTCTCAGCAAAGCAGATTAATAGGACTTTTCTTGTTGCTCAGGGTTTCGTGTTTTCTACAGCCACAGGGAGACATTACAACAGGTATTAAGCATATCAAGATCTACTTTCAAACTTCTTTTTAAACTACTAGCCTAGGCACTTAAGAAATACTGATTACCATCTGATAATTTTGAAATAATAATATATCTCTGGAAGGCTCTAAAAGCAAGTTTACGTCTAAAATGTATGTAGGAAGGGGATGAATCAGAACCAATTATGTTAATACATTATTATACTCATACTAATAAAGCAGCGTGTTCATATTATTATACCTAGGTTTATATTATTAAATCCAGAAGTAAGTGTTACAAACAGGTGAACAAAAGGTTTCTCCTGGCAGGATGAAACCATGTGAACCTAAAGACACACGGTGTTTCAGAAGGCTTGAGGCACTTCCAGAATTCACTCTTTCTATCTGCCTGTGAGTAGAAGATTCAAATCTGTTTGCATGCTTGGATTTGAAGATAACATGTAGATAACAGGTCACATGTGCAGGGACAGTGGAGCGTCCGGAAGAGCTGAGATTTGTAAATTAGCAGAAGCTTGGAAGCTTAGCAAAATACAACTTTAAGTTAAATAGCAAAAATAATGGTATGTGTATATATGTATAATTTGATAATACATTAGGTTTTGCTATTCTCTGCTAAGAATGATACCTTTAATCTCTTGCTGCATCTGAACATTTATTTGACAAACATAACCACGATTTTTTTCATCAATATTACAAAAATTGTTCCTCAAATAAAAATATTGTTGTCGTGGGACAAAACTTTAGATAATATATGCAGAAGTTACAGTAGCATCCAGGAGTTCATATTTCGTAGCTGTTTTCATTTGGGAAAACCTTTATTAACGGTTAGCATTTTTTTCCTCAGCAAAGCACTTTCAAAACATTTGCTAATTAAAACCTTTATATCTTCTAGACAGTAAAAGTGCCTTTTCCAACCTGCAACAGCTATGTAACTTATTTTATTAGTGGTTTAGTAATAAAGTCAGATAAACCTTTGATTTAATAATTAGCATTTATAGAGTGCTTTCTGCCTTCAAAGCACTTTGCAAACATTAACTAATTAATTCTTGCAACTCCCCTGTAATTTGGGGAAGCAAGTATATTCATGCACGTTTGCCTACAGTTTAGGGAAGAAAGTATTATCCCAGACATTTTATGAAACAGAGAATTAAGACATATAAATTATGTTATTCATGTAAGTCGACAAAGATGGAAACTTTGTCAGAGTAGGAACTGAAACTAAATTACCCTACTTATCCTATTCCGTACTCCAGTCACTTGGCTCGTTCACTGATTTTCTCTGGAGGTCTCCAGCCAGGTGTGCCAAAGCAAAGCAAAGCTTTGGATGTACACAGGTCTCTCCATTGTCTCTTTACCAAGCGTCTTGGGCCACTCGCATGGTGAATCATACAATCATAGAATCATTAAGGTTGGAAAAGACCTCTAAGATCATCAAGTCCAACTGTCACCCCAACACCACCATGCCTGCTAAACCATTTCCTCAAGTGCCACACCTACACAGTTTTTGACCACCTGCAGGGATGGTGACTCCACCACTTCCCTGGGCAGCCTGTTCCAATGCCTGACCACTCTTTCAGTAAAGAAATTTTTCCTAATATCCAATCTAAACCTCCCCTGACGCAACTTCAGGCCATTGCTTCTCGTCCTATCGCTAGTTACTTGGGAGAAGAGACCAACACCTGCCTCAATACACCCTCCTTTCAGGTAGTTGTAGAGAGCAATAAGGTCTCCCCTCAGCCTCATCTTCTCCAGACTGAACAACCCCAGCTCCCTCAGCTGCTCCTCATCAGACTTGTTCTCCAGACCCTTCACCAGCCTCTTTGCCCTTCTCTGGACACGCTCCAGCCCCTCAGTGTTCTTCTTGTAGTGAGGGGCCCAAAACTGAACACAGTACTCCAGGTGCAGCCTCACCAGTGCCAAGTACAAGGGCACGATCCCCTCCCTCCTGCTGCTGGCCACACCATTCCTGATCCAATCCAGGATGCTATTGGACTTCTCGGCCACCTGGGCACACTGCTGGCTCATGTTCAGCCGGCTGTCAACCAACATCCCCAGATCCTTTTCTGCTGGGCAGCTTTCCAGCCACTCTTCCCCAAGCCTGTAGCGTTGCATGGGGTTGTGACCCACGTGCAGGACCCGGCACTTGGCCTTGTGGAACCTCATACAGTTGGCCTTGGCCCATCGATCCAGGCTGTCCAGATCCCTCTGCAGAACCTTCCTACCCTCAAGCAGATCGACACTCCNGCCCAGCTTGGTGTCATCTGCAGACTTACTGAGGGAGCACTCAATCCCCTCATCCAGATCATTGATCAAAATATTAAACAAGACTGGATTCAAAACTGAGCCCTGGGCAACACCACTCGTGACCGGCCACCAGCTGGATTTAAGTCCATTCACCACCACCCTCTGCGCTCGGCCATCCAGCCAGTTCTGTATCCAGCAAAGCCGTGTGCGTGCACGCTGCAGGAACACGCAAGGCGTGTGCAGTTCCTGAGATAAGTTTGCCCTAGCAGGTGGCTGTCGGACAAGGAGAGGCTGCAGCAAAGGGCTATGGTGGGGCCCCTGCCCGGCTTCACAGCCCCTGCACCACACATGGTCGGTCACATGTGACAGTGCAGGTGTGTGAGGCCGGGAGCAGGGAACAGCTGATGCAGGGAACGAACGGGTGATGCACAGGAGCGTCTGGGGCAGGGTATGGCAGGGAATCAAGCGTTGGGCTTGATAGGTCTCGCCCAGAGATGCTCCTCTGGGGTCTCTGACCTCACTGATGATCTCTGCCCGCTCTGCTGTGCCTGGTCTTAGCTCTCCCCGGCCATCACTACAGTGCAAAGACAAAACTGAAAAAAGAAGCAGTATTCTCCTGCTGACAACTTGCTTTATTTCTGCCTTGAGTACAACCTGCTACCAGTATTTGTTATTGTAAAAGAGGAGTATTGTTTGTTCCCTTTCTTTCCTATGGGTTTGCTAATTTGTTACCTGCAATAATACAGCTTTCCTGCCTACCGCAACACATCTAGCTACAATGTTATACTGCATTTTAGCCATATTATAGATATATACCTCTGTGTATGATGCAGGTGGAATGAGCGGAGCACGAGCTACAAGAAGGCTGCGCCATGGACCCAGTGATGTCAGAGGACAACGAGGAGTCATTCGCAGTGTTTCGACTCAGCAAAGCAAGTGAGCTCTCTTGACCAACAGGCTTTAGGAAATTTCCTGAAATTGAGATAGTTTTTTTTACAGCAAATAAAGGCCATTAACAAGATTTCAAAATGAATGGCTTGTTTTCAGTGAATTTAAGAATTACATCAAGTACAACGGCTGAATTATTTATCATTCTTTGTTGTATGTTGGGAATTAATATTACTTTGTGTATTATAGAAAATAGTGTGTTTTTCTTTGAGTGATGAAATAGTAACACAGCAATCGATTGTATCACTGTTGTGTATCAGTTGCTCTTCAACCAACATTTAAAAAATCCAAGAAACTTCAGGACATTTTTAATAGCTCAGCTAAGCCAAGTTTTGGTCATGGTGTCTTCTTCAAGCAAGAGAAACAGAGTGAAATAGCAACAGAGAGATATCTGCACACTTCGTCATTACATTCAGATAAACAATACAATTCAATAATGTGGGAGGTTTGTAAAGATTAGAGAATTAGGGACTAAGCAATCCTTGGTGATCAGCTATTTGTGAAGAATCGAAGTGTAACTTTTTGTGATTCTGTTTCTGTAAGCCGAGTGTGTCAAGTGGAGACTACTAGAGAACAGAACAGTGCTGCATTTTGTATTTGGTGTGCCAAGCACTCTTTCTCTATGGAGATGAACAGATTTTTTTTTAATTTGCTATTTTATTGTATTTATAATTAGCCGTCTGGAAAAAAAAGTTCTCTTTTAGCGTCTGCAGTGATGCATTGATTCTTTCATTACAGCAAATACACATGACCCCCGGTGTTCAACTGTAAACAATAATAGTTACTGGCTTCATTAGGAAGCTAGCAGATGGCTTATAAGTTCTCATGGTAGCTTTTATCCATTCGAGGCTTGCAGTGTGCAAATGTTTGTCTTTTAAACAGGATAAAACAATGTAAAAGGGACTCTGTGCTTTGTTTTTATTAGTAGCAATTCATTTGTATTGCAGATTTGAATCTGACTATCTGAGTGCACTGTCAATTTTTCCTGGCTGCACGTAAAATACTTGCTGTGCCTTGCCTCTGCCTCTGTGGCATTTTCTGTACCAGAACAAATGAAGTCAAATAACACTTCTGGAGCTTTGACAGAGCTGTATTTTTCTTAGCAGGACTCATGTTATAAACCCAGCCCGCCTTGCCTTGCTTTGCTTTGCTTTGCCTTGCTTTGCTTTGCCTTGCCTTGCCTTGCCTTGCCTTGCCTTGCCTTGCCTTCCCTTCCTGTCCCTTCCCGTCCCTTCCCGTCCCGTCCCTTCTATCCCACTGCCTTCCCTTCCCTCCCACTGCCTTCCATTGCCTTGCCTTCCCTTGCCTTTCCTTCTCAAATGAAGGGGTGCCCGCTTTCAGCAGAGAGGCAGCACTGCCTCTAGTTTACCCTGCATGGACTGGGGATCTGACCACAGAAATCACTGATCACATTCTGTCATTCCAAAACATTATTTACGCAGCCAAATTTTTTGCGTACCGTTTTGGAATACCTGATGAATAACAGCTCATTTACTGTCATCACCAGTCAGGTGCCCGGAGTGTGATGAACTTCATGATGCTTCCCAGATGGGCTGCAGGCAGTTGCAATGACTGTAAGACTTTACTGTCACATTTATTACCTAACTGGGCAGAACTATCTGAAGACCTGTTAATCTTCAATAACATTTGGTAGAGCACAATAGCTATTCTAAAGCAGAACAGTTTTATTTTAGTGTGTGAGTCTTTGATGGCTTTTCTCGTACTTCTAATACAGCCCAGGCTCTCATTACTATTTTCATGTCCTCCATTTTGTTGGTAGCTGGAATCAAGCTACATTATTGAGAAACAGAAGCAGAAGTCGCATATTAAATATGGTGTTAAATACCTTCAGTTCTCTTTGAAAGCACAGACACACAGTGGTGCAAACTCCATCTGGGTGCTGTGTTTCAGCTGGATCTGCACATGGAGGAGCCAAGAGGTAGTTCATCATTCGTGTTCATTCAGAAGTGTCTGCTGCTCATGGTTTCCCCACACTAAGGCATAAGCATTTGACTAGTTGATTTTTACAATGCAAATGCCTTTCTTCAGATAGAAATCAGCCATTTGTTTCAGAAAAGACTATCAAAACCAAGAAACTTTTGTATAGGGAAAGTCTTATTTTGAGGGCTTAAATGAACCTGACTGCCTGGGCCTTGTGTTTCCTTATTATATAGTAAGGGCATGAGTATCAAATTAGGGGGCTTTTTTTGAGTAAACAGTGATCTAGTGAATCTTTAGGGCTTCATATTGTATTTTCATGTTCTGTATTTAGCTTTACAGTTCAAAATTGCTTTTGTTTGGAGGGACATCTGTGTCTCCTGGAAGAGATATTGGAATTTTACTTTCAGAGCATGTATTTTCACTTTTTATCCTCTTCTGTTTTATTAAAAATAATATTTGCATAAAAACTTTCTTTCTTCTAAGCACATCTGCTCTTGCTTCTATCTCACCTGAAGATCTAACCCTTTGCATGTGACATCTTCAATGAAGAATAAGCAGCAGGAGCAGATGAGCTTTCAAGAAATAAAGATTCTATTTTCATGCAAATGTACTAGCAATTAAAAACAATGGGAGAAAAAAAAGCAACTCAATATGCAATAGTTTCAAATTTAATTTGAAGTATTACAGTTTTAGACTTTTCCATAGGAACTCCCAGACTCTTTAAGTGGATCAGTTCTGAGAACAGTAATAATTGTCTTTCAGATTAATGGGTTAGTTTTTCTTATCGAAAGACACCTTTAAAATAAGTTTTGGGGTAATAATAAGAAGTTTTAAAAGGTTTTTTCCCTGTGGTTTGAAATAAAGTTAATTAAATTCCTAAGTAAACTGAACTTCCATTCAAGTCTATGAGTGAAGTATAGCTGTACTCAAAAAGCCAGCCTAAGGCCTACTGCAAGCCCCACATGACTTCCACTACGGAAGGTACGCCAAGCTGTATCTTCAACGTTTACTGTTGCTTCATTACAACAGTGACAAGTGTTAGTAATGCATCCCACAATTCTTCCCTTTTAAGACCACTGCAGAAAATGAGAGAGATTTAACTTATACTTACTGTATTCTACTCCGCTCCGCTGTACTCCTTCTACTCTATCCTGTCTACAGTAAAATAGAGTTTGAGATCTTCAGCATTCTCAATTCTCATGACACATGAAGAGAGTGACAAGTGCACAATTCACAATAAAATAAAATAATTGCCTAAGCATTGGACCTAGTTCTATTCATCCTCAAAGTTGCAGAGTTAGAATGCATAAACAACTTCTGCCATTTTATCCTATGTGATTTAAATTCATAACTCAGTACATAGAAGTAGTCACAAGTCCCAAATGATAGGTGTACCTTTACTGATTAGAAATAAGTTTATTTCTGATGGATTTGGAAAGGCTGGGCATTACATATATACACACACATATGTACATAAAAACAATGGAAAGCTGCATAGTTTAAATCCCACAGAATAAAGAAGTGAGGTATTGATGATTTATTGATTACAGCTTACATTTAGATGAGGAGATGCAGGAGATGATAAATAATGTAAATATTTTAAAATTCTGTCAGTGATAATCTAAGGGGAATATTGTTATTTGCAGTAATACTTGGAAAAATTCCTCCACTAATGCTTGCAGCTAGAATTTCTTGTACAGCAGGCCGAGGTACAGCCCATGGACTGCACAGGGACTTGGTAATGCCCCATCTGCATCAGCTAATTTTTTCTTCCTTTGCATTTCTGGCTTGTTATTTGTTTTTGTTTTGTTTTGATTTTCCTAGGGGAGGGGGGTGGACTGCAGGAATAAAGTGAGGCAGCTCTATGGAAAACCATTACTGTAAATGCTATGAATAGGACCTACCACTACATTTCAATGCTTCAAATTTCAGTAGAATTAAGAAATGGAGGATACTAATAGAGGTTGGCTGTAGCTATGGTGGATATGGCAACCCATGCTATATTAATTTGTTCCTGTATAAGATTTATTCAAATATTTTAGCTTCACTTTCATGAAAACTATTGGAACTTCATCATAGATTTGCTTAGCTGGTGCATTAGGCAGCTACACCAAGTGTTTGAGTTTCTTGTGATAATGAACAATTAAAGCTAATGGAAAGCGCCTATATTTTTATAATTGATTTGTCAGTTGATTGTCTCTCAAAATTAATGATTGCCCTGTGCTCAGAAAATAATGTTGTCAGTTGATGCCTGAAGTCACATTATTTTTGTTGCAAACATCATGGATGAAACATCATTTTTGTCAATTATGATTTGAGGGGATAAAACATGTTGTTCATAAAAATAGAGAATATAACATACAATTTTCAAGACCACCATACAGAACATAGCTGATGACCCTTTAGTTATAAATGAGCTACCAATAAGTACATTTGGTATTTTCTTCCCCATGTAATAACATAAAGCAAGGAACTTGCAGTAAGTCCTTTTGTTACAGCACAGTAGTAAGATTGCTTCCATTTCTGCTTCCACCCTCATTTCATTTTCATAGTTTCATTCACTACATGCCTATTAAAAACATTATTATATTTCTTCCAACCTATTTGAAAGACGTATAAAAAATTTCTGGATGTCTTGAAAGTTTTGTAAAAGAAACAATTAAATGGAAAATTGTCCAGAACAGAATCCCGAGAAACCATTCTTGAATGCATTGGACCTCTTTCTATTCATCATTGCACTCACAAAGAGTAGGAATAATACCACTGATGCCAGTCGTGCTAGCAGCAGATTGCTCTATTTTACATATTCTACCAAAAATGGTCATTAGTACTGCAAAACTGAGCATTCAAAAGTTAGAAACTGACAATATTATGAAAAGAAGCATTAGGAGATTGCTTTAAGGAGGGAGAATGGGGATAATTTGCATATTAATGTGTGGATACAAAATGTGGAAATCTATCATAGGTGAATATCTGAATGTCTTTGAGGAAAAATTCTTTATGAAAATATTAGATATGAAGTATAGATCTAAGATTCATCATAGAGTTTGACAGTGCCTTTATATTACCATCACCCAGTAAGATGATGAAAATATCTGAGATATGTTAAGAATTAAGCAAGAACAGCCATAGACTACTTCAAGAGAACCTTCAAGAAAAAGATTTAATAACATAAAGTATCTACAAAGACCAATACAGAACAGGCCAGAACGGCAGTGATTAGTTCATCCCCTTGCTGTGAGAAGGATTCAGATGGGGGCAAGGAGAAGGTTTATTTTCTTCTCAGTACCTCGATCTGCAGCACACAAACCTCTCAGAAAGGATCCCACCCAATCACTGCTTTCAGTCTTATTTTCGCCATAGGCACCTGACATCAGTCGGAAGGCAGCTGTGTTGCTTTAGGTAGTGAAAGTTAGAACTCACCATGAAAAAAAGACCTGTTCTATTCTATTCTATTCTATTCTATTCTATTCTATTCTATTCTATTCTATTCTATTCTATTCTATTCTATTCATTTTCTTATGCTGTGCTTACTGTCTTACTATTTTAATTCCTTCCAGTAATGAGGTGTGCTGACTACCCTCATTTAACCTCTGCCCTAAGAATACTAGGGAAACATACAGGCATCTTCTGTTTTTGCTTTGTTGAGGAGGGGTCTGTTTTATGGTTTGGCTGGTCTTGCACATGAAACAAAAGGTAGTAACCCTGTGTGAGGGTCTTCTCTTTCTGCAAGAATTGATTCTATACTTTCTTCTTCCTCCTACCCTCAGTCCCCCCAGAATTTTGTCTGTCATACAGGCAGATGTTATCCTGATAGAGGCTGACAAAGCAGCAACCCTGTCAAGCCATAACCTCACATTGTTCATCCTCTAGCTTTCGGTTAGCTTGGGTCAAGGCTGCAGAATACTGAGATCTCAGATCTTCAGACTTCAAATCTGTGAAAAAGCAATATGGAGAGTGGAGAATGAGTTTTGTGTGTCCAGAATGGACTCTGATTCTCAGAAGATGAGTAACAGGGTGGAGCTTCTGGAGAGTTGCCAGTTTGATACTGTTTTGCTGTAATCTAGGTAACTGAAGTATAAGTTACAAAGCAAGATCATCATCTAGCGCAGTTCAACAAAGACAGCTGCCTGAGAGCAAGCATTAGTCCCAGACAGAAAGATGTAAGAAACCACAAAGAGTCCTTCATTATGGACCGAGTTGGCCACTTATGGTTTTGTATTTTCGGTCAGAGGAGACTTCGTGTCTCTGTGAGCTCTTGGAGGAACATCACTTATTTCTTTGCTTCAGCTCCAGCCAAATGTTTATTTGTGGGCTGCTGCTGTCAAAAGAACGAGCCATCTTGATGCTAATGAGTATCGTCAGATGCGGTGAACTGTACCTTGTGCTTGCTGTTGTCTTCATCTTTTCCAGCTGGTTCTTCTAAAGGCTGCACTTGGAAACTGAAAAGGCAGGTGGGAGACTAAACCTCCATGTGACTTGCATATATCGAGGATTTGGTAGCACTGCTTCCAGTCGCTGCTCTTGAGTACGCATCTTCGGGCGCAGGGGGGAACTCACACTGCAGCACTCCAAGTCCAAGGGTATGTACGGCAGCGAGGAATTTTGCATACACTGCACTAGTTAGAGAGTATAGCAATGAAGAACATCACTTGGCGCTTAATATATGCACTTTTGAAATACAGTGCGCTAAATCCCTCTTTATTCCCAGAAGTATCACAGCAGCCTTCCAACAAGTACTGTCCTCTACCTGTATACCGCCTTCTGATTTTCTGAGAACTGGAAGATAAGAGAAAAATTCATTTCGCGATTCTGTCAGTCACTAATGTGTCTGCTGCCATAATTACCAGTTCACTGCACAAAGACAGCCAAACAAGTAAACTGATGAAAAGAACTGTTAATTTGTCTTCCTGGGACAGATTCAAGCTAATATTCAATGTACCGTGAGTCTGGATTTAGCATTCTCCATCTTCTGCATGTAATTTTTGTTCTTCGTAGCTGCTGCCAGATATTGAACGGCTAATTGTATTTATGCGGTATTTTACATTTTTGCCAAATGGTTTGAACATCATTTAATACAATCATTTATGTAATCATCTGATGTTTTAAACTTTGTATTGAACACCACCAGGTCTTTGACATGGTCAGTACAGCCCATAATTTAGGGCATAATCTCTGTTATTTTTTTAACTTCCTTATGCTTACTTTTATATATTTTAAATTTTCATCTCTATGGCATATACATATCCACTTTTTTTCCCAATCAGTTTGAACTATATTTTCCTCCTTTCTTTTCATGGCCAGTCTGTTACCTCTATTCTTGACACATCAAAGAGCACACCTTGAAGCTCTGTCAGTTTTCCAGTTCATTAGTATGATGAAGATGAGGATCTAATGGTGAGCTCTGTGGCGCTGCATTTGTCATCTTCCTTTTTCATTTATGATCATTCCTTGACTTTGTAATCAAGCCAGTTTCCTATCCAGTTGGATATTACTTCCTTACCTTCTTACCCTATCCATTAATAATGTATTTGGTACTGGATTAAAAGCTTCCTTCGAATCCAAGTGAATAATGTATACTTATTTACTGTTGTCTGCTTTTATTGTCATTTCCTCAAAGGAATTAAGCTAGTCTGTTATGCATGATTTCCATTTTGGTAGTCTTCACACTGAAATATTAAAAATTCTATTTGCATGTAAGGTCTGGGCAGTTTACCAAAATAGGAATGATCCTCTTGTATTTTTAGATACCTGTCGCAATGCCATAAGCAATATTTAACATTATACTGACAGTACATAAAGCAATGCATTTGGTACTGTACCCAATGCAAAAATACATTTTCACATAACAGGAAGGAACTACAGCCTAATAGAGAACAAAGTAGATTCCATCAGGACTTTAAAATGTCATGAAACATATATTTTATACACAAAAATCTGCCAATCAAGTTTTTACATCAGTTACAGTTTCATAAAGTACCCTGGGGTGCGACTCTGTAGCAATGTGAAGACAACAAAGGAAATATGAGTCTGCAAAAATGTCACAAACACATTAAATCTAAAAAGTACCCATTAAATTTGATGGAAGAAGAATTACTGTTAAAACCTGTTAGGCTGTTATATATTTAGAACTGGCATTCCTTTAAAATTCCCTGCCACTGAAACCCCTATGAATTCAACAGGGATTCGTAGTGAAAAGAAGTCTGATTTGAGACTTTTGCCCTATGCTGTTCTTCTGAGTTCACTGAAAATTTTGTGGGCATGTTAAAGGCAACATAAGCTTTTGTTAACAACACCTTTTTTTTCTTTTTCTTTACATACTTCATTTATTTTGTGCTTTGTTAATGGATACATATTTTAAATAATGACCACAAAGAAAAATGTGAGCATCTTCTCTTTTGGCTGCATGAAATCCGAAGAACAAAGCCTGAGTTTGTGACTCTCCATGCAGAGAGAACATAGTTGTGTTCCATGTGCAAAGCACGGTCCCATTAACTTGACCACTACAGCCAACTTCACAAATTGGTAGTCAGCCTCAGACTCTAGCTGAGGACTGGTTCTCTAGCCATTCATGTGACTTAATGCTTTTACCACCCTGGCTGATGTGTCCTGCCATTGCTTCTTGAGGTTTTCTGGCCCCTGGTGATTGTCCATCATGACAATTGATCTCTTAGGGCATGCAAGCCCAAAGGCTCCTGAACCACACTGAGATATAGTTGTAACTGTGTGGCCAAAATAATGAAGTGACAGAGTTGACATCTCCCTCTACATAATCTTGGACCAGTGGGTATCCGTCCTGGCATATTCTTTCACTCCCTTCAAAGATGAGACATAGTCTGTATTGTATGTTTAGGGACTTTACCAGTCTCTGGGCCTTCAGCAGTTCTTCACAACAAACCTTTGCCTCTCTTACCTTTGATTTTGTGCTATCAGCAGCACACACTGTCATCTCATTATTGGCTCCCATTTCAAAGTAATTTATGAATATGCTGAAGAGCATATCTCGGGCAGACCACTGTGAATCTCCACTTGTGACCTCCTCCACTAGGAAAACTGATCATTTACTCTGATGCTTTCTTTTTTATCTTTCAAACAATTATTTATCCATGCAAGGAGCTTCCCTTTTATGCTCTCGTTGTTGAGATATGTTCAGCCTGATGTGCCTGAGGAGCCTCTTAATGCCCGCCCTCCACTCCCATGGAGTTCCACTAACTCCTGTCCTCCACTCCCATGGAGTTCCAGTTCTTGGTCAGTCCCACCATCCCTGTCAGCATTGTGTTGAAGCAAACCTTAATCATAACCTAGCCAGAGATCAGGTTTAAATGCACCAAAAAGAGTAACATTGCAGATAGTGTCGTGGAATTTACCTGTGATAGGTCTTTTCTGCTTTTCTAGACATTGAATCAAGAAGCACACTCTTTTCAGCCCCCTTTTCTGAACTTTGTCAAAGGCTAACGCTAGGCTTAGGCTGAAACCTCGTATCATGCTTAGGGCCCATTGTATAATGTTCTCCCTGGGAATCTCCTGGGCACCCTCCCTGCATTTCCTTGGAGTCCTTTTTCTACCATCAGCCTCATCACCCCCTGTAAGCTTTCTGGTTTCTCTAACCTTAACCCTAGCCCTTAGGACTAGCCCTAACCCGAGGCTGGATTCATATTACCTTCAAATCCTGCTATGGGCTAAAGGGATCATGCCTTAAAGGAGGAGGTAAGACTGTACTGTTACTCCCATTAATGTTTTAAAAATCTAATGGTACAAATTACCCTATTAATACAGAAAGAATATAATAACAATAAGGTTATAATCATTGTATATAAACTTTGTTTCTGCTCAGTTCTTCTGGTCCTGTGCTCACCTTCTGCATGTCCCACTCGGTCCTAAGGTCAACAGCTTCCATCTTCCTTAAAAAGACTGCATCAGAAATAGAGGCATTATGCGTTACTGGCCTGCTGTGTCTTTTGCTGGAAAGTTTGATGTTCACAGCAGGAGTTTCTTTCCCCTCCGTTTTGGGGCCTGCTTGGGTTTTCTTAACTATAGTCTTCATCCTTCTCATTGCTAAAGTCTGAAATTTGCCCCACAGCCTCCCACAGCCTCTTTCAATATAAAGAGCCACTGTTACAATCAGGTAGTTAGGCTTTTACCATATAAAGTATCCACAGACCAAGCTCAACCCACTTAGGGAATACCCACTTGACCACCAGACGATTGTCATACACTGAAAAAACCCAAATTAAAGTCAGCTTAAATCAAGACAAGCCCAGACAGCTCCTGAGACCCTGCACTGTCAGGTCGCTGCAGAGTCTCTGGCCTTTTACTAGGACTGGCAAAATCATATTTACCAAGCTACATCTGACTGCACTGAAAAGAATAATACAGTGAATAGCGTCTCGTTTTACTGGTAAGAGGTCTTTGCTTTTCTGGACCTTTTGCTCCATCTGGGAACATGAACCACACTCTTTCCAACTACTTTTCCTCAGTCTTGCCCCAAGGCTAATGTCAGGCGAGGCTGAACACGCTTAGGATGACCTCCCATAATGTTGTCCTCCTAAAACCTCAAGAGTCCTGCCTTGCACTTAGTGGGTCTTTTTTTCTATCTTCAGGCTCACCATCCCTGTAGACATTGCAGTTTAGCAAACCCTAATTCTAACCTGAACTCAGGTCTTTTGGAAATCAAAGTAGACTGTTGACATCATCCCCATATTATCCATATCCTTTTTGGCTGCTTTGAAAAATTTTTATCAAAATTGTAAAGCTGTACTTTCCTCAACAGGATTCTAACTCTTCCCAAGTAAATCAAATCTATCCAGGTGTCCCCTAATTCTGTTCCTTATTATGGTTTCTAGTAATTTGCACAGTACGCATCAGACTTAGATCCCTATCATTCCCTGGATTTTCTCTGGAACCTTTTTAAAGAATTGATGTCACATCTGCTGCCTTCCAGAAGCAAGGCAATTTTAAGCAATAGGTTACACCCTGCTGTGAGTAATTCAGCTCTTTCGTCCTTGAGTTCCCTTAGAAATTTGGAGTGAATACTATACAGTCCTAGTGATTTTCGCTTTATCTATTTATTCCATAATCTCTTCTACAGTAATTTCAATTTCAGACTGATCTTCAGATGGGTGTCCTGCCAAGAAGGGTTCTGGTTTTGGAATCTTCCCAGTTCCTTCCATAGTGAACACCAACATGAAGAGTTCACTTCGCTTCTCTGCAACGACCTTGTCTTCTCTGAGTACTCTTTTATGCCCTGAAAACCAACTGGCCTTACAGATTCTGGCAAAATTCCTGCTCCTGATGTGTTTTGTAGAGAAAAGGATTATTAGTTTTGATTCCTTTGTTAGTTATTCTTCAGGTGCTTTTTCATCTGCCTTATTATGTTTTCACATTTAACCTGCCAGAGTTGGTAACTCTTTCTTCTTGTGTCATTTGAACATGACTTCAGCATTTTCAAAGATGTTTTTTTGCTTCCGACAACCTCACTTACCCTGCTGGTTAGTTACACCAGCTTCCTTTGCCCTTTCTGAAGGCTTTCTCAATAGAAAGTATGTATTTCTACTACAATATTCTTAAATAGGTTCCTTGGTGCCTGTACAGAGTTGAGACTCTGAGCTGCCCTTCACTTCCTTTTAATGAACTTCCTCCTTCTTACTCTCTTACTCTTTTTCGAATTAAAACAAAACTGCAGGGAAGAAGTGCCTGGGTGTAAGCCCCTAGCTGCTCCTTGACCATGATCTAGCGTAGGTATTGTTGAAGGAGATTACTGGCAGGGTTCCCTTCCTCAGAGCTGGGTCTGCAGAGGACAAAGAAATTAAAAAGTGGGGAGACATGGGGAGGTGCTGTGCTAGGACACTGTGGGTTCTTACCTGCCCTTGCTTTTTCCCTTGCTCCTGTGCATAATTAATTCATACAGCTGCCCTGTGCTTCTCTCCCTCGTACCGCTGTCGGCTGCAGTGAATGATTACAAGACTGTGTGGAAGGGAAGTGTAGGGCTCTCCTCTCATCAACCTCATATGAGGGACCTTGCATGCCTTGGGAAACTCAGCCGCCAGTCGGGCTTGTAGGAAGGTCCATGGCTCAGGGTGACAGTCTGCTTGTCTGAAGTGTGCTATACCTGTGGATGAAGGGGAACTGACTGTCTGGCCTGGGAAATCTGTATCATGGCTAAGCCAGTTCAATGATGGCATTCAAAATCAAGGACTTTTCAAAATAATGAGGTGTAAAAATAGTAACAGACTGGGATTCTTCTCACTTCCTTTCTATGGTACTTTTTCAGACTTCTGTTCAAAGGTTCTTTACTACTCATGTTTCTCTTCAACCCAGTTCAGAAACCTTTTGAAGAAGAGCTGAGGAAAAGCTGAAAAGATTTCAGCTGAAAACTGGAATCCGAACGTTAGAACTTTTCTCCATGCCATGGCACTTTCCAAATGATGGAAACCAGTGAGAAAATTGAAAGCTTGGGTCCTGCCTACCACTTTAATTAAAAAAAATAGTCAAACGTGAAAATAAACATATAGGATTAACCCATTCTGACATATTCTAAATTTGGGGTCAAAGAGATAAGCTTGTCACAGTGGGCTCCCACAGAAGTTGGGGAGATAAGATTCCTGAGGCTTTGATCAGCTTTGGCTGATCCTGAGCTGTCATTCAGTGGTTTATATCCCTGGAATATATAGTCATGGTTACAGTATGTTCCTCCTTTAGTATGCACAGATCTCTGCTCTGCAGAAAGTAAAGGAATTTAAGCTCTTTTGTAAGATCACAAATAAAGATTAAGTTCTTGCATAGCATAAATACTGCTTTTTTATTTATTTGTCCTCTAGCAGTGTGGCACCACTATAATGGGTGGGATTTCTTCTTTACCAGTACACTTGCTATATCCGATTTCCAGCACTATCCATTTGGAGCTATAGCTATCTTACTTATTTTTGTTCTGTGTATTAGTATTTGCCAGCGGGTGGTCATGAGTACAACAGGAATTCTGTGCAAGCCGTCGGTACTTCTGACAGGGTTTTCTTGGTCCTACCGCTGTTGAATTATCAGGAGAATAGAGCAGAAAAACATTTTTAGAAAGCTGTGTTTGATGCCAAGTGGAAACAGAAGACTACTTCCCTCGAGAAATCTTTCTTTACTGGGTACCTGATGCACAACAACTAGCTAAATATAAATAGCTTTATTAATATTTCTTACAGACTCAGGCTTTGCAAATAAAAGCATTGGCTTTTACGGACCACAGTAGTTCATATATAATCTGCAGCTCATTTCAGCAGCCATCATCTTTCATTTGTCAGCTCAGAAAAATTGACAAACTCAATCCAATGCCTGTTATTGACTGCAAATGCTGCTATTTTCCTGGTAATTATCTTAGTTCATGCCACAAGTCTAAATTTAAATGCATAATTCAAATTCTTTTGAAGCTATATGAGTCTTAGCTGTTTCATTCGTCTGCATTATGCTTGACAAATTTAGGTCCTATTTAACATTTCTAATTATTTTTTTTTATCTTCAAGGACATTATACTTGTCAAGCTATTCCATAAATATATAATTTTGGAGTAAGAATTTACTCATGGAAGCATATTGTCATCTTCACATAAGCAGAAATTATGCGTCATCTCCCTTCCCCAATAAATCAAGATTTGACTTGATTTGCCTTGTGATTTTAGAGGCTTTCAGATTCACTTAGTTCACTTTTAAAAAGCAGTTAAAATTCACTTTATCTACAAAGTCTAGAAAAAATGTTTGTCTGTAAGTGATAACTCACATTTTCACACCAGCATTTACTGGCCCAACCTTTAAGTAAAGCATCAACTATCGGAAGATTGGAAATAAAATAGTCAGAATTGGTAACTACGAAAGCATCATAGAAAGAAGAGCTTTGATAAACTAATAGTGTAATTAGTAACTGAGAGAGCAATCAAAATGAATGTTTGATAAATTGCACTTTAAAGTCTATCCGGAGTCACACTTCTTTGCAGAATTGAGCGTGTAACTATTTTCTTATAAAAAATGAAGATTCTCTAAATTTGCAATTAGAATAATGTCAGAGAGGCTGCTCTGACAGTAAGAGAATGAAAAAGAGGCTGCTTTTTTAATTATTATGTAGAATCTGGAAATACAGCATTCTAAACACAGTAATCAGAGCCACTCCATAAGGTGAACTTCATTTGGATAAGGGTTGAATATTACATGTATCTTGAACTTGAAATGTAGGCTGGTAAAACGTGGAAGTGTTCCAACATCCTGCAGATAAGTGAGGTAGACGCCATGATGAAAAATAAAGGAATGGCCAGCTTAGACTAGGACAAAGCACAAGACGGTAAAAAACTGTGGGTGTTAATATAGTGTGTATATATGTTAATAAGCTATATATAATATGGACTGGTCAACTGTAAGTTAATGATAACTAACGTTATTTTTTTATATTTAAAGAAAAGTTTTGAAAACAGACTTTAACTCAACAAAATTTTTACTTTGCTTCCGTAGTTGGCATATGACTGTAATTGTAAATGCTTGGATATCAGTGAGTATTATTCTCCTGACTAATAAAAGGCTACGCAATGTAAAAGGGAATAACCTGAAAGGGGGTCAGAGTTCCAGACAATTTTTTGCAGCTGACTTCTGCAAATGAGTCACTAAGGAATTTATCTTGGAAGCATAGGAAATACCACAGACTACACAACTCTGAGACTCCATCATTCTACTGCCTGCCTGCTGAAGGGAATGAACCCATTGTATGCGAGACGCTAATGAAATAAAACATATGTGGGTGCAGTTTCTTCCCATGCTCTAGGCAATTTATGTTTATATTGTATCCTGAATCATGAGAGTTTATATCCCTCATACATTTTAATACCAATGTCACTCTTGCTATTCTTATTATTCGTATAAAAGCATAATCTTTTTTTTAAGTCCTATTTAGCTCTTGTCTCTAAGATGTCTTTCAGACATAGGTTTACAGGTTAATTAGGTATCAAGACAATATTTCCTTTTATCATTATTATCTGTGTCATTTTTTTTGTTTCTGAGTGTCTTGTATTATGGAAAAAGGGGTAAGACAAATATTTTACCTAGTCATAAACATTATGTATGTCAGTTATGGTAGTACGTCATCTTACCTTCATTTTCCCCTAACATGGAAGCACCTAATTGCCTTCGCTGCCTTCCATTGTACTGTTTTGCCTTCTGTTGTATCCTTTCAAATCCCGGTAACAAGAATACCGAATACAGTATTTAAGAGATGCTGATGGAAATGTCTCATCTTACAGTGTTTCAGAATAGCACAGAAAGCACAGATACCCAGTTTGATTTTATTTTTAATAATGTTGTTGAGAGAAAACGAATTTCACCATATGTCTTGGCCAACAAATCTCATTCTTGGGATTCTTCTCAGGACTGGGTTTATGTGCAATTGTCCACTAGAGAGCAGGCTGAGACCAACAAACCCATTTTGTTCTTGTCATAAACTGACTTTGAACCCAGGTGTCTTAATGTAAATCGTTAGTACATTAAAGCACTGCACCTTCTGGCTTCAGCTGTGAGTATATATACTGCTATCAGACTTGATGGATATAGCTTGTGAAGCTTAGTGACCTAAGGTGGTGATAATAAAGTATTCTGAAACCTGGATAACATTTTATTCTGTCACTATGTTTTTTCTTGCTCTGGTGACATCAACTAATTTGTACTGCTTTACAGGGAATTTCTGTATCCAGCTTTTTAGCCAGAGTCTTGGTTTCTCTACACTGCTCTTACTCCTCTCTGTCAGACTGAATTTCTTTCAGAGAGAAAACATTGCTCAATATTGATTCCATTGTACTAGCTAATTTCAGGTTCTTGTACTGCAGATCAGCTGAAGCGCTGTTCAAAATCTTGAAGAATTTTCTAACACAAAATGCAGAAGCAGAATGACCCATATAGTATCTCCCAACAGGAATCCTCTGTTCTCTAATCCTTTAAAAAACTGTTAAAGGCAATTTGACAGACTCTTTGCATGGAAACTTTTTTATCCTAAAAAGCTGTACTAACGAGTAGCCAGTTTTCACAAAGCCCATAAAATTGTTATGACTTTTGGCCTGTTTCTTATTTTGCTTGTGTAAGACATTAATCTTCTGTGGAAAAATGCTCACTCCAGAGGACACATATACCAGTGGAGAGATTTGGAGTTCTCCTTATTACTGTCCCCATAGAACCCACTGAATTTTTGTAGAAGTAATAGGGATTTTTTTAGTTTACTTTCCTGTAAGCGAGGAGTATCACGTTTCGGTTCCCTTATACTTCCTCAGTTTTGAAAAAAATAAAATACATCTGTTAGTTAATTTCTTTATCTCCCTAGGCCGCTGTGAAGGCTGGCCCCAGAAGACAATTTCTGTGCAGTACTTTGAACTCTAATAATACTCTGTTGTATTCTGAGAAATAAGAATTGGAAATACCTAACTAATGTCTGTCTTCCCTTTCCACTATCTATAGCCCATCCACCTTTGAATTCCTCCTGCTTCAAAGATCACATCCCGCTCTTTGCCTTCTTCACCCAATCCTCTGTTTTCTAGAGCACAGAGCTGCTGTGGCTCCATGCTAGAATTCATTTAACATATACTGTCTCTGCTGTCTCAGTCACTGTCTTCCTAATGTGAATATGCTTTTATTTATAACGGTTTTAAAGTTACAATAGCATAAAAAAAACCATGGATACAACCTGAAAGATGAAAAATAATCTTAGTAGAAGCAAGTGCTCAGCTTGGGTTATTTCAGCCTGAACAAATCGTGTTTGTCTGATGTAGACAACTAAAAGCAGAATGTCATAAAGGGAAAGTGCCAGGAAATCTTGAAGAGGAATCACACTGCCAACTCTGCTTATGAAATAAATTAGGTTTACTAATGATTGTATTTCCCCCCATATCTACAGAGGGAGCACAGAGTTCCTGTTCTGCAAAGCTGGGATGTCAAATGCATTTCCTGACAGCTCCAGCTCACTTTTCATAATCGATAAATTAAAGCAGTGTGGCTGTTAGCTGCTCTTCTGTAATTAGTTCAATGAATTTGGGAAACAGTCAGAGCTTAGTCAGAAGAGATGAAAAGAAGTCACATGCGATATGATAGTGGTACCTACCTAGAGCTCCCTGCTGCCGAGCTAACACTTGGGATGTTACAACATGAAGGCTTCGTGCCCCGTGTTCCACAGTTCTCTTGGGGCTATGTCCTAGGAGTGGAGCAGTTATTACTGAGGAAGAAAAATGCCTTTGGTGCTAATGGGTACTGGGGAGATGGGAGTATTGGCCGACTTGAAAGGCAGTAGGTCAAAGGGATCTCATTGTGCTGAGGTGAGACACAGGACAAAAACAGGGTGATTGCGGCAGTTCTTTCTGTTTCTCTTAACCTAGTTCCATTTTGCTAGCTAAAGCGGTATATCTAAGAATCCTGAAATATTTGTCTTTTTTTTTTTTTAACCCCAATCCACAGGTTAGCTGAAAGGGTAATTCATCTCTTATCACAGAATGGATTTACCATGTTTACTTGAAACCTTCCATGCTAAATTGCATATAAAGATGTAAGAAAATGATTCTGTATAGCAGCTCTTATATGAAGATTTAAGTATTATCCCACCATAACAATGAAATCTAAAGATACAGCTAAGACAAATGACAGGAAATTATACATTAAAAAAGGAAAATTCTCTGTAGAAGAAATCCAAAGCTTATCATAAACAAAGAAAAATTTGAAAGCAGTAAGAAGAACCTTGGAGAGAAACTCCACTAAGGTTAAAGGAGACAAGTGTAATAGGAATTTGTATCAGGAGAAGGAAAAAAAAAAAAGACTACAAAGAGCAAACTAGTTGCTCGGATATGAAGGGATACATGTATTCAAGATTATTTGTATGTGATGGAAGAGTAGAAGTTTCTTTCTTCAAAATGTGACTGAGGCAGCGATTACAGGTAATGTTATTGTCCAGCTGGAGTTTTTGCAAGTTGGTAACACTGCAGCAGATTTTGGGACTTCGGGAAAGTTCATGGAAGTAATGTGAAAAGCTACTGCATCATAACAGGAAAATCATGCTGAATCAGAAGGGATGGAAATAGAAAATAATCTCCTTAGATATTAAAAATAGCCTTGAAAAATAAGGGGAAGGTAACAGAAGAAACAGAAAGCTGTGAAGTATGTAGGCAGGTGCCGAGTACAGAAGCATTTTACACGGAAAGCAGAAAATTAACTTCTCACTTCTAATTAGGGAATAGCTGTGATCATGACTAGTGTGTGTGGGCAAAGACAGTAATTCATATTTTGGAAGTAATTCATATTCCGGTTGCCGGAAGACTTGCAGTCTGAGACTTTATGTCTCAGCTTACTTTCCAAAGGACAATTTAGCAAGATTATCTGGGATTTCCAATTCTTGATGGAGACAGGAGAAAAGACCATATGTAATATCTTCTGTTTTTCTAGCACTTGTCTTTGTCCTGTCAATTGTACCAGCTTGCACAGAACAGGAAATATGGATACAAGGGCAGGTATGAATGGAACAAAGAGTTTAAAAAATACAGGACTGGTCAGAGACATAAACATTAAAAAAACCCAAACAAACAGAGAAAGCATCATCAAATAACATACAGAAAGAACAAATCTAGCTGGAGAATATAGTGTTATCAAAGAAACGATGAGATGATCAGGGCACTGGGAAGATAATATTTGCCTATAACTGGAACTGTCAGTAGGACTAAAACAAGAAAACAGTCAAAATTAGGAAAACCACCATATGTTCATAAAAATTTTAGGCGAGATGAAAAATAGCTGTAATGTTAAAAATGGAACAGAAGACTGTTTAAAGAGTATTATTCATATACTCATTTGTGACTCCAGTCAGAATAAAGGGCAAATAAAAGACAGCTCTCAGAGAAAACTCTTAACTGCTATTCACCAAGGTGAGAAGCTGGATTTAGAGAGTTCTGGATTTAGGGAGTTAGTAAACTGCAGAAATTTTGAGTCTGGAAGACTGAGACAGTGATACTCAAAATAGTGTCAGATTTGGACAGGAAGGAATAAAACTTAAAGCCAGCACTTCATGCTAGTTTTCAAGGAACAGATGCTATAGAAAGGTAAGGTAACACATAAGCCATTGAAATCTAAGAATAGAGAAGACAAAATGTTTCCATTAGAACATTAAAACCATAGAAATATCTTAGTATTGGCTGGATTCTGTCAGAGATGCTTATTATGCACAAGAGTTTCTGGCATTCAGTGTTTACAAATCTGTAAAAATGTAGGGATCTAAACATAGATTTCCACGTCCTGAATTTTGGCACCTGAGTTTCAAAATATTCGATTTGCAACAGGCTTCCACCTGCACCAAAATTACCGTGACACCGTCCTATTTGGTTTTGACCAATGGCTGGGAGTAAGGTGCACTTCTTACCATCATTATGGTATTAATAAGCAGTTCCAAAATTATATAGTACAAAAAGTTACATGCAGAAGTTAAAGCACCAGTAGCAGCTCTGAAATGCTTATGCTCCCTATACAAAATGCTGCGATATGAAAATCCAACAGTTTATCGCAGTCTATTAATGGGCTGGTTTACTAACAAGCTGCTGCAGGTAACCCTCTTTAGGTCTTCCAGCGAGTGGGTTCCATCAATAGGACTCTGTTCACAGAACAAAGCCTGACATTGCAACAAATGTCATTTGATCAGTAAGGAAGCCATAAATCAATATTCTTGATTAAATTAGCTATAGAAGTTGAGAACTGCAGCATATACCAGCAGCTGCATTTGTATGTAATATGTTCTCAGTGTGTAAGCAAGTATTGGAGGAAAAGTTTAACTCAAGTAGAAATTCCTATTTGGAAAAGTATTTGGAAGATGACACTTGCCTAAAAATTAATCCCCTTCTCTAACTATGAAAATTATCCTGCCAGCTAGCAGTACTTCTCTGAAAGACAGATAAGGACCAGATGTTAAGATATAAAGACATATTGTCATATTTATTTATTTGTCTTTCTCTCCATAACTAGTAATGAGTTCCTGAAAAATTCATTCTATTAGAGAAAAAGACAACAGCTCATTAGCAATTTCTTTTTACTTTCCCGTTCAGTTTTGAGAGTGATTTCAAGGTGGTCTACCAAATTCCATACTCCATAGCCTGGAAAATAGCAAACATTACTCTGAGTGACAACTTATACATATGCTACATTTGGGGAGAGAGATCTTGCTTGCCAACAAAAAAAAGAGTCTGTTGGCAAGCAGCAAGAAGTGGGGAGGGGGTCTTCAACCTGGGGTTTCCCCAAACTCAACTTAGTTTGCTTATATCAAAATCAACAAAAGGTAGGAGATGTGAAAATTTCATAAGCAGTAAGCTAAAAATATAAGCGACTTGACAGATGGTTATATATTTAGCATGTCTTTCAAACTTGTATCACTTCTCATTAATAAGAGCATCTAAAATATTTGTAATCAGCTCAGATTGTTTATTGACATCTATACAACAAGGTCATCATAATCCATGCTCAGGTCTTTCACCGAGGAACTGAGAGACAAACAAAAAAACAAATACAAAAGACTACCTGAGGTACTCCATGCTTCTTCACACACACCCTCCTTCTGTGGAATAGAAGATGAATGTGTAAGGACAGGGCGAGAGTGTCAGATAGAAACCTGAAAGAAATTCAGCCTATCTGAGTGTGTGCCTGTCTTAACAGGGGCTTTGAGTCACAGCACTCCAATTCTGTCACGGAGATCTGAATGGTCCCAAGACAGATGACAGGCACAAAAAAGTTCCTAGATGACAGCGTAAGACAAAGTTAATGGAGAGGAGGATTCAGACAGCAAATGCAGCTGAGCTGCTGCTTTTGCAAAGCAGGCAGCTGCCAGCAAAGTCTTACGGAGGCAACCAGGCAGCGGGGCTTTGCCCCGCATCCGTAGCGAGTCAAGCAACCTGCCCTCAGCACAACTCTGTGTTTACACCACAGGATCCTGGCCTAAATCTCACCTAGTCCAGGTGTAACTTCCTCTAGGTATCCGTAATCACATAACCTACACCCATGTGCACGTGAAGAAAGAGGCTGTCGTGTCAGGTACCACCTCCATAGCACATTGTCAGAAGAGCAGTCACACAACCTGGCCACAAGAGAAGTTTTCAGTATAATTCTAAAAAAAACAGGAGAAAACCAAAATGTACTACGTTTCTAGCAAATGTGTAATTTAGCAACTCTACGGGAGTCTACTACCTAAAATTTCACCAAAAGTTTTCCGTCTTAGGCCATAAATCACTGTTGTATTACTAGAAATGCTGATTGTTATTTGTCTATTTTTTGAGGAAGAACAAGACAGGGGAGTCAATAACCTTTGAAAAATTAAAAAGAAGATACATTTGTGGTCTTAACAGATGGAGATGTAAGAGTAGTTTCAAATTATTATGGAAACTTATTTGCTAAGCATGACAAAAACATTTACATTTGCATTTCAAAAGTAATCCTTACAGAATGTTATGAAAGTTGAAAACTGCACTGCAAAATTAAAAATAATATAAGCGGTTATTTTGCAGTGTGTACGTTTTTCTTCTGTGATTGGAGAGAAAAAGAAGGGAACAAGAATCTTCATTTGGTTTCTTTTTGAGAAATGGGGATTATAATATTTTGAATCTGGTCCTGGCTGATTTATAGATATTAGCTGGAAAATGTGATAAATTCAGAGGAAGGGAATAGTTTGTAAGCACTCCTAATCAGCGTTCACGGAACAGAAAATCCATCATTCACTGTGTACGATCAGCATATAAGCACTGCTTTTTAAAGGTTAGTAGTTGTTATGGTTTGTCCTCAGAATCTTAATGATGAAAAGCACAAATTTGGCACGGGTAATTGTAGCACTATTAATTTTAATTCATATTTAAGAGTGCAGAAACACATATACAGATAGTAGAAAACTTTTTGAACTGAATTACGCTAATTTTTTCTCCGGAGTAATTAAATGAGTGCTCTTTAACTCTCTTCGTGATCAACCATAATCAGGCCTTTCATTTCACCTTCAGGCTTCTGCTTTCCTGCATGATGCTACTTTCATTAAATTTTTCTTGCATTTAAATTGTTCCTTTTCATTCATTAACAAACTGTATGTGAACATTTGTTGTCCATATGCAATTGTGATAATAGAAGTCTTGCAAACTGAAGTAGCTGTATGTTTTCCCTCTCTGAGGGCTGTAAAACTTGTCAGTTGAAATATAACAGGCTGCTTTTGCCAAGTTTTCTGGTTACAACTGAATAGGAATCTCTGTGAAATTAAGTAACATTTTCATACTTGATGGTTTGTCAGTTGTTTAAAAAAAAAAAGATAGCTAGCTGATACACCAATCTAAATATGAAAACATATTAGCAGTGCGTTCCTCTGTTTTGATCACTGCAGGCTCGCTCTCTTTTGGCACGGCTTCAAGGATAACTACGAGCGTGGCGGGCTCCTTGGCTTAGCCGTCTTCTTGCACGTGTTGGTGTGCTGACTTACCTGCTGTACTCGTGCAGTTTGCTATGCGTATGGGCAGTAAGGGGCAACTATAAAGACAGCTTTTGGGATAGGAACACTGTGTGCCCCGTCTTGATATGACAAAAAAGCCTTAATATTTTCTAGTTTTTAGTAGTCTTCAGTGCTGTAACTTGTATTCCTGCATGCATAGTGATCTAACGATGTAACTGTTACACTAATCCCTGTTTTCTTATTAAGGAATGTAGTGAATGGACATGGGCACAAGCTATCACTTAGTCGTTAGACAAAATAATTAAGTGAAACAAAAGTGGTCTTGGTTCTCAGCAAATAATTGGGATAATTGTGGGATAAAAGAGACTCCTAAATAATTCTACTCCAGA
>Ga0065711_1030429_pt1 | contig 32531 bp, 17 predicted proteins | sample Hoacrofraction12_FD_59098 | JGI IMG/M metagenome (GOLD analysis project Ga0065711, IMG submission 59098) | Hoatzin crop microbial communities from Cojedes, Venezuela - Epithelial fraction 12 v2 (version 2) | ecosystem: Host-associated > Birds > Digestive system > Esophagus > Crop | place...
GGGATAAATAAATAAATAAATCAGGCTTTGTTTAAAATGTGATGTCCTATATAACACTGTGCTTAGCATTTATTAAAAAAAATTTTTGTTTCAATACTTAGGCTTTTATTCACTGGATTATCACTCCATTTATTTACTCAGTTTAACAATGTTTCAGCTCTAGTTTCTTAGCCTTCGCATACTTCTGAAATACCAGACAGACTTTTATAGCTCTTCAAAATAAAAGATCATCCAGTACCAGCAAAACAGTTGAACATCATGTATATTCTGCTTCCTCAGCACCAATATATCCCGTAGTCACGACAATAAAGGATCTGTACCCACTCTGCCAGGCTGACCAAATCTCCAGTTTCCCAATGCGACAGTAAAACCAATGAAAGCAAAAACAAAAATGAAGAATTTCTTAATAGTTTAAACTGATATTATTTAATTTTCTTTTAAACAAGTGTTTCAATTATAAGTTTGATTTTTTTAGCACAGGGAAACAAAACATCTAGATTTAGTCAGAAATTCATAAAAGGGAAAATAACACTCTGCCTTGGACTTAATGGTCAGGTACTTCAGACACTGTCCTGGTTTCGGCTGGGATAGAATTAGTTTTCTTCCCAGTAGCTGCTGCATTTTGGATTGAGCATGAGAAGAATGTTGATAATACACAGAAGTTTTTAGCTGTTGCTAAGAAATCAAGGACTTTTTCCAGTTTCCCATATTCGGCTGACAAGCAGGTGCGCAGGAGCTGGGAGGGAGCCAGCTCAGGCTGGCCCACAGAAATATTCCATACCATGGACATCATGCTCAGTATACATATTGGGGTTGGTTACTGTACAGGAACCCTTTTTCCATGAGTTCGAACTTTTATTTTTCTTCAAGTTCAGCAAAATCCATGAGTTTGGCAATTGCTGCTCGGGGACTGGCTGCACAATCAGTTGTCAGGCAGTGAGAAGAAATTTTATTGTGTATTGTTTGTTTTGCACACTCTATTATTATTATTCCTTCCTTTGTTGTCCTATTAAACTGTCTTTATCTCAACCTACGAGTTTTACCTTTTGTCCTTTCTACTCCCCATCACACTGGGTGAGACCGGAAGGAGCGAGTGAGTGGCTGCATGGTCCTAGTTGCCAGCTGCTGGGTTAAACCACAACAGATACTTGCCAAGCATATAAGCAGGACAATATTTAAAAAAAAAAAAAAAAAATCACATCCTTGATGAGACAGGTGCAGGAATAGAGTAGGCAGTCTGCCCCTAATAATACTCCATGATAGGATGGGACAGTAGACAAAGAGATAGAAAATAAACGTTCAGTAGCAAGTAAAACAATTGTCTGGCGATGGCAGAGAAAGATAGAGCCTATATTAGGCAATTAGTTGTGATCTATCGGAAGTGGAATCCACTAAAACTTGTTTATGTTTAGGTAACAAAATTGTGAAATACCATGGGAATAACAGAAACATGATAGGATACTCATCATATATGCAGTACTAAAAAGCAAATATACACACACACTACACTGTACAAAGAAAACAGAAATAAAAGACAGTGGTAGTGAGATAAAAGAGTAAATAAATTACCAGACAGACTAAGAAAGGGAAAGCATAGTTAAAAGAGGATATGTTTAGGTCAATATTACTTTTCAAATGGGTTACAAAAATCACTTTCAGTTTTATCAAGAGGTAACTGTAGATTTTCAAGGCAAGATTTGATCACAAAAAATGTATATGAAGTAGTGTGATTGAATAAAGGTGAATACTGAAACAACAACTTTGCAAAGTTTAAAAAAATATTACCGTTTAAACATTGTATCAAGCAATTGAGAAATCACCATAAAAGTTTTGGATTTTTTTTAAACTGGGAACAGCTATTCTCCAAAGAGATATGGTGATGCTGATAAAGAAACTAGAACTGCATGTAAGAAAATACTGCTGTGTACAGAACACATAGCAAGCAATTTTTAATCATTCAGAACATCGCTTAATCACTAGACTAGTAACATAAATGATCAGAAAAACAGTTGCAGGTGTTACTGCATAAACCAAACCCTTTATAGAGAGCTTATGAAAGAGAATTTCAAGTAACACTTTATCTGGGAACGAAAATTAGCACACAAACCATGTACTCCATTTTGCTCCCAAGACTATGTAAAGCCTTACTTTGCAAAAGGAATGCAGGGGAAAGTGATCATGTTAATTATGCCATCAAGAAGTATAATAAAATCTCTATAACTTTGCTCAGATGCAAGTAGAATCAGGTCCTTAGCTATTTCAATATTTTTCATTAAGTTCACTCCAACCAAATTCTGAACTGACTATAAACAAGTCAAGTTCCCTTTCCCATCACATTCTGCTGTCAGCTGTAACAGCTACTAGAACAAGCTTTATCTCCTGATGTATCACGATACATAATGTTTGTAAAGAGAATGACTGGGAAAATAACATAAGATTTGTGATAGATAGATACAATTCTCCTCAAAACTAGGTTTTGTTCTATTCAAGGATACAAATAATATATTGGATTCCACGTTGCTTTATTGTGGACTTGGGTGTATAGAAGACCATTTTCTACTGTATTTCAAACAGAAAGGACGTATGGGCAGACACACACCTACAGCAAGCAAGGCAGAAGAGGAGACGCCTGGGAAATGGTTTAGAATTGAATGTGTATTATCAGCTAGTGCGACAAACTAACTAAAAGCCAAGTTAAATAAATGGATTTTCAATATTTGTGGCTAGAGGCTTCTGAATTAGAATAGCTCAGTAATTAGCTCAGATGAAATTTAATTACTCATAAAATTACCAATGTCTTCATTAGTAACTGGCCCTTTGGTATGGATTATCACATAAATCTTTTTCCATACTGTATCTAATTGAAAGTACAGAAGCCAAAGCTTGGTGTAAACCCATTCAACATACACAAATTAAGCCAGTATTTACACTAGATCTTATTTTCTCTGAAGTCCAATACCCATTTACAGTGCCTAGTAAAGAATCAAATGCGACAGTAATGCTTAGCTGGTCCCCTGCCAAAATGCTCGATGGTGAGCCCTTGCCTAACTTAAGTACATAAATTGATATAGCTGATCCTCCAGCTCCAAATCTGATGCAGCTACTTTCCTCTAATCGCAAGCTTCACATTGCAAATTAAACATCAAAACACATTTCCAAGACACATGTACGCAAGCAAGAGGCTGGGAAGCTCCAGGGTGGAGGGGAGGTGGTGATGCCAGATGCTGGGCCTCACACCAACCCTGCGGAGCCAAGCCGGCAGCCCCGGGCTATCCCAGGGGAAACCCACACACACTGCGGCTTCAGACCGCTGCCAGAGGGGTGTTGCTGTACTTAAGCAAAAAGTCTCCAATACTTCTGCAGCTCTCTGTTCCCCCAGAACAAAGCAGTAAGCCCACGCAGCCGAGAAAGCAGGGGAGCCACAGGTAGTGGCTGGAGATGCTGGCTACAGGGAGAAACAGTGACATCCCGGTCTCGGGTACCACGGAAGGGCTACAGGCCAGATGCTTCTGCACGAGAAGACAGTCCTGTGCACCCAAGGCCAGGAGCCACTGCTTACAGACCGATTCGCTTAAACAGCCTGGGGGACACAAATGCTGTGCGCCTTATTCGCAGCTCGGGCGAGTTGTTACAACAGGTACTGTTGCCTCGCAGAGGCAATGGCATTTCTTTAGCCCCTGTTAACATCGTACATTTGCAAGACAGAACACAGCATCTAGTATCTTCCCAGAAACATAAGCAAGATCATTACTAGTACTCTAGCTTTCTTATTACCCTAACTTTATTGAATAAAAGTAGCACATCCTTGCATATTATTTCAGTAGAAGGGTAAGTAAATTCTCCCCACTGTGTTCCTACACATCACATTGACAGAGGAAGACATACATAAACTAAGAATTTACATCAAGATTATTTAAATAACGAAATTCTTCCCATTGCCTGGAGCTATCAATACCATTTACAGACTATATGCAAAGCAATAAAGTGAATAGTGTTTTATTATATGTGAGATTTCTCAGCATGATAGAAAGAAAAGTTTCTCTGAAGAGGGGGCCTGCAGCCAGTCTCCAAACAGCATATGCTACTCCTTATTTCAGTTTACAATCCAAACGTTACTCTTAAAGCAAAAAAACGGCGCTACACTTTGCGTTATTGTAGCTACAGAACTCCTTTTGCCCTCTACAGGAGGAAAAACCCCAAGCGGTTACTTATACGGCATGTAGGAATGATGATAGCCATTTGCACAGCCCACTGGTCATGTCTATCCACTCCTGCCTACACATAAATAGATTAGTAGGTATCACAGTAGGTTTAATAAAAAGTCAATATGGGAATCCAGAGGAAAAAAGCCTAGCATCAAGCATCAAGCCAGCGAGGAAGGCTGGAGTAATATCTTATTGAGGGAAGGGTTATAAACCCATATCACACCACACTCCCCCCACAGGCCTCTTCCAGGCCTTCTCACTGCTGCCTGAAAGAGGAAAATTCAAGACATCAAAGTATCATCAGCTCTGGAAAATGTAAAGGTGCTGTCAGATGATACAGGTCAGTGCTCTTCAACTCCAGGTGCAAGGACCCACTGCAGATTAGACAGAAACGTAGATTAATTCCAAGAGATTAGTGGAAGGAGTTTAAACTTTAATATATTTTATTCGATCTACATATACTGTAAAATCTAAGCTACATAAGAATTTATGGATGTGAAACTTGTGTACTTCCACAGGAAAACTTCTAGGTGTTAAGTTGAAAGAGTTTAAAAAACCCACTATCCTTCTTATACATATTTCTGCTATAAACTTGACTAACTTCTGTCTTTGTTTACTTACAAATTACTTGCAGTTTCCTTTTATACTAATTTGATTTTTTTTTTCCCTCTTCATCCTTGGAGGAAAGTCATAATTACCTCTCAATAAGTTAAGCTAACCTAATACAAGTGTTCTAATGGAAATATCTATTTTAACCAATGACAGTTATTGATGTGAAAACATGAAGAATTAAAACCATTTGTTTCCATGCTCTTATGGCGAGAGGAGACTGCTGCCTTCAGCAAGCTTGTAAAGTGTCCTTACAGAAATGCTGTGGAATTTAATCAGAATGTATTACTTCACAGCACCACCTCAGCAAGAACTACCTCTTCTAACAACTGCTTAGTAACATTTTCACAACATTAGAGTTATCCTGCATGTCATTCAATTTCCACTTGAAAACACAGAATCATGAAATTAGGTCTTTAAAAGGGTTTAGATGAAGGAAAGCAGAGTTTTTCATGCAAAAAAACAAGACAAAGCAAGCAGCCAAAATGATAAAAATGCGTAGAGAGGGACTTTTTACAAGGGCATGCAGTGACAGACAAGGGGTAATGGTTTCAAACTGAAAGAGGATAGATCTAGATTAGATATGAGGAAGAAGTTCTGTACTATGGGGCTGGTGAGGCACTGGAACAAGTTGCCCAGAGAAGCTGTGGATGTCCTCTCCCTGGAAGAGTTCAAGGCCAGGCTGGACGGGGCTTTGAGCAACCTGGTCTGGTGGAAGGTGTCTCTGCCCATGGCAGGGGGGGTTGGAACTAGATGGCCTATAAGGTTCCTTCCAGCCCAAACTGTTCTATGATTCTGTAGTTAGTTTCCACAGATGTAATAGGTGCAATCGCACACAGATGTTAATGACTATTGAAGCTGCATTTGATATTTCTGCCATGAAGACAGTAACCCTTAACACAAAGCCACACGCGATAGAAGAGACCTTTTGCATACAACTTAAAGTCTTGCGCTTGTAGAGCTTTTGTTGACCAAGTTAAACATCCACCAGATAAGGTGCCAACTCTGCAAAATATTCTTAGCCTTCAATTGAAGAAGTATTAGCTTTCATAGGTTTGAACGGAGCAGGCTCAATGTGCTGTGATATCAGCACGTTTAAGTACATTGAAAGCTAAAACAAAGGATTTCTCACAACAAGCATCTTACTCTAACATGCAGGGTCTTCAAGAGAGAAACATTTGGAGTAGTGGGGGGATAACAACGCTGCCACTGAGATTCAAGTCAGAGCTAATAGTAGTGTGACCTGCCAGATAAAGTTAGCAGTTTCACATGAAAGTCTGTCATACTTCTGTTTACTTTTCTTAGCAGACATGTATAAGCTCATGCTGTGTTCAGTGGCACTTAAAGCACAGCATCTGCTTTCTGATTTGTACACGAGACAAGGTATTTGTTAAACTCCTTCTCCAGCTGATGGACAGTCCAGTGAAACAATCAACACAGACAGAGTGTACCTGTCACACACAAATTAATATGCAAAATTACATCTACAATTACAAATGCCCTCCTCATCATCTTTTTAAGATAGTCTAGCAGAAATAATAAATCTCCATCTCCAAAATGTTTGTGTAGTACAGCCTGTGCTGGTTGAGCACAGAGGTCGGCACAGAAGACCTTGAGAGGTCCCTTCCAACCTCACCTATTCTGACAACACCTTACCCCTTTCTACATAGAACTATCTTACACACTTTACTGCTTCAGCTGAGATTTTAAAGGATAAAAAAAAACAACTTGAAATATCTTTCACATAATACTCTTGAAGCTTTAAATTCAGGTGGACATCACTAAGTATAAACATCACGAAACCTGAAGCATCACTTTTCTCAAAGTTCCCTTGAGAACTTTATCCAACTCTAAAGCAAAAAAAAAAAACTCTAGAAGTTTTATACCAGATTTATAAGTCTATTACTATCGAAGACAAATTTCCAACATGCACTTCAGGAACAGACATCTCATAAATGGGATTATTCATTTGTTTCATATTAATAAATAATAAAATGTTGTAGCAAATCAAAACATCAGGTAGTAAGGGGAAAGTACTTGGCACGTATGCACGTATCTTCAGTACTACAATATACATGATAAAATTTCCCCATGGCTACTTTTCTATAATAAAGAAAATTCATGGGATTTAAAACTGATCGATGCCAGAGTTTTTGAAAGAAACACAGACTGCAGACAGAACACAGAGGATAGAACGCTTTGGACTTGAACTATATGATACAGTATTTCTTAGCAGCAAAATAAAACTTCAATTCTTCTCAACAAGCTTTTCTTTTTAACTTAGATAGTTGAAAGACACATGTGATACTATTTGCCTGAACTTTAAATAATAAAACAAAAAATCTAGTAGATGCTACTAATTCCCTGCCTTTAACACAGACAAAAAAAATGAAAATATTCATTTTCACAGTAATAGATCTAAACAGACAAGAAGTAATTTGCAATTTCTAGGACATAATAGGATAATGGAAACAACATTCTTACCCATGTATTTTTAATTATATGACCCTACAACTATGAAGCACAGTCACAAAGCACTGAAATATCGTTTAACAAGATGAGAAAGCTGTGACTTATTTTACCTGATCCAGAAATGAGCTGTCAAAGTTAAATTGTCATGTAATTAATTGTGCATTTACTGGCAATTTTTAAACTGTGAATGACAGACTGTAGTGAAATTGCAAATCATTGAACACTTTCATCTAATACATTTGAGACAATTCTTTGAAGACCACTTTCCCTGAACAAAGTGTTAATGAGAACCTCCTTACTTTAATAAAAATGTTACCTGATAAGTATAACCAAACAATATGATGTTCTTATTTAAAAATAATCAGAAAAAAATCTTTCTTAGATAGCCATCACTGGATGGACTCCATAACTGGTGTTGAGATAAAGAAAGATTCAAGACCTTCAAGAAATAATTTGCCTCCACAGTGAGCACTGAAATGACTTAACTGGGACTCGGTGCACGCTTCGATTAAACTGCTTTACTTGCAAGATACTTGATCAGACTCTGGCTTTGTATCACTACATGCCTGCTGTTAAATAGCCTTTGGTTCTACTCAATTTTATTCAAAGCAGAGCTAGAAGGGCTAATGATGACCTTTTAAACCTTGTTTTGCTCTTCACCCCAGGATGTCACTTCGCAGTTCTCCTCCCTCTCGCTGCTCCTTCTGTATCTTCACACAATTCATTAGTTATTAAGACCGCTACTTTTGCAGATACGTTCTGACAATTTGCCCCAGCTTTTTTCCTTCTGAATATGAGATTTAGTGTACCAGTTACCAGTAGTCAGTACAACTGCTGAGATGTTTCTGTTGGCTTTTTCCATCACAGTTTGCCATTCCAAAACCTCTGCTGTGTTCCTCCTGGAGGAGTGAGGATCTAAACACAAAATGGCGAGGGGCAGAAAGAAAAAGGAACATATATTTCCCATGTGTCACCCACCCCATACAGGAGCTGACACTGTGTAGGCAGGCAAACAAGAAAGTGGTAGTGAAGCAGCTATTAACGCGGGAACCCACACGAGGCTTGGTATTTTCACTCTAATAAAGCTTTCACAACACTTATTTATGGGGAATTCTGTTTTTAAAGAAGCTAAAATGACTTTTCTGTCAGATTTCTTTGGGGCTTTAATTACTATTTTTCTTAACATTCAAAGAAGTGAACCCCATACAGCAGCTGAAAAGTAAAAGAAACCTTGCTTAAAACAAAAAATATTTCAATTACTCAACATATTAAACAAGGTTGTTTGAACTATAGGCTTCTTGCCAGAATACACTTTTAGATGTTAATTTCAACTCACCGAGACCTGAAAGTTTATGGGTATGGTAACTTTTAAAAATAAATTAAATACAAAAAGGACAAAGAAAGATAACTGAATCCTGAAACACTTTAAATTAAAATGCAACATAAATAAAACTCCAAGCTGTATCTCAATAAATATACATTAGGACACTTAGTACTTGTACAGGTTCCAGGATTAAGTGGTTTATACTACATGCATTGTATCATTCTCTTTACTGCCAATTTTTATTATTTTTTATGAAGCTCACTACCACAGTGACTGCCAAGAACATTTTTGGAACCTCATACATTCTGCTAAAACATCAAGAACACCATATTTTCAAAAATGAAATATTTGCTTTAAATTATATCAAGTAAACTTTTTAAAATTGTCTTAAGTGGTGGTTTCATTCATATCCTGTTTTCTAATAAGTAAATTTACTGTTTGTAAAGGAATACAAAAATTTTTTTTTAGTTTGGTGGTAGGATCATAGGATCATTTTTAATTTCTGCATGACAGGGAATGCGTTCTGGCCCACCTAGAGCAATGGGTGCCACAGCAGCACCAACAGTTATCTGCAACATCAAAGCTTGTTTCCAGGAGATGGCATCTAAGGTTCTCAATTATGCATTAATTCATTAGAAAGTCCTCGTTATTCAAAACTAAGACTTCCTGGAATTCAATTCTTGAGGATTTAACCCGTTGCAGACTGCAAAAACTGAGTCTTCGACAGAAAACAAACCAACCCACACAAACCCACGCATCTGCTATCAGAAGCATTCTTCCTGTATCTCTACTCACAGCCCATAACTAACCTTTTAGTGTCCTTCATGTTACAAAAAATCTGGATCTTGAATTGTATTGGACTATTAATTCAAGAGTTCAACAGTATGACTGTCTTGGCTTCCCTTAATTTTTCATATAATAAAACACAAGTTCGACTAAGAAGGTAAAACTGCACCTGTTCCTGTTGTCCTATACCTCTCTCATCTATCTTTGATTTGCTTAAGCTAGGAGAGCTGAAGAGCAAAAGAATACCTGTACTCTGTGTGTGGAACATGAGCACAATACCTGAAGAATAAAAGATCTGATCTCCTACATCAGGTCTAGTTTTCTACCTATTGTTGCCCAACACAGAACAATTAATATCTTGTTCCCCATAAAACCTCTCCAGGGAAAGAAGGTTTTTCACCCCTCGTAAGATGCAGAGTAATAGTCTTTGGGACAGCTACAGAAAATGCAGTCCACAAAAGGCTGATACTTTTCAGACCTCAAAACACAGTCATGCAAATAACCTTAGGAAAGTTTACACAAATTACTCATAAGGAAAACGTAAATTTACTGAGATAGTTCACACAGTTTTCATTAGAATTTTCAAGTCCTTTTATTACCCCATACCAAAAATGTCATGTTTTTGTCACTTCAATGATAAAAACCCTTTTGTCCTCAGCTACTGAGCACCTGTTATTTTCGTGAGCTACTACCACAGATTTTCTGCTTCCTCTTTAATAGGTAGTCTGCTCAAGTTCTCCTTACTTAATGCTAAAGTACTCATACATTCTGTTGTATGATTTCTGAAAATTACCTTGTAATGGAATCTTTAATGATGATATGCGTTCTGTTCAATTATGTATAGTTTAACTTATCTTGAACCTCCCCGAAACAGGCATGACTTAAAATATTCTCTGATTATTGGCCACAAAGTGAAATGTCTGCATGCTTAATATCTTACACATTTTGTGGAAGTCAATGAAGATTAATTCTAAAGAAAAATACAATTGCATTAACTTTGTGCAGTGTCTTTGCCTGCAAGGAGGATTTATGACAAATGGAAATATAATTGATTAAAGCAAAGCGTGCTTTCTGTTCAAATTTAAATTGCACAGCTCACGTAGGAGTTCAGCTGCATTCCAAAATGTTATATGCAGTTGTCTTTTTTTTTTTAAATACTGTGACTAAATTAAAGCGGGCAGCAAACATTTCACTTTTTAAATGGGCAATACCCGTGGCAAGAAAACATACAAGAAGAGAATACCTTAAAGAAATACACTCTATTGGTTTCTTCTTCTACCTGAAGTTTTTTTGAAAAGGGTGTTGCCTAGACAAATGAAGACAACCAGACCTCTTTTGAGAGGTATAACTTGTTACTGCTTAAGCCTAATTTTTTTTTAAGGCTACATGCCAATTTTAAAGTGGCTAAGATTAACCATTCCATTAAAAACAAACAAAACAAATCCTCCCTTCAAAATATAGTGTTGCTATCCATTAGCAAAGCTGTATAATGTACAAGAGATAAAGGTTAAGTACTAAATCATGTCCAGTTACTGTAAAAAACTGCTGGTACTTTGATAGGGCAAAGGTACATGCTGATAGTGTGTTTTCAAAAGTATTTTGAGAACTTTATTACCAGATATGCAGCAGTCACTTCAGATTAAGGCTGAAGCTTCTTTCATTAAAGCTAAGTTCTCCAGATCCCTCCAATACAGACTACTGCACCAGAAATAATCTTTCTCTTTACAGTTCATGATTTTTTTATTTTATACACAGATTTATACAAACCACCTTTCCCCTTCCACCTATAAAAAGTAACACCAAATTTGCGTAGGCAGAAGTGAGAACAGGAGGCTTAGGTGTATCATTCACACATGCCTCCTATTCTTTCCGGCATGGTACATCTTGGTCTCAAGAACAAAGGCTTTGGGCTTATTGTTTCTACAGAAATCACTCACCTCTATCTAAATACCTTTACACACCCACTATGAGGGTACAGGAGACAGGTCTAGCCCCATGGTCACAACTTAACTCAAACATCTACTAAAACTCCAGAGTAAGGAAGCAGTAAGAAAGAAGGAACAACTGCAGTGTAACACAAAGTGACTGGAGAGCTTCGGTTGTCCTACCCTCAATTATTCTTACTACACCACCTGAATATGTAACAGGTGGTAGTGCACAAGCAGAGATTGCTGCAGCTTTGTCATCTGAATTTAATCTAAATTTGGATCAAAGAGCAAGTCTATCAGACTCAACACAGAATCCCAAGTGAGTGCTCACCCGCACTCTGCAATAGGATGCTTCACAGGAGAGCAGTACAGAATAGCTTTATTTTGCTGGAATGAGCTTCTGTTTCATTTAAAGGATATGAACTGATTACCATAACACATTCATACATTCTATAACACATTCTGATAATCTTCAGAGAGATATTAAAAGTATATATACATTTCATTAGTACCTACTTAACTAAAAGGAGATATGATTTGTAGATGAAGCTTTCCTTTAAATGAAAGTTTTACAGTATATTTAAGTAGAGCTTGGGGTACAAACTGTGACTACAGAGTGCTTCAGAAACGGGTACAGGAGCTCCTGCAGGCAATACCTTTCTCCCCAGTTCTCCTATCCCAACTATGTGCTTTCCAGAAAATAAATTTTTACAGGATAAGTGTTGGGACTCCCACTTTGTCGTGGCTTTTGTGGGTATTGACCTGCCCCACAAATTTTCTCTTCTTGCAAGAGTCCTACTGATCCCAAATTAACCACATGAAATCTACCCTAGTACACGGATTCCCCAAAACGCAATAAAGTTCTAAAATACATTACATATGCATAGAAGAAATGTTCCAATATGTCTGCAAGTGCATGCATAATGAAGGAAGAATTGAAACTCTCCCCATTTAGATTTCCAGCCAGAAGAAGTTTTATATTTCTGAGTGCCAGCGTGCAGAGAGACTCAAACTAGGAACAGCAATTCAACTTGATGTGGCCCGTGAAGTCTTCAAGCCTCGTCAGTCTTTTTTTGCATTTTTTCCCCCCAATATCTGACAGTGTTTATACTGTATTTGCTGCTTCTAATAAGAGGAAGCAAGGCTATCCAGAGGTTCAAGGGAAGTCACAAAGGAGCTTCCCCCTCATCTTGCCCAACCACAGCAGGGCAGTGCCGTCTCACAGTACCACCAGGGAGGAATCAGCAGACCAGCTCTAATGGTAGCTGCTCTTCTTGGGTATGCCAGAGGCAATCTGCTGCTACTCCCGTCCTGCTGATAGCAGAAATTGCAACGAACATTTTATCTCAGCAGATTCTGGTTGGGATTTCACATGGGACATGTTCACTGGTGTATTCTGTGGAAATGCGGAATATCAGAGATCTGCTAGAAACAACCGAGGTGTGACAAACCTTTCAAGGGAAGGTGGTGAGCAATGTTAAGCGTAAATCTGCCCAGCAGCTGATGCTCTAATTCACTAATCTGAAGACCTTTATATATGTGCAAAAAGCTTCAGTTTGAGTTGTTGCTTCTTAAACAGAGATGAAGTAGTAACTTCTTCCAGACAGTTACTGAACTAATGTATCTACTGAAAATAGTAACTTCTTTATTGCTGGAGTTGCATTACATTGCTGGTTTCCTAGGAAGCATATAGTTTATTTTTAAAAGAGCAGTTATTCAGTAGATAAGCATTTTCACGTAATCACGGAAAACGTTCAAGTTGGAAAGGACCTCTGCAGGCATACAGATCCAACCACCTGCTCAAAGCTGGGCCAACTTCCCATTTAGATCAGGTGGCCCAGGGCCTTGTCCTAGCAAAGCCTGAATATCTCGAAGGATGGTGGTTCTTGAACCTCTCTGGAAAACCCAGGTCAGTGCTTGACCACATACAGAGTGAATAATCCTCCCCTTGCCTTCGATTGAGATTTTCCTTGCTGCACCTCGTGACCGTTGCTCTCGTGCATCTTTGAGGTAAGTCTCACTCCGCCTTCCTACAGACCTGTCTTCCAACCCGCAAAGATCTCAGTGGCCCTCATCTGCACTCACCACACTCTGCCAACATGTTTCTCATACTAAGGGGCCCAAAACTCAAGACAGCATCCCAGAGGCAGCCTCATGAGTGACAAATATAGGAACACAGCCATTACCTTCAACCTGCCTGCTATACTCCTGCTAATGCCACACAGTACGTGGTTCATTTTCATCACCTCTAAGGCATGTTGCCAACTCACATTTGATGCTCTGCCCACCAAGACATCTATGACCTTTTCTGGACACTGGCATTATATGTCTACACATTATATGTATTATATACACACATTATATTTATACACACATTAAAGTGCATACATTACACACTTTAAAAAGCATTTATAGATTACCTGTGCCTTTGCACTTTTTTTATTTTTAAAGGCTGGTTTGAAAGACTGACTTTTAAGAGGACTATTTTTCAGATAGTCGAAGTTAACATTAAAAGAAAAGCCTGCAAGTCATCTCATGTCAAGCACCCAGAACAGATCTTAAGTTTCTTCCTCCGAGCACTGGCAGGTTATGCCACAGGCTTCGTAGGGGCTGGACCCATTAGCTGGATGAACTCCTTGCGCAAGAGGCCAGCTGGGCAGCATCCCGCCCCCAACCCCGGGCACAGCGATGCCACCGGGGTCCTACTCAGTGTCACCATGGAGCTGCTCATCCTCACCCCAAGAGTCAGGAGCCAGGCTATGCGCCCATGCTTGGCAGACCCGGCCATGCCGGAGGCGAGCCCGGGTGCCACACTGCCAACGTGCAGCATGGGCATTAGCTGAGGTACAAAAGAGGAACCAATTCCAAGACTCTCGCTTTCCATGTAAACATCTCACTTCTCTGGTGTTTTATGGGTCGGTGGGTTTTTTTAAACCAAAATCACTACTCATTTATAAGTTTAGTGTTGTACAACTGTATATGTATACACGTACACACTCCATATATATGGAACGTTTCATTACCTCGTCTGACAAGCAAACAGCTGAGCAAGAAGCAGCTACTCACACATACCTGTTTTACCCACAACAATACACAGTGATTAGAAATAGATACCAAAGCTTAAGTCTTTCTGCTTCTAAGTGGTTAGAATTGTCACCATATTTCAGCATCCTACCTATATTCAAAACAAGTTACTAAGGTTAGTTTTGTTAAGAAATCCCAGGTATCCTCAACCTGCCTGCCTTCCCACCAACAGCAAGTCATGGCCATCTCAGGATCTGAGGACTGAGAGAAGGTATTGTTATTAACTGGGTTCGGAGCACATTTTTTTTTTTTCCTCAGCAACACAGAGGAAAAAAAAGAAGCTAGAAGTAAGGTAATTCAGCTATAAGACATCAACCTTGTGACCCTGAAGTCCAGCAAAGGCTTCCTTCTACTCTTTCTAAAGGTATATTGGAATGTACTCCTGTATACTCCAAGGCAGCCGTAATGCTGGCTGAGCATAACCTGCTTTATCATTGTTCAAAGCTACCAAATGCAAGAAGAAAACAAAAATATCCCCCCCACACATCATTTCAGTTCAAAAGTTAAGATGATTTTTCTCTAAATAGGCCCATATGGGAGGGAGCAAAGGAGTTCCTGCAGGTCAGAGCTCAGCCAGCCAGTGACAGCCACTGCTTTCTAGCACATTCCGTTTGAGCTCTGACGCACCTTGGCTGTAGCCCATTGGACAGCCTTTATGCTCGATCATTAAAGAAAGCAACCTGTCAAAACCGTACACCAACAGCTCTGAAAAAGTAGATTTGAAAGGATCTTCTTCTGCAGGAAGCATACATCCAAGAACACCAGCATTGCTGCTGTGTTCTTCGGAGAGCAAACGCCTTTTTATCCAGCATCTCCAGAGCTTAAAAGAGAGCACCTGCTTACTCTATACAGCAATAAAATTGCACATAATCATGAAACATTCACTTCTTTTGTCAAGTCTGAAAATTATTAGATTCCAAGAGTCCTTGTTAATCTTCTGTCTTAAAACTGAGTATCAATATTAATGCTGTTTGAGAATACCACAGAACATTAATTGCCTGCTCCCTATTGTAACCTAAGACTTCCAACTATGTGATTTCTCTAAATTGGCTGCGGAAAAGAACCAAGTGTAACTGTTTCAAAACATTCTTCAGATTCCTCATGGCTCAATGTTAAAGGGAAATAAAATATTTTTCTAAAATTACTTATGAGTATAAATAGTTTTGGTTGATTTTGGAAACTATAATTATTCAGGTTGAAGAAAAAAGCAAAACAGGTGCAAAACTAAAAATTACACATTTGACTAATACGCAAGAGCTCAGATTAAATAGAGACACAGTTTCTTCCATATTCCAATCTCCACTTGACACTTACATTGGGTAAACTGCAATAAGTAATGGTAAGCAACACGTAAAGAGAGCAAGGTGCAGCTCCATGGATCTCAAAAGACAGAGAACAGCTTCAGTTAATGTGTAATGAGAGACAGACAGCAATAGCTGTTGAAAAACAAAGAGTTTTTAATGTGAGTTTACTATTCAGATTGGAAATGGAAGTGGAACAAATGTTGGTTTCTTTCTAACTTCCATAGCAACTTACTCACACTGAAGTTATGTGACTCAGAAGCTGTTTTCTTTAAATGCAGCCATATGGCTTTTAAACCCTTTTGGTTTGATGCCCAGAGACAGTGTAATTATTTCTTAATTTTATTGTCCTGATACACTTTCAATACTCAAACTTTCTAATTTACTCAAATTACTCACTTTCTCATTTACTTTTCTCAGGTTCCTGCAAGTCAAGCCCAAAAGACTTTGCTTTTTACCCTAAGAAAGATGTTAATAGAAATCCACAGCAAAATTAGGGATATAGTTGGCAACTAAAGAGATTTTTCTTGTTTTCCAAATATGCTGTGTACATAATTATGAAAAAAAATTCTTCCTTGCTTTTAATTTACTACTTCGTTGCCAGAGGATTAAAAATTCACATTTCTCAAATGAAGGTTTAAGCAGTGGTCAGCAGTTGCAATAAGTATGTATGCTCAAAAGTCTACACTAAACTCCCATTACAGCAGAATGCAAAGTCTACCAAGACTGAAACACAGCCAGCTTTATTACACTGTGCCTGCTTAAATGTATTTCTTAATATTCACAAGCTGCATAGCAACCTAGCAAAATTATTTAAAATTAAAGCAAAATAGCATGGTGGAAGTTCACATCGCTTTTTACAGTAAGAGTTATTGCAAATTTTAGGATGACATTTTACATTCAAAGAGAACATAAATTTTGTCACACCATTAAGTTCTCATTTTTCTAATTTCTATTTTGGTAATTATTAGAAAACAGATACATAAAGAACTACATGACCGAAAGATCAGCTCACAGATGAAGACTGCAATCTTCAGTACCCCTTGTCAGCCAGAAATGTGAATTGGGTGTAGAACCATGAAAATCTTTCTTTCACAGCACAAGTGCCCTTATGTTGTCCACTTTGAAAACAAACTCTTCCAAGTTACTGTTTCTGGTTTCTTTCCAATACCATTCACTAATATTTCATAAAACAAAAGTTTACCATACCTGTTCATTTTAGCACAACACTACAAACAGTCAGTCTTCAAATATATCTGTCTTTTTCAAGCCAAAAGCTACAATGTTAAAATGGAAGCTTTAAAAAAAATAATATTTAGAAAACCAGCTCATGTTTTTGTACACAGACAGCTTTATATCACAGGAAAGCTCCTCTGCATGTCTGGTGATTAGCTGCAAAACGTTCACAGCTCTTACCCTACAGAAGTGCTCTACGGGCTTTTAGTATCTGCGGAGGCAAGGTTAAGTTCTGCAGAAATGCAGCACACAGTTTACAGCCAATTTCTATGCCTACTACTGCACCAAGCAAGCGTAAGCACTGTTATTCTAACAGCCAAGAACTACTACTTCTGTCTGAGCTGCATGGAGGCATTGGCATAGCGAAAAGCTACCCTAGCCCACACCTTGCTTGTAGCTACTGACTAGAGTAATACACAGCTGACAGCCTGTAGCTAGAAAAAGTACCATGTTTTCCCCACTTGCTAGAGTAAATGAAGGACATTGAAAACTCAGCTCACCTGTAACATGCATATCCTATAGCTGGCCTAACATACCTCCAAAAGAAATGCCTATCCACTTCCTTTTAACTTCAATGCCTCAAAATTATCACTTACAGATTTCCTCCTCCTCCAGTTTGAAACAACATGCAAGCATCTTTTTTATTAAATATATATAAAAAAATACAATAGCCTGTTATTACCTCTCTTGTTACCAGCCATTGGATACAGTCTTCAGATCAGAAACAGGCAAAAATGCTTTATTTTTCAAAATTAAAAACCTAAGAACGTAGACTTTTTTTTGCCTCCACATTCTTGTGGCTGTTATTATGCACCATTATCAGTGAGATGGGAACACAACACAGAAAATACTTAGAACACTGCAACAAAAGCCTTTCCAAATATTGCATGTTCACTCCAGATATCACAGCTAAGTAATGCAAAGTGTTCACACCCATAATCTCTTCAGCAACTACTTCTCCACACCTAGAGAGCCAATAATGAATAACAATGGGAGATTTATTTCAAGAATACTCCAATTACAGAGCACAACAAAACAGATTCAAGCATCTGGAAAACCCCATAAAGCATCGAGACATTTCCAAAAGGCATTTGACTTTCCAACCGAAATACTTCAGATTTTGAAATTCTTGTTTCTTGCCAGGAATTAATTCACAAAAGTTCAGCACTTCATCACACACCCTCATTACTCCAGCCAATGCTATGCAATACTGAGCAAATCAAAAACTGTAGTAAAAGATCTTCACTTACCTTGTCCTTGTCCACTGATCTGATGACTCCACAGCATCAGAATCATTGATAATATCCAGTGTTTCCACCCAGTTACTCCACCACTTCCTTGTCTTCCAGCCATTGCATTATTGGATGCTATATAAAGAAACATTATTGAATATTTTAGTTGTCACTCCTAGGAAATATTCCTTTGGGTGGAGGAAAAGAAAATAAAATCCCGACAAATTTCCTCAGTACACATCTTATTGCTCCACTTTAATCAATACCCACCTGTAAAAATGCTTCTTCATTCAGAACCTCCCTGACTCTGTTTGCTCGTCTCTTACTTTATAGGCTACCACAAAATGGAAGCAAGTTTCTTCCAAACACTTGAATTTACCATTCTTACAGAGATCCCGAACTTCACAAAAAAGCAGGTTCCAATCCAGCCAGGTTTAAGAGTCCTGAACAAGCAGAACTTCACTGAGTTACTTTAAAGTTTTGCTGTATAGTATAGAAATGCTTCTGAGGCAAAATTCCTTAGTCAGTGTTTAACTTAAATTCAAAAGTTTGTTTTTTACACCACTGAGTTGTGCTGGTGGTTGCCTTTCAGTATGGGCTTTCGTGGATCCACTGATCTTCCAGTGGCCACAGTTTCCTCCTCACTGACATATGCAACAATTATCTGTTTATTATTCCCCCCACCACCTTTTTTTGTGTTCTGACTCAGGTCTGCTTCTTCAGAAGATCTGTTTAATCAAGCACTGATTTGTCAGAACTGTACTAATTACACAGGGCTGGCTGGACCCTGGCTGAAAAAAATTAGGATGTAATTTCTAACCTAAAGCACAGGCAAATGTCAGAACATAGTATATGAACAGTTAGGTAATTGATCCAGCACATGGAGAAATCTTGCAACAATTCCTCAAGGAGTATTTTAAAAAAAGATGGCATTGTAAAAAACTTCTTGTGTTTTCCCATTATAAACTGCCATAAAATTGTTGGAATTTTTAAAAAGTGAGCTTTTGCAAAGAAAAAAAAAAAGAGCAGGAAAAATGCTAACAAAGGGAATGTTTACATATTTGCTGATTAAGCATACTTTCTATTTTGCTATTATAGTAACTTTCATTTTAAAGAAACATCATAATATTTTCCAAACCCACGGATGCAGAAGCCATCCATAGCAGAAGGTTCGACTGAAATTACACTCAGTCCATCTCAGTCCTCAATTCTGATCTATAATCTCTGATAAAAAAATATCTCTGCTTTATGCAATTAAAAAAACCAGTATTATTTATGCAAGAAAAAAAATCTAGGTAAAACTACACAGGCTGTCACATAGGAGAGCACCACCCAAGTTCCTCCCCTTCCCACCTACACCCATGTGTCGAGGGAAGGAAGGCAATGGAGTTTTTCTTGCTTGTGGCTGGGGGAGTGGGGTGTTTGGGTTAATCTTTCCTGTTTGCTGTGACACTCAAACTTCCACTTTTTCATTTAATCAGTGCTCCAACTACTGGCCTCGATCACTAAGTGTGTATTTCACATAGCTGCTCAAAATGCAAATTAGTTTTTCTTTCAAAACTGGTTATGGAAGCTAGCCCTCCCGCACAGAAAAACTCCTCAGTGTTACAAACACTTTGATTCTGTCGCCAGGAGTTTGTTTCAGGCTCCTCTAGCTCAGCTGTTATTTCAGCAGAGCAGTGCCCTGCCCAGCCAGCGCTCGGCAGCTCTTCATCATTCCCTCTCAGGCAGGCATATGTAGGGAAGAGAGGAAGGGATGCTACAAGGCCTGGTTTGTTTTGCCTTGCCTTTTTCGGGCTGTTTAACCCCAAGAGGAAAGGAGAAGCAAACGACTGAAACTGGTAGTCCCAAAGCAAAAGAGTAGAACAATGAACATGAATAAGTGCTCCGAAATACACTTTACCACTGCAAGGCTAAAGAAATAGTTTTGTAAAAACAGTATCTTGGAAAAGAGATATTCTGTTTCATGAATATTCTTTCCCCTAACTGACACATTTTTTATTCTTAGTGTAAGCAAACAGATGGTATTCAATTAGCTATTTACCTACTTTACTACTATTAATTAAAATCTCCAAGATAATTTTTGTTTTCACTGTGTCTGCGGAAAGCTAGAGTTCCATAAAAATCTGGCATTTGTGTCTACAGCCCTGACAGTTGCAATACAAATATCACAACTAAGAAAGCATTAAGATGCCTTTTCTGAACCCCATAAGGAAACATCTAACTTTTAATAAAGGGTTTTTGCTTGAACATCCATAACTGATGAACAGAGGAAGACGACAGCCATCTTACTAGGAGAAAGCCCAGATGTCAACATCTGTAGTATTTAAAATGAGAACAGAAGAAGCAGAAATTGTGAATTTTGGTTTTGGATCCGAGAGACATTGTCTTCACACTACAGCAACCACCCATGGAAGGAAAGATGAAGAGCAAGGAGGAAGGGGCTGCAGGGGATGGGATGAAGCTGCATGCTTCATGACAACACAGAACTGCAAAGAGAGATAGATACCATTCCTGTCATATTTCTTGTCTTCTGTGAGACAGTTTGTAAAGGAAAAGAAGCAAAGAAAATCTGGTGCCACATATGCAACTGAAAGTTCAAACCAGAGCTTCCATTTGTCAAGAAGAATTCAACAGGAGGCTGTCATTATAGCAGCAGAAAACTGACTCAGAGTCCAAAACACAAATCTTCTCTGAATACCGAACCACACTTTCCACACAATAGGTGCAAGGAAAAAGGTTTATCTCGAGCACACACGTTTCTTAATTAAAGAACAATTGTTTTAAGAGTTGTGACTCTGCTGTAAAAAAGCTTAACTACCAAGTCTATAACAACCTTTATATCATTTGGGTTTATACCAGTGGTTCGTCAGCCCTTCTAATACAGAAATAAATTGACCGAGGACAGAATCAAGTCATAAGTATGGTGAATTAATAGAAACAGCATGATATAACAGGTCAGGAGAGGTAGAGGGGAAAAGAAATTCTTCATTTTTTACCTGTTTTTCCTATAGACATCTTGGGAAAGAGGTGACAAGAAATCACATTAAAAAAAAAACCAAACCCTGAGATTATAAAAGCATACTTAAATATTTGTTGTTGGAAAATTTACTGAAGGAAAGAGATGTACAAATTGCATTCTCCAAGGGACAAAAACCTCATTAATTACTCTAACTCTCCAAGGAAAATATATTTTTATTCCCCCCCACCCCAACCCTGCTAGAAAAGGAAAAGTATCAGAAGGGAAAAAACACCTAACAGAAATGTAAAATCTTACCTATAGAGTTTCCTTCTCTTGAGTCCTCCTTCTAAATCAACCATTTTCCCTTCACTGGTGGAAAAACTAGCAGTGTAAACCCCACACCCTTTATGGTCTCTCCTACCAGGGCTCAGCTGAACAAACGAGCACCTCAAGAAAACTTACTGCAGCTGTGCTCACACAATGTTTCCTACATCAAAAAGTACAGAGAAAAAAAATCAACTATGACCACTATTTATTTTACTTTTTTTTTTCTCCTCTATAAACCTATGCATATAACAATACTCTACCTGAAAAATAGCTACAACTACACTTGCCAGCTTCACAGCCAGGAAAAAACGGCACAGGGACGTTCTTCCCATTTGTTGACAATTAACTGTAACTAATTTAGAGTAAACCAGGTGCAGTCAGTTGGCAGGAAATCAGCTAACAGTAACAAAGTTTGAAGTCTGTTTTAGATGAGATTTTTGCTGCAGTACTGTTGGTATGAAAAGCTAGGAGACTTTCAGGTGCATTACCAGAGATCTGTTGCTGTATCAGTGGCATGACCCATTAAAACCCATAGGCTTGGCAGAACATGATTTGGGGGTGGCAGTAACTTACATGTATTTTGCTTTCCTTCTGTTACCGCTTGGAATATTTTTTATGCTTTTGTCTTGTCTGAACCACTGAGTGTATCATCTATGTAGATTTAAGTACCCTTTTTAGTATAATTAATTTATAAGTTTCTGTACAAAGATAATTTTTTTTAAAACAATATTTAGTCTATGCAAGCATAGACTTGGTAAATCTTTGGTAAAAGGCAAGAAAAATAAGCCACCTTTTTTTTAAATCATGGGAATGTCACTATTGCCTCATAAAAGGGAACATTACTGTTACAGAGGAAGGAGAACTTAGTCACTTAAGTCTATATTTAAAGTAGTTTTCCCCTTCTTACAGCACCAATAAAATATCTGGTATAGATATTGGAAAAGGATAAATGATTTCTCAGGCCATTTTTAATACAGACATCTTCCCTGTGTATATCTTACACTCATGCATTAAAAAGTTATCAATTTATTTATTAAAAATAAATTGAAATAATCATTGCATTTGGTGATCCCACTCTGTGGCTAACACTACAGCCTATAGCTTATAAGGCTATAAATACATTCTTTGAATAGACATCTTCAGAAAAATGTTAAGGCAGATAAAGTGAGGCAAATTGCCGTACTGCATAGGATACTAATTCCTAGCTCAGACCAAAAGCTTAAAATTTAAGACTCATACACATGCTTCAAGCTGAACCCTTTGGTTTAGAAAGTGTTCCCACTCTTCCTTCTCCTTCAAGGATACTTGTACGATTTGAAATTCGTAACTGTGCCTAATAAAAGGAAGACGGTCATAGCAAATATATACCTAAAAAAAAACAAACCCTGCTTAAGTGGTACTCATTATTGAATGCATCACTTTAAATTGCTTTCATAAAATAGATTTGAGATTGTGGGGGTTTTTTTCATTCTTCCATCTATTAACTGTTTACTCAGTGGTGGTCATTAAAGAGTTGATAGGTGACATATCCCATCTTCTGGATCTCTCTGAAATGGAAATCCGATACGAGAGTTTTAGCAGGCGTGTGAAATGCTTGGAGTTATATAGACAGGCAAAAATTAAAGGGGAGAAAAAAACAAACAAACAACAAAACACCAAAAAGCACAAAACATCCCTTGCAGTATTTTGAATGTTCTAGTCTTTGGGAATCACTGATGCCTAAGGAAATGCCAAGGACAGACTAAAACTTTTCCTAATACAGACTGCAAAGTCGAAACAGCATGCCTTGCACTGACAGAGAAACTAGGTGCCTGAAGCCAGATTCAGATCTTCCTTACATGCACAAAAGCCCATGGTACAAGCAGGCCTGTTTATATCCACGTAACTGAAATCAGAACCTGGTCTGATGCATTTAAAATAATTGAATTTATCACTGATGTCTTACTTTGCCTGTTAAAAAGACTGTATTTTTTAACCTCATTTCTGTTAGTGCATTACCAAAGACATTATAAATACAAGATCCCTCTGAGGGCCATCTGTGGAACCAGATACTATCTGATGAGGACCTCCCTGCAGTATCAGGATTGTTTATGCAGCATAATGAACAGTAATGATAAGATTTTTCCTATTTAAACTCAAAAGCAGTACAAGAGCAGCATAATAATATCCACATCACACCAGAGGTTTTCAGTGCTGCTGTGAGTTGGCTGGAGCACTCTCAGTCCTCACTTCTGGCTGGTAGGCATTCACATAGAAGGTGAAAAGTCATGAAACCCCACCAAAGGTCTCCAAGAGCCCAGGTAGATGAAAACAGAACAGATAACCTGATACACCTGTCAGTCTGGAGACAGCTGTGCTCTAGTTAGATATCAAAAAGGGTTCACAAGCCCTCTGCCTCACAGGCATACTTTCTGCACTGTGCCATAGCACGGGAAGGAAAGTTTCTGTCCTCCCTTTCTGCAAAAGTGGGCTTGGAGTATGTGAGACAGCAGGGCATGCAAAAGCTTTCTGCACCTTCCTAACCCTGTGACAGACTTACAAAGAGGAAGGAATACTTAGTTTTGAAGGGGCTTGGAAGGCTGGAGCAAATATTCCCACCAGTGCCACGCTCCTCATTTAGGAGGTGAGTCTTCCTATGCCTCCTCCACAGCCGGGGAGGGAAAGAGGAACCCCTGGGAGGGCACTGGGAAGCACAAGAATTAGACTCCAGTTGGGATTCGTTGCAGAGCAGACCCTGTGTCCTCCAGGGGCTACTGGAGGAGGTCAGAGAGCTTGCCCCCAGGTGAAGTATAAAACAGGCCAAGGTGCATAGCCATGCTTGTGTGGACACCTCTTCCTCTCCACCTCTCCTTTGGAGCAAGATCCCCCACCCGCTGCTAGAATGGAGCTTCTTGCAGTATCAGGACATGTGCCTCTGTACGTCAGGACGATTTCTTCAGCTAAGGATGCCTGCCAGAAACCTACGTGGTGTAATTACAAACTTTCCAAAATGTGTTTAGTAAGAGTGATTCAAAACATCAGTTAGAAATTATTGATTATTCAGTAACATACTAAATCATTAATTCACTAACTTATAATCAGGTTTGCTTTCAGAACCTTTCAAAATATAAGTAACTATTGATTCTTCCATACTCTCTGATTAAATATTTAAAGTGAAAAATGTAAGAGTCATAGTTTTTTTTAAATTTAATATTTTTAGATTAATGCTAGAAAGAAAACAACATGTGTAGTGCTAAGAGAAACAAAAAATACCTACAGGTATTTTGTAACTGTGAATTAACAGTACCTGAATGAAGGCCAATATCTTTTAACCTAGGTATTTAGCCTTTGGAAAGATAGTTTCTTCTGTTCTTTTGTGTGTTGAAACTTATCAGTTTCACTTTTATGAAACACTATGGACCTTCGAGCAATTTCATTAAGACTGAAAAGGTGTTTCTTCCAAAATGTAAAAAATTCCTTTGCAATAGAGTTTAATTATTGGACGACTTTAGCTTTTAAGATTTTTCTTGCAGTTGCTCACATGATAGCATATGATACCAAAATAGGCTGTATCACTGTAGAGAGCAGAATATAATTGTGGGAACTATAACGAGTGATTGAAAGCAGCTCTGTTGCCACCCACCACTCAAAAATACTGTTTTACTTCACAGACGAACAAATAAAAATCAGTTTTTCAGATGTCTTCTGGTGCTGCTGCCTTCAGGGTTCACAGTTTCAAGCCTTTCACAAAACAGCAGCAAAATTCAATCTCAGAAGCCAAGATTCCTAGGCAAAGCATTTATCCTAAAACCAACACTTTAGAAAAAATACAACATATCAAAGATCTCAAAGAAACAAAACTAGAAACTTCTTAAACCAGGCATGTCTTCTCTTGCAAGAAAATGAAATGCAGCATGGTGAAGTGTGAACATCTAACTTAGCTCCCTTTATTTGTTTCCAGAACACAAAAAGCCCCCAAACGTTCAAACATGTACACAACACATTACATGGTATCAACAGGCTTTGCACAAGTTTGAAACAGCCAGCTACACCAAACTTGCATAAATCTTGTTTGCAACTCTACTTATTTATAATCCTCAATTTCCACATTCAAAGCACATCCCTACACACAGTCTCCTGCAGTTTATGGTTAGAATACATCACAGGAACGATCCCGCCCGGGGAAAATCTGCGCTCTGCGGTGGTCTGTCTCCCTGGATTTGCACACCAAGGATAGGCAGTTGCTGCTCACGTGCAGACTGGGCTGCACCAACGGGAGGAAGATGTGGTATTGTGGCCGTAACGTTGCAACACCGAGCCTTTTGAAGGCTCCAAGCACAGGCAATGGGTAACTCATAGGTCTTCCAGCAAGACTCCGGTGCCTGGCTTTCCAGAAGGGCAGAAAGCAAGTGTTGCTGTGCTGTCAGTGCATAAGGTAATCCTCCTTCTTACTACACCTTCCACTTGTATACCACTTCATGCAACATACTCTAGGGCTAAATACACCAGATCATTTGCAGAAAGAGCAGGTCCTCCTACCACCATCAGGAGCACCTGGTATGGTTCATATTGCCTGGCACATGGCAGAGGGACTCCAAAGTCACATGGTTCTCCCCATTTTGCACTGGGCTCTCTCCAGCCCTGCTCCCCCCTACTAAAACAGGAGTATAGCTATCACTAGATCTCATCGGTGGTGCCCAGCAACAGGACAAGGGGCAACAGGCACAAACTGAAGCATAGGAAGTTCCATCTGAACACAAGGAAGAACTTCTTCCCTCTGAGGGTGACAGAGCACTGGAACAGGCTGCCCAGGGAGGTTGTGGAGTCTCCTTCTCTGGAGATATTCAAGACCTGCCTGGACAAGGTCCTGTGTAACCTGCTCTAGGTGACTCTGCTTCGGCACGGGGGTTGGACTAGATGATCTGCAGAGGCCCCTTCCAACCCCTACCATTCTGTGATTACTTATTACCAGACAACAGCATCTATAATCAGGTTACAGCATTTCAAGTAACTGCTGGCAAACAGTGTAAGTTTATACCTGAGCATATCTAGTTTGTGCAGCTATACGAACTTTTCTTATCATTTGTAAGATGCTCTCCACTGCACAAAACAGGATCCGGTTTATTACAAGCACTGTAAGGTTTGCTGAATCTGGAAAATGCATCACTTTTGTAACATTCCTAAAAAGACATTATCCACATTCAGTTGACACTATGATATTTAAATCTTTCTGATTCACAAAAGAGAACAAAAGCAAGGAGTAAATAAAACTGTGACCAATAAACATAAGTTTGCTAATTGCATTCATTCATACAATCTGCTCTTGCATTAACAGATCAAAATCAATATAATTGACTTTTTTTTCCATAAAATCATTTGTTTTGGTTTTCTTTGCTCTCCCATACACTAAATAATAAAACTTAGAATGCATTAAGAAATTTCAGACAACTGGGTCTGTCAATACAGCATGAAAGATGAGGGAAAAGTGAGTAGGAGAGTAATATATTTTTCACAAAGTATTGGATCCCATGAACAAGTTAATGATGTTTGCAAGGGAGAAAATGCGAGGACCAAAAGTTTTCAAGTTGCTGAGTGATAATAATGGTGCCATATATTGTGCATCCATCACGCTGAAGTTCTTGACACATATTTTGGACTGTTTTCATGCATTTTCTTTATGATGATTAATAGTGGCATTGTACACTCTGAAATAGCAGCCCATCACACAGAGAAAGGTGTACTAAATTAAATTCAGATGATAACTTTGATCTCAGATATACGTGGAAAAAACACTGAAAGGTTAGAACAAAAAAAACCTGTTAGAAATACTCATTTCTAAGATGAGGGTCCACAGCAAACAAAGAACACAGAAAAAGGAGTAGGGACAAAATGCACTGCTTAAACACAAGTGCCTTTCTGAAGCATCTATTATTCTGATTGTTTTTTCCCCACTCCACATTTACATTAGAAATTGGTGAGGTTTAAGATGTGTTTTCTTTTGTCACACTTTGAAGAAGAAAGGGGGGTGCTACACTAGATAAGGTAATTAAATTTCTGTAAAAGGAAGGAATAAAAGGTGATGTGTATCATCTGCCCACCTCCTGGATGTGCTACTGTGGTCTGTTTTGTCTCTACCACAAATCAGCAGTGCACAGAGGTTGATGTAACTTACGTTTGTTCCCCCTCCAGGTCCTTAAACATCTTGGCTAAAGCAACTCCTCACTTTTATTTTAGTGGAGAGAGAAAGCAAAGTTAGCATAAAGACAGTCCACCCGCGCCTTTTCGTCTGCAGAGACTGGGAGCAGTGCTTCCAAGTGCCCGAAGGTGACCAAAGCCATGTAAAGACCTTTCAGTGGGAGCATGCCTATGCTGACACATTTTAGCCTGCTGCCTAGGAGGATGAAGGCTGCTACTACAGCTCAGCTAATGAGCTCTAACCGTAACTTAGCAGGGGAAGTCAAGAATATTCAGGGGGTGCCCTTTGCTCTGATTCCAGAAAAAATAAGGAAAAAAAATCCCTACTCCCATCAGAAGAGCAGGTGTAATAACTATCAGCATGAGTGTCATAATGTGTATTTAAGGGCTGAAAACCACTCTGAAATATCTGCATGTGTCATGCACTAACAGGAACGGTAAACCACTGCTAGAACTTGCTTGGGAACTCATGCAGTCCCCTGTACTCCCGGGAGCACAGAAGCAGAACAGCGCTCCATCTTGCCCAACACAGGAGCACGGCTGCAGGAATCATTCTGTCTCTTGCCGCAGTCAACAGGCTTGCGGGTCTCAATGGAGAGAAGCTACGGGAGGGATCGGAGATGGCAGTCTGATCTGTGGATCAGCCCAGATGCATCATACAAGCAGCACAGGGAAGTCGGAGTATGGTCGTCAAAGTCTGCTGCCTTTCCTAACTGTCAGCGTATGAATAAATAAGTCCCAGTTGTGATATTTGATATGCATAGGATTTCCAAATGTGCCCGAGAGACAGTTTTGTCCCTACTGACTTTTGCTTTTCTTGTTTTGTACTGTTACAGATGTGCACAATAATATTGTACAGGGCTGTTTCGAAAAACTGAATTAGCTGGATTTGATCTATTGAATACATTCCAGTGAGGCACCACGTAGTACAGTTAAGAGTCTGATTATGATTTAATAACTTACTAATTAGTGTTGTTTATGTACTATATATTTTTACATTATTACTATTATCAAGGGATATTGGCATAGTTATCCTTGTAAATCCCCCCTGCCTAACCTAAAATAATCTTGATGGACATGCAGAAAAATTCCAGGGCAGAATAGCTCTGAAGAATGGGAAAGGCCAAAAATTCACCTGTTTTTTTGAGTAGGAGTACCAACAGAGATAGGAACAGTTGGTTAGGTTTTTTTCCCCCATTACATGGAGTGTGTAAAATCCAAGTAGCCATAAATCCTAGGGGAATGAGATGGTTAATATTCCACCTGTACCAATAATCGTACCTTCACATATTCAGAGAGTGCATAATTTACCAGAAAGTGTTCTTCTAAGAACAGTCTAGCAGTTTTTAGTATTTATTGGTATTACACTTACATATCTTTTAAAGGATGTCTCCAGAGTTTAGCTGCCTGGGCTTCTATCGGCTAACAAGCATAATAGCTAGTAAATTTCAGAATCCTCAAGCAACTCTTGAAACAACTTTCCTATGTGTACCAATGTTGTAGGTAGTGATTTAAAATACCTGATCCACCAGGGCTAGAAGCACCTAACTTTGAGGGCAGACACTTGCTGTCTGTGAGCTGAAAACTTCTTTATTCCAACCAAGGTTCCTGAGAACGTGTCACCTTAAATCCATTATTTTTTCCATATTTCATATTGCTGATTCCAGGTTCTAGCTAGTGTATTTCTGTGACAGAAATTTCTTGTTTATGGGGTGAAGAGGGAAGGAAATGCTTCTGCAGCCATTGGTTTGGATTTATTGCTGAGGGACATTTATCTTATGCTTAACAGAAAAAAATTAGCATTTTTGGAGGCCTTGGGTTTTAGAAGCCGTCCTAATGAAGAAAGCAAAGCTACTTTCTAAGTCATGTTTTAAAACAGGTAAGAGAAGGAGAAACACTGCGCAAAACAACTTAGTCCACTGTGAATGTAATGTTTCCCCCCCTAGCCAAGAGCCTGCTGCCTTCCAGAGGCCCAGACACAACTCCCAGTCATACCCCACGAATCTGTGAGGCGCCAAGTAGAGCTGATGAAGAAATTCTGCTGTTTGAGAAGCAGGCCAGAAGATAAAAGAAAAATCAATGACTGACCATCAGTACAGCGTAATAAAAGCAATATCTCATTTTGACACCTTGACTGAGGTTCTTTTGGACAAAGACTACCATTATTTTTCCACTTTCACCTAAGTTTAACCCCTGATTTAAGTTATGCTTTTCCATGTTGTCCACTATGGGTCACATCTGCCTCAGCTCTAACTGCAGCCACATTTCTACAGTTTCTCTCTTTCGTAAAGGCTACTACTATTCTGTTTTCTGCAAAGACTTCCCTCGCTCATAGTAAGGCAGATACACATTAGTAGAATGTCAGAGACTAATTAAATACTGTCACTGTGATACTCAGATAAACAGGTATTCGGGCTCCAGGGTTGTTGTCATTCACACACACCCCACCCCCCCAAGGTGCAGACTCCCTTCTCCTCACAAAATATTTCATCAGTAGAGACTGATGTTCCTTATAATTTCTAGCTGACACTGCAACAGAATCTCCACCTTCAAAGTTTGAAGGCAAAGCCCTTGAGCTGAAGGCACTACTACGTTTTTCCAATGAGCTGAACCATGGATAAAGATTTAATCTGATGCCAATTCCCCACGTTCATTAAGATCAGTTAATTCCACGGAAAAACCCACATCTTGCAAGGGAATTGATGTCAGATAAACCACTTCTCCACTGCTGAGATAACTGACAAAGAAAAACACCAATTCAAAACATTCTTTGAATGGATGACTCGGCTTGCAGTTTGTAGGCATGTTAGCCAGTTTCAATGGCTACTTGTGAAAAGCCTGATGACTTCTAGCAGTTGGGAAACTCTTCGTTTAAGCACAAGAAGTAGTCGGTGAAGGACAAAGGAAGGTAATAATGCCCACCTAGTACTTGAACCTGCACAAAAATTTACATAAGTAAATCTAATCCTGCTGTAGTTCAGTAAAAGCATAGTAAGAAATGGCTTTCATCCATCAAGTTCCTTCTTTTCTTATAATTTCTCTATGACTGGATATATGATTGGTGAGATTTTTTTGTATTTGTTCTGATGTTTATTTATAACCTACTTAATTTATGAATTTTGGAATAAAGAAATCCTCAGTATAAGCATTTTTGCCTGTGTTGAATTTAAGAGCTGTACGGATGTCAGCAGAGACATTTTTCATTCATCTGAAGTCAGAGAAAAACATGCAACTGAAATTCATAACTACTCAGAGAAACAGCACACCGTAAGTAATCTATCAGGGGCTTGAGCAACATGCGGATTGGGTGATAGTCCTCTGCTTACAGGTAAAGGCCATTTAAGAGAGGTAAAACACACATTTATACCCAATTTCTATAGAAAGAAACCTATAAATGTGTTGTTCTGAGTTTTCTTTAATAGTAAGAGACTTCAATTGCACATGGGTTATTAACGTTACCAAGTAAGACTGACAACTGAATATACACTGTAGCTGTTAGTTAAATTAATATCCTTATGAAATACTGTGTCTATATTAATCATTCTAATTTCTCTGACTCACTTTGTTGATGGAGTTTTGGATGGGCAAATGCAGGTAAACACCTTCTACTTGCATCAGATTTGAACTGCAACAGAACATACCTACTCCTCACAGCCCAGTGTGAGACACGAGACAAGAGAATGAATCCTCTTTAAAAAATTTCTTTCTGTACTTTTGGCTTACACTTTGTGTAAGACCAAAAGCAACCACCTATGCACTTCCTATCTCGAGCTGTATAAAAATGCCAGAGAAATAGTGTAATACGTACTAGCTGCAAAGAAGTACCTGAAGTGTAACACGTAACTTGTAACTCCACAATTAATTTCCATTATTAATTTCCCATAACATTAAGAATAAAATAGGGCTGATTTTCCAAAAGTTAATTCATTAAGTACATATATTATGGGTTAAATCTCAAATAAGTGACCGAGTATCAACAGCTTAAAATAACGAGCCTTATCTTTGGCTAGCAGGATAGTTGTTTCCTCTGATTTACAGCTGGTACCCTGGCTATGCTTGACCCAGGGATTTTTTTTTTTTTACAATATAATTAGAGACTATTGTTGCAATCCTAAAGGTCTACGTAAGTACCCATCTTGAGTATTAACGTTCCTTCTTGACCATAAATTCTTTATCTGTACACATATGCATGCAGCGGACATATTTGCTCTTGTCCAAAGTTATGAAAACTGGAAAAGAAAGGCCTCCTGCAGTGTTGGTTGCAGCGAGCTTAAATTTAGAAGGTTGGGTTCTCTTTGGCAAAGCATGCCTGTAGTGAAGTGCCATCAAACTCCTTTGCATTTGTATTACTTCTCCCAAAGCTAATTACAACTATTTTTGTTGCCTAACTTTTTCTTGCTATGAACATCAACAAAACCGAACATATTCTGCTAGTTCCAAATTAATAAAGGAAGGCTGCAGTTCCCAATTTGCATACTACCCTCAAACACCTTTTATGAGCTACACTGCTTCGTATATTGCAATCCATAATTGGAAATAAAACACTTGGGCGTTTTTATGCATTAAACTGTAGGCAAAAGAGGACAAACCAGTAAAACCCCCGCGTCCCCGTCTCGCCCGCCCGCCCGCATGCCCCCCGGGGTGGGGAGGGTAAACCGCAGGCGTTCGCCTTTTTTTTTTGTTATTATCCCTCTCCCCCCCCCGCCCCAGGTCCCCGGCTCTTACCTGGGCGACGGGAGCGGGGCATGGGGATCCCCGACAGGCAGGCCCAGGGGGTGCGGGAGGGGTGCCCCAAGTTTGGCGGGGCGGCGGGCGAACCCCGCCGGAACGGGAGCCCCCGGGGCGCGCGGCCCGCACTTGCTCTGCTACAGGCTAAAAAAAAAAATGGGGG